>JAEEGL014057890.1_pt1 | contig 24036 bp, 19 predicted proteins | sample 9134231 | NCBI WGS metagenome assembly JAEEGL01 (sample SAMN16246548, study PRJNA631951) | gut metagenome | biome: gut microbiome; feature: rumen; material: fiber-attached | host: Bos | place: Iran: Karaj | collected 2018-10
CACAAGAGCACTTCTTACTCTCACTCATTTTCATTTTTTTGTCTCATTCATTAACTATTGTCTCAGTATTAACTACTAAATTCCCGGCAAAATCCATGATTCGCCATCAAATGCCATCAAAGATTCACGGGCATGAAAAGACCCCGGAAATGGCGTATTTCCGGGGTCTTTCGACTCTTGTTGGGTCTGATTAACGCTTCGAGAACTGAGGTGCTCTGCGCGCGGCCTTCAAGCCGTACTTCTTCCGCTCCTTCATTCTCGGGTCGCGGGTGAGAAGTCCTGCTTCCTTCAAGGGGGCGCGGTACGCGGGATCCACCTGCAGCAGGGCGCGGGCGATTCCGTGACGGATGGCGCCGGCCTGGCCGGTCACACCACCGCCGGCGACGGTGGCGGAGATGTCCACCTTATCGGTGAGGTTTACGGTGACCAGGGGCTGACGGACGATGAGCTTCAGGGTGTCAAGACCGAAGTAATCGTCGATGTCACGGCCGTTGATGGTGATGGCGCCGGTCCCGCCGGGGAACAGATGAACTCTGGCCACGGAGGATTTCCGACGGCCGGTCCCGTACAGATAGGGCTTCTTGCTCTGATACATGTTTCCTCCGCCTCCTTATTCCTGCGTCCAAGCTTCGGGCTTCTGGGCAGCATGCTTATGCTCGCCGCCGGCATAGACGTGCAGGCGGGTGATCTGCTCGGCGCCCAGGGAGTTCTTCGCCAGCATGCCCTTGACGGCCTGCTCCATGGCGAACTCCGGCTTCTTCTCCATGAGGGTCTTGTACTGGACGGACTTGAGCCCGCCGATCCAGCCGCTGTGGTGGCGGTAATACTTGTCCTCCAGCTTGTTGCCGGTGAGGACCGCCTGGCCGGCGTTGATCACGATGACGAAATCACCGCAGTCCACGTTGGGGGTGTAGTCCACCTTGTGCTTTCCGCGCAGCAGGTCCGCGGCGATGACGGCGGTGCGGCCCAGGGGCTTGCCCGCGGCGTCAAGGACGTACCATTTGCGGGAAACGGTCTCCTTCTTTGCGAGTGTCGTTGACATTGCGTTTCCTCCGTTTTATACTGAAATCAGATCAAAACTGCCTGTTTCGCCTCTCTTTCAGAGGCGCTTTCCTTTTATACCACAACACTCAAAAACTGTCAATACCGATTTTTCAAAAATTACAGCTGCGATTTTCGTATCTCCGTTTTTCTCCGTTTTTCTCGCAAATGCTCCTGTTTTCTCGAAACGCAAATTTCTTTTTTTCAGGAGGGACCATGGAACGGTTCGTGGGCAGGGTGCGGAAATGCCTGCAGGAATACCATATGATCCAACGGGACGACGTGGTCGCCGTGGGGGTGAGCGGGGGGAAGGATTCCCTGGCGCTCCTGGCGGCGCTCCATGCGCTCAGACCGTATTATCCGGAGCCTTTCGAGCTGCAGGCCGTGACGCTCGACATGGGATTTCCCGGAATGGATCTCGATCCGGTAGGGGAGTACTGCGCTCGTCTCGGCATCCCCTGGCGGAAAGAGCGGACGGAGTTCTACCGCCTCATATTCGAGGAACGGAGGGAGGAGAACCCCTGCGCCCTGTGCTCCAGGATGCGGAGAGCGGCGCTGTGCGATCTCGCCCGCAGAAGCGGAGCCGGGAAGCTGGCGCTGGCCCACAGTTTCGACGATGCGGTGGAGACCTTCCTCATGTCCCTCGTCTTCGAGGGGCGGCTGCACTGCTTCGACCCGGTGACCGTATACGACGGCGTGACGGTCATCCGCCCCATGCTCTATGCGGGGGAGAGCGCGGCGGTGAACGCGGCCCGCGAGCTGGAGCTTCCCGTGGTGAAGAGCGCCTGTCCCATGGACGGGCACAGCCGCCGCGCGGAGATGAAGGAGCTCGCGGCGGAGCTCTCCCGGCAGTATCCGGGATTCAAAAGCCGGGTGTTCGGCGCCATGCAGCGGCTGCCCCTCTACGGATGGGGCGTTGCCGAACCGGGCAGAGAGGACAAAACCGGGAACAAAACAACATCTCAGGATAGGCAAAACACAGAAAACGGACAAAAACAACAAGATCTCTGTTGACATGCCACAAGCCCGGTCGTAAAATATATACGGCAAATCATGCGGAGTTTTCCGCATTACATCAAACCAAAGGAGAGACGAACATGGCAGAAGGCGTAATCATGCCGAAGGCAGGCATCACGGTCGAGTCCTGCATCATCAGCGAGTGGAAGAAGCAGGTCGGCGATCAGGTGAATGTGGGCGACATCCTCTTCACCTACGAGACCGACAAGGCGGAGTTCGAGTGCGAATCCACCGCCGCCGGCGAGCTTCTGGAGATCTTCTATCAGAACGGCGACGAGGTCCCGTGCCTGATCAATGTGTGTGCCGTGGGCGCAAAGGGCGACGACGTTTCCGCCCTGCGGCCCAAGGGCGCTGCTCCCGCTGCCGCAGAAGCTGCTCCCGCTGCCGAGGCCCCCAAGGCGGAGCCCGAGAAGAAGACCGAAGCCCCTGCAGCCACCGCCGCGGCGGACGGCGCCGTGAAGGTCTCGCCCAGAGCCAGGACCCTTGCCGAGAAGGCCGGCGTGGACGCCTCTCTCGCCACCCCCACCGGACCCAACGGGAGGACCATCGAGCGCGATGTTCGCAAGCTTATGGCCGAGGGTGTGCCCGCGAAAGCCGAGGAGGCCGCCGCTCCCGCTCCTGCCGCCGCTGCAGCCGCCGCTCCCGCTCCGGCAGAGAACGAATATGAGGACGTCAAGTTCGGCCAGGTGCGCAAGGCCACGGCCAAGGCGATGGTGAAGAGCCTTTCCACTATGGCCCAGCTCACGCAGCAGTTCTCCTTCGACGCCACCCAGATCCAGGCGTACCGCAAGCTCCTCAAGGAGCTGGACGCCCCCATGGGCAAGATCAACCTCAACGACATGGTCATGTTCGCCGTGGCTCGGACGCTTTCCGCCTGCCCGGATCTCAACGCCAACATGATCGACGATACCACCGTCCGCCGCTTCAAGCACGTGAATCTCGGCTTCGCCTGCGATACGGAGAAGGGGCTCTTTGTTCCCGTTCTCCACGGCGCGGACACCATGAGCCTTCTGGAGCTGTCTCTGGAAGCCAAGCGCCTGGCCGCGCTGGCCCGGGACGGCAAGCTCGGCCCCGACGACATGGCCGGCGGGACCTTCACGGTCTCCAACGTGGGCTCCATGGGCTGCGAGGCGTTCACCCCCGTCATCAATCCGCCTCAGACCGGCATCCTGGGCGTGTGCAACATCCAGACGAAGATCAAGGGCGTGAAGGACGGCGTCATCCAGACCTATCCGGCCATGGGCCTGAGCCTCACCTTCGACCACAGAGTCATCGACGGCGCTCCGGCGGCCCGGTTCATGCAGGCTCTGTGCGGCAATCTCGAGAACTTCATGACGCTGCTGGCGAAATAAAGAAAGGAACGGGAGCATGGAAAAGTATGATGTGATCGTCCTGGGCGGAGGCCCCGGCGGATATCTGGCGGCGGAGCGCGCCGCAGAGGGCGGGATGAAGACCGCCGTGGTGGAAAAGCGGGCGCTGGGCGGCGTGTGCCTCAACGAGGGCTGCGTCCCCACCAAGTCCCTCCTGTACTGCGCGAAGCAGTATTCCACCGCCCTGCACGGCGGGGACTACGGCTTTTCCGCCGAGAACGTGAAGTACGACCACGCCAAGGTCGTGGAACGGAAGCAGAAGGTCGTCCGCACGCTGGTCTCCGGCGTGGGCGCCACCATGGCCGCCAACAAGGTGGACGTGATCATGGAGGAAGGCACCATCCGCGGGAAGGCCCCGGACGGAACCTTTGAGATCCAGGCAGGGGAGAAGATCCTGAACACCGACCGGATCATCATCGCCACCGGCTCCGTCACCGCCGTTCCCCCGGTGCCCGGCCTCAAGGAAGGACTGGCCTCCGGCTTCGTGGCAACGAACCGGGAGATCCTGGATCTGAAGGAACTGCCCGAGAGCATCGTGTGCATGGGCGGCGGCGTCATCGGCCTGGAGATGGCGTGCTACTTCGCCACCGTGGGCGTGAAGGTCACCGTCATCGAGATGCTGGACAAGATCGCCGGCCCCACCGACAAGGATATCTGCGATCTGCTCATGAAGACCTACAAGAAGGTCGGCATGGAGTTCAAGCTCTCCGCCAAGGTCCTGGAGATCGGCGCCGACCGCGTCGTCTATGAGGACAAGGACGGGAAGCATGAACTGTCCTGCGGAAAGGTCCTCCTCTCCGCCGGCCGCCGCGCCAACGTGGCGGGTGCAGGCGTGGAGAACATCGGCGTCATCACCGAGCGGGGCGCCGTGGTCACCGACCGCATGATGCGCACGAACGTCCCCAACGTCTACGCCGTGGGCGACTGCAACGGCAAGCTCATGCTGGCGCACACCGCTTACCGGGAGGCCGAGGTGGCCGTGAACAACATCCTCGGAAAGCGGGATACCATCAATTACGACTCCATCCCCTCCGTCATCTACACCACCCCCGAGGTGGCATCCGTGGGCCTCACCAAGGCGGCGGCGGAGAAGCAGGGCCTCAACGTCAAGGAGGTCAAGCTCCCCATGATGTACTCCGGACGGTACGTGGCCGAGACCATGAACGGCGACGGCTTCGTAAAACTGGTCCTGGACAAGGACAAGGACCGGCTCGTGGGCGTCCACCTCGTGGGCAACTACGCCTCCGAGATGATCTACGGCGCGGCCATGATGCTGGATACCGAGCTCCCGCCGGAGCGGCTCAAGAAGTTTGTCTTCCCGCATCCCACCGTCTGCGAGATCATCCGCGAAGCGCTCTTCAAACTGTAATCTCATTCAATTCACGATAGAAAGGACGAAAGATCATGCCCAAATCTCTGTATGTGGACCCGAGAGAGACCCGGGCCCCCGCCACCATCCACTTTGAGGACATCCCGGTCAACCAGTACAACAAGACCGTCAAGCAGGAGCTGGACGAGGGGAACTACACCAAGGAGGACCTGATCCGGATCTACCGGGATATGGCCATCTGCCGTGAGTTCGAGTACATGCTCAGCCAGATCAAGACACAGGCCAGCTACAACGGCGTGGACACCACCTATCCCGGCCCCGCCCATCTGTCTCTTGGCCAGGAGTCTTCCTGCGTCGGCGAGGCGTATCTGCTGGAGAAGGACGACATCACCTTCGGCTCCCACCGCAGCCACAGCGAGATCCTCTCCCGCGGCCTGAGCAGCATCTACAAGTACTCCGACGAAGAGCTCCTGAAGATCATGGAGGACTTCCTGGGCGGCTCCACCCTGCGTGCCGTGAAGAAGTTCGCCGACACCGAAGATGTAAAGGAACTAGCCATCCGGTTCCTGCTGTACGGCACCGTGGCGGAGATCTTCGCCCGGGAGACCGGTTTCCACCACGGCATGGGCGGCTCCATGCACGCGTTCTTCCTGCCGTTCGGCATCTACCCGAACAACGCCATCGTCGGCGGGTCCGCTCCCATCTCCACCGGCGCCGCCCTCTATAAGAAGATCAACAACAAGAAGGGCATGGTCATCTGCAATATCGGCGACGCGTCCCTGGGCTGCGGCCCCGTTCTGGAGAGCCTGAACTTCTCCGCCATGGATCAGTTCCACACCCTGTGGGAAGACGCGCAGAAGACCGCGCTGCCCATCATCTACAACATCTTCAACAACTGCTACGGCATGGGCGGCCAGACCCGCGGCGAGACCATGGCGTACGACATGCTGGCCCGTCTCGGCGCCGGCATCAGCCCCACCCAGATGCACGCCGAGCGGATCGACGGCTGGAACCCCCTGGCCGTCATCGACGCCTACCGCCGCAAGCGCGAACTCATTGAGAAGGGCGAGGGCCCGGTCCTGCTGGACGTCATCACCTACCGTCTCGTGGGTCACTCCACCTCCGACCAGAACGCGTACCGTTCCAAGGAGGAGATCGAGGACTGGGCGAGCTACGATCCGATCATCACCTTCCGCAAGGCTCTCGTGGAGGCGGGCGTGGAGAGCGACGAGTTCTTCGAGAAGCTCCTTGCCGATACCCGCGAGCGCATGACCATGATCTGCCGCGGCGCCGCCGACTATGAGATCAGCCCGCTGGTGGACTTCGATCAGAAGCCCGACTACATCGCCGACCTCATGTTCTCCAACAACACCGTGCGCTCCATGGATCCCGACCAGGCGAACAACATCACCATGCCCAAGGAGGAGACCAAGCGCTGGAAGGCCATCCAGGGCAAGGTCCGCACCGCCACGGACGAGACCGGCAAGCCCGTGTCCAAGATGAAGCTCTACAACATCCGGGACGCCATTGCCGAGCCCATGATCAACAAGTACTACGAGGACGCCACCCTCACCGCTTACGGCGAGGACGTCCGCGACTGGGGCGGCGCCTACGCCGTGTACCGTGACTTCCTGGAGTTCCTGCCCCACAGCCGTCTGTTCAACGCCCCGATCTCCGAGGCCGCCATCGTCGGCACCGGCGTCGGCTATGCCATGATGGGCGGCCGCGCCGTCGTCGAGATCATGTACGCGGACTTCCTGGGCCGCTGCGGCGACGAGGTCTTCAACCAAATGTCCAAGTGGCAGGCCATGTCCGCCGGCATCCTGAAGATGCCCCTGATTCTCCGCGTCTCCGTGGGCGCCAAGTACGGCGCGCAGCACTCTCAGGACTGGGTCGCCCTGTGCGCCCATATCCCCGGCCTGAAGGTCATGTTCCCGGCCACTCCGTACGAGGCCAAGGGCGTCATGCAGGCGGCTCTCAACGGCACCGACCCGGTCATCATCTTCGAGTCCCAGCGGATCTACGACAAGGGCGAGGAATTCCATGAGGGCGGCGTGCCCGCAGAGGAGTACGAGTGGGCTCCCGGCGCCGTGGACAAGGTCCGCGACGGCAAGGACATCACCATCCTCACCATCGGCGCCACCCTGTACCGCGCGCTGGACGCCGCGAAGGAGCTCAGCGAGAAGTACGGCATGGAGGCGGACGTCATCAACCTCCCGTCTCTGGTGCCGCTGGATTACAGCGAGATCCTCAAGTCCGTCCAGAAGACCGGCCGTGTGATCCTTACCTCCGACGCCTGCAGCCGCGGCAGTTTCCTCAATGACATTGCGGAGAACATCACCAACCTGGCCTTCGATTACCTGGATGCTCCTCCGGTGGTGGTAGGCGCCCGGAACTGGATCACCCCGCCGCATGAGTTCGATGACCGCTTCTTCCCCCAGGCCGGCTGGATCGTCGACGCCATCAACGACAAGATCGTCCCCCTGCAGGGCCATGTCTCCAAGACCACGGTCTCTGAGACCGAGGCCGTCCGTCGGGCGAAGCTGGGCCTGTAATGGCGATCCGGGCCGCCGTCTTCGATCTGGACGGCACCCTCTGTGACACCATCTCCGACATCGGCGCGAGCTTCAACCGCTCTTTCGCCGCAGTCGGACTGCCCACCCGGCCCGTGCGGGAGTACGGGGCGTTCGTGGGATTCGGGATTCGGGAAAATCTGCGCAGGGCCGCCCCTCCAGGGGCGGACCCCGCGGTCCTCGAGGAGGCGCTGCGGCGGTATCTGGAGGACTATCCCGTCCACTGCGCCGACAGCACCGTCCCTTATCCTGGGATCCGTGCGCTTCTGGAGGCGCTGACGGAACGGCAGATCCGGGTCTCGGTGGTGACGAACAAGACCGAGGCTACGGCACAGAAACTGCTGACCGCGATCCTGCCGGAGATCCCCTTCGCCTTCGTCTGGGGACGGCGGGAAGGCAGAGCCCTCAAGCCCTCTCGGGAACTGGGGGAGGCCGCGGCGGCAGAGCTTGCGCTGCCGCCGGAGGAGATCCTCTACTGCGGAGACGCGGAGCCGGACGTGGCGTTCGCGAGGAACGCCGGGTTCCGGTGCGTTGCCGCCGCATGGGGCTATCGCAGCCGCGAGGCTCTCGAGGCCGCGGGCGCCGAACGCATCGCCACCTGTCCGGAGGAGATCCTCACGTATCTCGACTGAAACGACCGCGCCGGACGCGCGCGTCCTCTTCTGAGGATGCGCGCGTTTTTCGTACCGGCATCGGTGAAATCGAGGGGATTTGGGCGGCGCGGGGGTTTACGAACCGCCGGGGGTCTGCTATACTGTTATCCGTAAAAGTTTAGCTTGAGATCGGGAGGGTCAGCCATGGGACTGAGCAAAAAACAGTCGGAGATCCTGGACGTCATCCGCCGCTGGATCGCGGAAAAGGGGTATTGCCCCTCCATCCGGGAACTGTGCGCCGAGGTGCGTCTGTCCTCTCCAAGTACGGTCCACGCCCATCTCCGTGAGCTGGAGAATCAGGGATACATCACCCGTCCCGACGGCAAGAATCGTTCCATCGTTCTTACCGGGGGCAGGGAGCCGGCAGGCGTTCCCATCCTGGGTCGGGTGGCGGCCGGGGCTCCCATCCTGGCTCAGCAGGAGATCCGGGGGTACCTGCCTTGGGATCCCCAGGGAGAAGGAGAGTTCTTCGCACTTGCCGTCCGAGGGGATTCCATGAAGGACGCCGGGATCCTGGACGGAGATCTTGTCGTGGTCCGGCAGCAGGAAACGGCGGGAGACGGAGAGATCGTCATCGCGCTTCTGGAGGAAGAGGCCACCTGCAAGCGCCTGAGCCTCGAGGACGGAGCGGTATGGCTCCTGCCGGAGAACGAGGCATACGAACCCATCGACGGGACCGGCGCCAGGATCCTGGGGAAGGTCACCGCCGTGATCCGCACCTATTGAGAGAGGACGAAACGCCATGGAGATGAAAGAACTGTTCGGGAGCCTGGTCTTCAACGATGCCGCCATGCGTCAGACGCTCTCGCCGGAAGTTTACGAAGCGCTCAAGCGCACAGCCGAAGAGGGGCGGCCTCTGGATCCGTCCTTGGCAGACGCTGTGGCCGCCGGGATGCGGGACTGGGCCATGGCCCGTGGCGTCACGCACTATACCCACTGGTTCCAGCCCATGACCGGCGTCACCGCCGAGAAGCACGACGCCTTTCTGGAGGTTCAGCCGGGAGGCGGCATGATCCCGGATTTCTCCGGCAAGGCTCTCATCCGCAGCGAGCAGGACGCCTCCAGTTTCCCCTCCGGCGGTATCCGAAACACCTTTGAGGCCCGCGGCTATACCGCCTGGGATCCCAACAGCTACGCGTTCATCAAGGACAACACTCTGTGTATCCCCACGGCCTTCTGCGCCTACGGCGGCGAGGCCCTGGACAAAAAGACCCCGCTTCTCCGGTCCATGCAGGCGCTGGACGTACAGGGGCGCCGGATCCTCCGGCTCTTCGGCACCGAGACCAAACGGGTGTATCCCTCCGTCGGGGCTGAGCAGGAGTATTTCATCGTGGACCGGGAGAAATACAACCGCCGCAAGGATCTCATCTACACCGGCCGCACCCTCGTCGGCGCCAGGCCGCCCAAGGGGCAGGAACTGGACGATCACTACTTCGGCTCTTTCAAACTGCGCATCTCCGCCTACATGCGGGAGCTGGACGAGGAGCTCTGGAAACTGGGCGTCTACGCCAAGACGGAGCACAACGAGGTGGCGCCTGCTCAGCATGAGCTTGTGCCCATCCACACCGTGGCGAACGTGGCCTGCGACCACAACCAGATCATGATGGAGCTCATGCGCAAGGTGGCGAAGCGCCACGGGCTCACCTGCCTGCTCCATGAAAAGCCCTTCGCCGGGGTGAACGGCAGCGGCAAGCATCTCAACTGGTCGCTCACGACCGATGACGGCGTGAACCTTCTGGATCCCGGCAGGACCCCTGAGGAGAACGCCAAATTCCTGGTGTTCCTCTGCGCCGTGATCCGCGCCGTGGACGAGTACCCGGAGCTCCTGCGCATCAGCGTGGCCACCAGTGCGAACGACCACCGGCTCGGCGCCCAGGAAGCGCCTCCGGCCATCGTCTCCATCTTCGTGGGAGACGAGCTGAACGGAATCCTTTCGGCCCTGGCCGACGGCACCCGGTACGACCGGAAGGAACGGGGGACCCTCGCCGTGGGCGTGGATACTCTCCCTGCCATCCCCCGGGACAGCACCGACCGGAACCGCACCTCGCCCTTCGCCTTCACCGGGAACAAGTTCGAGTTCCGCATGCCGGGCTCTTCGGCATCCATCGGCGCGCCCGTCACCGTGCTCAACACCATCGTGGCGGACGTACTCTCCCGGTTCGCCGACGAGCTCGAGGGAGCGGATGACCTCCAGGCCGCGCTTCGTTCTCTTCTCAGCCGAACCATCCGGGATCACCGGCGCATCCTTTTCAACGGCAACGGCTACTCCGCCGAATGGCTGGAAGAGGCCGGGCGCCGTGGGCTTCCCAACCTCCGCACCGCCGCCGACGCACTCCCGCACCTGCTGGATGAAAAGAACGTGGCCGTCCTCACCCGGTTCGGGATCTACACGGAAAAGGAACTGAGCTCCCGGTGCGAGATCATGCTGGAAAGCTACGCCAAGACCATCCTCATCGAGGGACGCACCCTCCTGGAGATGGCCCGCACGGACATCCTGCCGGAGGTCATGCGGTACACGGATTTCCTCAGTACCGCCATCTGCCACAAACGGGAGGCGGGGGAGAACGTTCCCTGCCGGGCGGAGCGGAGCATGCTCGACCGGATCTCCCGCCTGTGCGACGATCTCTTTGACTGCACGGAGCAGCTGGATCAGGTGCTCCGGGAGGAGGAAAAGGTCGAGGGGTTCCTCAAAAAGGCGGAGTACTGCCGGGACAGGGTCTTGGGGACCATGGAAGCTCTGCGGGCAGTTTCGGACGCTCTTGAGCCCTGCGTGGCGGGAAAATACTGGCCCTTCCCCACCTACGGCACACTGCTCTACCGGGTCTGACCGGAAGCACGCATCAAGCATCAGGAGGCTGCCGTTCGATCCATGAGAGAAAACAAGAACTTTCTGATCCTGACCCTGGACGGTGTCCGGGCCGACGCGGCCCGCGCTCTTGGGAATCCGGATCTCGTCACACCCAATCTGGACGCGCTGTGCGCCCGGGGGCTCCGATATCACAGCATCTTCCTCTCCGGCGGGCTGGAACGGTTCGACGGGGCGGCGGAAGCCATGCTCCACACGGGGCGGTACCTCTCCGGCCTCATGAGGGATGGAGAGACGATCCCGGCGGACCACGCCCTTCTGGGCGAAGTCCTGGGCGCGAACGGGTTCCGTACCTTCGGCGTCGGCCGGTGGCGCACCGATCCGGACGCCTTCAGACGGAGCTTTCAGTCCGGGGAGATCCTTTCCGCGGGCGGCACCGCGGACGCGGAGCGCTGTGCCGAACTGGCCTGCGGTTTTCTCAGGGACGAGGGGAACCGCCCCTTCTTCCTCTATGCGGGATTCGGCGCCCCGGCGGTAGAAGACGGCGTGCCGGAGCGGTTTTCCGCCCTGTATGACCCCTCCGCGCTGACGCTGCCGTTCGGCCTCGAGGATACGGCGGAGAACCGTCTGCGTCTCCGGGACGCCTATGCCTGGATCAGCTGCCAGGACGAGGCCGCGGGCCGGATCCTCGGCGTCCTGCAGGAACTCGGCCTGGAGAACGACACCCTGGTGATCGTCACCGCTCTGCGGGGCTGCTCTCTGGGACGGCACGGTGTCTTCACGGACACGGGCTGGCGGGACGAGAATATACGCATACCCATGATCGCGGCGGGTCCCAGCGTGGCGGTAAACGACAAAAGCGGCGCGCTTATCAGCCTTGCGGATCTCTTTCCCACGATCTGCTGGCGGAAGGGTCTGCCCCTGCCCGCAGGCGTTCAGGGACGGAACTGCAGCATCTGCCTGGAAGAGCCCACCGGCCATGCGAGAGACTGGAGCTATTTTGTCTGGAGCGACAGGATCCGCGGGTTTCTGAACGGAACCTCAAAGGCCCTTTCCATCCGGGAGGGGGAGACCTACCGGATGGAGTGCTATCGTCTGAAAGAGGATCCGGAGGAAACGGATCCCCGGCCCGGCACGGAAACTGTGGAAGAGTTTATGGATGAACTGCTGGAGGAGTACTCCCTGGTCTTAGAGGACCGTGCATCCCCTGCAGCCCGGGCGTTCTGGAATCCCAGCCGGCGCAGGAGAGGTCTTGTGTAAATGGCCCGGCCGCTGAGCCTTCTCATAAAGCCGGCCTCCGGCCGGTGCGGCCTCGGATGCCGGTACTGCTTTTACGCCGACGAGATGCGCAGACGGGAGCGGGGAGACCGGGGAGTGATGTCCGAAGATACGGCCGGGGCGCTCCTGCGGGCCGCGTTCGATCACGCGGCAGGATCCTGCACCTTCGCCTTTCAGGGGGGCGAACCCACCCTGGCGGGCCTCGACTGGTTCCGCCGTTTCGTCAGACGGGCAGAGGAGAAAAACCGGGGGCGGCTGCCCCTCAGCTGGTCTCTGCAGACCAACGGGATGCATCTGGACGACGAATGGTGTGCCTTTCTCCGGGACAAAGGCTTTCTCGTGGGTCTCTCCCTGGATGGGCCGAGGGATCTCCATGACCGGTACCGCAGCGACGGAGCCGGGGCCGGGAGCCTGGACCGGGCTCTCGCCGCGGGGGAAATGCTCCAGCGGGCGGGCGTTCCGGTGAACGCCCTCACAGTGGTTACCTCCCGGACGGCAAAGCGGCCGGAGACGGTCTACGCCTGGCTCCGGGACCGGGGATATCTCTGGCAGCAGTATGTGCCCTGCATCGTTCCGCCGGGGGAGCGGCCCGAGTGGACGCTCACGCCCGGAGCCTGGGGGGAGTTCCTGATCCGTCTCTTCGACGCCTGGGAACGGGATCTTAGGGCGGGGCGGCAGATCCACGTGCGGACGTTTGAAAGCTGGGTATCGCTGCTGTGCGGGCACATGCCCGAAGAGTGCGGGACCGCCGGAGTCTGCTCGGCGCAGTATGTGGTAGAGGCCGACGGAGACGTGTACCCCTGCGACTTCTACGCCCTGGACGAATGGTGCCTGGGAAACGTACGGGACGGTTTCGAGTCGGCGGACGAGCGCCGCCGGGCGCTGGGGTTCCTGGAGCGGTCCGAGACGCTGCCGGAGGACTGCCGCGGCTGCCGCTGGGTCCAGCTCTGCAGGGGCGGATGCTTTCTCTGGCGGGATGAAACGGGGAAAAACCGCCTGTGCGGCGGATACCGGAGCTTTTTCTCTCATGCATCGGAGAGGCTCCTCGCCCTGGCACAGACGGCACGTTGAGGAGGATTTGACGTGGAGGCTTTTCAGAAGAACGATGAAGCCCGGGCCGTGGTCTGCGGCCCCGGACAGGAGCGGCGGATCCTCGCCTCGGCGGGGGGACTCATGGTGGCGGAGATCCGGTTCGAGACCGGCGCAGGCGGCGGAAAGCCCCACACCCATCCCCACCGGCAGGTGAGTTATGTCGTGAGCGGCAGGTTCGCCTATGAGATCGACGGAGACGAGCGGGAGCTCGGGCCCGGCGATGCCGTCATGGTGGAACCCGAACTGCCACACGGATGCCGCTGCCTGGAAGCGGGGACGCTCATCGACGTGTTCACGCCGGAACGGCAGGATTTTCTCGCCCTGCTCAAGTGAGAAGCAGCGTCCCGGAAGCGGGACGCATGACGGACCCGGAACGGACTGCTCCTGGGTGTCCAAAAAAACGGTTATCGCAGGACCGGAAAGCCAGATGGGAGGCGACGGAAGGCATGGAGGATTATATCCAGCGGATGTGGGATTACCGCGAAGGCAGGCCAGGAGCAAGGATCGTGCAGAAGGAGTTCTGGCTCATGTGCGCCGACAAATGGATCGAGCAGGGGCACATCAAGAGCGAGGCGGACGTAGACCGCATCTGCCGGCTGGACCCGCCTGCGATCTTCGATCTCATGGGACTGGGCTGGTGCGAGGCCGCTCTCTGCCCGGAGTTCGAGACGAAGATCCTGGAGGACATGGGCGAGCACGAGCTCGTGCAGGACTCCGCAGGACGGAAGGTCCTTTTCTTCAAAGGCCGGCGGAACGGGTTCATGCCCGAGTACCGCGACCATCCAGTGAAGGACATGGCGACCCTGGAGGAGAAGATCGCCTGGCGAATGGATCCAAAATCTCCGGAGCGTTGGAAGGGGAGAGCCGAGCTTCTCGCCCAGGCAGGGGACGCCCAGGCGGAAGGCAAAGTCATCCGCCAGAAATCCGTCGGCGGGTTCATGTATCTCCGCTCTCTCATGGGGCCCGAGGATCTTCTCTACAAGTTCATCGACGCGCCCGAACTCATTCACAGATGCATGGAGCTGTGGTTCGACCTGGCGGACGCTGTCATTGCGGACGACCAGAAGCACGTGGATCTGGACGAGATCTTCCTGGCGGAGGACATCTGCTACAATCACGGGCCTCTGATCTCTCCGGACATGATCCGCGAGTTTCTGTTCCCCTACTATCAGCAACTTCTTTCGAACTCGAAGGCCCGCCAGCGGGATAAGAGCAGGAAGATCTACTTCCAGCTGGATACCGACGGGGACTGCCGTCCCGTCATTCCCCTTTACAAAAAGGAACTGGGAATGGACATCCTCAGTCCCCTCGAGATCGCCTCCGGGAGCGATCCCCTGGAGATCGCCGCGGCCTGGCCGGATCTGAGGATCAACGGCGGCTTCGACAAGCGCATCCTGGCCCAGGGGCGGGACGCCATCGCAAGAGAGGTGGATCGGATCATGCCTGTGCTGACAGCCCGGGGAGGATATTATCCCACCTGCGACCACGGCGTTCCCGACGAGGTCAGGTTTGAGGACTACGTGTACTTCCGGGAACTGCTCCACCAGTTTTGAGTGAGAAAAGCGGGCCCTGCGGCACATCAAACTGCCGCAGGGCCCGCTTACTGACCTGTTCCGGTCATTCCGTCGTGATATCCCAGCCGTCCGCCTCCTCCGAGGAGACGGCTTTCGCGTTTTCTCCCGCCCGGGAGAGCCGGGCGTTCCGAACGAGGATGCCGGACATGCCGCCGCTCAGGTTCACGCCCACCTTTTCCGCCGCGGAGGTCACGTTCTCCACCGTGATGTTCCGCGTCTCCTCCGGGAGCGCGGCCCGTCCGCCGTAAGGCCAGGCGTCGCCCAGGCGTACGGTGTACCCGGAGCGGCAGACGCCGCAGTCGGGTTCCCAGGTGTCCGTGACTCCGGAAATGGTGACGTTATAGAGTTGGATGCCGCCCTGGTTGAGAAGCCGCACGAGGGAGCAGAAACTGTAGGAGTGGATGTCCCGGATGATCACGTTACGGATGTCAGTGGAGGCGCCCTCCAGGTAGAACGTTTCCTCCAGGCGGCCGGGCCGGGCGGGAAGGCCGGTGAGAGCCACCGTGTCGTCTTCGGTAAAGCCGGACAGATCCTCCAGAAGGAAATCATGGCAGCCGCATCTGAGATCCACGCCGTCGGAGTTCTTGACACGGATCCGCTCGTAAAGGGAATTGTCGGGGATCCCTTCGATCACGGCGCCGTTCTCGTCCACGTAGGTGCAGTCGGAGGCGAAGCGGAGGTGCCGCACCTCGCCGCAGGCGCAGTGGATGAAGCACACCGCCCACCAGCGGGACCTTTCCAGACGGAGGTTTTCCAGCGCGATCCCCTCCACGTTCGTAAAGAGTAGCATCGCGTTCACCCATATGGGCGGACGGCCGTCCCGGTTCGCGTTGCGCTCCCCCAGGCCGTTGTATTCCCCGCCGGAGATCACGGCGCTGCCGCGGCCCTCGACCCGGATGTTCCGCTGGCGTCCGGCAGCGGTGCGGCCCAAGGGGGTCGTGTAGTTCCGGTTCGCGATCGCGTTGCAGAAGACGCCGTCGGCGAGACGCAGCGTGCAATTGTCGATCACGAGAGTGAAGTCCGAGGGAAGAAGGAGCGTCTCGGTAAGTTCCCAGGGAGAGAGCGGATCGTCCTCCTTCCGGGAGATGACGGTCATGCCGAGGCCACGCTTGGCGGCGTCATCCACCGCGGCCTGCAGGCGTGCGCTGTCCGTGCCCTCGTATCGGTTGGGATCGGTATAATGTTCCATCGTCGGCCTCCAATCTTGTTTTTCTCCAGTATAGCACGGAACGCCTCCCGGCACAAGGCGCGTTGACTGGACGGAAAAAGGAGAGTACAATGGCTTCGCCGGAAGACGGAGAGGAAGTGGACTGGACGCGTGAGGGAGAATCTGCTGATCCTGCTGGCGCAGGGCCTTTGCGTAGGAAAACTCGGATATGCGGGAGATGGACAGGCGAAGACGCCCTGTCTAGACGGGCTTTCCGACTGCGGCCTCGTCTTTCCCGGCGCCCTGTCCCCGCGGCCGGACCGGGCCGCTTTCCTTGGAAGCTTTTTTACAGGACGGCGGGAGGCAGCGCCCCCCGAGGATCCCGCGTCGTCCCCATTTGCCGCCGCGCTCGCAAAGGCGGGGTATGAAGTCGGCTTTTTCGGCCCGTGGTGTTCCGAGAACGCACCCGGGTCGGGAGACGATCCGGACGGGATCCGCTCCTGCATGGAGCGTGCCGCCAGAGCCGGACGGCCCTTTGCGGTGTTTGCCGCATTCCCGCTCCCGGGCGACGGCACGGGGGAGGGGATCGATCCGGAGGATCTGGATGCGTTCGCGGATGTATGGCTTCGGCAGCAGCCGAACTTCGGCAAGACGGGGACAGGCGTTCTGCGGCCGCAGTTCCGCCGTCACAGGGGCGAAAAGCGGAACCGAGCCCTGCGGCGCGTCTATGCCGCCGCATCCACGCTGGACCGGAGGGCGGGAAAGCTCCTTCGCGCCCTTTCGGATCTGGGGCTGGAACGGGAGACGGTCGTCCTTTTCACCTCCGACCACGGGACGCTTTTCGGCGAACACGGTGTGCAGGGGAGCGACTTCTGGTACGCGGAAGCGGTCCGTACTCCGCTCCTCCTCTCGCAGCCGGAGCGCCTCCGGGCGGGAAGCGTGTCCTTCGCCGTTGAGACGGCGGATCTGATGCCCACGCTCCTGGGCCTTACGGGGACGGAGATCCCGGCGGGGACGGAAGGAAGGGACCTCACGCCGTATCTCCCCGGGGGCGTTACGGGGAAGGCACCCGAGCCGCCGCCTGCGAAGACTCCGATCCCCATCCGGGGACGGGACGGCGGATGGCACGGCACCGCCACGGAACGGTACACCCTCGTCCGGTCCGGTGAGGGAACGTTTCTATACGACCGTGCAGCCGATCCCTACGAGCTCAACGATCTGACGGGCACTCCGGAAGGAGACGCCGTCCGGAGGCTCCTGGACGGAAAGTGAGGACTGAAGAAAAAAGGCACCGGCGCCGCGGTCGCGGCGCCGGTGAACTGCACTCTTGGGATCCTCACTCCTCCACGATGACCACAGAGGTGATGACGGGCTGGGCTTCCGGGGGAATGGTGCCGTTGTTATCCGTGGGACGGGCGTCCCGGCAGATGGCGTCCACCACGTCCATCCCGTCGGTCACATGACCGAAAGCGGCATACTGTCCGTCCAGGAACGTGCTGTCCTGATGGACGATGAAGAACTGGGAACTGGCGCTGTCATAGGAATAGGGGGAACGGGCCATGGAGATCGTCCCGCGGACGTGGGAGATGGAATTCTGTACGCCGTTTGCCGTGAACTCCCCGCGGATGTTCCGTCCGCTGCCGCCGGTGCCGTTCCCGCTAGGGTCGCCGCCCTGGATCATGAAGCCGGACATGATCCGGTGGAAGGTGAGCCCGTCATAGAAGCCCGATTCGGCCAGATCCACAAAGTTCTGCACCGTTTCCGGCGCCGCGGAGGGATCCAGCTCCAGCGTGATGACGCCGTAATTCTCCACGGTGATCTTGGCGGTGACCGTTTCGGAGGACGCTTTCGACGCGCAGCCGCTCTGGGACAGCACGACGAGGAGAATGACGACGAGGCACAGAATCAGGACCCCGCCGATGGAGATGCCCGCGACGGCGCGGGAGGAGAGCCCTTTTTTCTTCTTCGGTTCCGGTTTCTTTGCCATTGGGATCAGCCCTTTCTGTCAGCGGTATGTTGGTCGGCCGAGAGGACGCGCACACCGGGCCAGACGCCCGCGATGGCGGCCTCCCGGCTGTGGCATGTGAAAAGAAGGATCTGACGTGTCTGCGCCGCTTCGTTTAGGACCCGCAGAGCGGCTTCGGCACGCTCGTCGTCGAAATTCGCAAGGGCGTCGTCCAGGACGATGGGGCAGGGATCCTCCCCGCCAAGCAGCAGATCGCACATGGCCAGACGCAAGCTCAGGTAGAGCTGATCGACGGTGCCGGCGCTGAGATACAGGGCGCTGTGGGACACGTCCCCGTCGGGATCGCGGACTGCGGCGTCGAAGGCACGGTCAAAGGCGAGCGTGTCGTACCGGCCTCCCGTAAGGCGGGACATGTACTCGGAGGCCTGTTTCCCAAGGATGGGGGAGAACCGGGTCTGGAGCTGGGCGGAGGCGGCCTCCACCGTGCCGATGGCCAGATCCAGCGCGTCCAGCTTTTCCCGGTCGGCTGCGACGGAAGCTTCCAGCCGCTCGATCTGGCCGTTGATAACCGCAGGATCCCCGGAGACCTGGATGGCCCCCTGGGCGGCCGCGAGTCTGTGTACGGTCTCGCCAAGCTTGTTCCTGGCGCGTTCCAGGGCGGATTCCGTATCCTCCCGGTCCCGCATGGGCATGGGGAGATAGCTCAGTTCCTCAGTGGGCATCTCGCCCTTGTAATTGTCGCGCAACGTTTGATAGGCACTTTCGTATCCTGCAAGTTCCGTTTCCGCCCGGCGCAGATCCTCCATGGCTTCCTCGGTCTTCTTGAGGAGGGCGGGGATCTCCTTCACCTCCTGGACCTGAGGTTCCAGAGCCTGGGCAGCGGCGAGGGCGGCGTCCGCGGCCGCTTTGGCCTCGTCCCGTTCCCGCTGGAACCGTTCGTTCACCTGCTCGGCCGCGGCACGGACGGTGGCCTCCCGGGTGCACGCGGCGGAATAGGCCGCCGCGTCGTGCAGGAACAGTTCCGCCGACGGGTATGAGAGCCGGTCCAGCGCGGCCTTGAGGGCATCATGAGCCGGTGTCTTCACTTTGCGGAAGTGGAGGAAGAAATAGGCGGCCACACACAGAAGGATCACGCCCGCGCAGGGCAGGAGCACCTGAGGCGTCCGCAGGAGAAGTCCGAGCACCAGGGCGACCACCGCAAGACCCAGGGGGATATACTTCAGCCAGGGATACCTGGGCCCTGTGGGTTCCGCCTGGGCTGCTTTGGATAGATCCTCGATCTGCCGGGCGGCTTCGGCAGCCTGCTCCTGGGAGAGATCCGCGAAGGAGAACTGGCTCTTTGCCTCCAGGGCGGCGGCGTGGCCTTCTTCCGCCTGATCGCAGAGTTCTTTCGTTTTCAGGCAGTTGTTCGCCAGCGTCTCAAAATTGGTAAAGGAATCCCGGATGGCGCTCAGGTCTCCGGACGTTACGGGCCGCCCCTGGTATTTGAGCCGTTCCCGCTGAGTCTCCACATCCTGCGCGGCCTGCTTCGCGCGCTTTTCCGCATCCAGGATCCGCTGGATCTCGGCGCGGGACTCCAGTTCCTTGTGGATATCCAGATCCTGTTCCAGCTGAGAGACCTGTTCCTCCAGACGCTGGCGGCTTCTCCGCAGCTCTTCCAGGTCGCCGGAACGGGTCTCCAGCTGCCGAAGCTGTGCCCGCTGCTCCTCCAGTTCCCTCTCGGTCCGGGTGAGCGAACCGCCGCCCCGGCCGTTCTGCAGTCCGCGGCGCCAGCCGTGGAGCCGGGCGATGACCTCCGTGGCGGAGGCTCCCTCGTCGCCGGTGGAGACCAAGGCGCCGATGCGCCGCTCCAGTTCGGGCGTCTGCGCGACCTTCGCCCCGCTCTGACCGAGAAAGGCCGTGCGGGTGAACACATCCTCGGAGACTCCGGTGAGCATGGCGCCCGCCTCAGGTCCGGCGCCGTCCAGACCGTCCACCTTGTCGAAGGTCCCGGTATAGACCGCGATGAGCTTCTGCATGGGAGCGCTGGGGCGCCCCGTCCGCTCCAGAGTGATGCGCTTGTCTCCAAGACGCAGCTGCATGGAGCCCTGCATGGCTCCGCCGTTCCAGGGGGCGTAGCGGGCTTTGTCCGGGAGATATCCGAGTTTCTCCCGGTCCGCGGTGCTCACGCCGTAGAACATCGTCCTCAGAAAAGCACACCAGGTGGATTTGCCGGACTCGTTGGGTGCCTGGATGATGTTGAGCCCGTCGGAGAGATCCAGCTCGGCGCCCTGGAGGGTGCCGAAGGTGGCGCGCATATGTTCGATCTTCATCGGATCTCCTCCCTGTGGTCCAGGGCCGCCAGCGCATAGCGCACGGCCAGCGTCACTTTCTGCCGTTCAGCCTCGTCGGACGCCTGGCTCCAGGCGGTGCGCAGCGAGGCAAGGGTGATCCCCCGGAGGCTGTCGTTCCCGGCCCCTGCCCAGAGATCCTCGGGCTCCCGGGTCTCGTCCCGCAGCTCCAGATGGAAGGCTGCGTCCTCCAGCGCCTGGGCGATTTCCGCCACGGCCACCGGCCCGCGGTGTTCTCCCTTGAAGATAAGCCGCCGCACGTCCCGGGCGGAACCTTCGGCGCAGGCGGCCTTTGCAGCCGCAAGGGGATCGGTCTCGGGGGCGAGCACGATCTCCTGCACCCGGTACTCGCGCCCAGCCATGGGGACGAAGTCGAGAGTGACGTTCCCTTTTTCCGCAGTGCCTAGATAGACGCCTTTCGTCCCGGTCTCGTCAAAGCCGCGTCCTTCGGGGCAGCCGGGATAGGCCCAGTATGTTTCGCCGCTCTTCTGAAGGCCGCTGGCGGTATGTACGTGGCCAAGCGCCAGATAGTCGAGGCCGGACGCGGCGATATCTTCTTCCGTTACGGGGCTGTAGCGGCTCTGGCCTCCCACGTCCCCGTGGAGCACCATAAGTTCCACAAGGTCGCTCTTCGGCACCCGGAAGCCCTGAAGGAGATCCGACGCGGCGGGAGCCTGGAAAGCCGCACCCCACACCCGGAATCCCAGCTCCGGCACCTCCGCGGCGCGGATCGGACCGGGATGGAAGACGGTGACGTTTTCCGGAAGATCCATGGCGGCGTAGGGGCAGTCCGGGGTCCAGTAATCGTGGTTCCCCGGGGCAAGGAAGACCCGGGCGCGGATCCGGCCCAGAACGTTCTGGAGCACGGTGCGGGTCTCGTAGTAGGAGACGGCGCTGTCCAGGAGGTCCCCGGCAAGGAGGACGGCCTGAACGTTCTCGCGGTTCGCGAGGTCCGCGAGACGCTCCAGCAGCTCCCGCTGCTCTCCACGGCGCAGAGCGGCCTTTTCAGCGCTCAGGGCCTCAAAGGGAGAGTCCATGTGGAAATCTGCCGCGTGCAGGAATCTGACTGCCATGATATGCTCCTTTCTGAAATGCGGAGGCGGAGATCAAAGCGGGGACAGGGGGAACTCCCCGTACACGCTGCTCTTGAGGAGGAACCCGGGACGGCCCGGCCCGGGAAGCCGCAGCTCCTCGGTGCGGCCGTCGCCCAGGACGTGGACGCGCAGGACGGGCCGGCACTCCCAGCGCATGGAGATTGCTGCCAGCGCCTCTCTCCGGCCCATGGCGGGCACGGTGCGCCCTGTGGGAACGGGTACGTTCCAGCCCCAGGGGAAAGTGCCGGAGAACCAGTCCCAGTCCAGCGTCACGGTGTTCTCCGTGAGGACGAGACGGCGCAGGCCCAGAGGAGAGGCTGCGGGATCGAACCGCCATTCGCCAGGGGAGAAGACTGCCTCTTCCGGTATGGCGGGGACCGCCCGCCGGGCGAGGTATCTGGAAAGCTCCCTGTCCGCTGCGGGATCCTCCGGGACCGCCTCCGGAAGGACCCCGGGAAGAAGCCCGTCCCGAAGCGCATCGACCAGAAGGTTCGCCTCGCGGTTGTCCATGGCGCAGTCGGTGGTCACCACCATATCCAGCGCCGGGAGCATGACGATGAGCTGGCCGTTGGCGCCGTCCGCCCGCCAGGCTCCGTAGGAGCACAGCCAGGTCTGATATCCGTAGCCCTGCCGTGCCTCCAGTTTGTATTCCGGGACGCCGGGCGTGACGGAATAGACCTGCCAGGAGGACGCCGCGCGGATGTAGTCAGCCGGAAGGAGCTGTTCCCCTTTCCAGAGGCCCTCCCGAAGGAGGAGCAGGCCGAACCGGGCCATGTCCTCCGGCACGATGGTCATGCCGGTGCCGCCGGCGCTGTACCCCTCGGGGGAGGACTGCCACCGGGCGGTGGTGACCCCGATGGGATCCAGGAACCACATCTTCGCCGCATCCAGAGCCGTCATGCCGGAGACCCGGGTGACGATGGCGCTCAGAAGGAAGGAGGCGCCGGTCTCATACCGGAACTCGCTTCCCGGCTCTCGGAGCACGGGAGCCTCGAAGAAGCGCACCGCCCGCTCGGGCTGCCAGCCGTTCTCTGTGAGATAGGGATCCGTCAGATGACCGGTGGACATGGTGAGCAGATGCCGGACCTTCATGCGGCGCAGGGGGCCGTCCTCCGGGCCGGGATCGGCCTCAGGGAAGAAGCGCAGGACGGGATCCTCCACGGAGAGGAGCCCGCGGTCCGCGGCCGCGCCGACCGCCATGGAGCAGAAGGTCTTGCTCACGGAATACATCTGGTGCGGGGTATCCGGTCCGTATCCGGGGGCGTAGTACTCGAAGGCAAGCGCTCCGTGCCGCACCACCAGGAGAGAATGGAGATCCGCGCCGTGGCGGTGGATGCGCCGGAGCATGTCCAGGATCGCCTGCGGACGGATGCCGAGCGCCTCGGGAGCCATGCGCTCCCACATGCTGCCGGGAAATCTCAGGTTTTCCATAACGCGCCTCCTTGCTCGTTACCGGTGCCGCAGCCGGGCGGCCGCGGCGGCAAGGGAATCCACGAAAGCCCGGACGTCCTCCGGGGCGTTGTACCGGGAGAAGCTCACCCGGATGGCTCCGTCGATCACATCCGCGGGGACTCCCATGGCTTCCAACACATGGCTGCGCCCGCCTCTTCGGCAGGCGGAACTGCGCGAGACACAGATCCCGTCGGCGTCCAGACAGTTGAGGAGGACCTCGCTGCGGTACCCCGGGAGGGAGAGACTGAGGATATCGTCCGCACCGCCGGAGACGAGAATCTGCGCCTGCGGGACCTTCTGGGCAAGGAGCTCCTCCGTCATCCGGCGGAGCCCGGCGATCCGTTCACGGCTCTCCCGGAGACAGGCGGCCCCTTCCTCCGCGGCCGCGCCGAACGCACACAGTGCGGGCACGGCCTCCGTACCGGACCGGAGCCCCCGCTCCTGACCGCCGCCCTGAAGGAAGGGCTGGAGATGGAGCCCCTTGCGTACGTACAGGGCGCCGGAGCCCTTGGGCGCGTGAATCTTATGGCCGCTCACGGAGAGCAGGTCCGCTCCCAGTTTCGCCGGGGTGAAGGGGAGCTTCAGAAAGCCCTGGACCGCGTCCGTATGGAGCAGGGCGCCCAGCCCCGCGGCTTTGAGCCCCCGTGCGATCTCGCCGACAGGGTTCACCGCCCCGGTCTCGTTGTTCACCAGCATGACGGAGACGAGGGCCGTGTCCGGCCGCACGGCGGAGAGCACGTCCTCCGCGGAGACCGCGCCGTCCCGTCCGGGTGCGACGAAGGTCACCTCGTATCCCTTGGTGGTCAGCTGCTGCAGAGGACGGAGGACCGCGTCGTGCTCCGCGGCGGTGGTGACCACGTGGCGTCCCAACCGCCTTCCCGCCTGAACGCCGGCGGCGACGGCCCAGTTGTCCGCCTCGGTGCCGCAGGAGGTGAAGACGATCTCCTCGGAGCTGCAGCCCAGAGCGGCTGCAACCTGTCCCCGCGCTTTTTCCAGAGCGGCCCTGGCCGCCCGTCCGGGGGCGTGAGTGGAGGAGGGATTGCCGCAGAGCTCCGTCATGGCCTCCATCGCAGCTCCGGCCGCGGCGGGGGAGACAAAGGTGGTGGCGGCGTTATCCAGATAGACCATCGTGCAGTACCGATCCTCCTCGTTTTTGCATGCGGACTTTCCCTGTTGTGTCCCGGCAGTTTTTTCACTATAATATATTGTATACTTATGACGCGAAAATTGCAAGTCGGGGGCGGAGGCGGGGATCCCCGCGTGTTCTGCGTCGTCCGCTGCCGTGGAAATGCAGGAAAAGGAAGCGTCAACTA
>JAEEGL014366671.1_pt1 | contig 24036 bp, 16 predicted proteins | sample 9134231 | NCBI WGS metagenome assembly JAEEGL01 (sample SAMN16246548, study PRJNA631951) | gut metagenome | biome: gut microbiome; feature: rumen; material: fiber-attached | host: Bos | place: Iran: Karaj | collected 2018-10
CCCCTCGAAGGGTATGCCGTCGGTGCCGATGTCGGAGGTGGGGATGGACTGGTACCTATTGGGCTTTGGGGTGGCGTTATACTCCTTGAATCGGCCGTGGATGGGGGTGAAGAGCTCGTGGATCTGGCCCAGGACGTTGTAGCAGTCGGCCACGCTGTCCACGATCACCCGGAAGGCGCAGAGGTCCAGGATCTCATTGAACCGCTTGTTCTGGGCCGCCATCTTCCGGTAGATGCTGTAGATATGCTTCAGCCGCCCGGAGACCTCGCAGCGGACGGAGCATTCCTCCATCCGCTTTCTGATGCGCTCCTGGATCCTGTCCATGAATTCGCTGAGCTCTTCCATGCGGGCGTCCAGCTGCACCACGATCTCCTGATAGCCGATGGGGTCCAGATAAATGAGGCTCAGGTCCTCCAGCTCCCACTTCACCCGCTGCATGCCCAGGCGGTGGGCCAGGGGGGCGTAGATCTCCATGGTCTCCAGGGCCTTTTCCCGGCGCTTGGCCTCGGACTGGAAATTCATGGTGTGCATGTTGTGGAGCCGATCGGCGATCTTGATGAGGATGACCCGGATGTCCTTGCTCATGGCCAGGAGCATCTTGCGCAGATTCTCCATCTGCGCCTCCTCCTTGGTGGTGTAAACCACCCGCGTCAGCTTCGTGACGCCCTCCACCAGGTCGGCCACCTGACTGCCGAAGAGCCTGGAGATCTCCTCATAGGTGGCGTCCGTGTCCTCGATGGTGTCGTGGAGGAGACAGGCGATGATGCTGTCCTCGTCCAGGCCCATGCCGGCGCAGATGGTGGCGGCGGCCAGGGGATGGGAGATGTAGGGAGAGCCGTCCTTCCGCAGCTGCGCGCCGTGCTTGTCCCGGGCATATTCGTACGCTGCGCGGACCCGCGCCCTGTCCAGGCCCGGGTTGTAGCTGAGGGCTTTCTCCACCAGCTCGCCGTAAAGCCGCTCCATCTCGTCCGGTTTGACGGAATCGGCGGAGGGCTCCGCTCCGTCGATGCGTTTCTCGCTGTCGTTCATAGGCTCCCGTTATCTCAGCGCAGCCGCTGCAGCAGCTCGGATTTGGAGAGGTCCGCCTTTCCCTCCACCCGGGGCACGGTGATCTCCATAACGCCGTCCGCTTCCCGGAGGCGGATGAGCTTCAGCTCGTCCAGCACCCGCAGGCAGACCCATACGCGGCCGGGCACCGGCACGCCGGCCCGGAGGGCGATATCCGGCAGCAGGGTGTCCGCCTCTTCCTCGAAGCAGCGGGCCCGGCCGGTGAGGTAGCGCCAGACCCGGCCCAGGTCCGCCCGGTTGGGCAGAAGCATGGCGTTTTCCATGGGCAGCAGCCGCTGACCGGCGAAGAAGCGGCGGGCCATGTCCACGCTGGGATCCCCCCGCATGCGGCTGGGCCGCACGTCCCGCAGCAGGAGCTGCACGGTGCGGCTTCCCCGGAAATCGTTGATCCCCGGATCGAAGGCCAGGTCCACCAGGCTGCCCGGATGGATGCCCAGCTCCCGGACGGAGACGCCGAAGAACACGCAGTCGAAGCGCCAGCCGTTTTTCACGGCCACCAGCTTCAGGTGCCGGTCGCCCCCGATGGGGATCAGGGCTTCGGCAATCACGTCCCGCATGCAGAGGGCGGGGGCAGGGTTCCCCACGCCCCAGGGGGACATGAGCTTCAGCGCGTCGATCTCCTCCAGGGTGAGCAGGGAGGGATCCTCCACGCAGAAATCGATGGGGATGCGCAGCTGCGCCCGCTCCCCCTCGTGGGAGCGGTAGTAGTCCGCCAGCCTGCGCCGGAGGGCGTCCACCCGATCCCGCCGGATGGTGAGCCCCGCGGCCAGCTCGTGGCCGCCGAAGCTGGTGAGCTCGTCCCGGGCCGCGTCCAGCGCGCCCAGGATGCCGAAGCTGCCGTAGCTCCGGCAGGAGCCCCGGCCTTCCTCGCCCTCCAGGCAGATGATGACCGCCGGCACGCCGAAGCGCTCCGCCAGACGGGAGGCCACGATGCCGCTGACCCCGTGGTGCCAGTTCTCCGAAGCAAGGACGATGGGCGCGTCGGGACGGCGGAGCTCCCCCAGCATGGCGAGAGCCTCCCGGTATACCCGGTCCTCCACGCTCCGGCGCTCCGCGTTCATGGTGCAGAGCTCCCCGGCCAGGCACTGGGCCTCCCGCCGATCCTCCGCCATGAGCAGGTCGAAGGCCACCTTTACCCGGCCCATGCGGCCGGCGGCGTTGAGCTTCGGTACCACGGAGAAGCTGATATCCGAGCCGGACAGGCGCCTTTTGTCCACGTAGATGGCCGCCATCAGGCTGTCCAGCCCGGCGTATTCCCGGGTGCGCAGCAGCCACACGCCCCGGCGGATCAGGGCGCGGTTTTCCCCGACGACGGGCATGATGTCCGCGATGGTGCCCAGGGCCGTCAGCGCGCCGTAGCGGTCCAGCAGCGCCTCCGTCGCCTCCGGACCCTCCAGGGCGGAGACGACCTTGAAGGCCACGCCCACGCCCGCCAGACCCTTGAAGGGATAGTCGTCGTCCTTCCGGTGGGGGTCCACCACGGCGGCGGCGGGGGGCAGATCCCCCACGCACTCGTGGTGATCCGTCACCACCACGTCGACGCCCAGCTCCGCCGCCCGGCAGACCTGGCTGACGGCGGTGACGCCGCAGTCCACCGTGACCATCAGGGTCACGCCCTGCTGCGCCAGGCCCTCCAGGGCTTCCTCGCTGACGCCGTAGCCCTCCGTGAGCCGCTCCGGGATGTAGGGGATGCAGCGCAGCCCCTGCCGCTTGAACCAGGAACACATCAGAGCCGTGGCGGTGATCCCGTCCACGTCGTAGTCGCCGTAGACGGCCACGGTTTCCTTTCTCTCCACCGCCAGGCGGATGCGCGCCACGGCCTTGTCCATATCCTTCATGGCCATGGGATCGTGGAGCAGGCCTGCGTCCTCCCGCAGGAACTCCGCCGCCTCCTCCGGCGTGCGGATCCCGCGGGACGCGAGAAGTGCGGCGGTCAACCGCCGGCAGCAGCCGGACCGCCATATCGCTTCCGCAGCCGCGTCGTCCGTCTTGCCGACGGCCCACGCCCCAAACGCTTTCATCGCCGCACCCCCCATGGCGAGGCAGCCCGCCCCGCCGGTTTATTTTTTTCATTCTACAGAATTTTCGCCGGAATGGCAAGGAAAAAATGGTAATCCCCCGGGAGGGCCTCAGTCCCTGTCCTCCAGGGCCATGACCATGCCCACCCGGCGGGCGTGACGGCCGCCCTCGAAGGGGGTGTCCAGGAAGATATCCACGAGCTTCAGGGCCAGGCCGGGCCCGGTCACCCGGCCGCCCAGGGCCAGGACGTTCGCGTCGTTGTGGCGGCGGGTCATCTCCGCGGAGAAGCAGTCGCCGCAGCAGGCGCAGCGGATGCCCCGGTGCTTGTTGGCCGCCATGGACATGCCGATGCCGGTGCCGCAGCAGAGGATGCCCTTCTCCGCCTCCCCGGCGGTCACGGCGCGGCAGACCCTGTCCGCGTAGACGGGATAGTCGCAGCTTTCTTCGGAATCGGTGCCGAAATCGGTGAAGGGGACGCCCCTCTCCGCCAGGTGCCGCTTGATCTCCTCCTTGAGGGCGTAGCCCCCGTGGTCGCTTCCCAGTGCAATCATGCGTATCGCTCTCCTTACGAATCGTTTTATCGCCGCGCGACGCTCAGAAGGGCCAGCTTCCGCCGAACCAGCTGAGCAGGTGGGCGCTGTAGCCGGAGGTATAGGGCAGGCCGCTGAGGGCCGGGAAGAACACGGCGAAAAGGACTGCGCAGCCCGCGGCCAGGAACCAGGCCGTCTTGTCCCTGCCGCCGGGGCTGCGGCGGGCGCAGTCCCTGAGGCAGCGGCCGATCGCCAGGGCCAGGAAGAGGGTGCAGGGGAAATAATGGTAGATGAAGGCGCAGCGCTCCACCAGCACCCAGGGCAGCAGGGTGCTGAGCCAGCCTGCCAGGATGAACCAGGCCATCCGGTCCCCCCGGATGCCCTTCACCCCCATGCAGACCATGGCCCCCAGCCCTGTCCACCAGAACAGAGGGTTCCCTCCGGCGCCGATGGCGGAGCGGAGCTGATAGCCCTCGTCGAAATAATGAAGGTAATAGAGGATGGGCCGCAGGTCCAGCACCCACTTCCACCAGGGCGAGGCGTAGGGGTGGGTGGCGTCCAGACCGCTGTGATAGTTGTACATATAGCGCACGTTGTCCAGGATGAGCTTCAGGTAGTCCGTGCTGCCCATGGAGACCCCGGCGGCCCGGGCGTAGGGTGCGTAGGAGACCCAGTAGGCCAGGAGGGGGAAGCCCAGGAAAAACACGCAGCTCCAGGCCACGGTGGGCAGGAAATAGCCCGTCAGCTCCTCCCGCAGGCCGCCGCGGCGCAGCCGCTCCCCCTGGCGCAGACACCAGAGCACCGCCAGCCCGCCTCCACCGAAGACGCAGGTCCACTTGGAGGCCACCCCCAGGGCGAAGCTGAGGCCGCTGAGGCCCAGGGGCAGGAGGGTGCGCCGGAGGGGCGCGTCCCAGGGCTGGGTGTAATAGAGATAGAAGAAGAAATACATCAGCAGGGTGAAAAACACCCCGTAGGTGTCGATGGTGGCGATGCGGGACTGGGCAAAGCGCATGAAATCGAAGGTGTAGACGAGGGAGACGCTGACGGAGACCGCCGTGCTCCCCAGCATCAGCTTCAGCAGCACGTAGAGGAGCGGCACCAGCAGCAGGCCGAAGAGGGCCCCGGAGAAGCGCCAGCCGAAGGGCGTCATGCCGAAGAGGCGGATGCCGAAGCCGATGATCACCTTCCCCAGGGGCGGATGGGTGATCTCGTAGGGCTGCCGGGCCGTCAGGTGCTCCCAGGCGGTGCGGGCATGGTAGATCTCGTCGAAGTAGCTGCTGTTGCGCCAGTCCTCCTCCGCCGGGACCAGGTCCTGCTCGTCCCCCAGGGCCTCGGCCCCGGAGGTGAAGGGGATGAGCGCGCCCGCCGCGTCCGTCACGGCGATCTCCCCCAGGGTGAGGTCCGCCCGCAGGGCGGTGACGCGCAGGAAGCGCACCCGGCCGAAGGGCTCCTCCGGCGTATGGTCGTGCCACTTCAGCACGTCCGTATAGGCCTGCTCCAGCTGCTCCCCGCCGGACCAGGAGACCCCGTCGGCCGACCATTCCAGCCGCCATGCGCCTACGGTGGCCCCGGAAAACCAGCGGACGCCCGCCGGCTCGGCCTCCTGCCGGAGGGTGAGCACGGCGCTGTCCCCCGCTTGGGCGAAGGTATGCCAGGAGACAGGGTTCCGGACGCTGCCCAGATTCAGGAAGGCCAGCAGGGCGCAGAGGACCGTTACGGCGGCGAGGGGCAGGGCGTCCCGCCTTGTGAGCTTCGAGGGCCGGTGGAAGCGGCGCAGGGGCTGCTCCAGTCCGTCCGCGTCCCGGCCCGGCTCCAGCCGCTCGGGGTTCCCGTCGAAGGTACGCACGACGACCAGAAGGGCCCCCAGCACCGTCAGCACCGTGAATGCGAATACGGATACGGTCATTTTATCAGCTCCGCCAGCTTCCGGATATACCCGGGGTCCGTGCCGCAGCAGCCCCCGGCGTAGGCAACGCCCAGCTCCAGGATGGGGGCCATGGCCTCGGCGAAGGCGCCGGCGTCCATGGGATAAGCCCCGGTGACGGGGTCGGGCATGCCGGCGTTGGGCTTCACGATGAGGGGCCTGTCCGCGGCTTCCCGCAGCCCTCTTGCCAGGGGCAGGGCTTCCCGGGGCCCCAGGGAGCAGTTGAGGCCCACCGCGTCGGCCCCCGCCGAAGCCAGCGCCCGGGCCATCTCCCCCACGGAGACCCCCGTGAGGGTGCGCCCGCTCTGCTGGAAGGTCATGGTGACGAAGCAGGGCTTGCCGGGCAGGACCTCCCGGGCGGTCTCCAGGGCGAGAAGGGCCTCGTTCAGGTCGAAGAAGGTCTCCAGCACCGTCAGGTCGGCAGAGGCCCCGGCGGCGAAAACCTCCCGGAAGGCGGCCCGCGCCTCATCCTCCTCCAGCTCCCCGTAGGGCTCCAGCAGCTTTCCCAGGGGGCCCACGTCCAGGGCGACCCGCGCCCTGTCCCCGGCGGCGGCCCTGGCGTTGGCCAGGGCCGCGCCCACCACGGGGGCGATCGCAGCGCCCCTGGCCTTCACCGGGTTGCAGCCGAAGGTGCAGGCATAGACGATGCGGCTGCCCGCGTCGATATAATCCCGGTGGATCGCCCGGACCGCCTCCGGCTCCGACAGGTTCACTTCCTCGGAAAAGCGGGGCACGGCAACGCCGCGCTTCATGAGCTCCGTGCCCATGGCCCCGTCCAGCAGACAAACGTTCTCCATACTTCCCTCGCTTATATCTCCACGCTCTCCCCCGTGGCGAAAAACCAGAGGAAGCGGCGCAGTATTCTTTTTCCCGTGATGCGCTCCAGGGCCCAGGCGTAGGCCCGAAGCTGGGGCTCGTATTCCGCAGCCCGGGCGTTCTGGGTCTCCCGGGTGACCCGGTCGGTCTTGTAGTCCAAAAGGATCAGCCCCTCCGGCAGCTCGCTCCAGAGGTCCACCACCCCCTGCAGGAGGGTCTCCCCCTCCCCCTCGCCCAGAAGCTCCCGGAGGGGGGCCAGCAGGGAGAATTTGAACTCCCGGTGCACCTTCCCCCGGCGCAGGAGGGCCATGACGGGCCCGGCGCAGAAGGCCCGGAGCTTCTCCGGCTCCACCGCGGCGAGCTGCCCGGCCGTGAGCAGCCGCACTTCGCCGAGGCGGCGCAGCTCCGCCGCCGCGCCCTCCGCCGTCCCGCAGGCGTCCAGGTCCGCGTACTGCAGCGCGAGGTGTACGGCGCTCCCCTTTTCCGCGGGGGTCAGGGCGGCCTTTCCCAGGCTGAGGGCCGGGAAATCCCGCTCCCCATAGCGCCGAAGGGGCAGCTCCCCGGCTCCCTCCGCGGCCTCGGCGGCGGCGAAGCCGGCCCGCAGGGCCGTGGCGGTGAGCTTGCTGGGCAGGCGGGTGTCCGCCGCCCGGGGATACTTCCATTCCAGCCGGGCGCGGACCAGGTCCGGGGAGACGGACCGGTCCGCTTCCTCCGGCTCCTCCTCCACCGCCGCGGTCTCCGCCCGGGGCGGGTCCCGCCAGGCCCAGTCCTCCCCGCCCAGGGCCAGGGAGGCGTCCAGGATCCAGTCCCCGGGGCATCTTGCCTTCTCCAGCAGCTCCGGCGGCAGGGGAAGGATCTCCGCCTGCTTCCGTTTGCTCTTTTCCTCTTCCGCATCCCCGACCCTGCAGAACAGGGCCAGGTGCTGCCTCGCGCGGGTCATGGCCACGTAGAGGACGCGCAGCTCCTCGCTTCTGCTCTCCTCCGCCAGCTGCGCGGTACAGGCGCTGTGGGCCAGGGTGGCATAGGTGATTCCCCGCTTCCGGTCGATGCGCTTGGCGCCCAGCCCCAGCCGGGGATGGATCACGACGGGCTTTTTCTTATCCTCGTCGTTGAATCGGTGCATGAGGTCCGCCAGGATCACCACGGGGTATTCCAGGCCCTTGCTGCCGTGGATGGTGGAGATCCGCACGCCGCTCCCGCCGCCGGCCGCGGTCAGGGCCGTTTTCCCCGCGCTCCCCGCCTCCCGCAGATAGTCGAGGAAGCTGTAGAGGTCCTGCCTGCCGCTCTCGGCAAAGCTGCGGGCGGCTTCGATCAGGGCGTCCAGCCTGGCGGCCGCGCCGGGCTCCGAGGCCTCGGCCAGGGCCCAGAGGCTCTCCTCCCCGCAGATCTCCTCCAAAAGCTCCTCCGCGGGCAGCACGCCGGCGCGCTGCCGCCAGCGCTCCAGCTTCGCCAGCGCCTCCCTGCAGTCCTCCTCCCCGGCGGCGGCCAGGGCCTCGTAAAAGCAGCCCTCCCGGCAGGCGGCGCGGAGCTCCGCCAGCCGTTCCTCCGTGAAACGGAAGACGGGACTGCGCAGGGCGGCGAGGAGGGGGACGTCCTGCCGGGGATTGTCCACGGCCTGCAGGAGGTTCAGGAGCCAGCGCACCTCCGGACTTTTCCCCAGATCCTCCTCCGATTTCGTGCTGACGGAGGGGATCCCACGGCGGAGAAGGGCCTCGGCGTAAACGGCGCTTCCCCGGCCGGCACGCAGGAGCAGGGCCACGTCCTCCGGGCGCAGAGGCCGGGGACCGTCCCTGTCCGGCACGGTCATGCCGCTCTGCAGCAGCCAGGCCACGTAGCCCGCTGCGGCCTCCGCCTCCGCCCGGAGACCGTCCTCCCCGTTTTCCACAACGAAGAGGCGGAAGGCGCCCTCCGTGTCCCCGGCGTCGGGACCGGGAAGAAGGGCCTCCTTCTCGCCGTAATCCAGCTCCCCCAGCTCCCGGGACATGACGGCGGAGAAAAACCCGTTCACCGGCCGCAGGATGCCCGCGTCGGAGCGGAAGTTCTCCGGCAGCAGGATGCGGCGGCCCCGGTTGGGGGACGGCTTATCGGCATAGCTCCGGTATTTCTCCAGGAACATGCCGGGGTCCGCCAGGCGGAAGCGGTAGATGGACTGCTTCACGTCCCCCACCATGGTGACGTTCCGCCCCTCCCGGCTGAGGGCGAAAAAGATCTCGTCCTGCACCCGGTTGCAGTCCTGGTATTCGTCCACCAGGATCTCGTCGAAGCGGCCGCCGATCTCCCTGCCCAGGGCGGAGGGACTCCGTCGGCCCGCGCCGTCCTTTTCCGTGAGGAGCTGCAGAGCGAGATGCTCCAGATCGTTGAAATCCAGCAGGCCCCGCCGCCGCTTCTCCGCCGTGAAGGCCTCGGAGAAATCCAGCACCAGGGAGAGGAGCTCGTCCGTGATGGGGCGGACGGCCGCCATATCCTCCTCCAGGACCGCGCTCTCCTCCGCGAAGGGCTGCAGCAGGGTCTCCAGCGCCTTTTTACAGCGCGCCCGCCGGTCCCTGGCCCGCGCCGCCGCCGGATCCTTCCCGCGGTAAGCGTTCAGCTTCGGGAAGCTCACTTCGCCGAAGGCCGCGGCGGCATCCCAGCCCAGATCCAGCGCCCGGGAGAGGTCCTCCAGGTCGGACACGGTCTCCCGAACGGAGGGTCCGTAGCGCGCTTCCACCTCCGGCGCGTCCTCCAGCTCCTCCAGCGTCGTTTCCATGTATTCCTTCCAGAACGCCGCGCGCCGCCGGGCCCGGTCCAGGAGCTCCCGTCCCCAGACCGTGTCCCCCGCATCGCCGGTGAAGAGGGGCGCTTCCAGCTGCCTGCGCAGCCATTCCTCCGGGTCCGGGTGGCTCTGCACGGCCCTGTAGGTCTCCAGCACCGCCTCCGTGAGGACGCGGTCGTCCGTTCCCCCGTCCAAAGCGTCGGCCAGGGCGCGGAAGGAGGAGGTCATGTTCTCGTAGCGCCCGGCCAGCACCTCCTGCAGGATCTCCTGCCGGAGAACGGTCTCCTCCGCCCCCTCCAGCTGCCGGAAATCCGGCCGGACGCCCAGCAGGTGGGCGTTTTCCCGGATGAGGGATGAGCAGAAGGAGTGGATCGTGCCGATCCGGGCCTGCCGCAGCAGCAGGATCTGCCGCCGGAGGCGGCGGTTCCCGGGCTCCGTGCGCAGACGGTCCCGGATGGCCTCCAGGATCCTGCCCCGGAGCTCCGCGGCGGCGGCCTTGGTGAAGGTGATGACGAGGAAGCGGTCCACGTCCGGGAGCTCGTCCCTGTCCGGCGTCCCCTTCAGAAGGAGGTCCATCAGCCGCTCCACCAGCACCCGGGTCTTCCCGCTGCCGGCGCCCGCGGAAATGAGGAGCGCTCCGCCCCGGTGATCCACCGCGGCCTGCTGGTTTTCGGTGAGGCGGAAATCAGCCACGTTCCTTCTCCTTTCCCACGGCGGCCCAGAATTCGTCCTCCTTCAGGGTCCCGATGAGGCGGGGCTTCGTTTTTTTCGGATCGAAGCCGCAGATATCCCCGAAGGGACAGTAGCTGCAGGGGCCCTTGTCCTTTGCCGTGAAGAGGGGGTCGGCCGCCGCCTCTCCCCGGCGCAGGTCCTCCCCCATGCCGGTGAGGAGCCTGCGGACGTGGGCCTCCAGAAGCCGCATCTGCGGGCCGGTGGCCGCGCCGGAGATCGGAAGGCCGTCCTTGAATTTTACCGGCAGGAAGCGGGGAGGCTCGCTCCGGTCCCTGGCGCGGAGCATGGGAACGTCCTTCAGCAGGAGCCCGGTCACCTTCGCCTTTCTATACCGCTCGTCCCGGATCTCCTCCTCGGTGCTGCTGCGGGGCAGGTTCGCCTGGGCCTGCCTGGCGGGGAGATAGAGCACGCCTCCGGGGACGATCCCGGTCTGGTAGCGGTCCTTGCCCAGGGTTGTGAGCATGAAAAGATAGACCGGCATCTGCAGCTCCGTGCCCCGGTAGACCTCCGCCAGGGAAAATTGCTTCTCCCCCGATTTGTAGTCCGCCACGCAGAGATAGAGGTCGTTCCCGTTCCGCCAGCCGTCCACCCGGTCCACCGTGCCCTCCAGGCGCAGGTCCCCCAGCTCCAGGGCGGGCAGATCCCCGTCCCGGTCGGAGAATCTCAGCTCGAAATCCAGGGGCTCGAAGTCTCCGGCGGCAAGCTGCTCCGCCAGCTGCAGCACGATCTCCTCCGCCCGGAGGCTGAGGCGGCGGAAGAGATAGAGGAAACGCTTGTCCCTGAGCTGGGCGGGCTTGAAGGTCTCCCTGCCGAAGCGCTCGGCGTACTCCGCCGTGAGGGCGCGCAGACGCTCCTCCGTCACGGCGGCGAAGCCCCCCTCGTCCCGCACCCGGCGGCAGACGTTTTCCAGCAGATAGTGGAGGAAGGTGCCGTTTTCCGGAGCGGAGAAGCGGGCTGCCTTCCGTTCCTTCGCCCGCAGCCCGTATTCCAGGAAATAGCGGTAGGAGCACTTGTAAAAGCTCTCCACTCTGGAGGGGGTCAGCCGCAGGGTGCGGCCGTAGAGCTTCTCCGCCGTCTCCGGCAGGAGGGAGGTGTGGGCCTGGGCGGCGAAGGCCCGGAGCTCCTCCGGCCTGCCCGGCGGCAGACAGGCCCGGGCCGCCTCGGCCCAGGGACCCTTCCCCAGGGCCAGCTCCAGGAGCGGCGCGGCCGCGGCGGCCAGCTGCCGACCGTCCAGGCTCTCCTCCGTTTCCGGCACGAGGCCCAGCAGCGTCCGGGCCCGCTCCGCCAGGATGCCGGGGCGCGCGTCCTCGCCGCCGCTCCAGCTCACCAGCAGCCGCTCCGCGGGGGAGGCGGCCAGGAGGTACAGCTCCAGAAGGGGCCTCGTCAGGGCGTCGTCCCTGTCCGCGGTGAGGCGGATGCCCAAATCGAAGAGGATGCGCAGCTCCTCCGGGGAAAACAGGCCCCGGGAGCCGGTCTCCTCCGGCAGATGCTCCTCGTCCGCCCCCAGCACCAGCAGCACCCGGGGCTTCCGGTCCCGCAGGCGGGCGGGGCTGCCCAGGCTCACGCAGTCCAGGGCCGCGGGGATGGAGCCCACCTCCCGCTCCCGCAGGAGCAGCTCCAGCAGCCGGGTGAATTCCTCCCCGGCGAGGGTGACGCCGCCCAGGAGGGCGTCCATCTCCCGGAGGCAGTCCGCCGCGGCGTTCCAGGCCCCGGCGCAGGCGGAGGCCGCGGCGGCGTCCCCGCCCTGTTCCAGGGCGTCCGCCCGGGCAATGAGGGCCTCCCGGACGCCGGTCTCCTCCAGGAAGGCCGACAGGGCCCGCAGGTGATCCCCCGCCGGCGCGGGGTTTTTCAGCGCGTCCCCCAGGCGGCCGAAGGGGGCTGCGACCCGGCGGCGCAGGGCGTCGATCCGCTCCAGGGCCTCCCTGTCCTCCTCCGGGCGGGCGTCGTAGCCCCGGGGGCTGAGATCCCAGGCTTCCTCGCGCCGCCAGACGCTCTCGCCCCGCAGCTCCCAGGTGAGGCAGTAGTTCTCCAGCTCGTCCGTTTCCCCGGCGGTCAGCCCGCCCAGGCCGGTCTTCAGGCAGCGGAAGAGGTTTCCGGCCCGCCAGCCCTCCGTCACGGTGCGGAGGGCTTCCAGCAGGAACACGGCGGAGGCGCTGGGCAGAAGGGGGGACGCCTCCTCCACGAAAACGGGCAGTCCGTAGGCCCGGAACACGGACTCCGCGGCGGCGCGGCGGGAAGCGAAGCCCGGTACGGCCACGGCAAAATCCGAATAGCGAAGGCTGCCGTCGGCCAGCATCAGCTCCCGGATGCGGGCGGCGGCCCAGCGGCACTCCCCCCGGAAGGAGGCCATTTTGCAGAGCTCCACCGGCTTTTCCCCCGCCGGGAGGGGCGGCGCCTCGTATTCATAGAGATTCGCGGCGAGATAGCGGATGGGATCGGCCGGAGGATCGGGCAGGCGCTCCAGGACCACCTCCGCTCCCCGGCGGCGGGCGAGCTCCGTCAGGCTGCGGAAGGCGCCCTCCGCCACGGCGAAGCAGGCGTTCTCCCCTTCGCCCAGGGGCAGGGTCACGGTGAGGTCCGTGCCCCGGCGGAGGATGCCCTCCAGCACCGCCAGCTCCTCGGCGGTGAAATCGGTGAAGCCGTCGGCCCAGACGCCGCCGGCGCCCACGCCGCAGCCGGCGATCCCCTCGGCCAGGCGGGCCACGGCGTCCCGGCTGTCGCCCAGGCTGCGCTTCTGCACCGCCTCCCAGGCCTCCAGCACCAGGGCCATATCCGTCAGCTTCCCGCGCACGGCGGCGGAGGGCGTCTTCTCCGCTGCGGCGAGAAGCTCGGCGGCGGTGGTCATGGAGCCCCGCAGCTCCTCGGCGGTGGTCATGAGACGGCGGAGAAAATCCGTCCGCTTCCCCCGCTCCCGGAAGCAGGTGAGCTTCGGTCCCGCCTCCTCCAGGGCCAGGGCCATCATCAGGAGGCGGCCGCCCTTGTCCGGCAGGGGGTCGGCCAGGCCGCCGATCTCCAGCGCCGCCCGGTTGTACATGCGGGTAAAGCTGAGCACCTCCCCATGGAGACTGAGGGCCGGACCGCAGACGGCGGCCAGACGGCGCTCCGCCCGGTGGGACTGCTGCTCCGGCGTCAGGAGCACCATCCCGTCCCGCCCGCGCATCCCGTCCCGGATCTCCTCGCAGACGCGCCGGGTCTTGCCGCTGCCGGCGGCACCCAGGATCAGTCTGAGCACGGTCCGTCCCTCCTTTCCTCCGGACTCCGTCCGGCGTTCTCCCCATGCTTATCATACCACGTTTTGCGCCCGCAAAAAAGCAAGGGCGGCGGATTTCCCGGGAAATCCGCCGCAAAATCCCTGTTCAGCTCTCCCGGGCCAGCCAGGCGGCGCCCAGGGCGCCGGTATCGTCCGCACCCTGGCTCCAAACCAGGCGCAGGCTGTCCGCGGGCCGGGGGTGCATGCACTTGACCCGCACGGCGGCTTCCAGCGCTTCCCGGGGGAAGCCCCGCATGGCGGGCACGCCGCCTCCCACCACCAGCACCTCCGGATCCAGGAGGTTCACGCAGCCCGCCAGGAGGCAGGCGGCGGTGTCCACGAATTCCGCCAGCTCCGGGGAGCCCGCCATGGCCGGGAAAAGCTCGGCGATATGGGTCTCCGGCCACTTCTCCGCCCGCAGGGCCTGAAGGCGGCGGCCGGACACCAGGTTTTCCGCGCAGCCCACGTTGCCGCAGGTGCACTTCACCCGGCTGCCGGGGATGGGGAAATGGCCCAGCTCATTGAGGGAATTGGCCCCGCGAAGGGGCCTTGCGTCGTAAAACACGGCGCTGCCCAGCCCCGTGCCGACGTATACGCCCAGGATCAGGCCCCGCCGGGGCAGGGAGAGGCGGTGCAGGTCGCCCCCCAGGAGCATCACGGTATCGTTTTCCAGCTTCACGGGGAAGCCCGCCCGGCGGCTCAGCCCGTCGGCCAGCTCGAGCCCGTTCAGGGCCGGGATGTTGGGCACGTTGAGCACCGTGCGGCAGTCCCGGCTCAGGGTGCCGGGGATGCCGGTCCCCGCCGCCGCGACGGGCACGGCGCAGTCCTCCGCGTACTGCCGCAGCACGTCTCCGAAGCGGAAGGGGTCTCCGTCGGGCATGACCTCCTCCCGCCGGTATTTCACCACGCGGCGCAGCTCTCCCTCCGGGGTCAGCAGCGCCAGACGGACGTGGGTGCCCCCCACGTCGGCGCCGACGGTGTATCCCTTCATCGGCCCCTCCTCTGCAGGGCCTGCATGGCCTTGCCGGCCCAGGCCGCCTCTTCCTCCGTGGGCTCCCGCTCCAGATCGTAGCGGGCGGCGCAGTAGGCCTCCGTCAGCTCCCGGAAGGCCTCGGTCTCCAGCTTTCCGCCCACCTCCCTGGGGGTGGCGGAGGGGATCCAGCCGGAAACGCGGCCGGATTTCAGCAGGGCCTTGTAGGCAAAGCGCAATCGCATCCGGTCGTCCGGCATATCGTCGAAGCGCTCCGGCTTCTCCCGCAGCTTTTTCAGCCAGCGGCGGGCTTTCTTCCCGCCCTCAGCCAGGGCGCTGCGCAGGTCGCCGGTGCGTTCCACGTCGTCCTCATACTCCAGGATCTCCCGGGTGCGGAAGAGACCGCGGACCCAGTCGGCAAAGCGGTGTCCGCCGCCCCGGCGTCCCTCCTTGACAAAGCCGTAGGCCAGCAGGAAGAAGAGGATGCCGCAGACCCCCAGGATGATGCCGTAGAAGACGGCGAAGGTGGGGTCCCCGTCCTCCACGATGTTGCTGAGGCCGGGCCCCTCCGTCTCCTCCGCCGTAGGGGTGGGAGAGGTGGGGCTCATCATGCCGCTGCCGCCCCCCAGCCCCGCCATGAAGCGCAGGAAGGCCGCCCCCAGGGAGACGAGCCAGCGCCCGGCGCCGGAGAGGAAGCGGTGCACGACCCCCAGGCTCCCCAGGAGCACCGCCGCGACGAGGAACACCGTGAGCAGGATCAGGTTCCGGCCCCGGATGCCCGAGGGGATGGCCATGCTCTCGCCGCCCTTGACGTTGTGGACGCCGATGTAGAGGCTGGCGGCGTTGAAGCTGTAGAGGCTCAGGCAGAAGGAGGCGAGGCCGCACCAGCACAGGGGCCGGAAAGCCGCGATCTCCCAGTCCCCCAGGAAGAAATAGAGGCTGCCTCCAAGGTAGACCAGCAGGGAGGCCACCGCCAGCCTCGGCGGGAAGGGCTCCTCCCCCCGGTGGCCCAGGAGGAACAGCACGCCTCCCATGACGGCGGCGCAGACGAGATAGGCGATATCCAGGCCGCCGTAAGCGGGCCAGGAGGGCGCCATGACGGCCAGGGCCAGGAGGACGCTCACCCCCAGGAGGGGATATTTCCACCGGTCCAGCAGACGGGCCAGGGACCCCAGCAGGAAGCAGATCAGCAGGGGCCAGCAGCGGAGGGACCGGCTGTACCAGGGCCAGCCGGTGCGGGAAAACTGCTCCAGGAACACCAGCACGCCGAAGGCAAAGAAGGCGCTCAGCAGCAGGTTCATCAGCCGAATGGCGATCTTTTCCGTTTTCACTGTCCGCCTCCGATCTTCTGCCAGGTGACGGAATTGCCCAGCTTGCGCAGCTTCCCCGCCCGCTCCTCCAGCACGTCGCTCCAATAGGCCGAGACGACGAGGATGTCCATGTCCGACACGGCGGCTTCGATCTGCCGGTCCAGCAGGACGTGGAGGTCCAGGGTCATCCTGATCTTCAGCACCGCCAGGGCCTCCAGGATGCGCTCCAGCTGCGCCTCGGAGCAGCGGGGCGGGATGCTCAGGCTGATCTCCGGCAGGGCGCTCTCCCCGTTCGTGAGGAAGCCCACGTCTACGCCGTTCCGCACGCACCAGGCGGCCAGGGCCGCGCAGATGCGCACGCCCCCTTCGATGTATTCCGCGTCCCGGGGCTCCATGGCCCCCAGCTGCCGGTCGGAGATCTGGCAGTTGAGCACCAGCAGCGCCCGGGGGCAGACGGTATAGTCCCGCTGCTTCACCTGCAGGCTGCCGGTGCGGGCGGTGGCCCGCCAGTGCACGTCCTTCCGGGGGTCGCCGCTGCGGTAGGCCCGGATGCCGGAGACCAGGATGGGGTCCGGCAGGATCCAGCGGCGCACCGTCACGTCCCCCTGCCACTGGAGGGCGGTGTCCGGCAGCTCGTCCGGCTTCAGGACGGCGGGGTAGACAAAGATCCTCGCGTCCCCCTGCACGTCCGCCCGGTCGTGGGCCACGCCGAAGAGGTCCCCCGCCACGACGGAGGCGAGCGAGCAGTCGAAATAGCCCCGGTGGAGGCAGGTGATCTCATGGCGGCGGGTGATTTTCGAAAAGCCGCCCAGGTAGAACAGGCTCTTGTGGAAGCGGTCCATGCTCAGGCCCATGTTCTCCTGGCGGCGGAACTGCAGGTCCCCGGAGATGCGGGACTCCACCCGCACCCAGGGGACGGGCACCGGCTTATCGTTGGCCAGCACCTCCACCAGCTCCACCTTCTCCCCCTCGAAGACCCGCTCCCGGCTGAAGCGCCGGGTATAGCTCACCTTCCGCAGGCCGAAGCGGTTGTAGTATATGGTCTGGAGGATCGCCAGCACGGCGACGACGACCATGATCCATATCGGGGTCATGTCAGCTCTCCAGCAGCTTTTCCGCCGCCGGGTCCTCGGAGGGCACCGGCACCGCCCGGGTCAGCTCCCGGATGAGCTCCTCGCTGCGCTCGGCGGCCCCGTAGCCGGAGCGGGTGACCAGCCGGTGGGCGAACACCGGGGCGGCCAGCTTCTTCACGTCGTCGGGCAGCACGTAGTCCCGGCCGTGGACGGCGGCCCAGGCCTGGGCGGCCTTCAGCATCCACAGCATGCCCCGGGGGCTGACTCCCAGGCTCACCTCCGCGGGGGTCCTGGTGGCCTCCGTGAGGGCCACGATGTAATACCGCACCGGGTCGGACACCTGCACGGCGGAGCAGCTTGCCTGGGCGTCGATCAGCTCGCTGCCGGAGGCCACGCTCTCCAGCTCCGCCAGGGGATCGTTGTTGATGAAGCGGTCGAGGATGCTCTTCTCCCCCTCAAAGGCCCGCTCCCGGCTGAAGTGCCGGTCGTAGGTCACCTTGCGGAGGCCGCAGCGGTTGTAATAGACGGTCTGGAGGATCGCCAGCACGGCCACGATGACCATGATCCATACTGGCGTCATATCAGCTCTCCAGCAGTTTTTCCGCGTCGGGATCCTCGGAGGGAGCCGCCACGGAACGGCACAGCTCCTTCACGATCTCCTCGCTGCGCTCGGCCGCCCCGTAGCCGGAACGGGTGACGAGCCGGTGGGCGAACACGGGCGGGGCCAGCTTCTTCACGTCGTCGGGCAGCACGTAGTCCCGGCCGTGGATCGCCGCCCAGGCCTGGGCCGCACGGAGCATCCACAGCATGCCGCGGGGGCTGACGCCCAGGGACACGTCCGCCGGGGTGCGGGTGGCCTCCGTCAGGGACACGATGTAGCGGCGCACGGGATCGGACACCTGCACGGAGGTGACGCTCTCCTGGGCAGCCAGCAGCTCTTCCCCGCTGGCCACGCTCTCCAGCTCCGCCAGAGGGTCGTTGTTGATGAAGCGGTCCAGGATCTGCTTCTCGCCCTCGGAGCCGGGATAGCCCGGGCGCAGGCGCATGAGGAAGCGGTCCAGCTGGGCCTCCGGCAGGGGGAAGGTGCCCCCGGTCTCCACCGGGTTCTGGGTGGCGATGACGAAGAAGGGGCGGCCCAGGCTGCGGGTCACGCCGTCCGCCGTGATCTGCTTTTCCTCCATGCACTCCAGAAGGGCAGACTGGGTCCGGGGGGTGGCCCGGTTGATCTCGTCGGCCAGGAGCACGTTGGTGAAGGCGGGGCCTTCCCGGAACTCGAAGGCGTTCTCCTTCTGATTGAAGACGCTCATGCCCGTCACGTCGCCGGGCAGAAGGTCCGGAGTGAACTGGATGCGCTTCATGTCCACACCCCGGCTCCTGGCCAGGGCCTTGGCGGTGACGGTCTTGCCCGTGCCGGGCACGTCGTCCAGCAGCACGTGGCCCCCGGCGATGAGGGCGGTGAGCAGAAGATCCAAATGGTCGCCGCTGCTGATGATGACCTTTTCTACGTTTTCCTTGATGCGGGCCGAAAGGGCGGCGATTTCAGCGATTTCCATGTATGGTTTCCTTTCCGTGAAACAGATTTTGTTAATTTTATACCAAAGCCCCGTAGAATGCAACAGAAAAATCCGCCGGACCCGAAGGGATCCGGCGGAAGCTCGGTTCAGGACACGGTCAGTTCCATTGGATGGTGTAGCCGGGGATGATCTGCTCCACGATGCGGGTGATGTCGTCCTTGAAGACGAAGCGGGCCAGGAGCGCGCCCACGATCAGCAGCACCACGGCCAGGATCAGCAGGATCAGATACGCCCGGGCCAGGTTGCGGCGGGCGATCTTGCGGCAGACCCCGCAGCTCCACAGGATCATGAGGATGAAGCCCACCACGGGGATGCTCATGAGCAGGATCTCCACGGCCATGCCCGCGGAGGTCATGGGGGCGTATTTGCTCTTGCGGCCGGGACGGTCCGGGTCGGCGGTCTCCGGCTGCCGGACGGGGGGATACTCCGGGGCGGCGTAAGCGGGGGCCGCGGGCGCGGGATTTGCGTAAACGGGGGCGACGGGGGGCGCGTAGGCCGGCTCGGGCTTCTCCTCCGCGGGCTCCTCCGCTGTCACGCCCAGCTGGGCCGGGGAGGGCTGCGCAAAGGACGGGGCGGCAAATACGGCGCTGGCCTCGGCAGCGGCCGCTTCCGCCTTGGCGGCGGCGTCCTCCGCCTGAACCGAAGCATCCTCCGATGCCTGGACGACGGCTTCCGCTGCCTTAGCGGCGGCCTCCGCCCCCTCCAGCTTCGCGCCGCACTCGGTGCAGTGGCGGGCTTCCGCAGGCAGCTCCGCGCCGCAGGCGGGACAGATCTTCTTTTCTTCCATGCTCGATCCTCCTTTCGGAATCGCAACGGGGCCGGGCTCTGCCCGGCGGACACATCATAGCGCGGCGGAGCGTTCTTGTCAAACGCTTCCGGGCGCAGGGTTCATTTTCCGGGTTTCGGGATGCGGACGTAGAGATGCTCCCCGTCCTCCCCCACCACGCGGCCGCCGTTTTTCTCCATGACCCGCAGGGAAGCCGTATTGTTCCTGAGCAGGCGGAGAAAAATCTCCTCCTCCGGAACGACGGCGGCGGCCTTCTCCAGGGTCAGCCGCAGGCCCTCCGTACCGTAGCCCCGGCCCCGGAACGGAGAGGCGATGAAATACCCTATGTGGCCCGCGCCCCGGCGCAGGGTCTCGTTCAGACGGTGGCGCAGGCGGAACTGGCCGACGATTTCCCCGTCAGCCCACAGGTAGAACTGCGTTTCCGGCACGATGCCCTCCGGCAGCGCCTCTCCCCTGGCCCAGGCCAGCGCCCGGGGAAGGGCGACGGCCGCGAATTCCTCCCGGGATATGCCGTGCCACCCGTTGGTCAGCCCGTTTTCATCCTCGGGCATATCCCGGACGAAGCGCCATTCCGCCTCCAGGTCTTCCCAATTGGTCTCCTTCAGCCGAAGCAGGACCATTCTCTCTTTTCAGTCCGCGGAGGCGTAGACCGCCTTCACCGCCGCATAGGTCATGTACAGGTCCGCCTTGGAGATGACCTCGAAGGGGGCGTGCATGCTCAGCACGGGCACCCCGGCGTCGATGGTGTCGATGTTCCGCTGGGCGGTGAACTTGGCCACGGTGCCGCCGCCGCCCTTGTCCACCTTGCCCAGCTCGCCCATCTGCCAGGCCACGCCGGCGCCGTCCAGCAGGCGGCGCACCTTGCCCACGATCTCGGCGGAGGCGTCGTTGGAGCCGGATTTTCCCCTGGAGCCGGTGAACTTGAAGATGCCCACGCCGTAATTCACCCGGGCGTTGTTGCGCCGGTCGCTGACGTCGGCGTAGTTGGGATCGAAGGCGTTGCACACGTCGGCGGAGAGGCAGAAGGAATGGGCGAAGCACTCCCGCAGGGTCACGCCCTGGGAAGCGCAGAGGTCCTCCATGAACCGGTCGAAGGCCTGGGAGAGCATGCCGGTGACGCCCTCGGAGCCGATCTCCTCCTTGTCCACCAGGAGGCAGACGGCGGTCTTCTCCGGGGCCTCCGTCTCCAGGATGGCCCTGAGCTCGGCGTAGGCGCAGCCCCGGTCGTCGTGGCCGTAGCCGCCCACCATGCTCCGGTCCAGGCCGATGTCGGTGACGTCGTCGGCGGGGACGGCGCAGAGCTCGGCGGAGAGGAAGTCCGCCTCAATGAGGCCGTATTTCTCGTTGAGGAGCTTCATGACCGTGAGCTTCACCCGGTCCTCCCCCTTGTCCCCGTCGGGACGGGAGGCCAGCAGCAGGTTCAGGCCCTCGCCGGTGATGACCTCGGCGGCGTTCTTCTTCATCTGATCCGCCGCCAGATGGGGCAGCAGGTCGGTGATGACGAAGCGAGGCTCGCCCTTCTCCAGGCCGATGGACACGTCGATCCTGGTGCCGTCGGCCCGGACCGCCACGCCCACCAGGGCCAGGGGGGTCGTCACCCACTGGTACTTCTTGATGCCGCCGTAGTAATGGGTCTTGAAGAAGGCCAGCTCCCCGTCCTCATACAGGGGATGCTGCTTCAGGTCCAGCCGGGGATTGTCCACGTGGGCGGCGGCGATGTTGGCGCCCTCCCCCAGGGACTTGCGGCCCATGACCGCCAGGGTCAGGCCCTTTTCCCGGTTTACGTAATACAGCTTGTCCCCGGGCGCGTGCTTCCCGCCGGGCTGCCAGGGCCGAAAGCCCCTGGCCTCCGCCAGCTTCACCGCCTCCCGGACGGCCAGCCGCTCCGTGCGGGACACATCCAGAAAGCGCTTGTAGCCCTCGGCGAAATCATAGATGGCGGCCACGGTCCCTTCGTCCGCCGTCTCATAGATATTCTTCTGCTTGAAGAAAAGCTCTTCTCTCGTCATGCTTTCGATCCTCCCAAAACGGTCTTGATGCTCTCCCTGATGATCTCCAGGCCCTCGTCCAGCTCCTCGCGGGTGATGGTGAGGGCGGGCATGAGCTTCAGCACGCAGTCGTTCCGCCCGGCCCGCTCGATGACCAGGCCCCGGCGGAAGCACTCCCGGGCCACGTCGCCGCTCACGTCGCCGATCGCCTCGAAGTCCACGCCGTGGATGAGGCCGATGCCCCGGTGCTGCAGGCGGCCGTCCAGGGGCAGGAGCTCCTGTTCGATGAAGTCGGAAACGAGCTTTCCCTTCTCCTGCACCTGCCTGTCCAGATCCACCTGATCCCGGTATTCAAGGGCCGCCTTCGCGCCCACGAAGGCCAGCTGGTTGCCCCGGAAGGTGCCGTTGTGCTCCGCGGGATAGAAGATGTCCAGCTCCGGCTTGATGAGCAGCAGGGACATGGGGAGCCCGTAGCCGGAAATGGACTTCGACAGCACCACCAGGTCCGGTGCGATCCCCGCCCGCTCGAAGGAGAAGAAGGAGCCGGTGCGGCCGCAGCCCACCTGGATGTCGTCCACGATGAGGAGCACGCCCTGCTCGTCGCAGAGCTGCCGCAGCCGCCGCAGCCATTCCGTGGGGGCCACGTGGATGCCGCCCTCGGCCTGGGTGGTCTCGATGATGATCGCCGCGGGCTTCTCCACGCCGGAGTAGTTGTCCGTCATGAGCCAGCGGCAGTAGTCGATGGTGTCGAAGGCCACGGCGTTGGGATGGGGCACGAAGGTGGTGAAGGGCAGGGGCACGTGGGCGCCCTGCCGGTGGTCCACCCCGGAGGTGACGGCCAGGGAGCCCAGGGTCATGCCGTGGAAGGAGCCCGTGAGGGCGAAGACGCCGATGCGCCCCGTGACCTTCCGGGCCAGCTTCAGGGCGGCCTCCACCGCGTTGGTGCCCGTGGGCCCGCAGCTCATGATCCGGTAATCGAGCTTCCGGGGCTTCAGGATCCGCTCGTTCAGGGCGTCGAAGAAATCCGCCTTGGCCCCGGTGAACATGTCCAGGGCGTGGGCGATGCCGTCCTCCGCCAGATAGGCCATGATCCTTTCCTTGATGTAGTCGTTGTTGTGGCCGTAGTTCAGCGCCCCCGCGCCGTCGAAAAAGTCCAGGTAGCTCCGCCCGTCCGCCGTGTACATCCGGGACATCTTCGCCCGGGTGAACTCCACCGGAAAGGCGCGGCTGTAGGAACGCACGCCGGATTCCAGCCGTTCCAGGATCTCCTTGCCCATGGTATCTCCCTCCTCCGACAGCGCCTGAAAGCACCGTCTGCATTTTTCCGCAAATTCTTCCCGGCTGCCGTCGTTCACCAGGGTGACCGTGCAGTGCTGCCGGAACCATTCCTCGCTCTTCTGCGCCCTGATGCGCAGCCGGGCGTATTCCTCGCTGATGCCCTCCCGGGCGATGAGCCGCCGGACGCGCACGTCCTCCGGGGCGGTGACGGCCACGGTGGCGTCGCAGCGCTTCCCCAGGCCGCTCTCGATGAGGGCGATGGCGTCCACCGCGGCCAGACGCTTTCCCTCCGCCCGGAACCGGACCAGCTCCGCCTGCACCGCCCGGTCCACGAAGACGTGGGTGATGCGGTTGAGCTTCTCCAGCTTTTCCGGGTCGCCGAAGACGATCTGCCCCAGCTTCTTGCGCAGGAGCACCCCGTCCTCCACCGTGCCGGGAAAGGCTTCCCCGATGGCGCTCAGCAGCTCCCCGTCCGTGCGCAGGAGCTCGTGGTACAGCGCGTCGCAGTCGATGACGGCGCCGCCCATGGCGGAGACCGCCTCCAGGGCCGTGGTCTTCCCCGTTCCCGTACCGCCGGTAATGCCGATCACAAACAAAGGATCTTCCCTCCCGCCGCTTTCTTCAGTCGGTTCACCACCGCCCGGCCCACCCCCTCCTCCGAGGGGCAGCGGGCGCAGATGAGCGTTATTTCCGGCGTGTCCAGGGCCCGCAGGCTGTCGAACAGGCCGGCCGCCAGGGGCTCCGGGGCCTCCTCCCTGCCGTAGCTGAGGACCCGTTTGCCGGGCCAGCGCCCCTCCTCCCCCGCGTAGCACAGCACCGCCGTGCCCGCGTCGGGAAGGGCGTTCACGTATGCGTCGAATTCCTCCGGCCCTCCCCGCAGGAGCCGCACCTCCGCCCGGGGGGAATAGTGCCGGTATTTCATGCCCGGGGCCTTGGGGGTCTCGTCGGGCCGCACCAGGCCCGGGTCCAGCTCCGTCTCCGGCAGCAGGGACCGCAGTTCCTCCAGGGTGACGCCCCCGGGCCGCAGCACCCGGGGCGGAGTCACCGTCAGGTCCAGGATGGTGGATTCCACCCCCACCCGGCAGGGGCCCCCGTCCAGAATGGCGTCCACCTTCCCCCACAGGTCGTGGATGCAGTGTTCCGCCGTGGTGGTGCTGGGCTTGCCGGAGAGGTTGGCGCTGGGGGCCGCCACGGGGACCCCGGCCAGACGCAGCACCTCCCCGGTCAGGGGGTGATCCGGGCAGCGCATGGCCACGGTCTCCAGCCCCGCCGTCACCCGGAGGGGCACGACGGGCTGCCGGTGCAGCACCAGGGTCAGGGGGCCGGGCCAGAAGCGGTCCGTCAGCAGCCGCGCCTCGGGCGGCACGGCCCGGCACCACTTGTCCAGCTCCGCCGCGGAGGCCACGTGGAGGATGAGGGGGTTGTCCTGGGGACGGCCCTTCACCTCAAAAATGCGCTTTACGGCCTCCTCGTCCAGGGCGTTGGCCCCCAGGCCGTAGACCGTTTCCGTGGGGATGGCCACCAGGCCGCCCGACGCCAGGATCTCCGCCGCCCGGGTCGCCATGGAAGCGTCCAGAAGCTCCGTCTTCATCCCTCTGCCCGCAGCCTTTCCGCCTGCTCCGCCGCCCGCAGGGCGGCGATCAGCTCCTCCAGCTCCCCGTTCATGACGGCGTCGATCTTGTACAGGGTCAGGCCGATGCGGTGATCCGTCACCCGGCCCTGGGGGAAATTGTAGGTGCGGATGCGCTCGTTGCGCATGCCGGTGCCCACCTGGCTCTTCCGCTCCGCAGCCACGGCGGAGCGCTGCTTTTCCTTCTCAATCTCATAGAGCCGGGAGCGGAGGATGCTCAGGGCCCGGTCCTTGTTTTTGTACTGGCTCCGCTCGTCCTGGCACTCCACCACCATGCCCGTGGGCAGGTGGGTGACCCGGATGGCGGAGGAGGTCTTGTTCACCTTCTGGCCCCC
>JAEEGL015870102.1_pt1 | contig 24036 bp, 22 predicted proteins | sample 9134231 | NCBI WGS metagenome assembly JAEEGL01 (sample SAMN16246548, study PRJNA631951) | gut metagenome | biome: gut microbiome; feature: rumen; material: fiber-attached | host: Bos | place: Iran: Karaj | collected 2018-10
AGGTATTATTTGTTAAAAGCTGAAATACTTTCTTCTGCATCTTTCCACCATGCCTTTCTTTTTAAGAACGCTTTTTTACTTTAATGGAATAACTTGTGAAAGTCTTTATTAAATATAACAACTCTTTTCGGAAATGTCAAGACATTAGAATTACTGTAATTCAACCGTCGCTATTCTCGGCTCAAAACAGCAAGTAGGACGCACGCAAACAATACGCACGCCAGATGCCCTTTGTGGGCCAACCTTCATAAATGTCGCAATCACACTTGTATTTCCTCCCAGACCCAGAGGTCCGATATTTGCTTCGTTGACGCGGCGCGTAATTTCCTGCTCCATATCGGATTGGATATCATACTTCCCATCCACCTGCGCCTGAAGCATCATAGACGTGGCTTCGAAATGAGAACGTCCCACGCCTACGGCAAGCGTACATGGAGAACATCCAAGCTGTGCAACGCCTTCTTTCGCCCAGTTCACGATCTCATCCAAAACAACCTGCGTATTATGTTTGTGGAAAACACGGTAAGTCTTTGCCCTGATTGCAGGACCACCACCAAACATGAGAATATGCAAACGTATCACATTTTCCTCGCAACGGCGAAGTAGAATGGGAGCTGGTTCTACACCTGCACTGTCAGGATCTAATCCTCCGCTCTGGTCGATCCGATGACTATCATCTCCCATAATGCCCATCGGTCTGCCTGGCAGTTTACGAAGTCCCTGCTTCACACCTTCTTTAATCTCATCTAACATCCTGCCAGTCACGGCACAATCGGATCCAACTTCTAATACAAGGTGCGGAATCCCCGAGTCGTCGCACAATGGGCTATGATTTTTCTCAGCAGCTTCCGCGTTTTCAAGGATCTGTTTTAGTACCCACTTTGCTTTTTCATTTCTCTCTGTTTCAATTGCCTTCTCATACGCTTGTTTTTTGTCAGGTCGAAAAGTACTTCCCGCATCGACAAGCGTATCCCTCACGAGACTTACAATATCCTTATTCATACCTATTCCTCCCGCGTGTAGATACTCTTGCCATGTGCTGCTCCAATGATGGCCGGATATCTGTCAACTTTGATCAGATGCAGGGCTTCCATCCCTAACTCAGGAAATGCTACCACTTTCTCTTCCGTTGTTTTAGCTCCAAGTAGCGCAGTCACTGGTGGAATCACCGCATATACGGCGTTATACTTATTCAGCGCATCAATCGTTTCAGGATGTAGCTCCCCTTTTCCCAGGTGTAGTTTGATTCCAGCCGCAGATAATGGTTCAATGCTACTTTCTATCTCCAGCTTGTTAGAGCTAGTTGGTCCAACACCGGCAGGACTAACAGCAGTATGAAAAATAACCTGCCCATGCAGATCAACACCAAGATCTCCCACGGTTCCATTATCAATCATTTTAAGTACTTTGGGAAGAACGGCATCTCTGCCACAAAGGATATAACCACTGATCTCCACTGTATCCCCTACCTGTAAAGCAGATGCCATTTCTTCACTGATCGGTGTTGTTAATTCTTTTATCATTGTTTTGTAACCTCTTTTAACAAGTTCATGTAGACCATCTTTCGTAATCAATCGTTTACGGCAAATAATTTTACGTGACCACTCTCATCTCGAATGACGCCATATGCCCTTGCCCTGTTGTACACTTTTCGTGCCCAATTAGTATGCGGCTTGATCTCGTTCATCTTGTTACCGCCTGAACCCTTCACAACACCGCCGCCGGTTCCAAGGATCTGGCAGGCATCGTCATACTCCTCCTTGGTGACAGCCATCATGGCATTCACGAATTTTACGTGAGTGGGATGTATGACAGTTCGTCCCACAAAACCGTTTGCCTTATCTAAAATCACCTCTCGCAAAAGGCCATCTATTTCATTGTTTACGATCGGTTCACGCCTTGACAGATAGTCTTCAATGCCATAATGCGGCAAATCCTCAAACATCAGCTCTTTCGGTGCACGGAAATACTCCCAAACCGGCCCTGAAACAACATAATCATTGTCGCGAGTGAACATATTCAGAATATCACACAGGCACTCGCGTACGGCCATGATGTCGTACACGGAATAGCCGACGCCGCGGCGCACGCCAAACACGGAACTAAAGTCAGTTGCTCCGACACGAACCTGCAACACCAAATCTTTGTACTTATCAAGGATACGCTTGATTCCCGTTAATTCATACATGCGGCTTTCCTTATATGCAACTTCTTTATCCTCAATAATCGGCATGCCATAGATGATTTCACCGAATTTTTCGTTCAAGTCTCGGAGGTATGCATAGTATTCGTGACCATTTTCCGCGTTGAACTTTGGAAAATTGATGCCGCATAACACTTTCACCTGATGTTTGGTAAGATTGGCCCCGAAATGCTTAAATTGCTCCAGATTACGGATACGCACAAAAATCAAAGGAACCTTGTCCTCATCCAGTATGCCATCTTCCAATGCACTTGATACCGTGTCCAACAATTTATGGATGTTTTCTTCCGCTTCAAGCACTTTCTCCTCAGGGCACGCATCCTCACAGCAAAGAACCATACTAGTCAATCCAGGCATGGCGTTGGACAGAATTTTGGGTGCAAAATCCTTAAATCCCGGCATATACATCGTTGCGCCAAGACAGTATTGAAGCAATTCGCGCTCGGTATACTTATTAAAATGCTCTGGCTCCGCAACAAACTTAAATTCCGGATTATACATATGGTGTCTCACGTTGATCTCTTCCTTTCATTTTACCGTCAGACAGTTGATTTGACCTGGCTTATTTTATATTTTTACTATCTCATCAATTGATAATGAGATGACGCTGCATTTTCAAATGGTTTTCTGGGTAAGACTGCCCTTCGGACTCCAGATTGCTTCCGGATAGTATTCATCAATCATACGCTTAACCAGCGCACATTGCTTTGCACGCTTACGAGCATCATCCTCCGTGCTGTCCCAAGAATGCGTAGCCGCAACGGAACCACCTGTTTTTAGATAAATCGGAGCTGCAATGCGAATCATTTCAGGCACTTCATAGTGACGAATGAATCCTCCCGTAGACTTTGGATTCTCGGTGTGAATATCAATCGCACATGACGTGGCTTGTCTCATGGCCGCAAGCATCTGCAATTGAATGTCTCTCACGGGATTAATGGAATCTGCGCCTAGCATCTCCAAAACCTTTGCAGAACAGGGATTTCCGTGACCGGCATGGGCAGATACCTTGAAATGACAATCAGCTGGGATTTCGCCAGCCTTGCGCATCTCATTCAATACCCAGAGACATCCTTCGTCATAAACAAGAAATCCTCTGCATCCAATTTTAGCCGCTCTCTTTACGTCTTCAATTGCCCTGACAATCTGCTCCTGTCCGCGGAGACGATACCCCATTCTAACGCCTTCTTCGGTATGTACGGAAGCCGAAGTATCAGTTGTTGCCCTCGGTCCAATGGCAAGAATTAAGTCTGTCTCATACTTGTGAGCAAGATTTATCATTTTTTCAATTTCTTGATCAGTCAAACGCATGATGCCTTGCGTCTGCGTTACTCGGTGAAGGTATAGACCATAGGAGTCAATCGCCTCCAGCAGTGCCTGCATGACTTTCGGTCCCTGAATGCCAGGAACTTCAAAACGATACTGCCCTCCGTCAGCGAAACGTTTTTCGCTTGTGGGCAAATCATATGCATCTCCTCCAGGTAAATCAATTGATTTCAAAAATTCTCTTGTTTTTTCCATGCTATTCATTTTATTTTCCTTTCTCCGAGCTCATCGGTTATCACATGTTCAAATTTGCAATGAAATTGTCTATCGCTTCTCTGTGATCAAAAATAATCGGAGGAAGCTTTCGTGCTAGTCCTTTATGAATACGACAATCAATAAACGATGCCTTACCTGTCTTTCTTAGGCTGTCTATAGCGGCAATCAATTCTTCTTTTGTTTCTACTGCTTTTCCGATCGTAGCATATCCACACGCCTTGGCAATGGCGGTAAAATCGAGCAGATGACCTGCAGATGGTTGCCCTCCAACAGATTCATGCGCTCCATTATTAAGAATGACATGGAGAAAATTAGGTGCCGAAACCTTGGAGACCATCGTCATGGCACCCATGTGCATGATTGCGGCAGAGTCACCGTCCAGCACTACAACGGGCCGATCCGTGGAGAGCGCAATCCCTAACGCAACAGAACTCGCGTGTCCCATGCTTCCCACGTTCAGGAAATCGTTCTCCTTCCCCTCTCCGCGTTTCTCCCTGAGAAAGAAAAGCTCTCTGGTCGCTCGGCCAGTGGTCGCAGAATATATGGTGTCATCTGGCATGTGATTCAAGATGACTTCCATTGCCTCTTCCCGGCTCATGGGATAAGTGTCATCCACGTTGTTAGGCTTATCTGGATCCGCCATGACGCCCTTAGGCGCCACAAATGCATAGATTCCACGCTCCTCGGAGCAATACCTCACTGCCTTATTCACCGTATTCGCGAATTCATCATCAGAATCGGTCAAAATGGTATAAGGTATATGAAGAATATCCAAAAGACTTGTTGTTATTTCCCCCTGCAATTTATGCTGTGGGTGGTTCGGTTCACTGTTTCCCCGTCCCCGCCAACCGATCAGCAGAATCATCGGAATTGCATAGACATTTTTATCCGCCAGACTTGCCAACGGATTCACCGCATTTCCTTCTCCACTGTTCTGCATATAGACAAGGGGAATTTCCTTTGTGGCAAGATAATGTCCTGCAGCAAGTGCTACGGCATTTCCCTCATTGGCCGTGATGACGTTTCGGTTACCGCAATTTTCCAATGCGTAATTACAGAACCCGTTCAGGTAGGAATCCGGAACCCCTACATAGTAGCTAATGCCATGAGACTGTAATACCTCAAAAACTTTTTTCTGATCTAACATTTATTTTTTCGCCTCCGCGGTATTTTCACCGCCAACGCTTCCTTTCCCTTGATACAGGGTGAAATACTCCCTGCTGTCACCTCGGCAGATATTCCACGCCCTTTCGAATGCACTTATAACATCTCCAGGTAGCGGTCCAGCCTTTACTGCGTTCATATTTTCAATTAAATGATTTAGCTTTGAAGCACCGATCAGAATGGCATCCCCTCGTTCAGAACGAAGCATGGAATGATACGCAAGCCATCGGTATGTTGCTTCCGTCATTGTCATTCCATATGGCTCCACTGCCTTTCTGATGATGTCCAGAGCGTCAAAGTTACTCTTCTTCCAATACTTTCCCTGATAACCCGGTCTATTGATAAATCGTCCTTCCGTCGGGGGTTCCTCCAGGCTCTTATATCTCCCCGTAAGCATGCCGCCCATAGTTGGATTATAAGCATAGAAACGAAGTCCATAATGATTCAGACAAGCGTTTAACTCTGCTTCCGCTCCTCTAGTCAACGGATTGTATACTCCTTCATAAATCGTGGGAAGTACCCAGTGGTTTGACTTACAAATATGCCATACGTCTGCCACCATCCATGCAGGATAATTACTTAATCCTAATTCCTTAAACTTCCCTTGATCATGCAAATCTGCCATGGCGGAAAGAACGGATGAAACAGGAGTTGCAGGATCTGGGAAATGAAGAAATACGGTGTCAACACAGTTCATCTTCAGCCGTTCCAATGATTCGTTGACCTGCTTATAGGCCGCAGCCGCATCTAGTTTTCCGGTTATTCTTGGATTTACCTTCGTACAGATTTTGAATGGACGGTTCACTCCTGCAAGAACTTCCCCCAAAAACTTCTCACATTTTCCATCGTTATATACATAGGCTGTATCCAATTCGTCATAACCGGCATCAAAAAAAGCATTAATATACTCTTTAACATCCGGCATGAACACGGATTCTCCAAATGTCATTGTGCCAAGAATTAGATTTATATGTTCATTCATACCATTTTCCCCGCTTACAATTTCCTTACGATATCCTGAACCATTGCATTCTTTTGATATACTGTTTGGAATATAGAATCACTTATTGCACCGTCCACACAAGCATACTTCATCAAACCATCATATCGGCTTCTAAATTCCTCATCCGTCAAAGGATTTTCAGGTTCGCCCTTAGGAAAATCCACACGGTCTGCGTACTCGCCGTCCTTTGTTTTAATAGTCACTATAGCAGCCTGAACTTCTGGGAAAACGGCACTTATAGCTTCATCCGCTTCCACTTTGACCTTTTTTGTTAAGGCAACAATTGCTTTTTCCTTGACAGCCTCTTCCGTAAACTCCTGCAGACCGGCTTTTCCATAGATTAGTCCAGCAGCCGTAGCATATGGAATGCTCATCTTGGCACTGTAACTGCCAGGAATATCTGTATGATCATGGCCTGAAACGGCAAGATTATACGTTTTAACTATGATCTCCTCTATATCCTCAATCTTCACTTTGCTTCTCAAATGGATTGCTGCTTCCACCGCCGGATGCGTGTATCGGCAGGATGCGTAAGGCTTTGTATAGCTTTTCATAATGGCGTATGTTCCATTCAGAAGAACAGGTTTCAGCTCTACATCCTCTTTCCCGGTCATCATTTTAAAGAACCCTCTTCCTCCCAACGGATCAGCATGGCCTTTAAACCCAGACTTACCAAGCTGAAGTGCCGTCAAAGCTAAGAGACTTGTTTTCGCAACGTTATAGGGTTTCAACTCCGAACCGTCATCCAATACCTTCAACATACCGGATGCGGCAACGCATGCAGAGGCAAACGCCTGGAAACGTTCTTCCTCAGAAAAGCCAAGCAGATAGCTTGCGGCAATCGTAGCCCCAAGCGTTCCACAGGTTCCCGTGGCATGGTAACCCATCGCCTTGTGTCCAGGCTGTATGGAAACGGCCATGGTGTAAGAGGCTTCATAGCCAACGATCGCAGCCTTCAATACGTCATCCACTGTCTTACCATGTCTCTGCGCCAAAGGAAGTAAAAGCGAAAAAATGGGGGATCCCAGATGAATAATTCCACTATTTGTCCCATCATCAAAATCCAAAGCATGTCCATTCAAACCATTTAGGAACACTGCTTCTTTAAGTACCAAATCCTTTCCTGTTCCTATCGCACGAAATTTTCCTTCTTCTGGCTTGGCAAATTCATAGTATTTCTTTAGTTTTTCTTTCTGAAACTCCGCACCGGCGCATGTAACAGCTAGATAATCAAGAAGGCTCCTTTTCGCTCTCGCAAGGACAAGCTCTGGCGCAGTCATTTTCCAAACTTTATCAATCATCTCTAAGAATTCAATTGATTTATTCATTTGCCCTAGGCTCCTATCGTTATCATAACTAGGTTTTCTATGTGCTATTTTGCGTTTTTCCGATGCTTTTTTATGACTTTATATAATGGCGATTTAACAGCAACTATTTTAATTTTTTCCTTTTTGCTTATTGGGGCAAATCTATCTGCCACTTTTCCCACGGTCATGGCATTCACGTTGTCCCAAAAAGTATTATTATCATAAGGTTGATATACTGATTCCAAGGCTGCTACATTATTATCTACTGCCTTAATGGTATTTACTTCTTCCGCTACAATATCATTACGAATCTCATCAAACATCCTTAAACCTTTTGGGGAATGAATCAGAAGCAATGAGACGCCACATCCATCAGAAAATCCTGGGATTACTCTTCTTATCCCCCAAAAATCACCAATCGTTATGTCAGAATTTCTAACAATACCTTTGTGTTGACATTGATAGCAGGAAGGTCTCAAACCATAATTTTTTTGGAAAAGTCTAAGATATGGATCTTCTGCTTTAGATCGAAATATTTTTCCTTTTCCGTTGCTTTCAAATGAAATTCCAAATCTTTCCCAGCTATATTTCTTGTTTCTGAAATTTACGCTCGTGACTTTATTTCCTAACAATTTCTCTGCTTCTTTACAGTACTTTTCCCACACCTTTTCTGAAGGTACGCCATGACAAATAAAATCTAAACAAAAAAGGTTATCATAATCTTTCTTTAGATAAGCGCGAAGTCCATTCACCTGACAGGGTGTACCTGTAAACAGAACTTTTTGTCCTTCTTCAAGGAGACTTTTTATCTCATTATATTTTTGTCCCATACGACTCTGAACATATTTCGAACCTCGCAGCGAATCTAATTCTTTTTTCTCTGAAACAGTTATATGTTCCACAAAATAACAATCTGAGGACATTGCAGCACTAATTACAACACCTTTACTATCCAATATTTTCTCAGCAAAAAGCGAGAAAACTCCTCCTGATGAGCTTTCCATACGTAATACTTTATTAGTAGTATATGCGCCAAATGAGCGCGGAACCTCGATCGTATTTTTTTTAGCAGTTGTATTTTCACAAACTTTATCACACAAACCACATTCAATACATGCCTCATGGTCAACCACTGGGTAGTAAAATGATTGATCGTCCTTTTCCATTCTAATACAGCGTTTAGGGCAAATTGCTTCGCACGCTGAACAGCCAGAGCATGTTTGTTTTTCTTTTTTATCCACCATAATCCATTCCTCATTTTTATGAAGTAATTAAATCAAGTACTAATTTCCCTGCGCTATGGGATCTTTCTATATATTGAGGCATTACCTGTTTTAGATGATTTTGAATTTCCACGCAGTGATCATCTAGCCACTGATAGGCATCAACTACAGATTCATCACTCTTCAAGCCTTGAACTGGGAGAACATAGTTTTCCTCAGTACCAAAGATATCCCGTGCAATTCCTCTAGATTTTACAGAGTAGCCAAGAACTAAAGTTGGAACACATGTAGAATATGCTGCAATACTCGCATGGGTTCTTGCAACAATCATCATTTTGCACTTTGAAATAATATACTTTAATTCCCTACATCCTAAATTCTTATCAGGATCAACAATAAACACTCTGTCAGAATCCCTACAACCATCATACAAGGAATACAGCGAAACCAAATCATCACTTTTCTTCCATACAACATGAGGTATTAAAGCAACCTTGTAATCTGTATGTCGTAAAATATGTTCAATCGTTTTCTTAACGCCAGAAAAAACTAAATTTTCATCACCAGATGCACTTTCTACCAAGGGGCTCAAATTGATACCAACAGTATTGCCTTCTTCAAAACTTTTAGGCAAGTCAACAGGTTTCGTTTCCAACGTAAATGCAGGATCAGGAAGTAGAAAGCTTTTGGTAGTGACGCCAGAATTCTTAATGGCATCATAAGTTAATGATTCCCTTGCCACAATCAGAGAATATCTATTCATGTCATCAATAATTTTCTTGTCCTTGAATAAATTAGGCGTAACAGAACATCCCCAAAGAACGGTTGTATTTTTCTTTGATAACAACTTATTGGCTTCCATATAACTATATGGATGACCATTACAATAATTATCCCCTCCAATGGAAATCATAATTTGACCTTTAATATTCATTAAATCTTTATATTGATAACGAATTAATGGTCCATAATCGTGGAAGGCTCTTCTCATAAATCCAGAAAACACTCTGTTAATATATGACTCCGTAGTATTATGCATCTGTTTTAATGTAGTAACAGAATCTAAACCATATATCTTATCACCTTGAATGTCTGTCGTATAAGTCGTAATATCTCCTTTAAGTATTCCTACCGTTGATCTCACGATTGCTTCGCAACCGTGATTACGACTTCCTCCATGTCCATATAATATAATAGCCATTGAATACCTCCATGTCATATTTGTTCTGCTTACTTTCTGAAAAGCTTTTTCATTCTCTTAAAAGTAGAACTTACCATCTGCTTTTCCTCTTCATTTAATCCAAGCAACCACATAGAAATAATGTATATAATGGAATAAATTCCTACAAACACTGAAAAGCGTAAGATACCATTTGTATTAACATACAATAGGATGTATGTCCCTAGAATGGCAGGAATAATGATCCCTTTTACCATGGATCCAATATTTTTCCAGAAATAAATCATATTGAGTCCAATCTTTTTGTGATAATACCAATTCATGAAAAGTATATTAGCACATAAAAGTGAAATCGTTGTTCCAAGTGCAGCGCCGATCTCACCTTTACTTCTAATCAACGGTATGCTAATGAAGATATTTGCAATTGCCATAAAAAAATAAACAACAGAACGAACTTTATGTTTATTCTTAGCTCGCTGAACTTCAATTCCTATATTTTGTATGAGCGGAATTGTTTCTGGAATGACTAGTAACAATGCAACGTAATATGCATTGTCATATCCTTTTACTGCCCACATTTTAATAAATGATTGTCCAAAGAATATGATTCCGGTCATTATTAAGGCAAGCAAAGCAAATTGCATTCTTCCAACACGAGTAAATATCCGCGTCAATTTCACATCATCATTATCCTCCGCTACAATTCTGTTGATTTGAGGAACAAAAACATTGGAAATAGACTTTGATAGCTGAATGTATAATGAATTTAACAATGCGCCTGTAGAATAAATGGCAACCGCAGTTGTATTTATCATTCTTCCGAGTAAAAATTTATCAACACTCCAGTTAATCTGGTCAATAATTTGGTTCAGAAAAAGGAAAAATGTAAACGCAAACATTTCATTAAATAGGCCTCGTTGGAAACCCTTAAAAAGAAATCTAATTTTAAGTTTTTTCAAGCAATAAAAACAATTCGAAATCAAAACAGCTACTGTTAGTCCCGTAGACAAAAGTACTATTCCTACCGAGCCATAGCCCATTAGCAAAAGAGGCAGACCAAGAAACGGATTAAATAAAGCTTGTAAAAAATGTAGCGTTTTCTGAAAAATAAATCTTTCATGAGCTGTAACGCAGTTATTAAAAACCGTATTTGGAAAAGTTAACGCTAAATTAACAACCATGAAAATCATAAGTATCTTAGCTTTAGCAAGTTCACTTTCCGTAAGACCAGTTGAAAAAATAGTCTTTATATTTGCGACCATAACTGCTCCGCACACGCAACAGACAATAGAGATAATACTAAATATGGTAAGAAACATGCCATTTAATTTAGCGATCTCCGTTTCATCACCTTTTGCCTTACTTCTTGAGTAAAACCTCATATATGCGGCGCCAAAGCCAAGACTCAAGAGTCCAAGATATGCTACAACTGAATGTACTAACTGATAAAGTCCATACTCACTACTGCCCAAAATACGAAGCATGATGGGAGTATAAAGTAAACTCGTAAGAATCTTTACGGCTTCCGTTGCATAGCTTATGATTACTCCTGCTTTTTTTTGACTTACCTTCACTATTTTACAACTCCGTTTTTCTAAATAAATACTGTCACATTACACACTACAGGGCGAGATACTTTGCATATTTGCCAAGTAGCCTTCTTCCGATAACAACGCATAACAAAGTGCTTGCAATAGCGACTACTGCATTCAAAGGAAAAATTACATATTCTATATAATAAGGTACATGTTTCAATATAGCCATAACAGCTAAATGTGCAAAAAAAATACCAAAAGAATATCCTCCAAGAAAATGAAATATCTTTGGTGCCGGAGCACTCTCTGTTCCTAAGTACCAATAAATTAGAAAAGAAAAAAGTACACACGACAAAACTGCAGTTATCTTTAATATCGTTCCACAATTCTCTTCTCCCATGGAATAATACCAATAACCTTCCAATATCTGTAGAACTAATGATATGATCAACAATAGAAAAACTCGAAGCGTCGACACTTTAACCGATAGAAGTCCATTCCCTAGAAGATAACCTAAATAGAAAAAAATAAACCATCCCAAGCATGAAACATGTATAATTGCTCGAAGATACTTATTCATTTCATATCCGATCAAAAGCGGAATCAAACGCATAATTATGATTTCTATTGGCGAAATCAAAAAACCGAACCATCTATATTTTGATCTTGCCAACTTATCGATAAGCGGAATTAACAAAGTCAATTCACAATAAACAAAGACATAATACATGACTGCTGCAGAACCTGCCGTAATTAAGTTTTTAACAAATGAGACAGGAATACTGGCTGGGCTTCTGAAGTTACCGATAATAACATATACAAATGTCCAAATAACATAAGGAATCCCAATCTTCAAAATACGTTTTTTAGGATTCCATCTCTCTGCGCTAGAAAGCATTCCACTTAAAAAAAGAAAGGTTCCTACGGAAAAATTGACAAATGGTCTCACCCATACTTGAGTTAATCCAATTGGGATGTTATGAATAATTACAACCATTAAAATAGCACATCCCCTTAAAACATCAATTTTGTAACTTTTGTTTTTAGATAACTGTTGCATAAAATTGATTTTCTCCCGCTGTTCTGTATGTCCGTTTGACTTATGTGCAGAAAATCTAAGAGATTACTAATACTTTTTTCTGGCTTGCGATCTCTGGTAATAATCACAAACAATTGCAATCAAAAGACCCCAAAAATACATAAGCAAATAGCTCTGATCATAAATTGGATTACCAAACAAACCATAAACAAAAGTATACATCTGTATAAACACACTACATTTCATTAGAGTAATCAATGTTCTATCGGACTTGTCAAGTTGTTTTAGTATTCCTATGGAACAAGAAAATGCATAATACATGGCACTAACGGCAAGTAAAAATCCAATCATTCCACATTCACATAATAACTGTAAATAGATATTGTGAGCACCTGCTGCATTATATAATTTGGTATACCCACCCCATCCGATGCCAAATAATGGATTTTTCAAAAATTCTGAAATAGCATGGGATGCTAAACTGAATCTTCCATTCGATGCTGTCTCCAATCCTTCTATACTGTTAAAAGAATATTCAAACATTCTGGCAATAGAATTTCTTGATTCAGATAACAATGGAGATAAGAAATAAAGTAATATAAAAATTACAACAATGAAAAGGGTTATTGTTAAAAAACGCTTAACCTTCTTGCTCCGTTTGGTCGTTAACATATCAACAAAAATGATTACAACTGGTAAAACTACGATAGGACTCCTCTTCCCAGTCAACAATAATCCACCAAAAAGAAATGCTAGTTCAAATATCGAGCATATTTTTTCCTTCTTGGTTTTATTTTGATAATATAAGAATAATACAACCATGATTCCAAGAAGAATGAACTGCGCCGTAACGGCTGTTTGGGATGTAAAGCCAGGATACATTTTATGATTTGTAAACTGACGGCGAATAGAATCCTGTTGTTTCGAGCCAAATAACGGATATAAAACGGCATAATATCTATCTGGAAATAGATACTGCCAATAACACCCAGCAGCAAAAAACAATCCAAAAAACTTCACCCATCTAAGACTATGAAACATTGCATCAGAGGATAATTCACTACCTACGATCAACAAACTAAGGCATACAGTATAAAAAGAGATATCTATCAATGAACTCCCACGAATGACACCTATCAAACATAATACGGCCAATATCATCCAAGTTATAACAATATTGCTTACATACCTATTACCAATAACACAATAATTTAGCAAAATCAATGTAAAAGAAAAGAGCAAAAGTGACAGAGTTATTGCCCATGTGGAAAAAAACGCAGCAATCGTTCCTGTAGAATACATTGCTACCAAAATTATAAAAATCGATAATCTAGATAACGATAGTTTGCCAAATGATATCTTCATTAAAAATTTATCTCCTATTGCAAGTCCTACAATATATTTGGTATATCGAAATTTTGTTCTTTACCATTCTTCCTCAAATTTCAAAACTAGATTTTTCAGGTAGTTTTTGATTAAGCGCTTGATTGATTTGCTTTTTTACAGAATCAAAATCTCCCTGAAACTCTGCATCGTTGATACAGATCATTTTTCCCTTACTTCTATTGATATAATTTAAAATTTGACGGTTATTAGAACCGACAAGAAAATATTTACCCTTCAACGTACTAGGAACAAATTGTCCAGATGCAAGCTGCCAAAACCGAAAGATATACTGATTGACATCCATATTATCTCTAAAGCGATGTTGACAAGTCATTTTTAGAGGTCCCGGTTCCTCTCTCCATACTTCCTGCAATGTGGATTTAAGATACGGAACAGCCAAATGGTGATTGTAAAAACCAGTATATCCACTCCAGTAGGAAAAGAATAAAGCCATACCCATTCCTGTAATTCCATACTTAGGATTAAAATACTTTCCCGGGAATTTACGCATCTGTTTCTTCTTACTAAAATGCTGGTTTATATATGCAACCGTATTGAACACAATCGGGGAAAAAGTTCTAAAATTAGGCATTACCAAATTGGGAATATTGACATCACACGGAAGACCATTTTTAAAAAAATCTTCTGGTTTTGTCATCCTTAGAAGAAAAATGTCGTCATTGAAATAAATAAATTGCTCACTAAGACCTTCGATCCTATGCAAATTCAGTTCAATGACATGTGAACTAAACAGAGGAAGATATTCCTTTGGGATATAATCCTCATGCTTTACAATATGTAGTTTAGATGCATTAACATTTAACCATTTTGGCAAATGACCATAGGTAATAAAATGAACTTTATTTACCCATGGAGCATATTTTTCTATACCACGAAATAAATATTGAAGATTATCCCAATCACGATATCTGATTTCACGATCATCATCTTCTTTTGTAACAATATTAGAATATTTTCTTTTTTCTTTTTGCCATTCTGGGTCACTTGGATCTACCCAAGGAATTACAATATCTATTTTCTGATGTTCATTCATCTGCAATACGCTCTATTCTTTCTTTTCAAAATACAAATCACTAACGGCCACCCGTAAACAACAAAAAAGTTCTAGGCAATAGTCGCTTCCATATAATTATCAAAACAATACAAACAAAAATTACGATAACTGGAAAACTTAAAAAAGCAATGATGGCAATAGGTATGCTATGATTCCAAAGTGCAAGTAATCTCATACTAGTAGTTATCGGATATTCATGTAACAAATAAATCGGAAAACTAAATGGAATGGCTTTTTTAGCAATTATAATAATTTTATCTCTACATGTAAGCTTTTCTGATACTGATAAAATAAACCAAGTCATAAATAATATAGAGATTCTCCACGAGATACCCCCTTCAATTATGATCGGTACCATAAATCCAATGACAAAAAGGAAACTAATGTGAATGCATTTATGTAAGATTGGTATTTTCTTTTTAAATCCACAATACATTCCTAAAATAAAGAAAACTGTTGAATATCGTGTTACTTGAGGTAATGGTGAAAAATAAATAACCATCATTGCTGGTATCAATATGTAAACAGATAATTTTTTTACGATAGGAACCAATCCAATTGCTAAAACATTAAAAATAATCAATTCTCTAACAAACCATAAAGGGCCGTAATATCGCGGTCCTGAAACAAAAGGAATGCCCACAAGATGTATCAACCAATCAGATACAGAAAATTTTCTAAAATCATCAAAAAATGCAGGAACAATCAATGCTCCCAAACAACTAATTACAGCATAGATCGTCATAAACAGACAATATGGGATTACTAAACTTTTGAATTTCTTTTTCAAATTTTCTTGATAATCCCAATGATCTTTTAATGTTAAAAAATATCCAGACAGAAAAAAGAAAACTGGCACGCTACAAGAAGCAAAAGAATGGATTCCCCTTAAATAGAATATGACTGAATCATCTATAGACATATAATCAAATAGTTTAAATGAGTGTACTAGAACGACGCAAAAAGTTGCTATTATTTTTGCAACTGTAGCGCCATCAGATGAAAGTGTAGTAATACTCTTATTATTCATATCGTTCAACGATCCTTCACCTAACATATAAAATATCTCTATTCAGCAATTTCCTTTAAGATGGTCATGGTTTCATTTATGCCTGTCTTGAGATCGTATTTTCCATTCCATCCCAATGCTTTTATTTTATCCGTTTTCAAGATGCAATTCTGTGGTTTCGAAAAACCTTTCCTTTCAATCTCATCTGGCAGATCAAACACTACCTTAGTGCCAGTATAATCAGCAACAATTTGCGCCAATTCGGCTATCGAAGCTATGGACGCCTCATTCGCAACATTATATGCCTCTCCGGTTTTTCCTCTAAATAGGACGGCTAATAATCCGCTTACGGCATCCATCACATAACAATAAGTCCTAATCTGCTCTCCTTTGCTTTTTAGGACAATATCTTCGCCCGCAAGGGCATTACGAATGAACTGGGCATGTGCTTTACTGTCATCCTGTTTCATAGTCGGTCCGTAAATGCTTGCCAATCTCGCTATAACGCAATCAACCCCATATTCATCTGCGTATGCTTTGAAAAGCATCTCTGCCGTTCTTTTACTCTCAGGATAACAGGAGCGAAGCAAGTTTAAATCTATAATTCCGTATTGCTCCTCGTCATATTCATTCTTTTCAAGCTTTCCATAAACCTCGAAAGTAGAGGTAAATAATACTCTTGCACTCTTTTGTTTACAATAATCCAGAATATTTTTTGCGCCTTGAATATTTGTGATAATCGTCTCAGCTGGATATAATGCGTATGTTTTTGGATCTGCATTACTAGCAGCATGAATAATATAATCCAATCCTTCTGTATTGATTGGCTCTATAACATCCTGAATGACAAAATGCAGACCTTTTTGCGTTCCAAATCTATTCCTTAGCTTTTCTTCACTTCTTCCAAGTGCAAATATCTCGAAATTTTTTTCAAATACGAAATTCGCCGCCAACAAAACATCAATGATACATGAACCTATAAGACCAGTTGAGCCTGTCACAAGTATTCTTCCGCCTTCAGAGGTGATCTCCGAGGCAATTGCTCTTATTGCTTTGTTATAGGTAATACTGTCTTTCGTCATCAGTGCAACCACTCATCCTTTTTTGCTCTAAGCAAAGCCTTAAAAATTTCAATATCTTCCGTTGTCGTCAATTTCAAATTTTTTTCCGATCCTTGCGACATATAAAGCGTCCTTCCAAGCTCAATATACATTGTACAGGATGCCACGGAATTTGTTATGCCTTTCCTAAGCGCTTCTTTATGTGCTTCAATAATATCTTTTACAAAAAAGGCCTGAGGTGTCTGCGTGATCTTCAAATTATCTCTTGGCACCTGTTCCGTCGTGGAGAAGGAATCATATGTCTTAAGCATGGCTGCCGTACAAGGAACAACTGTAATTGCATTTCCGTTTTCTCTGCAAACTCTAATATTGTCCGTAATAATTTCCTGACTAACCATCGGCCTGATAGCATCATGAATAAGTACAATGTCATCATCCCCGTGATGTCTTTCAGCAATATCATAGAGGCCATTTCTAATGGAATCTTGACCATTCTTTCCACCACTCACAACATTTTCAAGCTTAGCAATGCCAAATTGTTTTGCATAAGCTTTTAAGGCCCCTTGCCATTCATCGACGCATACGACTTCTATGGCATCAATTTCAGGATGTCTTTGAAACGCCTCCAAAGTATACATAATAACCGGCTTATCATATACATTTAGGAACTGTTTTGGAATGTCCTGTCCCATACGAGCACCAACACCACCAGCAATGATCAAGCCTATGTTAGCCATTATTGCTTCCCTCCATTCACAAAATACTTGATTCCTCGATACTGCTTATACGGAGTATTTAAATCGAGAAAAACAATTCTATGTTCAGGATGTCGATCTTTTTCCGGAGGTAATTCCATGAAATTTCCGTATCTGGTTTTCAGGTATTCCTCAGCTCCCACGGGAATCGGCATTTCTGTATCCTCAAAAGGAACCCATTTAATATCATCAAACCATTCTTTTTTAAATTTCAGCTTGGGAAACAATCCCAATTCCTTCAGGTATTCCGCACTATCATAATGCTTATTAGATGCTAATGCTATCTTCTCAAAAAAGCGCCACATGTAGTATTGGCTATTTTCTGTCCTAAATATTCCAAGAATGATCTTGGCAACAGTCTTTACAAATTTGCTTTTTCTTGCAGGAATTCTTCCCGCTTTAAATAAAACCATTCCGGCGCCGCAAACTATTTGAATCAATTCACCAATTTTAGTCTTTGGGCACACCTTTAGCGGTCCCATATCTATTGCAAGTCCTTGATTAACATCATAGTTTACAGTCGAATCTGTGATAAAAGTTGTATTGTTATCGCGTACTGATGCAGATAAGGTATGGTCATTGTGTCCTTTTCCTTGTTCCCAAAAAGTAAAACGCTCCTTATCAGCGTATTCATCCCATACTTTTCTAAATTTTTCGTACTCTGGTGGGGTAAATACGATATCCATGTCATCATCCCATGGGATAAATCCATGTTCTCTCACCGCACCAAGTACTGACCCGCCATAAAGAAAGCATTTAACGTTATGCTCTTTACAAAGTTGAGTTACATATTTAGCAATGTTCAGGCTTTTTTCTTGCAACTGTTTTAGTTCTTCATCGGTAAGTTTAATCAATTCCATTTTATGTTAACCTCATATATCAACTTTGATCATTCTTCTGAATCAAAAACATTGAAGTTTGTAAAACTATTCCTGCAAATCCGGCAACAAATCATGTCTCATAATGTCGTTGCCGTTGGTAGCCATAACTCGAACCTTTTCAACAAATTCTCGATGTTTCTCATTCAAGTCTTCCAATGTATCTGCCTGAAAAGTTACGCCACATAACCTGTCTGTACTGCTTGCAACTGTTCCTGAGAACTTCCATCCCTTAGGTCTAAGCATACGAAGATCCGTGATGTTGCCTTTTTCTAACTGTTCTTCAAAACCTTCAAGGTGATCAAACACGCCTGCCTTGCAATAAATAAAATCATTTACAATATATTTGTTCTCGGGCTCGAGAATCTTAATCTCAGGCTTAATCCCCATCGTTAGGTCAATAACGCTTTTGATGACGTCTACGCCAGATGCATGCTTTATGAGAAGCCATTTCATTGCCCCACCAGTTCTTGCACAGAATTCAAGGACATTGACCCGTTTTCCATCTGTGAGCATCTGAACAAGCATTGGGGCATTTTTTATTCCAAAAGCATCCGCTATTTTTTGTGATACTCTTGCTATTTCAGCCTTTAATTCATCAGACGCGTGAACCGGACACCTTCCTCGAAATATTACGAAATGATCATCATCTTTTACCTTATCGCTGTTAGAGATAAGAAGAACGTGCGCCTTACCATTCTCAACAAAAAGATCAACACTAATCTCCTCACCCTCAAAAAATTCCTCTATGATCACATTTTTTGACCTGCTTATTGTCTTTGCATCTTCAAAGGCTACTTCAAGACCATCTTCATCAAAAACTTTTTTAACGCCTTTAGAGCTGTATGCATCGACAGGTTTTACAATGAGTGGATAATGAAGGTAACTAGTCTTCTCTTTGTCAAACTCATCCATAACTACATACCGAGATGTAGGAATGTCGTTCTCAACAAAAATATTTTTCATCAATTCTTTGTCTGACACACGTTTCGCAGTTTCATAATCAATATACCAAGGAAGTCCGAGTTCCTCAGAAATCTGTGCAACCACAAGAAGTACTTGATCCGCACATACCGTTATCAGAAAATTGACTTTTTCCTTTATGGCAATTGACTTAACAGCTTCTATATCAAAAATATTTACACAATAAAATTTATCTGGATATGGAAGTGCAACAGGTGTGGAACTGCCATCAACTAGAATCGTTTCGACTCCTCGTTCACGGAGTTGATTTATTAACGTAATCTGAGGCATTCCGCCTGCAACTACTAGCGCTTTCATAATATATATCTATGCTCCTACTTGTTTTCTTTGAAATAATCCATAATGGGCTGATGTCCCTCTTTAAACTCGATACCTTCTCTGACGAAAACTTTCTTTATTGTCAAAAGAACCACCTTCACATCCATTAGGAATGTTAGGTTATCCACATACTCTATGTCCTTTTCGAACTTTTCTTTCCATGAAATAGCATTTCTGCCGCTCACCTGAGCAAGTCCGGTCAAGCCTGGTCTTACTTCATGTCTTCTGGCATCATGCTCGTTATAATGCTCTAGATATTTTACAAGTAACGGTCTAGGGCCAACTAAACTCATATCACCTTTTAGGATGTTAAAAAGCTCTGGAAACTCATCAAGTGAAGTTGAACGCAAAATACGACCAAATTTATTTAGTCGTTGTTTATCAGGAAGAAGTTCTCCTTTCTCATCGCGTTTATCACTCATGGATCTAAATTTATAAAGTTTAAATATCTTACCATTCTTTCCTGGACGATCCTGTGAAAAAATAATAGGTGAACCGAGATTCAACCGAACAATAATAGCTAAAATAATAAATAGCCAGAAGAAAAGTATAATAACAAGTCCTGATGCAATAATGTCAATTAAACGCTTAAAGAAAGCCTCGTACGGACCTTTGACCTTGTGTTGCTTCATTTGGATCTCTCCGTTCTAACTCACGCACAGAGTGTTTAAAATGATATGGATATTGCATTTATTATCGGAAACACCTATGAACAATCTCAATAATCAAATCCTGTTGTTCTGATGTCATTTTATTGTCACTCGGCAGGCACAATCCTCTTCTAAAAATATCAGCACCAACATCTACGAAATTATTCATAAATAAATTTGCCTCCATTTTTTCTCTGCCATCGCCTTCTATCGTTACAAAAGGATTACATTGATAAATGGGTTGCATATGCATTGGTTTCCAAATCGGTCTTCCTTCCGCATTAAACGCAGCAAGTGCATTCAATATCTCACCTGGCGAACTCTTACCCTTTTCTGTTTCCCACGATTCGTCTAAGTCACCCCTAACATTAGTTGCCATGGCATTTTCATTGATTAGTAAACATGAGAGCCAATAATTAGTTTGGGAATTTATGGAATCAAATGGGTTCATGGTTATCGGCAAATCTTTTAGGCCATTTTTGTATCTTTCATAAATCGCTTTTTTCTGCGCAATATGCTCCTCCAAATGCGGGATTTGTCCTCTGATAATTCCCGCAATGATATTGCTCATTCGATAATTATAGCCGAGTTCTTTATGCTGATACCAAGGTGCGGCTTCTCTGCTTTGTGTAGACCACTTTCTTACTTTATCAGCGTCTTCCTTATCATTGCAAAGAAGCATTCCTCCGGAACTGCCTGTAATAATCTTATTTCCGTTAAAGCTAATGACTCCTATGTCTCCGAAGATTCCCGTCTGTTTTCCGTTGTATGTCGCTCCAAGAGATTCAGCGGCATCCTCGACGATCAATGCATTATGCTCATTTGCAATCCTTCTGATTTCATCAATCCTTCCTGGGGTACCATAAAGATGTGCCACAACAATAAGCCTGACGTCAGGATAAATCTCAAAGGCCTTTTCTAATGCTTTGGGATCCATGTTCCAAGTATCATATTCCGTATCAATAAAGACAGGTTCTCCGCCTTCATAACAGATAGGATTCACCGTAGCGTCAAAGGTTACGTCCGATGCAAATACTTTTCGTCCTTCAAGTGATCCGTGCCCTACCTTGGGCTGACCATAAAGTTTTTCACCAGCTAGCTTTATGGCAAGATGTAACGCAGCGGTTCCGCAAGAAAGTGCAACTGCGTACTTATTTCCAAGAATATCAATCATTGCCTTTTCGATAGCATCTAGATTTGCTCCGACGGTCGAAACCCAATTCGTTTGAATGGCATCATCTACCCACTTCTGTTCTTCGCCGTGCATCGTCGGAGAAGAAAGCCAAATTCTTTTTTCAGATGGTTTTATCCCTTGAAATCTAGGATCACTAAAAAAATTGTTCACCGGTATTTCACCTAATATCTACGGCCTCAGAACAGTTCATCACGCAATCGGCCGGCCTTTCTAAAGTTACTTCTTTATACTAATTTTTTTGAAAAACACTTATGATCTTATTGCATTTCTGCTATAAAAATGAGACTTTATATGGAAATCAGTCGTTCTCAGCGCACTTTCCAAGAGCCAAGGTTCCCGTTCTCGCAACTTCAATAATGCCAAAGCTTTGCAACATGCTGATCAGCAGCGTTGTGCGTTCGGGAATGTCGCAGTATTGGATCATAACATAATGTTTTGACATGTCAACAATCTGTGCCTTCATCATGTCGCAAACCTCCATAAGATCACGGCGGTTGCTCTTATTGTATTTTACTTTCATTAGCATCAGTTCTCTTGCGATTGCCTGTGTTTCATCGAAGGTTTTCACCTTGATGACGTCAATCTTCTTGTTAAGCTGCTTCTCAATCTGCTCAATGGTGTGCTGATCACCGCAAGATACAATGGTCATACAAGAGACATCTTTCGCGTCCGTCTCACCAACAGCAAGGCTTTCAATATTGAAATTTCTTCTGGAGAACAATCCTGCAACCTTGCTCAGTACGCCGGAACGGTTCTCTACCAATACGGAATAGATTTTCTTTTTCATGGCGCACCTCCTAGACAAGATCCATCGGATCAACGTTGACTTCCAAAAGTATGGACTCATCCTTCGCAAGGAAGGCATCCAGAACCTTCTCTGCGTTTTTCATGTTGTCCAGACGCAAATATTTCATGTCATAGGCACTGACAAGCTTTTCCAAATCAGGACTGCCGGAAAGATCTACGACGGAGTAATGATCTTTATAGGTAAAGTGCTGATACTGTCTTACCATGCCAAGATAATTATTCTTAATGACAATAATCTTTACGGGCACGTTATGCTGGCGCATGGTTGCAAGCTCCATCATGGACATCTGAAAGGAACCGTCACCACACACGGCAATGACCTGACGATCCGGAGCAGCCAGCTTTGCACCCATGGCCGCGGGAATGGAATACCCCATGGTTCCCATGCCGCCAGAGGTCATAAAACGACCATTCTTTACAATGTGATAGGCACAAGACCAAATCTGATTCTGTCCAACGTCTGCAACGTAAACGCCGTTGTCCTCCATTTTCTCAGAAAGCATCGTGATGAAGGCCGCCGGATCAACGTAATCAGGATTCGGATTCCGCTTCGGCGCCATGGAAATGCGCCACTCGGAAAGCTCCTTCGTCCAGTCCTGGAAGTCACAGCTGATATCCTGTGCCAGCAAATCCTCAAAAATATGCTTTGCATCGCCAACCAAAGGAATCGTTGGTCCGGCATTCTTGCCGATCTCAGCGGGATCAACGTCGATATGTACCAATACCTTATTTCTCGTGATAATTTCTGGCTGGTTAACGGCTCTGTCTGCAACTCTCGCACCGACCATAATCAAAAGATCGCAGTCCTGAATTGCCTTGTTGGCATAGGGCTTTCCGTTGTTTCCGACCATGCCGAAATAAAGAGGATCCTTTGTAGGCATAACGCCAATTCCCATCATGGTAGATACTACGGGAACGCCAAAGCGTTTGGAAAACTCTCTGATCTCCCCCTCTGCCTCAGACAAAAGAACGCCGCCGCCGACGCAAAGTAACGGCTTCTTTGCCTTTTCCAGTTCTTTCTCAACCTTCTTAATTTGAACCATATTTCCCTTGACCGTAGGCTTATAGGTCCTCATGTTAATCTCAGAAGGATAGACAAATTTATCTATGTTTGCATTCTGTACGTCAATTGGCACGTCAATCAAAACGGGACCCTTTCTTCCCGTATTGGCGATGTAAAATGCTTCCTTAAAGATTCTTGGAATATCCTTGGCATCACGAACAAGATAACTATATTTTACGAAGGATTCCACTGCTCCCGTTATGTCTGCTTCCTGAAAAACGTCGCTTCCCAAAAGCTCACTGTTTACCTGACCCGTAATGACGATCAAGGGAATGCTGTCTGCAAAGGCCGTTGCAATGCCGGTGATGACATTGGTTGCCCCAGGACCGCTGGTCACGGCACAAACTCCAGGTCTTCCCGTCATTCTTGCCATGCCACTGGCTGCATGAGCCGCATTTTGTTCCGTGCGAATCAAAATCGTGCGAATGTCTGATTCCAAAATAGAATTATAAAAAGGACAGATTGCAACGCCGGGATAGCCAAAGACAGTCGTAACCTGTTCTGCTTCCAGACATTTGATGATGGCATCTGCTCCGTTCACTTTTGTTCCCTCCTTGGTGCTTCTTAGTCGTCATTAAATAAATATTATATCACTTTAAGGTTCCGAGTTCAAGCGTTTTGCTAATTTCACGGCATCTGCGGCATCTCTGGAATAGCCG
>JAEEGL015349715.1_pt1 | contig 24035 bp, 18 predicted proteins | sample 9134231 | NCBI WGS metagenome assembly JAEEGL01 (sample SAMN16246548, study PRJNA631951) | gut metagenome | biome: gut microbiome; feature: rumen; material: fiber-attached | host: Bos | place: Iran: Karaj | collected 2018-10
AGATGCTGATGCTCAGATAATTCATGTAGCCGATCTTCCACTTCTTAAGATTTCTGGTGATATTGAAACAGCCAGTGGAGTTGTTTCTCTTAATGCAGGTCGTTTCTCTTATGTAGATGGAACTGGTTCTGTATTCAGAGGCTCTGTTGATGGTGTTGCTGTTGATTATACTCTTCCAATCGTTAAGCTTGGATTTGTTGCCGGTTATACTGGTCTTCTTAATGAGTTGAATGCAAATCTTGCAAACATTAATACTACTCCTGAAAAGCAGTTATATGATTTTTCAGACGCATCGATTCCTGTTGGTCTTTCTGTAGAGTTCCCTGCTTTGTTTGCTAACCAGAGTCTTGGTTTCCAGGGTTATGCTCTGCTTTATAAAGATCATTTTGAGGAAAGCGGCTACTATATCAACCTCTTGCTTTCTGGTCCAATTACAAACAGCATTTACTACAATGTTGTTTCTTCTTTGGGTTCTGTAAATACTTTTAAGAATCTTATGCTTTATTCTGCACTTTCTGTAATTGCTTTCCCTACAGAAACAATTTCTATTAATGTTGGTGCTGAATATGGTTCTGCTCAGGGACAGGGAAACTTTGCAACATTTAATGCTCCAGGTTATTCATACAATGGTGACATTGTTCCAAGAGCTGGATTTACTTTTGCTACAAACGAAATGAGCATTGACGTAAGCGGAAGTTATATTCTTGGTTTTGATGGAACTTCATATGCTGGAACCAGAGCAGATGTAAATGCTGGATTCATTTACAACGTATTCTCTGATTTGCAGCTTGGACTTGCATTTACCGGACAGATTGATGTTTCTGGTGGAAATAACAGTTCATATAATATCAACTTGAATGTTGCCCTTGCATTCTAATGCGGGATTATTAATATATGGAGGTGAATCCTTATGAAAAGATTTGTTTCTAAAATGATTATTGCTGCGGTACTTGCTGTTTTTGCAGGTAGTTCAATTTTTGCGGCAAGTGCCAAGGTTACTTATGTTAAAGGAAAGGTTGAAGTTAACCGTGCAAATGAATGGGTAACACTTAAAGTTGGCGATGAAGTTAATGAAGCTGAAACAATCAGTACAGGATTTCAGTCTGAAGCTCGTTTGAATTACAACGGTTCTGTAATGGCTGTTCCTGCACTTTCTAGAATTACATTGGAAACCTTGCAGTCTTCTGGTTCTAAAGAAACTGTAAGCCTTAAGGTAGATACTGGTGCTGTTCGCTCAAAGGTAACTCATACAGAAGGAAAACGAATTGAATATTCTGCAAGAACTTCTGTTGCAGTCGCTTCTGTTCGTGGTACTGACTTTGCTGTTTTCTCTAACGGTAAGGCAAAGGTATTCTCTGGTGCTATTGCTTATTACAAGGCTGCAGCTTTTATTGCTCCTGTTCCTGCTAAGAATTCTGGAAGTGATGAAGGTTCAGAATCTGACGAAGGTCCTGCTTCTGCAACAACTGCCGCTGGTGATATTGCTGATAGCGCTCCAAGAGGAACTGTAGTTGTAGGTGCCGGACAGAGCTCTTCTATGGGTAAGAGTGGTCTTGCTTCTAAGCCTTTAGTTGAAGCAAAGAAGCGTTCTACAAAAGCTAAGGCTGCTGTTGCTTCTGCTGCTACAAAGGAAGTTCTTTCTGCAAGTCTTGCTTCTGCCGCTGCTGCAATTTCTGCTGATCTTGATTCTATTGAAGAAGTTGTTATCAGACCAGAAAAGAAAACTACAGCTTCTGTTGAAGTTACAGTTTCTGTTAAGAAAGAATAATTAGTTCCAATTTTTTGTTCTTGTCTAACGTTCTCTGATTATGTTATAGTGTGATTCAACTGATGTCAGAGAACGTTAATTTTTTTAAAATAATTTCAGTCAAAAATCTCTCTTACAGCTTTGGAAACAACAAGGCTATTGATGATATTTCGTTCTCTATTGACGAGGGCAGCTATACCGCAATTGTTGGTGTGAATGGAAGCGGTAAAAGTACCCTGTGTCGTCTTATTTCGGGCTTGCTTGAAAATCAAAGTGGTGAAATTACTGTTGCAAAAGATAAACGCATTGGGCTGATTTTTCAGTCGCCTAAAGATCAGATTGTAAGCGGAAAGGTTTACCGTGATACTGCATTTGGTCCGCAGAATCTTAAGCTTTCGGAAGATGAAGTTGAGCTTAGGACTATTGAAGCGCTTTCTGTTGTTGAGCTTTTAGATAAGGCGGAATCTCCTAGTAATGCGTTGTCGCTTGGGCAGACTCAAAAGCTTGCTCTTGCGGGTATGCTTGCTACTAAGCCTGATATTTTGATTCTTGATGAAGCTACTGCAATGCTTGATCCTTCTTCGCGCCAGACTGTTTATGAGGTTTTGCGCGGGCTTAATAATCGTGGAAATACTATTATTCATATTACTCATGATCTTGATGCGGTAAAAGAATGTGGGAATGTTATTGGGCTTGAAAATGGGCGGATTTTTTATGAAGGCCCTGCTGCTGATTTTCTTTGTGATGAAGCGCTTGTAAGTAAGATAAAGGGTGAGCCGCTTGAAAAGTGTAAGAGGGATGAGGTTCGTCTTACACAAAAAACTTTTAGTTTTGAGGATGTTTGCTTTTCGTATAATGAAGCGGGAACTGGTGCGGGCGCTGGATCTGGTGCCGCTGCGCATTTTATAAATAATGTTTCGTTTGATTTGTATAAGGGAACTTTAACTGCGCTCACTGGTGCTTCGGGGGCAGGTAAGTCTACATTGCTTGAGCTAGGGGCTGGACTTTTAAAGCCTGCTGGTGGAAAGGTTTTGTGTAATTGTAAGCCCGCTCTTGCGCAGCAGAATTGTTCGGCTGCTTTATTCGAAGCCTTTGCGGCTGATGATGTTGCCTTTGGTCCTAGAAATGATGGTGTTAAAGGAAAGACGCTTGTTGAACGTGTTCGTAATGCAATGGACAGGGCAGGGCTTCCTTTTAAAGAATATGGAGAACGCCAGTCTGCAGGCTTGAGTGGTGGTGAGCAAAGACGTCTTGCTATTGCGGGTATTCTTGCAATGGACCGTGATGTTGTATTCTTTGATGAACCTACCGCGGGTCTTGATGGTGTAGCCCGCGCTCATGTTATGAAAATGCTTCGTTCGCTGGCAGCTGAAGGTAAAACTGTTTTGTTTACAACTCATCATCAGGATGAAGCAGACTTTGCCGATAGAGAAATTAAAGTTGAAAACGGTGTAGTTGATGCCGGTGCGACCAGCGTGGTTGGTGAGCCTGTCGAACCACAAACCTTAAATAAGCTTGCTCCTTATGAATCAACCTCTTTACTCAAAGGTCTCAAGGCTTTTTCAAAGGGGATGTCTGGTTCCGGCTGGAAAACAAAATGTAAGCTTGAAAAACTTCCGCCGTTTTTACGCATAATTATTTTCCTTGTACTTTTTGTTTTGTCGCTTGTATTTAAAAGTACTATTCCTTGTGCGTGCATGGTTGTGGCAAGTATTATCTATTGTATTTTTGCGAACTTCAGCTTTGGAAAGATTATCAAGAGTGTTTTAAAAATCCTTCCATTCCTTTGCTTCTTTGCAATTTTCCAGATTGTGTTCAGACCAGCTCTTGCTGACGAAGTTCGTTATACAACCTGGCGATTTTTTATGATTACTCCGTCGAAGCTCTGGTTTTGTTTGAATTCAATTTTGCGAACTTATTCTTCGCTCTTGTGTGTGTGCGCGTTCTTTGTTTCAACTCCAGAGTATGATTTAATTGACGGATTAAAAAAGCTTGTGCCTTTTAAAAATCTTATTCTTATTCTTGAGCTCATTTTCAGATTCATTCCACTGCTGGTTGATGAGGCTTCGGATATTATAAAGACACAAATTATTCGAGGAGGCCTTGGCAAAGTAAAAGGCAAACTTGCTAAAATAAAAGCAGTTGTTCCTCTTATAGTTCCGCTTATAATTAGAACTGTAAAACGAAGTGAAATCCTTGCAGAAGCAATTGTTATGAGGTGTTTCAATGCAAAATAAATTTAAGCTGTGCCCTGAATGTGGCAGTACAAAAATTGAATGGCGCGATGGAAAAAAATGGCTTTGTCCAGATTGCGGTTTTGATCTTTATAACAATGTTGCCGCTGCTGTTGGAATTGTGCTTTATGACGATGAAGACAATGTGCTTTTTGAAGTTCGTGCAAAGGAACCGCGTAAAGGATTTTTATGTTTGCCCGGCGGATTTGTAGATCCCGACGAAAGTGCAGAGGATGCTGTTGTTCGAGAATGCCGTGAAGAGCTTGGTGCTGAGGTTTTAGGTTCAAAGTTTTTATGTTCATTTCCGAATACTTATGAATACAAGAATATTGAATATAAAACCTGTGATATCTTTTTTAAAACAAAGCTTCCTGCCAGATATAAAAATATGGATGATTTTGTAAAGACGCTTCATCGCGAAGAAAGTGAAGTTGTTCGTTTTGAAATCCGTAAGGTTCAGACTGTTGATGATGTAAATGAATTGCCGCTTGCTTTTGGAAGTGCACATAAAACTCTGCTTAAATTTCTAGAGGAAAAAAATGACTGAAAATACTCTTTTAATAAATAATATAATCGGCTTTGCTGCTTTGGCACTTGTAGTTGTTATTCTTATTACAATTCCGTTTCGTGTTAAAAAGAATGGAAAGGATAGCTTGAAAGGCAAGGGTGGTGCTTTCTGGGCTCGTGAAATTGCGATTTTTATAGCTTCAATTCTGATTATTGTCTTGAGTATTTTTATTCACTTTGAAATTGTTCCAACTATCTGTCTTTGCGGCTGCGGTGTTATTGCCAGCTGGATTGGCGTGCAGGAGCTTTTTCCTAAAGCCTAGCGGGGTCCCTGAGCCTGTCGAAGGGCAATAAAAAAGGACTGGCCCAAATCGAACCAGCCCATATATGTAATCATCCCGGAGCTTAGCTTCTACGGGATGGAAAACAAAAGGCTGTCTTAAATAAGACAGCCCTCTGTGCTAAGGAGTGGATAGGAGTCGAACCTACCAATGATGGTTTTGCAGACCAGTCCCTTACCGCTTGGGTACCACTCCGTTGGTTTGTTTAATATATCAAAAAAGGTTCCCCATGTCAACTGTTGAAAAAATCTACTTTGTGTGTTAAAATTATCTTTGTCGTAAGTTGCAACGTGTTTTGTTATTTGCGATTCTCTGGAGAGTCTCTGCAACGGAGCAGGGCGCCGAAGGGTTAAGGCTATTAGAGCCGATATCTCAGGCATAAAGGACAGAGCTATAGTAAAAGTTCTAAGTCTTTCTCTTTAGAGAGTTTGTTCCTCATACTGATGTGAGTTACGAACTCTATTTTATTTTAAAGGATAAACATTATGTTTACACAAATCCTTGGCAAAATTGATGACATTGTATGGGGTATCCCTACAATCGCTTTGATTCTGATTACAGGTATTGTAATGACAATTGCATCACGTGGTATTCAGTTTACAAAGCTTGGACGTGCTTTTAAGAGCATCTTCAAAAAAAATGAAGGTAAAGGAGAACTTTCTGGTTTTTCTGCTCTTTGTACTGCTCTTTCTGCCACAATCGGTACTGGTAACATTTCTGGTGTTGCTACTGCTATTCTTGCCGGTGGTCCAGGAGCTCTCTTCTGGATGTGGATTGCTGCAATTCTTGGAACTGCAACAAAATATGCAGAATGTATGCTTGCAATCAAATATCGTGAAGTAAAAGAAGACGGTCATATTCTTGGTGGTCCATTCTATACAATCGAAAAAGGTATGGGACCAAAATGGAAGTGGCTTGCAATGCTTTTCGCTATATTCGGAGCTCTTGCTGGTCTTTTGGGTATTGGTACAATGACTCAGATTAACAGTATGACTGGTTCTATTCAGAATGCATTCGATCCTAACATGGCTCACATTGCATTCTCAATTGGAGAAAACAGCTATACTTGGGCAACTGTAATTGGTGGTGCAATCATCACAATTTGTACAGCACTTGTAGTAATTGGTGGATTGAAGAGAATCTCTAAGGTTGCAGAAACTGTTGTTCCTGCAATGGCAGTTATTTATGTATTCCTTGGTCTTTCTGTAATCATCATGAACTTTACAAAGCTTCCTGCTGCATTTGCCTTGATTTTCAAGGGTGCATTTGGTGCTGACACTGGTGTTAAAGCTATTGCTGGTGCTGCTGCCGGTACAATCATTCGTGTTGCTATGCAGAAAGGTATTGGACGCGGTATCTTCTCTAATGAAGCAGGTCTTGGTTCTGCTCCAATCGCTGCTGCTCCAGTACAGACAGACGAACCAGTAGAACAGGGTATGGTAAACATGACTGGTACTGTAATCGATACATTGATTATCTGTACAATGACTGGTCTTTCAATCATCCTTGCAGGTGTTGATGTTTGGAACGGTGGTGCCGAAGGTGCTGCTTTGACTTCTACATCATTCTCTGCAATTCTTGGTGGAGACGGTGTTTCTGTTCAGTTCCTTATTATGATTTGTCTTGTATTCTTTGCATTCACAACAATTCTTGGATGGGACTACTACTCAGAAAAGTGTCTTGAATACTTAACTGGTGGAAACATGACAGCTGTAAAGATTTACCGCTGGCTTTATATTATTGCAGTTGCTATTGGTCCTTACATGACTTTGAGCCAGGTTTGGACAATTGCCGATATCACAAACGGCTTGATGGCAATTCCTAACTGTATTGCTTTGATCGTTCTTTCTAGCGTTGTTGCTAAAGAAACAAAAGCATACTTTGATAAATATCCAAAACTTCAGTAGTAATTACTGAATCATAAGGCCCTTCAACGGGCTCAGGGACCACGTTCAATAGTGGGGTTCCTGAGCTTGTCGAAGGGCCTTTTTTTGCAAATCATTTTCATGGAGCGTACTATGGCCGAACTTAATATTGATAAATACCTTGAAAGCAAAAAAGGAAAACCAATTAATCCTTTTATATTTTTTATAATGAGAACAGTTGTTGCTGGTTCACAGGCTAAGCCTATGAATGTTCATGTTGTTGATAACAGCAACATCAATAAGTACAAGGGACCTTGTCTTGTTTTCAGTAATCACAGCTCTAGATGTGATTGGGAATATATTGGTATGGCAATTAAAAAGCCTATTAACTTTGTTGCTTCAAATATTGAGTTCCACCGCGCTCATATGCACGCAATTTTTAAAATCTGTAAGGTTATTCCTAAGAAGAACTTCGTTTCTGATTTTCATTGTATTAAGGAAATCGTGCAGATTATAAAGGCTGGCGGAAGCGTGCTTTTGTTCCCTGAAGGAAAATCAAGTATTTCCGGAACAAACCAGCCTATTACTCCTGGAACAGGTAAGCTTGTTAAAAAACTTGGAGTTCCGGTTTACACAACAAAAATCACCGGCGGTTATATGTCTAACACTCAGTGGAATATTGCTAACCGCCCTGGAAAAGTTATTGTTACAGTAAATCAGCTTTATACAGCAGAGCAGGTGAAGGATCCAAGTCTTACTGCAGAAAAGATTGAAGAAGCAATTTCAGAGTCTATCTGGAACGACGATTTTGAATGGAATAAAGAAGCCCGCGTAAAGTTTGCCGGTAACGATACAGTTGCAGTAAAGCTTGAAGAACATTTATTCTGGTGTCCAAAATGTCACAACGAGCTTAGCATGCACGGTGAAGGCAACAAGTTTAAGTGTACTAGTTGCGGTAACGGTGTAACAATCAACGAATATTATGATTTGATTCCGGACAGCTCAGAATGCGTTGTTCCAAAAAATATGCGCGTATGGTACGAGCTCCAGCGTCGAATGGTTTACCGCCAGATTCGCGACAACCCGGACTTCAGCATTGAAGAAAAGGTAAAGATTGGTACAGAGCCCGCTGACCACTACGTAGACAAAACTGTAACTGCAGAAATCTTTGGTGAAGGTGTGATGAAACTCAACCGCAAAGAGTTTTCTTTTGTTGGAACAAAAACAGCAACAGGCGAGCCTTTTGAGATTCACTGTCCTACAAATGCCCTCATCTCTATGGTAATGTCTACAGACTCTTCATATTTTGGCGGCTTCTTCAACGGCATCTACTACGAGTTCCAGCCAGAGCACAAGGTAATCACAAAGTGGCTCATGGCAATAGAAGAATGTCACCGCTTAGCAGGTGGAGTATGGCAAAACAACATCCCGCAGCAGCAATGGATCTACGAAGACGACAAGCCGGATGATAAAGAGAAATATTATATGTAATTTTTCTCACTTCTTTGCAATTCCTTGGGAAATTCACTATAATGCCATCTATGAAATATAAGATTTTTATAGATGGCAAAGAAGGCACTACCGGCCTTAAGATTTTTGAGCGCTTTGAAGGGCGTGATGACCTTGAGATAATGCAGATTGATGAGGATAAGAGAAAGGATCCTGTTGAAAAGGGACGCCTCATGAATCAGGCTGATTTTGTGTTTTTGTGTCTGCCTGATGCTGCAGCTATTGAATCGGCTGAGCTTGTTACTAATCCAAATACTAAAATAATTGATGCTTCTACTGCTCACAGAACTAACCCTGACTGGGCTTATGGCTTCCCTGAGCTTGATAAAGATTTCCGTGAAAAAATTATTTCTTCTAAACGTGTTGCAGTTCCTGGCTGTTATGCAAGCGGTTCTATTGCAATTTTGTATCCGCTTGTAAAGTCTGGTATTATGGGCGCTGATTATCCTGTTGTGATTCATGCAGTGAGCGGATATTCCGGCGCAGGTAAAAAGGCAATTGCTGTTTATGAAGGTGAAGATCGTCCACAGGGATATGATTCTCCACGTCTTTATGCACTTACTCAGGCACACAAGCATCTTCCTGAAATTAAGAAAATCAGTGGTCTTGAGTTTGAGCCAATTTTTAATCCTTATGTTTGTGATTATTTCCAGGGCATGACTGTTACTGTTGGTTTACACGCTCGTATGCTCAATAAAAAAGTAACTGCACAGGAAGTTCAAGAGATGTTTGCGGAACACTATAAGGGCACACATTTTGTACAGGTTGCTCCGCTTATGGGTGAGGGTGTACTTCCAGAACAGTTTATTCCTGCAGACACCTTAGCCGGTACAAACAACATGCAGCTTTTTGTTTACGGTAACGATGACCGCATTATGATAACAACCCGTTTTGATAATCTTGGAAAGGGCGCTTCTGGTGCTGCTGTTCAGTGTATGAATATCATGATGGGAATTGACGAAGCAACAGGTCTTGAGTAAGGCACAGGTACAAACGTTATGTATAAGCTCGCAATTTTTGATATGGATGGAACAATTCTGAATACAATCGACGACCTTGCCGACAGCGCAAATGTAATCTGCCAGCGCTACGGTTTTCCTGAGCACACCGTTGATGAAGTAAAATACATGGTAGGCAATGGAATTCCAAAGCTTGTAAAACGCTTTCTGCCTACTGATGTCAGTGAAGATTTGTTCCAGCAGATTCTTAAAGAATATATAGAATACTACGAAGACCATTGTGCTATTAAAACAGCGCCTTACAAAGGTGTTGTTGAATGCATTAAAAATCTGCGCGCTGCCGGAGTAAAGGTAGCCGTAAATACAAATAAGGTTCAGTCTGCCGCAGAGGATTTGTGTGCAATGTATTTCCCTGACGCCTTTGACTGTATAAGCGGCAGCCGACCAGGAATCCCCCCAAAGCCGGACCCAACAGGATTATATGAAATTTTGAAGGAACTCGGCTTGTCTAAGGAAGAAGCCTGCCAGCCTGGAGTAGCCTGTTTTATTGGTGACTCTGATGTGGATTTGAAAACTGGAAAAGATTCTGGATTGGATTTTATTGGCGTTGACTGGGGCTTCCGGGGCCGAGACTTTCTGCTTCAAAACGGGGCTGATGTTGTCGTGATGAACCCTGAAGAATTATTGGAAAAATTGATAGGATAAATATATGCCTGGTTTTTATGATTATTACGATGTTGCAGTTGTTGGTGCTGGTCATGCCGGTATTGAAGCTGCACTCGCTAGTGCCCGCATGGGACTAAAGACAGTACTCATTACTCAAACTCCTGATGCAATTGGACGCATGAGCTGTAACCCTTCTATTGGTGGTATTGCAAAAGGAAACATCGTTCGCGAAATTGATGCACTTGGCGGTGAAATGGGAAAACTCATTGACCGCACAATGATTCAGTACAGACTTTTGAACCGTCGCCGCGGACCTGCTGTTCAGGCTCCACGCTCTCAGGCAGATAAAATTGCTTATTCAATGCTTGCCCGTAAAACCTGCGAAAGCACACCAAATCTTTATACACTCATGGACACTGTAATCGACGTGCTTACAGTTGCTTCTGAAACTCCGCTTCCTCCGGATTCGGACAGTGCCGCAAAACAAGGCTCAATCCCTGGAGAAAAGCGCGGTTACAACGGCAGCAACATTCAGGCAGAAGATTACGCAACAGAAGCAGCACGCAGCGGAATGCGTCAGAAAATTATCGGTATTGTAACAGAACGCGGAAGAATTATTCCAGTACGTTCTGTTGTTCTTACAACAGGTACCTTCCTTGGTGGACGTATATTTATTGGTGAATACGACGCTCCATGTGGACGAGTAGGGGAACCTGCAGCCTATGGACTTACAGCAAGCCTTCATCGTCTGGGCTTCACTACAGGCCGTCTCAAAACAGGAACTCCTCCGAGAATCCTTCGCAGCACTGTAGATTTTTCAAAACTAGACCTTCAGCCTGGTGACGACGAGATAATCCCATTCAGCTTTGAGGATGAAAAGGTTGAGCGCCCTATGGTGCCTTGCCACATTGTTTATACAAACGAAGAAACACATAAAATTATCCGCGACAATATTGGACGATCTCCGCTTTATTCTGGAAAAATCAGCGGTATAGGCCCGCGCTATTGTCCAAGTATCGAAGACAAGGTTATGCGCTTCAAGGAACGCGACCGCCATCAGATTTTTGTTGAGCCCGAAGGTCTTGAAACAGAAGAAATCTATTTGAACGGACTTTCTTCATCGCTGCCTGAATGCGTGCAGGATGCCTTTATGCGCACAATGCACGGCTTTGAAAATGCAGTTCAGTCGCGACCGGGTTATGCAGTTGAATATGATTTTGTTGAACCAACTCAGCTTTTTGCTTCTCTTGAAACAAAGCGTGTTGCGGGGCTTTTTGATGCCGGCCAGATAAACGGAACTTCAGGCTACGAAGAGGCCGCCGGTCAGGGAATTATTGCCGGAATCAACGCAGGACTTTATGCCCGTGCACACATAACAACTTGTGGTCCAATGACTGCAATTCCTTCTACAATGAACGGAACTGCCGCAAGCATGGAGCCGGGAGCTTTCCGTCCAAAAGCCGTCATGAGTAACGAAGAACTCTGCGCCTTCTCAACAATCAGCGAGCGCGAAACAAAAGAGCTTGCAGAATATATGAGCGGCATTCAGAAGGCAGCAGGCTATGATCACTATCACACAATTCCTGAATACAAGCCTGTAATTCTTGGTCGCGATGAAGCATACATTGGTGTTTTGATTGATGACCTTGTTACACTTGGAACAAAAGAACCTTACCGCATGTTCACTGCACGCGCTGAATATCGTCTTAAGCTTCGTCATGATACAGCAGACCGTCGTCTTGCAAAATATGCTTTTGAATGCGGCTTAAAAACTCAGGCACAGTATGATGCTGTAAATGAAAAATATGCTCGCCTTGAAGAAATTGAAGCACTGCTTCTTAAAAAGCCAAACATGGAAAATCCTGGTTACCCTGAAAAGGAATGGGAAGCAGCCAGCATAGAAGTGAAATATAAATACTACATTGAAAAGCAGGACAAGCGTGTTGAAAAGCTGCACAAAATGGAAAACACACGTATTCCTGAAAACTTTGACTATGGTTCAATACCATCGCTTTCTGCAGAGTCACGAACTAAGCTTGAGCAGATTCGTCCAATGACACTTGGCCAGGCCAACAGAATCAGCGGAATTCGTAACAGTGATATTATGTTACTGATGGTTTACTTGAAAAGGTAGATGGCCCTTCGACAGGCTCAGGGACCCCGCTTCAGAATATCCACAGTATGACTACCGGCGCCTACCAGCTCTGGGCGTTCTGCAACGGCTAACTGGTACCTACAGAAAGCTTCGAATTCTTCCTCTGACATTTCGTTGAGCTCACGGCGCATGTAGTCTGCTGCACCATCTGCAGAAATTATTTTTATACGTTCAAGACCTGCTGCTTTATTCAAGCGGTCTATATCTTCTAAACGCACATAATCATATAATTCATTTTCATCACAAACTGTGTGAAAGTCTGGTGTTAGACCGCCCTTGTCTGAAACTTCTTTCCAGTGATGTTCCTTGAAGCAATATTGCAGAACACTGTAATCGTTCATTACATAAGCAACAAGAATGTAGCCGCCTTTTTTGGTGATGCGTTTTGCCTCTGCCAAGGCCTTGAGCTTTTCTTCGTCTCCGTGTAAGTGGTAAAGCGGGCCGAAGAGTAGGGTAATGTCAAAGGTGTTATCTTCCAGGAAGTGAAGGTCGCGTGCATCGCCTTGCCAGGTTTTTATGTTTTCGTGTTTTGCACGGAGGATTTCTAAGTTGTGTGGGACTAACTCTACGGCTGTTACGTCGTAGCCTTTATGACAAAGCTCAACGCTGTAACGGCCTGTGCCTGCGCCGATGTCTGCGATTTTGTTCCCAGGTCGCGCCACCTCGCTGATATAATGCATTGTGGTTAAAAATTCCATCGTCCCATGCCTTGTGGTGAGACGGTGTTCTTCGTGGAATTTATTGTAATATTTTTCTAGATTTGTCAAATTTTCCAGGCCTTATCAACTGCAGCGAGGGCCTTCTTTTTGTCGGCATCGCTCATGAACGAAGAAATGTAGCTGTTTTTGATGAGCTGTTTGATTTCGTCCATTGAGAAGTTGAGGCTCTTTACACAAATCCAAAGTTCGTCGAGCATTGTTGTCTTGAAGAAAACTGGATCGTCTGTGTTGATACAAACCATGATTCCCTGATCGTAATATTTGCGTACAGGGTGGTAGCGGGCCATCTTAACAACCTTCTTTGTGAATGTATTTGATGTAATACAAATTTCAATTGGAAGCTTTGTTTTGATGAGCTGATCTATAAGCTTTGGATCCTGGTATGCTGTTACACCGTGTCCAATACGTTCTACACCAAGACAGTTGATTGAATCCCAGATTGATTCTGGACCAACGTCTTCGCCGGCATGTGCAACTACTCTCCAACCTTCTTTCTTTGCAAGCTGGAATACAGGCTCGTATTCCTTTGCAGGGCCTTTTGCTTCGGCACCACCAAGTCCAATACCGATGATGTCTTCGCATGGATACTGCTTAAGAAGCTCGTAATTTTTCATTGCATTTTCGCAGCCGAATGTTCTTGAAACGTCCATGAGCAGCTTGATTGTAATTCCGTCTTTTTCTTTAATGCGGGCAATCTGCTTGTGGAAAATATCTACCATCTTCTTGTAGCTGAAGCCTTTTTTAAGGAAGGCTGTTGGCGCAAAGAATGCTTCACAATAGTCAATTCCATTGCGAACAAGATATTTTTCAAGTTCTTTAAATACTACGTTAAAGTCTCTCTCGCTTACAAACAAATCCTGTACCTTAAGGAATGCCTGTATAAATCCATTCAAATCGTTGTAGGAGAATAGAGCTGTCTGTTCTTCTTTGGTCATTTCTTTACCAAAGCGGTTTTTATACATTTTTTTAACACCAGCTAAGGTAATTACAGCCTCAATGTGAATGTGGAGTTCGGCTTTAGGTACACTCTTAATAAAAGATTTAAATTCCGATTTTGTCATAAACATACACCTCTATCATTTAAATTATCGGCTGAATTGAGTGCATACTTTAACAAAAAATTATAAAAGTGTATCAAGTTGTTCGACAATCTGACGGAATGTATCGCACGCTGCCTGTACAGGCTCTACCTTTTCCATATCTACACCGGCAACCTTGAGTGATTCAATAGGATATCGTGAACCACCTGATTTTAAGAAGTTGAAATAGTCTTCGCGTTCCTTGTCGCCGCCATTTGTTACTCGTTTTGCAAGAGCAAGGGCTGCAGAAATGCCTGTTGCATATTTATATACATAGAAAGCAGAGTAGAAATGAGGAATTCTAAGGCCTTCCATGTCGCTGTTTGATTCAAAATGCATTTCAGGGCCAAAGTACAATTCCAGAAGCTCGCGGTAGATTTTACGAAGAAGCTCTGGTGTAAGTGGAGTTCCGTTTTCTACAAGCTCATGTGCCTTTAGCTCAAACTCTGCAAACATTGTCTGTCGGTAAAGGGTAGCAAGAATGTCATCTGCACGCATTGCAAGAAGATATTTTTCAAGATCTGCATTGTTGTCGCGTTTTGCCTGAGCAAGAAGGTACTCAAAAACAAGCTCTTCATTAAAGGTTGAGGCAACTTCTGCTTCGAAAATCGTGTAATCGTAACTCATAAACGGATTATTATGTACCGAATACCAGCTGTGCATACTGTGTCCGCCTTCGTGTGCCATTGTAAATACATCGCGGATGTTTTCTTCATTATAATTAAGAAGGATGTATGGATAGCCGATGTAGCTTCCAGAGCTGAAGGCACCGCTTCGTTTACCAATGTTTTCATAGCGGTCTGCCCAGCCGTTTAATAAGCCGTTGCAAAGGCGGTCTGTATATTCTTTTCCAAGTGGAGCAAGTGCATTGCGGCAGATTTCTACAGACTGCTCGTATGTTGTTTTTGTTTCTACCGATTTTACAAGCGGAACATAAACATCCCAGTGGCGAAGCTCGTCCAAACCAAGTGCGCGCTTACGGATGCTGTAATACTTATGCAAAGCATCAAGGTTTTTATGAATACAGTCAATCAGGTTGTGATAAACTGTGAGCGGTACCTTGTTTCCGTAAAGAGCTGAATGAAGGCTTGAGTCATAACCGCGGGCACGCATTCCAAAAACATCCTGATTTACGCTTCCGGCATAAAGGGCTGCAATTGTATTCTGGTGCTCTTCGAACTTTGCATAGAACTTTTTATAAGCTTCTTCGCGCACCTTGCGGTCGTGATTATGCATGAATACGCCCCAGGTTGTTTCTGTGAGCTGCTGTGGTTCACCATTTACTGGTACTGTTCCAAAGGTTTTATTCATATCAACATTTGTAAGTACGCTGAAGGCTGTTTCTGCAGTAAGAGCCGGCTGACCCTGCAAAGACAAAATACGTTCTTCTTTTTCGCTGAGTGTGTACTTTTTAAAATGCAAAAGCTTTTCAAGATAAACCTTAAAATCAGCAAAGTCTGGGCGGGCACTCCATTCGCGCAAGGTTGCTTCATCCATTTCCATGAGCTCTGGATCAATAAAGCTCAATTCTGCCTGAAGCTGTGTATATGCCATTGTTGCACGGCCATAGCGGTCTGTTGCTGTTGAATCATCCTCGTCTGCTTCGTGCTCAAGAGATGCGTAGTGATATACTGTTTCAAGCTGGAGAAGGCATTTTTCGTAAGCTTTGAGTGCTTCAAGCAGTGTAGCGGCATCCTGTCCAAGCTTTCCCTTGAAGGCTGCAACAGCCTGTCCCATTTTTGGAAGGTCTGCCAGAGCCTTTTCCCATTCATCAATTGATTTGTAAATGGAAGATAAATCCCATTTGTCTTCTTTTTTAACATCTTTTCGAGAAGGTATTGTTTTCATTTATTTACTCCGTTGTTAGATCAGCCTTTTTTGCGGGCCTGACTTTTATGTTTTTTATTTTTTTCTATATATAGTTTGTCATCTGCCTGTATAAGCAGTTCGGATAGCGAAGGAATATCTTTTGTTTTTGCAAATTCTATTGCGCCAATACTCATCGAAAGGGTGAATGGAAATTTTCGGTCTTTAGAAATCATTTCGCAAAGAGCATTGATTTTTTCGCGGAATTGTTTTTCGTGAGAAAGATCCATGCCTATAGCAATAGCGCCAAATTCATCACCGCTAAGACGGCCTACAGTATCACTTGAACGAAGTGCATGAGAAAGAACCTCTGCTGCTGCCTTGATTGCTTCATCGCCCATGTCATGTCCGTAAGTGTCATTTATAGTTTTTAATCCATCAAGGTCTACAAAGAAAATTACGCCTTTACTGTTTACGTCGCAGGTTAGAGCAATTGCTTTTTGTCCAAGATCCATAAAACCTCGGCGGTTCAGGATTTTTGTAAGCTCATCTGTCTTTGACTGAATATCAAGAGTTGAATTGCTCTGCTGCAGAGTAGAGTTGAGCTTCGAAAGCGATTTGCTCTTTGTAAGTGAGCGTGTGTATTCATAGTTACTTGCAATTGTGTTTATTAGAATTTTCATGCTAACACTATGCATTGAGAAATTTGAGGTTTTGATTTTACAGACAATATATCCGTAATTCTTTCTGCCGGAAAAAAGCGGATGAATCATAAATGAACCAGGGAAGCTGTCAAAATATTCAGGCGGAAACGGATTTTTAGCAGGATTAAACTCAATTCCAGGATCGTAATCACGAATTTTTCTGTTTGTATCAAGCATCATAAGTACAGATGCATGATGTGGAAGAACAAAATCTTTTCCCATATCGAGCATGACTGGTTTTTTATAAAAGCATACAAAGCAGGCTGGAATATCAAGCGCAACAAGAATACGGTCAAGTGTATTTGCAAAATGATGAAGAGTTTCTGTAGTCTGCGAAAGATCAAGCAGTCGGTAAAGACTATCCAGAGAATTTAAAGTATTATAGAACTGACCTGTCATTTTGTGAATACCGTTTGCAAAGGCATCTGCATGAACAAGCTTATCGTCTGCGTTACAGTAAATATCATCATTATTGTCTAAAGGGACACAACCACATGACTGTTTGTACAAAGGAATAACAGGAATATATGTTACCTTCGGGATTTCCTGGCCGCTCAGTTTTTTGTATGCAAGTTCGGCGGCAATTCTTCCCTGTTCAAAGATATTCTGGCTCATTGTAGAAAGGCGAGGTGTAGACTGTGTGGCATAAGTTGAATCATCAAAGCCTATGATTTTTAATTCTTCAGGAACCTTTACACCAAGATTCATAAAATGCTGCTGGCAGCCCAAGCCCATAAGATCATTTGCACAAATAATTGCATCAAAATTAAGATCCTTTTTTTTGCGATAAGTTTTTGCCAGAATTGTTTTTGTCCTGTTAATAACAAAATCGCCTTCAAAAATGAGGTTTTCGTCTACATGAAGCTTATGCTTCTTCATTGCTTTCTTGTAGGCTTCAAAACGGATAAAGGCTTCCTTTGCACCTGTTCTGTTTGCCGAAAGAAAAGCGATTTTTTTACAGCCATGCTTGTTTTTAAGGTGAGCAACTGCATTTTCAAAGGCAGAATTACATTCTGTTTCTATATAATAGGAATTTGGAAGCTTTAATTCTGCTCCAACCGAAATAATAGGCTTTTCTTTATATTTGCTTAGGATTTTTCCAAGATTATCTGTAGAAATGGTAGAAGCATAAGAGCCGGTGATTACAATTATGAGGTCAACATCGGTAGAAAAAAGCAAACTCAAGACATTCCAGCTCTGATATTCATAAATGCCGGAATCTGTACGAGGATCTTTTGTCTGTGCTACGAAAAATTGAACATCATCCTTGTCCTTAAAATATGAAAAAATGCCATTTGAAACTTCAAGTGCATATTCAACTGTAAGCGCATGGACAAGCACACCGATTTTTTTCATGCTTTAATTATATATGATATCATGAAATATATCTATGTTCTTTTCCTTTATATTGAATTTTCTGCGGATATCACATATAATGATTTTATTGAGTCAGATGCCCTTCAAGTATCTTTCGCAAAACCCCGTCAGAGCCGGAAGGCAGCAGCGGTATGCGGAATGAGCTGTGATTGGGATTATCTGGCTCTTTTTTTTAGCGCTGATAATTTAATTTTTCCTATTACAAAATATCAAAACTTGTGTTATAATGTTTCTATGAATGAAAACACGACTGTAACTGAACTTGCTGTACAGGAATCTATGCAGGAAATCTGTCATATTCTTACAACATCGGATGAAAAGCTTGCTTATGATTTTATTGAATGCCTTTTTACTCCGGCCGAGCGTAGGGATATTGCAAACAGATGGCTCTTAGTTAAAGAAATAGATAAGGGAACTACTCAGCGCGAAATTGCCAAGAAATTTGGTATGTCTTTGTGTAAGATTACCCGTGGTTCAAAAGAGCTTGCAAAACCAGACAGCGCCTTCAGAAAAATTCTTGATTCTCAAAAACAATAATAATACTCAAAAAAATCGGTGGCATTTATGAACGACAGACTGTTTTTTAATCATCCTCCGGAAAAGTGGGAGGAGTTTCTACCACTAGGAAACGGCAGACTTGGTGTAATGGTAAAGGCAGCTCCTTGTAATGAGGTGCTCCAGCTTAATGAAGAAGGCATCTGGTCTGGCGGGCCACAAGACAGGTCTAATCCCGATACAAAAAAATATCTTGAAAAAATCCGTTCGCTTGTAAAAGAGGGGCGTGTACTCGAAGCGCAGTCACTTGGCTTTGAAGCAATGAGCGGTACAAGCTTTAATGAGCGTGCTTACCAGACTGCGGGTGAGTTTCATATTGATTTCTTTTCGCCAAAAAATAATGGGCTTGCGTGCGGATGGCCGTTGCAGCATAAAGCAGATAAAGCTGCTTTTTCTTCTTATAAAAGCGAGCTTTTTTTGGACCAGGCATGCACTGTTGTAACTTACAAGGATGATGAAGGTGTTGAGTTTACACGCCGAACCTGGATTAGTGCCGTAGATGATGTGATTTTTATGCATGTTACTGCGAGCGCTCCTGGAAAAATCAATTATTGCGGATATCTTGATCGCGGAATATGGAATGACAGCGTTTTTGAGCAAGGTGGATGTATTTACCTTGAAGACAGCCATGGTATTCCTTTTTGCGTTGGAGCAGGAGCCGTTGCAAAAGGTGGAGTAGCCGGAACAAGAGGTGTCTGCCTTTATGGTGAAGCTTGTGACGAGGTTTTGTTTTTTATAGATATTCAGTCTTTACGTTGGAATAAAAAATGGAACGATAAGCCTGTTACTCCAAAAAAATATAATAAGCTTGTTCAGAAAAATGTGTGGTCGGGCGAGTGCAGAAAAAATCTTGAAGAAATAAAGGCACGTATAAATGAGGTTGGTCTTACAGCTGCCGCCGAGGATTTTTTTGGCTGGCATCTTGTTGAATATAAAAACTATTGGGACCGCGTGAAGGTGGAAATTGGGGACAAAGGTGATTCGATCACAACTCCGGAGCTCCTTAAATCTGCCGGTGCTTCTAACACTGCTCTTGTAAATCAGTATATAAACTTTTCGCGATATCTTTTAATTTCTGGTAGTCGTACTCCGGGTAAGCTTCCTCTAACCTTGCAGGGGCTTTGGAACGGCTCAATGGAACCGCCCTGGCAGAGTAAGTATACAATTAATATAAATGCTCAGATGAATTACTGGCCTGTAAATATGGCAGGTCTTAGCGAATGTGAGCTTCCGCTTTTTGAGCTTTTAGAACGTGCATATCCGAACGGAAAGTATATGGCACAGAAAATGTATGGCTGCCGCGGCTACATGCTTCATCACAATACTGATTATTGGGGCGACGCTGCTCCACAGGATGCATGGCTTCCTGCAACTTACTGGACACTTGGTGCAGCCTGGCTTGCAACTCATATTATTGAGCATTACGAATATACAATGGATAAAGCGTTCCTGCAAAAATATTATTATCTTATGCACGAGGCTGCCTTGTTCTTTGTTGATTTTCTTGTTCCTTCAAGCGTGAATGCGCCAGATGGAAAGCCTTATCTTGTTATTAATCCAAGTCTTTCGCCTGAAAATTCTTATGTTACAAAAACAGGAGAAACTGGCGCTTTCTGTGAAGGCTGCGAAATGGATAACATGATTTTGGAGCATCTGTTTACTGGTTGTAAGAAGGCAGCTTCAATTCTTGGCAAAGGCTGTACAGATAAAAAAGGTCATGCTTATGCACAGTCTGATTTTGATTCTTTTGACTTCGTGCTTTCTCATCTTAAAAAGCCTGAACTTAATTCCGATGGCTCACTGATGGAATGGAACCGCGAGGTTGAAGAGGTTGAACCGGGCCACAGACATATCTCTCATCTTTACGGACTTTATCCTGGTCACACAATAACTGTAGAAAAAACTCCTGAGCTTGCACAGGCTGCAAAGAAAACCTTGAAAAAGCGTCTTGAAAATGGTGGAGGTCACACCGGCTGGAGTCAGTCATGGATTATAAATTTCCGTGCACAGTTAGAGCAGGGTAACGAGGCTCTGGAATCTCTTGTTAAGCTTTTTACTCATTCAACGCTGCCTAATCTTTTAGATAATCATCCGCCATTTCAGATTGACGGAAACTTTGGAAGCCTTGCTGCAGTTTACAGAATGCTTGTTCAAAGTGAATTTGATGAAAATGGAAATGTAATTGTTAAACTTCTGCCGGCCCTTCCAGATGAAAAAGCATGGCAGAGTGGTGTAGTGTATGGCCTTGCAATAAAAGGCGGATGGACAATTGATTTTGAATGGAAGGATGGAAAGATTGTTCGTCAGGAACTGCACCCTGGAAAGAATGCAATTCCCGAACAGAAAATTACATTGAGCCTTTCATCTCAAGCTTAATAAGATTGTTCATTTCGACTGCATATTCAAGAGGAAGCTCTTTACTTACAGGATTTGCAAATCCACTTACAATCATGCTGCGTGCATCGTCTTCAGGGATACCGCGTGACATAAGATAGAAAATTGCATCGTTCGAAATGCGTCCAATCTTAGCTTCGTGTCCAACATCACATTCGTCTGTTTTAATTACCATTGCAGGAATTGTGTCAGAGCGACTGATGTCATCAAGCATAAGGCTTTCGCAGGAAACGCTTGTTTTACTTCCCTTTGCATTCTTGTCTATATAAACTGCAGAACGGTAAATGCTTACGCCACCGCCCTTAGAAATTGACTTTGTAGAAATAAGGCTTGTTGTGTCTGGAGCAAGGTGAACCATCTTTGCACCGGTATCAAGATTCTGACCAGCACCTGCAAAAGTAATTCCTGTAAACTCAGATTTTGCTCCGCGTCCTACAAGATCACTTTCAGGATACAAATAAGAAATATGTGAGCCAAACGAGCCGCTTACCCATTCAATTGCAGCTCCTTCTTCAACCTTTGCACGCTTAGTGTTAAGGTTGTACATATTCTTGGACCAGTTTTCGATTGTAGAGTAGCGGAGGTGTGCGCCTTTTTTTACAAAAAGCTCAACGGCACCTGCGTGTAAGTTTGCTTCGTTATATTTTGGTGCAGAACATCCTTCGATAAAGTGGAGGTCTGCGCCTTCGTCTACGATGATAAGTGTGTGTTCAAACTGTCCGGCTCCGCGTGCATTCAAACGGAAATAAGACTGCAGTGGAAACGAAAGATGAACGCCCTTTGGAACATATACAAACGAACCGCCCGACCATACAGCGCCATGTAAGGCTGCAAACTTGTGGTCGCGTGGAGTGATGAGGGTCATGAAATATTCTTTTACCATCGGACCCCATTCAGGAGACTTAAGTGCATCTTCAAAACCAAGGTAAATAACTCCCTGTTTAGCAACTTCTTCCTGAACGTTGTGGTAAACAAGCTCACTGTCGTACTGTGCGCCAACACCTGCAAGAGATTTTCGTTCAGCTTCAGGAATACCAAGCTTTTCAAAAGTGTCTTTAATATCCTGTGGAACGTCTTCCCATTTGCCGCTCATCTGAGTTTTTGGGCGTACATAAGTTGCAATGTCTTCTATATGAAGGCCGTCGATTGAAGGACCCCATTTAGGAACGCGCAGCTGGTTATATGTTTCAAGCGACTTTAAGCGGAACTCGCGCATCCACTCGGGGTCGCCTTTTTCTTCAGAGATTTTCTGAACGATTTCTGGAGTCAAACCAGACTCAAGACGGAAGGTATTTTCTTCTGTCTCTTCATAGCGGAAATCATAGAATTCTCTGTTTATATCGTCTATCTGTATTTTATCTTCCATATTTTATTTAATGAATTCTTCAAATCCTTTTTCATTAATCTGCTTGAACAGCTGACCGTCTCCGGTTTTTACAATGTGGCCCTTTACAATGATATGAGTTTTATCGATGTTAAGGCCTTCCAAAAGCTTTGTTGTATGTGTGATTATAAGAAGAGATCCGTTTGTAAGCTTACGGTATTCGGCAATTCCTTTTGCAACAACACGGACTGCGTCAACATCAAGACCAGAGTCTGTTTCATCAAGAATTGCAAAAGCAGGCTTAAGCATAAGCAGCTGAAGGATTTCTGCCTTTTTGCGCTCCCCTCCAGAAAATCCTACGTTGAGGTCGCGCTTAGCATATTCTGGCTTCATGTCGAGAATCTCCATACAGCGCTGAAGCTCCTTCTGGAAATGGAAAAGCTTTACATGTTCACCTGTAATCTGCTGAATTGCAGAACGGATAAATGCCTCAAGCGAAATGCCGGGAATTTCAAGCGGCTGCTGGAACGACATAAACATTCCAAGACGAGCACGCTTGTCGGCAGATTCTTCTGTGATATCTGTATCTTTGAAAAGAATCTTTCCACCGGTGATTTTATAAACAGGGTTACCCATAAGAGTATTTCCAAGCGAAGATTTTCCGGCTCCGTTTGGTCCCATAAGCGCATGGATTTCGCCCTGATCAATCTGTATATTCAGGTCATTGAGGATCTGTTTTCCATCCTCAAGTCCCGCATTTAAGTTTTTAACGTCTAATAACATACCTATAATATAGTGAAAAAAGGGGGTGTTTACAACCAGTATTTCGTAGTATAATGAAATTATGAACCACAAGAGTTTTGTTTTTTTTGATTGCGAATGTGCGAATGTTTTTGACGGCATAGGTAAGATTTGTTCACTTGGGTATGTGATTTGCGACGATGATCTTAATATTATTGAAAGTGAAGATGTTGTGATGAATCCGGAGTGCGATTTTGACTGGTATCTTTTTAGCGGGAAGGGGGAGTGCAAGCTTGCTTACTCTAAGGACTACTTCCGCTCTAAGCCTAATTTTGAAAGTTACTACAAGGATATAAAAAAGCTCTTTACTACTGGTAACCGTTATATTGCGGGCTTTGCTGTTAGTAACGATGTTGGATTTGTGAACAATGCCTGTGAGCGTTACGATGTTCCTTATATCCAGTTCCGTGCTTTTGATCTTGAACGATATTTTGAACGTAAATACGAAAAAAAGCAGAAGCTCAGCGAATGGGCCGAAGAGTTTGGCGTTGATATTTCAAAATATCAGAGTCACAAGTCTGAAGATGACGCTATTATGACTATGCTTTGCCTTAAGGCTGAATGTGAACGCACCGGGCAGAATGTAGAAGAGATTTTGTCTCAGAAAAAAGACTGCTTTGTTTCTAACGAACAGATTCTTGAACAGGCTGCTGAACGTGCTTACCGCCGCGAGGTTACCGAAAAGATTAAGCGTCTCTACAATAAAAAATCTCCTATGCCTCGTTTTAAAACAGTGCTTGGGTACCGCTTTGAGCTTGACCGCAAAATTATGCACGATGTTGACGAGGCCTTTGAACTTGTTAAACGCATTTACGAAAACGGTGGTATGGTTTGTGAACGCATTACGGGGCGTGTTCCTGCGGGCGAAAAGGCATACGCTGTTTTTACTAAGGTTCCTGATAATCCTCACTTCTTGAAAAAGCTTAAGGAACGTGGTGTTGAAACTATGAGCCTTGATGAGCTTGAAGGAATGCTCAAGTAACTGTTTTTACCCTGCTTACTAGCAAAAATTCCAAATTTATGGTAGTCTCTCTTTTACAACTATAAAAATGCCCGGGCGGCACGTTCCCTGTGAGATGCCCTGGCGAAAAAATCACAAAACGGCCCACGCCAGAGTCGTAAGGAGATACAAATGGCAAATAACGAAAAAGACACACACGCATGTACCTTGGACAAAATCATCAGCTTGTGTAAAAGACGAGGCTTTGTTTATCAGGCTTCAGAAATCTACGGAGGCCAGGCAGGTGCATGGGACTATGGTCCGCTCGGTGTAGAATTCAAACGAAATATTCA
>JAEEGL012860155.1_pt1 | contig 24034 bp, 12 predicted proteins | sample 9134231 | NCBI WGS metagenome assembly JAEEGL01 (sample SAMN16246548, study PRJNA631951) | gut metagenome | biome: gut microbiome; feature: rumen; material: fiber-attached | host: Bos | place: Iran: Karaj | collected 2018-10
CACTACCACCTTGGGAAACGCAGCGGTCACATCGGACAGCACCTTCTTTTCTGCTGCGGTCAGATAGAAATCCCCGTCCGGGAAGATCTTACCGGAGATCCTGGGCATGGAAGTCTCGGATTCCCAGGGATTATACTCTCCGTTATATTCCACACTGGAGCGATCCCAGCCTTCACCGGAAAAACGGCTGATCACAAAAAGCGCCGTATCGGTAAAGTTTCTGGCACCGGTAAGCAGTTCACCGGAAAGCGCCGGCTCTACGGTCATACCCGGTGCAGAGCCTTCTGCATACTGTTTCTTAACATCTTCCTCATAAAAAGCATTCAAAGGGCCATAGGTCGTAACCATATCGCCCAGAGATGCCAGTCCGTCCATCAGTGTGCGGACATAGGCGCAGCCTACATCGCCGCTGCCGCCGCCGCCTTTTACATAGTCAACGCTTCCTTTGCCAAATACGGCAAGCTTAGTGCCCCGGGCAAAAGGAAGAAGATCCCCCTCGTTTTTAAGCAGTACCATGCCTTCTCTGGCTGCCGCTCTGGATAAGGCAATATGCTCGCTGCTGCCGGTTACAAATTTACCGGGATACAGGGGCAAAGCAGGCTGATATAACAATCTGGCCCATCTTCTCATTGTGTTACCTCCGATCTTACTCATTTCGAGTCCTACGGATTTCATTTTAAAGGTTTTGCCCCGCAAAATCACCTGCATTTTTTAGTTTTGGTTTCTTTATTTTGTTATAATGAAACGGTAGAAAAAGGAGAGTTTGCCATGTATCACAACAAACAGATCGCTGTTTTCATTTCCCATATATACGGTGAATATCAGACCAATCTGTGCCAGGGGATCCTGGATAGTGCATCGGCCTACGGCTACCATATCGAAGTCTTTACTACCAGCGACGGAGAAAACTTGGGAAGCTATAACCTGGCAGAGGATGCCGTTGCCACCCTGCCGGACTACAGCGAATTTGACGGGATCATCTTTGCTTCCGGCACCTATGTAAATCCTGCTCTTAAAATGCGCCTTCGAAGACAGTTTCAGGCTTTCGAAGAAAAAAAGAACGCAGAACAGGGCTCCGGCAAACGCTTCGTTGTTGAGATAAGCAACGATCCCTCTCCTTTTTTGTCCATTACTCTGGAAAACAATCTTACCAGCGGTATCCTGACGGATCATCTCATCACCGTCCATGGCGCAAAACGGATCTGTTTTCTGGGAAGTACTCTGGACAGGGTCTATTCCGAGAAACGCAAAAACGCCTGTCTGGAGGTTCTGGAAAAAAACGCTCTTCCTGCCGATCCGGAGGATGCCTTTTTTACCGATGAAAGCGAGTCTTCCTATGTGGAAGCCCTGCGCCGTTTTACCAGACGGGGGAGCAGCCTTCCGGATGCGGTGGTCTGCTATAATGACCGTCTGGCCATGGAGTTTATCAAAACAGCCTATGAAGCAGGTTACAAGGTCCCGGAGGACTTTGCCGTGGTAGGCTGCGATCATTCCAAGGCGGGCCAGAGTATGGACCCTCCCCTTACCACCGTCACCTTCCCCGCCTATGAACTTGGTGAAACTGCCGTAAAAAGCCTGATCGCCGGATTTAAGGGTAAAGCCGATCCGGTATCCACCGTATTTGCCCAGCCCGTATACGGCGGCACCTGCGGCTGTTCCCATTATGGTAAAAAGCCCGGTTTCCTTTATGCCAGAGAATTGATGTTAAAGATTTCTCAGGTGGAATCCTCTATCTTAGCTTCCCTTCGCATGACCTCCTATCTGCCGGTGATCAACGAAGTGGACGAAGCCCTGTCCTATCTGGAGGAATATGCAGAAAAAATAAACGGCCTCTCCGGCTTTTATCTGTGTCTGTATTCCGATTGGGACGCGGTCGAAGAGATTCCTTCTCAAGCAGAGGATCAGGTAGTATTAAAGCTGGCGCTGAAAAACGGGGAAAAGCTGCCGGAATGTACCTTCCGGAAAAACACCCTGCTGCCCGGCTTCTTAACTTCTTCCCTGGAGGATGCCCTGATCATCTCCCACTTAACCTATGGAGAGCGTATCTTCGGCTATATCGCTCTGTCCTTTAAAAACGACCGGTTAAACTATCCCTTCCAGCTGATCCAGTGGATCATCAACATCTCTCAGCTGTTGCAGAAGATCCGCTCCCGGAAGGAAACCATGCATCTTGCCGGCAAGCTGGAGGATTATTACTATACTGATTCCCTGACCGGCTTATATAACCGGGAGGGCTTTGCCCATTTTTACGATGCTTCCTATGATCAGCTGCTTCTTTTGGACTTTTATGACTATGGGAAGATCTGCGCATCCTACGGCATGCAGGAAGGAGACTTTGCTCTCACCGTGATCAGCCAGGCCATCTTTTCTCAGATGTCGGATCTGCTACTGCCCTCTTATATAAAGGACGGCTACTTCCAGGTGGCAGTAAAGGGAGATACCGACGTAGAGGAGCTGATCAGCCGGATCCAAAAATACCTGACCCACTACAGCCAGCTAAATCCAAGGCCATATGAAATAAAGGCCAGATTCGGTTATGCGAAAAAAACCGAACCTGACCTTCCTTATGATGCATTATTTGCTGCTGCCGAGGAAAACCTTAAGTGATCTTATAATTCCTCCGAAAGCTTTTCCATCTCTTCTACAGCCTTCTCAAATACTTCCAGTGCTTCATCCACCGGCTTGCCGGTAGACATATCCACCCCTGCGATCTTAAGCAGGCTGACAGGATCCATGGTGCAACCGCTGGATAAGAACTTCTTGTACTGCTCTACTACGGCCGGATCACCCTCTAAGATATGATGGGCAATGGCAACGGCTGCAGAGAAGCTGGTGGCATACTGATATACATAGAAGTTGTAATAGAAATGCGGGATCCGGCACCACTCATAGGCAATGAGATCGTCGGATACCATATCCTCTCCGAAATACTCCCTGTTTAATTCCATATAGGTCTGGGATAAGGCTTCAAAGGTAAGCGGGATACCATCCTCTGCCATCTTGTTGGTCTTACGCTCAAACTCCTCAAACATGGTCTGACGGAACAAGGTTCCCTTAAAGCTTTCCAGATAATGGTTGATGAGGTATGCCTTCTCCTGGGTGGTCTTCGCATTTTTCAGCATATATTCCAGAAGCAGGATCTCATTGGTGGTGGAAGCCACTTCCGCAACGAAGATCTTATAATCCGCATTTAATACGGAATTGTTCTTATTGGAATACCAGGTATGCATGGAATGACCCATTTCATGGATCAAGGTAAATACATCGTCCAGAGTGCTGTTATAATTCAGCAGCATATAAGGATGCTCTAAATAGGTACCGCCGGAATAAGCACCGCCGCGCTTTCCTTCGTTTTCCACAACGTCGATCCAGCGCTCAGCATATGCTTTCTTAACGATCTCAAGGTAGTCCTCTCCCATGGGCTCTAAGGCTTTCAGAGTAAGAGCCTTGGCTTCTTCGTAGGAGATCTTCACATCCGCATCCTTTACAATGGGCGTATAGACATCATACATATGCAGCTCATCCACACCCAGCATCTTCTTACGCAGTCTTACGTAGCGATGCATCTTGGGAAGTCCCTTATGCACGGAAGCGATCAGGTTATCGCATACAGCAGGGCTTACATTGTTGGAATCTACCGCTGCTTCAAAGGTGGAAGCATATTTTCTTGCTTTTGCAAAGAAGATCTGCTGTTTTACCTGTCCGTCATAGATCGCAGCCCAGGTATTGCCAAACTCCTTATAACGGGTATAGAAGGCTTCAAACGCATTCTTACGAAGGACCCGATCCGCGGACATCTGGGAAGGCACGAAACGACCGTTGCTGAGCTGTACCTCTTCGCCGTTACTGTCCTTAACGGAAGGGAACTTAAGATCCGCATTGGCTAACATACTAAAGGAATTCTCTGCTGCCTGCGCCATGGGAACAGCACTGGCAAGCAGCGCTTCCATCTCCTTACTTAAGGTATGATCCTTAAGACGCATGCTCTCTTTGATGGAAACCTCATACTCCTTAAGAGCCGGCTCCTCTTCGTAGAACTTCTCGATCTGTTCCCGGCTCATACCAAGCAGTTCCGGATCAAAGAAGCTTAATTTCTCCATGACATCACTGTAGGTTGCCATGGCTTTTGCTCTTAATTCCTGTCCTTTTGCATCGGCGGTATCCTCATCGCTTTTCATGGATGCATAGGGATATACAGAAGATAAGATCTCCTGCAGTCTTTCATACTTACGATAAAAATCAAGAAGCGAAGAAGCGCTCTTTGTTACTTTTCCTGCATAGGAAGCTAATTCCTCTCCAAGGGCTACTGCCTCTAATCTGGCCTTCTCCCATTCTTCTTCGGAAGCAAAGATATCTTCCAGTCTCCAGGTAAGCTCCTGTGATACTTCCTCACGCTTCGGAAGTGCCTGTTGTAATTCACTTGCCATATTGTTCCTTCTTTCTATATGTGTTGCATATTCCTGCGATATTCACTGGGTGATACGCCGCAGGTGGCTTTGAAGATCTTCATAAAGTGCTTTTCGTTATCGTATCCCACCTTCTGAGCGATCTCCACGATCTTTTCATCGGTTTGCTCAAGCAGCTTCTTGGCTTCCCGGATCCGTATCTCCTTAAGGTAATTCACGAAGTTTAATCCCGTGTACTGCTTAAAGGAATAGGAAAACAGGGAATAGTTCATGGACACGTGATTGGATACCACCGCCATATTAAGGTCACTGGCAAAATTAGCCTCGATGTACTCGATGGCCATCTTCATCTTCTGCTCGGATTTATTCTCATCCTTCCGGCTGGATAACTGCTCCTGCACCTCCAGCAACCGGTCCATGAAAGCAGAGCGCATTTCCCCGATCCCGTTATAGCTTCGGATGCTGCTTTCTTCCGGAAGATCGCTTAAGAAATGCCCTGTTTTCAGCCATTCTCCGTAGATCTCCTGAAGGGAACGCAAACTCTCTTCCATTTCATCAAAAAACTCATCCACCGTCAACATCTCTTTTTCAGCGGCGGTAAAAAAGCTGTCCCACTCTTTGATCAGTTCCTCCGTCTTGCCGGTTCCGGCAAGCTGGATCCTGCGTTCATGGATGCTTTCCTCCAGAAGTTTTTGTCCCTGCTCCCTGAAAGCATCAGGGATCCGCTTTGGAGAAACGTCTTTTGAAAAAAGCATACCGCCTCGTATAAAGCTGTATCTTCTGGCTCCGGATGCTTCCGCATAAGCGATCTCCAGTTCTTCCATGCCGGTATGGGGCTCACTGATCCCGCCGTTTATCCCCGGCAGTTCATTTAAGATAAGGGGAGAAACGTATCTTGCTTCGATCAGGGCTACGTCTCCGCCGTACACATCCTCCAGGATCACCAGATGACCGTTGGTCGCGCTGCCTGCATCTAAGGATAACGCCCCCCTAGGAAGGAGAAATACGCAAAAAGGCTCACTGTAAAACTGCTCCCGGTATTTGGAAATGATATCCGCCTTCTCCTCCGGGGTGATATGCTCTCCCACCAGAAGATTTCTAAGCCTGTGCATCCCCAGCTTAACGTCTTCGGATTCCAGCAGACTCTTATGGGATAATTCCGCATCCAGCTTCTTAAGGACTTCAGTGATCTTATCCCGCTCCACCGGCTTTAAGAGATATTCCCTTACCCCGTTTCTGAGCATCTCCACGGCATAGGTAAAATCATCGTATCCGCTGACCGCCACCATAAGAGGTTTGTCCGGAAGCTTTGCCACTTCCCTTACCAGCTCGATCCCGTCCATTTTCTGCATGCGGATATCCGTAAACATCACATCCACCTTATGGGCCTTAAGGATCTTTAGGGCTTCCTCTCCGTTAGCGCATTCCATGATCACATCCACCGGAACCCCGCTTCGGCTCACCATGGTATGGATCCCCTGGCGGATCAGCTTTTCATCTTCTACGATCAGTACTGTATTCATACGCCGTCCTTTCTGGGCAGTCTCATGATCACCTTGGTATACAGCCCTTCCTCGGAATAGACTTCCAGACCGTAGGCACTTCCGAAGGCCATATGGATCCGGTCATTGACATTGCGAAGGCCGATGCCGCTTCCTTTCTTATTATCCGCATCATCCTGCGGATCCGCCTTGCGGCTGACCAGGCGGTTTCTTATCTCACCAAGTTTCTCCGGGTTCATACCTCTGCCGGCATCCTGTACCTCGATGACAAAGTCTTCCCCTTCCGCAGATGCCTTGATATAGATGGTGGCATCCTTTGCTTCCGGCTCAATACCGTGGAGATAGGCATTTTCCACCAGAGGCTGCAAGCTCATCTTGGGGATCAGCTGATGAATTAATTCCTCCGGGATCCTGATGGAGAAAATGGCTTCATAATCGTTTCTGAGGTTCATAAGAGCCAGGTAGCTCTTGATATATTCCAGTTCCTGGTCTAACGTTACGGTGCCGGATACCCATTTCATGCTGTAACGCAGCATCTTGCCCAGACTGGTGATGGAATCGCTGATCACATATTCTTCATCGATCTCTGCCAGCATTTTCACTGACTCCAATACGTTATAGATAAAATGGGCATTGATCTGATTCTGCAGGGAACGGATCTGGGCATTCTTAACCAGCACTTCCCTTTTGATGTTCTCATCCATCAGTTCCTGGATGCGATTTAACATGGTATTAAGCTGCATGCCCAGTTCGCCCATCTCATCGTTACTGTTGTGCTCGATCCGCTGAGATAAGTCTCCCTCCTGTACCTTGCGGATGGAGCGGAGGATAATATAGAACTGCTTCAGCATCCTCTTGACGATAAAGTTGATACCGATACCGGTTAAGATCACAAGGACCAGGACGATCCCTACGAAAAGATTCCGCTGACGATAGACGTCCCCCACATCCCCGGTGATATCCATAACACTGATAAGGTTCCCCTCCAGGGCCGATATGGGCAGGGAGGTGATCACCAGTTTGCGGCCCCCTATGATCCTATACTCCTGCACTTCCTCCGTTGCATGGAGAAGCTGCTGTGGCAGATTGCCGATCAGGGTATCTGCATATTCCGGATAGTTGGAGCCGAAATGACGATCGCCGTTTCGATTCGTAAAAAAGCTCCATTCATCGGGAGAATCTCCGAAAAGCTCCGGGAACATGGTCTTCATCATCACGGCGGCTTCCACATAGCCTAAGGTGCCGCTTTCGTAATCCCGTATTTGGGTTACCATGGAGACCAGCGCATTTTCCTGACTGGTGATGAGAGAGGAAAACAGCGTATCATAATATCCGTAGTGCCATCCCGAAGGATCCTCACTTCCCCACTCCAGCTTTTCCATACGGGATGCGGAATAAAGGATGGGCATCATCTCCTGCACATCCTTTTCCGTGGAGTAGACCCGCACCGCATAGAGCAGCGGGTTGTTATTTACCAGGCGCTCTAAATCGGCAATATCCCCTTCATAAAAATCAAGGAGTTCCCGGGTGGTAAACACATGTCCCTGTTTACACTGTTTTAAGAAGCCAAGCAGCTCCTCATCAGAGGAAAAATACCGGGTAGACATGTTGATGGAATCAATGTCCGTCTGGATCTGATCCTTATACAGTTCCCGTTTGTATTCCATGTAGCTGATACTCTCGGAGATGGTATTCTGCTCCATGTTATAAAACAGGACACCTGCAATGATCCCCAGCGGAATGACCATGAAGGCAATGACCACCACAGTAAACTTGGTATTTAATTGAAAGCGATCCCAGATCCGGGTGATAAAACCTTTCATCTATTCCATTCCCAGGCGTTTCTTGTTTTCCTGCATCTGTCTTGTTTCTTCTTCTACGATGGCATCGTAGCCGATCTTATCCCGCTCTTTTAAATAGTCATCAAAGATACGTTCAAACTCCTCTTCCGTGGGTGCAAGGAGAAGCTTTTTAACAGTTTCTCCCCAAAGGGCTTTGAATTTAACATAGTTTCGTCCGATGGTGGTATCTTCCGGAATGGAGATATCATACTGTCCCATATATCGAGCATAAGGATAGGTCCACTCTGCCATCTGCTTTAAGGGCTCTGTTAATTCCGGCTGCCAGTCCAGCTGCATCACATTATCCTGCAGCATCCAGTAGGCGTTATCGGCACCGTAGAGGTGATCGTAGGTCTCCCGGTCGGTATTTAACAGGTTCTGTACCTCTTCCTTAAGCTGTACCTTGTTATCCACCACATCGTAGGTTACCCCTTCCACCCCCAGGTAGGTCAGTTTCTGACCATGCTCGCTGATAAGGTAATCCATTAAGGCGATGGCCCTCTCCGGGTGCTCGCACTTTTTGGAGATCATGGTGACGGTCCAGCCGTTTACACCGTTGGTGGGCAGCACGGGATCATCCTTCTTACTGTTTCGGGGTCCGTCTATGGCGATATAGACGCTGTCCGGATCTTTGGCATACAGAAGTTTTTCCTGATCGGCTAAGTCCGTTCGCTGATACATCAGGCAAAAATACCGTCCCTCTGCCAGTTTTTCGCTGGTCTGGGTCCGCTGATCCACAAAGATATCGTTGCTCAGATACCCTTCCTCTCCCAGCTGCCTAAACATCTTAAGCCAGGATAAGTATTCCGGATCCGTGTTGCGGTCATAATATTTCCCGTCCTTCTCATAAGGGATCGCCAGAAAATTCTGCAGATACTGATCAAAGGAAACATTGCCTTCTACTTCGAAGATATGACTGCCAACGGGGATCAGGGGCTTACCGTCTACCGTCGGAAACATCTGCGCCGCTTTTTTTACCGCTTCATAAAAGCCCTCCGTGGTGGACATATCCGGGCTTCCGATGGCTTCGTAGATATCCTTACGAACCAGGAAGGTCTGATTGGAAGGGATGTTGTCATGGGTTTCCACATCCTCCGGTGTGTAGGAGGAATTGGGATACCCGTAGATGTTGCCGTCAGATAAGGTATACCAGCTTCGGGTGACCGGATCTGCTACTTCATAGAAATACAGATCGTACTGATCCGCCAGCTCATTTAAGGGATAGACCATATCTTCCCGGATCATCTCCAGATATTCCGGCTCCCACCAGCCAAGGGTTACAAGGTCCGGAAGGGAATCGGAGGCGATGAGGATATCCAGTTTGTTTTCCTCGTTTCCAAGAGGCGTCACGAAGTTGATCCGGATGCCGGTTTCCTCCGTAATGGTCTTAGATACCAGATTCTCTCCGAATCCCGTAACAAACCAGGAATAATTCACATACCAGTCAAGGGTCACCTCTTCATCCGCATAGCGCTGCCAGCCGGGAAGGTTTTCTTCCCCCAAAGGGCCTTCCACATTTGCGGAAGCTTTCCCGCAGCCGCTAAGAAAAAGGCTACCAAGGAGTAAAAGCGTCAGGAAACGTTTGTAGTTTACATTTTTTACAGTCATCTTTTTCATAGCCTTATTATACAGGACTTCCGGGGCAGAATCGAGCATGGCCCGGAGATGGGGTTTTCAGTAAAAGAGGCGGTCTGCTTTCCTTAAAAGGAAGCACAAACCGCCTCTCATGGGAGAAAATATATCGGTAATTGCCAAAGGCAGTTACACCTGTTTCATTTATCCCTTTACTGCTCCGGCAGAAATGCTGCTGATGATGTATTTGGAGAAAAATACAAATACAAGCAGGATGGGGATGACGCTGATGGCTACCGCCAGGTAGGTAGCGCCCTGATTGTGAGCGATATCTATGGAAGCACGAAGGGTTGCCATCATAACCGGCAGGGTGAATTTCTCATTCTTGGTAAGGATGATCATGGGAAGCAGGTAGTTGTTCCAGTTTCCGATGAAGCCCATGATCGCCATGGTGGCGATACCGGGAGAAAGAATGGGTAACACGATCCGGTGGAAGGAATACAGCTCCGGTGCTCCGTCGATCCGCGCCGCTTCGATCAAGGAGGGGGGCAGTGCAGACAGCGTATACTGCCGTAAGAAGAACACCGTACCGGGTGCTGCTATGGCAGGCACGATCAACGGAATATAGGAATTTACCAGATGAAGCTTGGTACACAGCTGATAAAAACCGATGAGGGACAGCTGTCCGGGGATCATCATAAATACCAGGATCGCACCGAAGATCACCTTGTTGCCCTTAAACCTGTAAAATGCCAGACCGTAAGCGGTCAGTGCGGAAAAATACGCACCGAGGGCAGTGGCAGGTACGGCAACCAGAAGGCTGTTTCGCATTCCCACGAAAATGTTGAAATAGTCAAATAAGATCTCCCAGTTTTCCTTAAGAGCACTTCCCGGGATAAAGGTAAAGGACCTGGAGATCTCCGCTCCCGTACGGGTCGCGTTGACCAGCATCAGGATAAAAGGAAGCATACAGGTCAGGGCCAGAAGGAACAGTGCCACATAGACCAGTGTTTTTTTCACGTTATAACCGATGGAATGTGACATATCACGCCTCCTTTGGATTGAACAGCTTCAGCTGAACAAGAGATACTGCCAGGATGATCAGAAACAGCATATATGCAACGGCAGATGCATAGCCCGTCTGAACGGTACCTGCGGTAAAGCCGAACTTATACAGATACATCATGACGGTCTGTAAGGAATTATAGGATGCACTGGCCTTATTGCTCATCAGGAAAGGCAGATCAAACATCTGCAGACCACCGATCAGGGATGTAATGGCAACATACATCATGATGGGTTTTAAAAGCGGGATCGTGATCTTGCCGAAAATGGTCCAGCGACCGGCTCCGTCAATAGCAGCGGCTTCAAAATAGTCCTTGGAAATACCCTGCACACCGGCCATCAGCATGATAAAGGAATTACCAAACCACATCCAGGCCTGGATCACGGCGATGGTATGGCCTGCATAAGCAGAATCCCCCAGCCAGTCCACGGGATTGTAATTTGCTCCAAACAGCTTACAGATGCTGTTGATCATGATATTGAAGGTACCGTAGCGCCAGTCTAAAAGGGTGGCAAATAAAAAAGCCACACTGGTAGCTGCGATCAGGTTGGGCAGATAGTAGATGATACGGAAGGCTGCCAGTCCCTGTATCTTATATTTCATATCGGAAAATACCATCATTAACAGGAAGGCAAGGCCCAGCTGAAGGACGATATTGACGATCCAGATACGAACGGTATTCCATAAGGAGATCCAGAAGAATTTATCCAGGATCACTCGTTTGTAATTTGCAAGTCCTGTAAAGTGGGCATCTCCCATCACCTTCAGATCCGTAAAACTAAGGTAGAGCGTACGCAGTACCGGATAGACACTGAAGATCAAAAAGACGATCACAAAGGGAGCAACGAATACGTAGCCCCAACGATTGTAAGCCGTCAGTTTCTTGCTTTTCTTTAAGCCTGTTTTGTTATTCATGTAATCTTCTCCCATGTTTCTTCCGTTTCCGGAAGCACTCAAAATACGAGTGTTATGGCCCCCTCTAAAGAGGAGGCCATATACTCTTTTATCCTTAAGGAGTTTGGATAGCTGTATGAAAAATTAACGATTTACGGTGAGTTCGGGATAGGTGGACGAAACGGTGTCATAGAACAGGTTCAGTGCATCTTCCTTAGTAGCCTGACCGGTCTTGATGGAGGAGATTGCTGCACCCCATGCATCACCGATGGCAGTATCATACTTGGTAACCTTGGAGTAATCGATTCCCTTAGCCTGCTCCAGCCAGAAGCTGTATAAGTGCTCGCCACCGTAGATGTCGTTGGCGTCATCTGCGTGCTTATCAAGGGCAGAGATCAGAGAAACGGTATCACCCTGAGAGTGCTCGATCCACCAGTCAGCAGTCTCTTCATTTAAAGTACAGAACTTAACGAAATCCCATGCCAGTTCCTTTCTTTCGGACAGGTTGGAGATACCGATGTAGGTACCGCCACCGAAGCCGTATGCAGGACCTGCACAAACGCCCCACTTACCGGAGGTTTCGCCAACGTTATCACGCATGGTCAGAACGCCCCAGGAAGGAAGACCGAATGCAAATACTTCTGTCTTCTCCAGATCCTTGGTAGCTTCTGCGAACTGCTCAGCATCCCATACGTTTACGGAATCATCTTCATAGTTCTGGATCTCAGCGGTCAGAATGGGAACTTCGCCGCTCATAGCCTGATACCAGGGAGTAGACCACTGATTGGCATATGCGGTCAGATCCTTCTGATACAGATCGATAACCAGATCCATGTAAGCAAAACGGGCATCATCAACATTTAAGGTATCGTTTACAACCCAGGCACTGTCGCCGGAGAAGTAGTTGATCTCGGAATCGGATGCAAAGATACGATAACCGGCATTCTTTAAATCCTGAGCGGTCTTAAGAATGGTAGGATAATCAGCGAACTTGGCGCCGATGGCATCGGGATCGTCGGTACCGAATACTTCCTGAGCGATGTCTCTGCGGTAGTAAATACCTGCAGGAGTGATCTGGTAAGAGATGGCTCTCTGAACACCGTCAGCGTCCTGGCCAACCTTCCAAACGTAATCTACGATCTGTCCTTCGTAATCCTTTGCACCCAGTGCATCCAGATCAGCGAAGAATCCGTTTTCAAAGAAATCACCTAACATCTGAGGCTCACCTACGATGATGTCGGGTTCGGTCTCACCGCCCATGATAGCGGTCTGGACCTTGGTGGGATAGTTTGCGGGCTCAATAACTACCGTCTCAACCGTAACACCGGTCTTCTCCTGATATCTTGCGCCGAAGTCATTTAAATCGGCTGCCAGAGTCCAGACAACCAGTTTGTCTCCGGAAGGAGTGGTAGCTTCTGCAGAATCGGAAGATCCTGCTTCAGTTGTGGTAGCGGACTGATTGGAGGTACTACCGGAAGCGGAACCGTTATCTGTGCTGCCGCAGGCAACTAAAGATAACGTCATGGCACCAAGCAGTAACCCCGATACGAACTTTTTCATTTTCATTACTTGATTTCCTCCTGTGGAAAAATGAAATCTGGAAGGCTTTTGCTTACCCTTCCGTTGTTGTATGGTCTCATTTTAGGTTTTGAAGGAAAGGGAAAAAATGACTCAAATTTTATTATGGTGTCATTTTTTTAGCCAGATATATCTCCACTTCCCTGACCTTGCCGGAGCGCAGTTTTTCGGCATTTTCTCCTGTGATCTCACAGGATACGTCCGTTGTCTTACCGGTGTCATCTGTTAAAAGGATCCGCTTGCAGGTGTAGGTTCCGGGATAAAAATCCGACACCTGATCCAGATGATAGGTAACCTTTGTTTTTCCCATATACATGGCAGAAACCCTTAAGTCTTCACCGATCAGATAAGCGGGAAGCGCCGGTGTGAACGTAGCTTTCAGGATCCCCTCTTTTACTTCATAGAGGTTCTTTCCGAAAAAGATCTCCTTCCACATGCTGATAAATTCAATGGTGGAACCGGAAAGTCTTGCAACAAAGCCCTTGCCGTGGATGCTTTCATCCGGGTTTTTACTGCTGGCGATAAAGGAAGAATTCTCCAGAAGGCTCCTTCCGTAAATTTCTTCGGTAAGGAACGGAACCCCTGCATTTTTCAGATCCCGGAAAAAGTCTTCATACATGCCGTTTTTAAGCAGTTCCAGCAGATACTTGTATTCCATATGTAACCAGATGGACTCATTCTCCAGCCACCCGGGCGTAAAGCTGCAGCATCTGCCGGCTTCATAGGTCAGATCCTTAAGGGATGCGTTCACCTTGTACATGGACAGTTTCCGGTCATAGAGATCCGATGCCTTCACCTTTTCATACAGCTGTTTTCCGATCTGTTTCCCTTCCGGGATCTTTAAAAAGCGCACCACTCCTTCCAGAAAAAGCGGCACCTGCTCCTGTTTAAAATGAAGGGGAATGATCTCCTCTTTCGTTTCGCGATGATCGGTTACCTCATAGTAGAAGTAGGATGGACAGATGCCACCGGAGCTTCTTAACCCTTTCATAAGACCGCTGTGAACGATCTGCCGGAAAGATTTAAGGCCGGATAGGATCTCTTCGGAAGTAAGCATGGTTACCTGCCCGGTAATACCGTGAAACACCAACGTTCGATAGGCTTCCTTCCGGTCATTGATCCGGTTCCAGAAATCCACATGCTCTCCCTCTTCTTCCATCTGCTTCGCATATTCTGCGGCAATTTCCTTCATATCCAGAAACAGTGTCGCAAATTCGGAAAACAGCTTGATCTGTCCGGGATAGGTTTCCAGAACATGGATGGTATAATCCAGACTTCTTGCCAGTTCGCACAGTTCATTTACACTGCTGCCCAGCATACCGGGCAGACCGTTTAAGGCGTCATACCAGCCCGGCTTTCCGCCCTCCATTTCGATGCCCATTCCATAGGGATCAAGGGCTGCAAACTTCATGGTTCCAAGCAGGATCAGTTTCTCCATAAGGGTACTTTTCTGGACCTGCCCCTGATTGTTTTTCACCAGTTTTTCACTGCTTTTCCCCGTAGCATCAAGATCCAGTGCCTTGTACTGCCTGATTCCCCGGGATGTTTTTACATACCGTTTATGGCGGGGATTAATAAGGGCCCCTGCCTTAAAGTAGGTGTAATCTTCCTCATAGAGCATCTCCTCTTCCTTTTCCGGAAACAGCTTCAGATACTCTTCGATCAGATCCAGATTGTAGGTCCAGTGATCGGTCCAGTAGCCTTCCCCGAAGGAAGCACTGACAACGCCCTTTGCTTTTGCCATGGTTTCTTCAAAAACGGGAAGCGCTTTTGTAAGGTCTTTGTACTCTTTTTCCAGATCCATCAGCAGTTTTCCGGGTGTAAAGGCCTGTGTCTCACTGTCCGTAAAATACATCTGCTTTTCGATCAGCAGGGGGTTATAGCCGTCCATCTGGATCAGATTATAGAACCTACGGATATTCTCTCTTCCGATAAAGGGATGGACAAAGATATCACACCGGCGGTTCTGGTTCACATCCCGGAAATTGCCGTTACCCTGAGAGTAGTATTCCGGCAGCATGGAAAAGTAATTGTAGTCCCGCTCCAGATCTCCGTGCTTTCTGGAATAACAGTAAAAGACCTTGTCTTTTCCCAAAGGAACCGGTATACCGCCCCTTAGCAGATTATCCAGATAGGTATAGCTACTGTAGGCATCAAATACCGGATCACCGGTATGGGTCTCAATATCCTGCGTCAGCTCCTGCGCAAGGCGGATGGCCTCCAGTTCCTTCTCCTCAAAGTAGGATGGGGAAAGCTCCTTTTGCAAAAAGGCGTTCAAAGTCTCTTTGTCTTCCACCTGTCCGATGAGTTCGTAAAACAGGGTGCATTCTCCCGGCTTTAAAGTGACTTCCTTGGCAAAGAAAGCACAGGGAAGGAGGTTACTGGCATTTTGCTTTTCCTTAAGCAGTTCCTTAAGATCCCTTTCCATAAGTCCTGCCGCTTTTCCCAGCGAATTGTCATAGGCAAAGATCAATGAGGGGTCCGTTACAGCAGGAAGCATCTTTGCATTCTCATCTACTGCAAGGGCAAAGTTACCGCCTAGTACCTGCGAAACATCAATGGTATCTTCAATGGATGCCCGCACACGGAAATAGGGAACCCTCGTCTGCGTATCCTCTACCTGCATCCATGCCTTGGCAGTCTGGGTCATGTTCTTCATGTTGTCTAAACTGACGCCGTAACAGATCACCGCCGGCATACCATCCACGATCTGCAGATCTTTGTCCGTTTCTGCCAGATTCCTTACGGATACCACACGCACCAGTGCACCGATCCTCTCCATGGGAAGAACAAAATAACGGACATTGGTTTCCAGTTTTTCCTCTTCATTGGTTTCCAGAAGAGCCAGATGGTTCATACCGATCTCCATGGTATGAGGAATCTGTTCATCGGAAAAAGGCTCGTATACCCTGCCGTTTTCCTTTAGGAAGGTACGAAAACCGGTGCGCTTTACATTCTGATAGGCCACATGGGCCGGGTAAAATTCCATGATGGCATGGTCTTTATGATTGCTTCCGAAGCTGACAACGGCTTGGCCGCGATTTACGTAGTAACACCAGATGGGAATACCGGTTTTGCCCGCGATACCAGGTAAAAAACTGGCAAAAGTGCTCTTCTTCCCGTAATCTTTCCACTGATAGGTTTCCTGTTTCATCCTTTCCTCCCTTATCCAAGTACCACACGAAGGGTATGGCAGATATCTTCATTCAAAGCTTTGATCCGGTATAACGGCACGCTGTTTTCCGGCGCTTCCATTTTCTGTTCATCCAGATACAGTTCTTTTATGCGGTAGTCTCCGTATTCTTTATCCCGGGGATTCTCATAAAGGATCTTCCAGGATATATCCGCAAACCTGCACCGCAGGGTTGCACGATGGTCTTCGTCAAACTGTTCCCGTAAGAGCTTGGGATCTAAAACCAGGTCTCCCCCTTCTCCTCTTACGCCAAACATCTGGTTCATAACGGTCATGAGATACCAGCTGGCAGATCCGGTCAGGTAATGATATAACCCTCTGCCCTTTCGACCGAAATATTCCGGAAGCCCCGGATAGATCCGGCTTACGGTATCGTTCATGGACTGCCGGTATAAGGATAAAAGGGCTTTGTAGCCTTCCTTTACGAAGCCGCGCTGATACAGGGCATTTGCAAACATCACCGCCATGTGAGAGAACACCGCTCCGTTTTCCTTTTCACCGTAGGCAAAGCCAAACATACGGCCCATGTTCATCCTTACTTCTTCAAAATCCGTATTGAGACGGTATCCGCCGCACTTTTCATCAAACAGCAGGCGGTCTGCACTTTTTACGATCTTTTTTACCTGCTCATCTGTTGCAGTTCCCGCCATGATGGCAAATACCTGACTGGTCAGCATCATCTGGATCTTCCCTGCTTTCACGCCTTCCAGCTGCTTTCCGTCGTTGTCATAATATCCGTTGTAAAAACCGGCATCTCCTAACTCGATCCATTCCTTTTCCCGGATACGATTTAACAGCTCGGTTCCCTTTTTCCGCAGATTCTCTGCAAGGGACGCGCTTCCAAGATGGGCCTTGTCCCCGGATATATGGGTTTGAACCTTTTCCAGATAAGAAGTTAAAACTAAGCGTCTGTAAAATGCGTCCCGTTTTCCTTCTTTTAACAATAATTCCAGTTCCTTAAACAGTACGATCCGCTCTCCCGCCGGATAGATGGACTTAATCAGGGCCGCCAGCCGGATCAGATTCCATCCGTAAAAACTGGTAAAGGAGACGCTCTCCCCCTTGTCCGGTGCCATATCCAGCGCATCATTCCAGTCCGCGTTTCGAAGACGGATATTGCCGTTTTCTCCCGTATCCCAGAACGCCGTAAGGTTCTGTACCAGCAGATGCTCTAACACGGTTCCGTAATATACTTCTCCGTTCGCCTTGCGAAGAAGGGTATCGGAGCCATCTTCTTCCAGACTCTTTTCGCCACGGAAAACCATGCGGTCCTTAAAGTAGGGCACTTTCTCCTGCAACAGGGAATAATCCCCGGTCTGCTGAAAATACAGGTCACAGGTCATATAGGGCCATGCGCCGTGATCCATCCATACCCGGGAGATGGCATTCCGATCCGCTTTAAACTCTCCGGGCTTATCTCCGATAATGGTGGCATTGGTACCGTCGATCCGTTCTCCGGCAAAATTGCCAAGAAGGATCTGCCGGACCCCGGAAGGATTCATGAGAAGCAGTGCCAGACAGTCCTGCCATAGATCTCTCCAGCCTCTTCCACCCTTTCCGTAATCGTGATGGGGCAGGAAGGAACATCCAAACAGTCGGCGAAGCTCCGGCTGAAAGGCTACCCAGCGCATAAAGCCGTCAAATTCCGGATCCGCTGTTTTTACATCCGTATTGATCTTATGTTTCCAGTAGCCTTTGGTTTTCTCCAGAGTGCTGTTTACTTCCTCCAGATTGCTGTAGCTGCAGCCCTTCCCGATACCGGCAAAGAGGATATAACTTTTCTTTTCTCCGGGCTGTAAGGTAATCTCCGGAAATACCAAAGCACCGATCATTTCCTGTCCGTCCGCCGTATCTCCCGGATGGAGGAAATCGGGATTGTCACACAGATGAAATAATGCTTCGGGTCTTTCCAGTGATCCTTCGCCTGTAAAATCCTCTAAAACCGGAATAAAATGGCAGGGCACATCCCCTTCCCCCGTGATGCCTTCCACGAAATAGGTGACATCATTTTTCTGATGTCCACGCTCATCAAAGCTCATGGCAGGCGTTACATAGATTCCCTTTTCTCCTACCTTGCAGCGATGCAAAAGGCTGGTCACATGCCGGTGATCCCGCAGGTTATCTGCACTCCTTCCATAGATGGAAAAGGCGGATACCGGTGTACCGGTAACGGGTACCGTCCCTTTGTTTTCCAGGGTGCAGATATTGATCTCCGTATTTTCATCAAAGGGAATAAAGCTGGTTACCTCTCCCCGCAGCTTTAATACGTCACTTAAGCGGGATAAGTTCTGCCACATATAGCCGGCTTTCAATTCCACCGGCTCTTCGTCCTCGGTAAATTCCAGGGCTTTCTGCCAGGAGCTGCTGCCAAATACCGACCAGGCTTCCCCGCCCTTTACGCAAAACCAGAAATTTCTTCCAAGGTTTCCTTCGGACAGATCCAGGATACTGGCAGGTGCAAAGAGGAAATGATTCTGATCCGTCTTGGAATCTCCTTTCCCATAGGGGGATATGGCACTCTTTAATCCGTTTTCCGAAGCCAGGGGAAAATACAGCTCCGGATGTAAATGCTCATTTCTGATCTCAAAGACTTCCTCTTGTTCAAACTGCTTCATCGATATTCTCCCTTCTCATAATCCAGTAAGATCGCTTCCTGACCGGGGCTCATAACAGAATCTCCCGCGTCGTTGATCACATGGTGCATACCGGGGTTTCCGGTAAGCATGACCGTAATGATATGGTGGATGGATACGTTTTCGTGATCCGGCATCTCCACCGCACTCTCTAAAAGCACCTTTGCATCCCGGTTGTACAGATAGATGCCGATGCCTTCGCCGTGAAAATCCGTTACCCCATCTGAAACAAATAACGATGCATAGCCGGCCCTTGTACCGTCCCTGCTCATCCATACGCTGTTGGAGGGCACGTCATAGGGTACTTCGCTCTGATACATGTATAGCCGCCCTCCGTTACCGTTCCAGATGGTCTGATATTCGTGGAAGTGCTCTACCATGAGGGCGTACATGATGCAGTCATCGCCGTTAATGACGATGCCGTTTTGGGTCACATTTTTCTCCCAGGCCACCTGATCGCCATGATCCGCCCGCCATACCCAGAGGTTATCGCCGATGACATGATCGGCATCTATGGTGATGCAGCACTTTGCGGTAGCCGGCTTATCGGTGGGCGTTCCGCCTACACGGAAATACAGATCGTTTAAGGAGATATCTCTTCCCTCTCCTACGTAGAGGAGATTCTCGGAAACCCTTGTTTCTCCTTCTTCTGTTTCATAAGCGCTCCCTGCATCAAAAAGGAGCCCTGCCAGGATATGACCGCTTCCTTTTGTTTCCACACAGACATTTCCCTGAACAGCCCGAAGGGTTGCAAGACCCAGGCCTAACAGGATACGCTCCTCTCCTTCTACCTGAAGGGGCTTACTAAGATCATAGATTCCCGGCGTAAAGAGGAGGTTCTTGCCTTCCTTAAGGGCTTCATTTAAGGACTCCGCGGTATCTACGTCCGCCTTTGCGATATACCAGTCCGTAATGGGACTTACCGTTCCCGAAGCATCCTCTTCCCAGGAAGGGCCAACCGCATCCACTCTTTTTTCGGGAATGTAGATCCCCAGGGCATCCGCATTAAGGGCATCCTCCCAGAAAAGGAGGGGTTTATCCTGCACTTTTCTGGCAGTAGATACTGCTGTATAAGCCTTCACCGGCCAGGTACCGGTGGGAAGCCCTGCAGGATCATCTCCCACAAAGACCATGTTCCAGTTTTCGTTCATCCAGGCCTTGTAGCGGTTATTCCGGGACAGCCACTGCTGCTGGGAGCCGGAATCCACCATGGTAGCGACCTTGGAATCTGCCAGATAACCGCCGCTGCACCAGCCGTAGTTATCGTGCAGATACAGGGCACCGTCCACCTGCACTCTTCGCACATCCGTTGCCTGGGATACTGCCCACAGGGTATTGGATAACAGTTCTGCGTTTTCTACGCTGCGCCAGAAATTGCAGCAGGCATTGTGATTATCCGGATCATCCCCCAGCCAGGTGGCTGAGCAGATGAGCTTACCGATCTTAACATCCGTAGGAAGTTCTCCCAGTCCCAACACCTGGGTATAGAATCCGACATTTACCGTAATATCGCTGTAATCTCCGGGGAAAAAGCACAGTGCATAACGCTCATCGCCAAACTGGTTGGTTTCCTGCCTTGCATAGATGGCATCGATGACCTGCTGGATCTGTCCGTGATCATCGCTTTCCCGGAAAAGATAGACGTTTTCTCCGAACAACGCCATGTGAAAATTATCAATCTGCGTCACTTCTTTTTCTGTATGGTGACGGTAAAAGGTATATGCTCCGACCATGCATACGGTCAGAAGAAGCACGCCTGCTATCGCCACCAGAGGACCTTTCTTTTTCATAAACATACCGTCCCTTATGATTCTGGTTTTCTAATCTGTAGCATAAAAAAAGGAGCCTTCCATTCAAAGGCTCCTTTTTACAGGCAGGTGTCATTTTTTTATTTTTGGTCAGGATACCTGCAAAGATACCATGTGGGCATAGGTACCGTTACAGCCCATAAGGGATGCATGATCTCCTCTTTCTATGATCTCTCCGTCTGAAATGACCAGTATCTGATCTGCATCCTTGATGGTCTTAAGTCTGTGAGCGATGACCAGAAGGGTCTTACTCCTGCACAGTTCGGAGATGGCTTCCTGGATCGCCCGTTCATTATCGGCATCCACACTGGCGGTTGCTTCATCTAAGATCACGATGGGCGCATCCTTCAGGATACATCTGGCAATGGATATTCTCTGCTTCTCACCGCCGGATAAAGAGGCTCCTCCTTCACCGATCACCGTATCAAAGCCATCGGGAAGCTCCATGATAAAGTCATAGCATCTGGCTTTTTTGGCCGCTTCTTCCACTTCCTGTCTCGTTGCATCGGGACGGGCAATGGCAATATTGTTATATACCGTATCCTGGAAGAGATACACTCTCTGGAATACCATGCTGATCTGATCCATCAGATCTCCCAGGGATACGTTCCGGATATCCTGCCCCTTCACCAGGATGCGTCCGCTCTTTACATCCCAGAATCTTGCAAGGAGGGAAGCGATGGTGGATTTTCCGCCTCCGGAGGGACCGACTAATGCCGTCATTTCGCCTTTCTTTACTTCAAAGGAAACATTTTTCAAAACCTCCTTATCCGTGTAGGCAAAGCTTACGTTATCGTATGTGATCTCAGCATCTTCCGGATTTCCTAATGTCTGATCACCGAATCCGTTTCTTCCTTCATCCTTTAATTCTTCTGCGGCAAATACTTCCTCTATGCGGTCAAGGCTGGCACTTGTTACAGTCAGTCTGGCCATCTGGCCGTAATAGCTCTTTATGGAAACAAACAGATCAAAAAGAAACAACGCCATACCCACCATATAGATATCGGAGATCTGTCCAGTCGTAAAAAGGAAGGCACAAAGTGCCAGCACAAGGGCTGTACCGATACCAAAGGTCAGATATAAGGCTCTGGCCCAGGGACCGTATGCGATCTCAAAGTCGATGCTTTCCTTACAGCTTTTTTCAAATTCGTCGGTAAGCCTTTTGGATTTTTCTCCCAGCATGTTGTAGGACTTGATGATCCCGATACCTTCGGCAAAATCAAGAACCTCTTCCGTTAGTGCCTCACTGTCCTCCTGCTTGATGAGAGAATGCTTCATAGTGGTCTTAAGCATTAAGTTTCCGATCACAATAAATACAGCAACGATCAAAAGACAAAGCAGTCCCAATCTTACATCCATCACAAACATCATGACATTCATAATGCCCTGCGAGATGATAAAGGTCACCAGTTCCGACAATACACCCATGCAGTTTTCTTCGATAAATACCATATCGGTGGCAAGAACCGAGCTGACCTTACCGATATTACCTTCCGTAAAATACCCCATGGGAAGCTTTCTCAAATGGTCGCCCAGTTTAAGTCTCATATCCGCAAATACCATATATCCGGTTGCAGATTGGAGCACATTGGAAGCATGTTCAAAAACAGCTTCCAGTATGACACTTGCAAGAACCGCTAACCCCAGAAAGATACATTTGTTCCGGTCCATCTGCCCCTGCATGAAAAAGCTGATGCAAAAAAAGCAAAGTACCAGAGGTGTCCTCATCATAAGCCCCTTCAAAAAGGCTGTGATATAGGAGGCACGGATACGGCCCTTATACTTTCCGGTAATTCCTATCAGTCTGTGCAATATCTTTAACATGATCCTACGCCTCCTTAATCTTCCAGGTACTTGCTGAAACCGATGCATCCCAGAGTTTCTTATATTCCGGGCAGCTATCCAGCAGTTTTTCATGGGTACCTGCTGCGATACACTGGCCATCTTTCATGACACAGATCTTATCTGCATTCTTTATGGTGGAAAGTCTGTGGGCAATGACCAGTACGGTCTTATTCTTTACGATCTCATCCAGCGCAGCATTCATCTTTTCCTCATTTTCAGGATCCATGAAGGCTGTCGCCTCGTCCAGTACAATGATGGGCGCATCCTTAAGGATCGCTCTGGCAAGAGATATTCTCTGGCGCTCTCCGCCGGATAACTTTTTTCCTCCGTCGCCGGCCTGGGTTTCAATGCCCTCCGGAAACCGTTCCAGGAATTCGTTGCACTGGGCTCTTGACGCTGCATCCAGCACCTCTTCTCTGGTCGCCTCCGGTTTTCCGATCCGGATATTTTCATAAAGAGAGGTATTAAAGAGGAACTGCTCCTGGGAAACAAATGCCACCTGATCGTTTAATGCCTTAAGAGACATGTCGGTGATGTCCTGTCCGCCGATGGATATGTGACCGGAGGTAATATCATAGTAATGAACCAGGAGCTTTGCCAGAGTTGACTTGCCGCTTCCGGATTCACCTACTAACGCAGTCGTTGTCCCCTGTTTCAGATCCAGGTCCACGCCATGGAGTACTTCCGTATCTTCATAGGCAAAATGCACATCCCGAAACGCAACATTTTGGTCTGTCCCCTTAAATTCGTTTGTTCCCTCTTTTAACGGGGGATGCTCCATGATCTTTTCAAGCTCTGCGATCTTATAATCCAGCTGCGGAAACTTTCCCGCAAAATTAAGAGCCTTTAAAACCGAAGGTCCCACCGCAAAGGACATGCAAAATACCAGGATCATTCGATCTAACGGAATGATCCCGCCAAGCACCATCATGGAGCCAAAGGGCAGCATCAGAAGGACAAGGCAGGGCAGCACACTGGAATAGATTGCCATCCAGGGCCAGCAGACCTTATACCAGTCTATGGTAAAATCCCTGTAATCTCTTACCACTTCCCCGAAACGCTTATAGGAGTCCCCGTCTTTGTTAAATACTTTTACGACCTCCATGCCGTTGACATATTCAATGATGGTATTGTTCATCTTCGCGGCAGATTCGTAATAGGCGTTCATCTTCTCCATGCCGGATTTCATCATCATGCCCATGGCAAACATACCAACCACCAGCGGAACCAGAGACAAGAGGCCCAGCCTCCAGTCAAACACGAACATAAGGACAATGATGATGGCAGGGATGGCGATATTGGCGATTCCTTCCGGGATTGCATGGGCAAGCAGCAGTTCCACCTGATCGATATCATCGGTAAACACCTTCTTGATGCGTCCGCACCCCAGCTCGCCTATCACTCCCAGAGGTTGCTTTTCCATTTTCCCCTGAAGCGAAACCCGCAGATTCTTCAGAGTGTTATATGCGCTGATATGGGAAAACGTAAGCCCCTGCACATAGGAAAACGAATAAACGATCTCACACACTGCAACTGCGATTACCCTTAACAGGATAAAAGAAGCATCCACATGCTCTCCCCTCGTAAGAGGTGAAATGATCTGATAAAGGAAAAAGTATGGCAGGATATTTGCCACGATACCGACGGACATCAGGATCGTTGCCCATACGGTGTACTTTTTGTATTCCCCGATGTA
>JAEEGL011724344.1_pt1 | contig 24031 bp, 18 predicted proteins | sample 9134231 | NCBI WGS metagenome assembly JAEEGL01 (sample SAMN16246548, study PRJNA631951) | gut metagenome | biome: gut microbiome; feature: rumen; material: fiber-attached | host: Bos | place: Iran: Karaj | collected 2018-10
GACTGTTTCTTCAGCAGATTCCTCAACGGGTTCTTCGAGGATTTCTTCTATTGTTTCTTCAGGAATCTCTTCAGGCTCTTCAAGAACTGCTTCTTCTACGACTTCCTCCGGAATCTCGGCAACTGGCTCGGACGCTGAGTGGTCATTGAGCTTGTCGAAATGCGTCGAAGCGTCGGACGGAGTTGCTGCAGGTGTCCCTTCGACAGGCTCTGGGACCGTTGAAGCAGGCGCCTTTTTCTCTCTCGTCACAACCATGCACACAACCTGCCCCACCGTCCCGACAATGACCGCAATAAACAGCGGCAGCATCGGCGCCGAATATCGGGCCACCAGAAGGCCGAACGCAGGCGGCACCGAAAGGAATACCGTCATCAACAATAGATAGGCCTTCCTGGGCCATTCTAAGCCTTTCAGGACTATCTGCGCGACAAGGCAGACCAGGAACGCGTAGAATACCACACTCCAGGTCTCGCAGAACAGCCGTACGAACCGCGTGCACGCGTTGCGCACGACGGTCCCGGTATTCGCCTTCACGTACTCGCGCAGCGCCTCGCCCGCCAGCTCGTTCTGGCGGTAGCGGGTCAGGCTTTCGTTTAGGATGATTTGGTTGTATCGAATGCTCGCAAACTCGGGCACTTTGCCGGAATGATACCAATCCGGCCCTGCCTTATCGTTATTCGCCAGATAAACGTCCAGATTGCCGTAGTCCTCCAGCGGGATGATCTCGCCGGTTTCCAGATAGTTGACACCGATGTTGATCCCGATCACCAGCGCAAACACGGCCAGTATCACGAAGATGTCGTAGAAGCGCACCCGCTCGCGGATGGGCGGCTTGTTCTTCGCGAAATGGTCATGGAACGCGCGGATGACCATCCACGCAAACGCCGCGACCAGCAGCAAGCTGCAGGCCGGGCGGAACAGGGTCAGGACGAACGTGACCGGCACGATCTTCCGCACGTCCGTGCCCTTGACCACCAGCCACAGGATGAACGCGATCAGGCAGACCACGTAGTTTTCGGTGAGGAGAAAACCCGGGTTCGGGTGGCGGATCTTGATGCTGCACCAGACGTAGAACGCCGGGACGAGCACGCCGATGGCGCCGGAAAGGATCCAAGGCAATGCGACAGGAATGGACACAGAAGGCTGCTCTTCTTTCTTCTTATTCCAAACAAAGGGTCCCTGCTCCGCAGCATCCAAACCATGGAACGCCAGCTTCAGCGCTGTTAGCGCCATAAACGCCGCCGCCAGTCCATACACGACATACTGGAATCCCAGCAACCCCAGCATGTCTGCGCTCGCGCCGCCGATCAGATGCGCGCAAAATCCTGCACGCACCAGGAACCGAGACAGCCCGCCGAACAGGAACAGCAGCAGCGTGCACATCGCAGGCAGCCCCGGTGGCACAACGAACGCCTCGATCGGCCGCGCGGTCTGGATGAAGTGCGCGTTGTTCAGCATATTGCGTGCGATGCTCAGATACAGGTCGCCGTCGTCGGACTGCAGATACAGACTGCCCGCTGTCTTCAGGTTGTAATAAGCGACACCGCAAGCCGCGCCGACGAAGGCCAGCGCTGCGCAGAGCATATATATAATTTTTGCATTCTTGATTTTCTGCATACTAAAACCCACGGCACTATGACCGTGGGTTTATTATACCATATTACTCCCCCTGCATAAACCGGTCGATCAGCGCGCGGTTAAACGCGGGGCACTCCTCGTACAGGCTCTTCTTCAGCAGACGCTCGGTCCACTGGTGCGGATCTTTGCCGATGGGACCCGTAAACGTGCAAGGCGTATTGATCTCCGCCAGCGCCTCGAAATCGATGCTGTACATCCGGCCCCATACCGGCGTGTTCGCGGAATACGCGTCCGTATCGAACGGGTGATCCATGCCGGCGTAACTCAGGTCCGAGATCCCCTGCATGTAATACTCGATCGCCGTCTTGCGGCCCAGGCCGTTCAGCACGGAGCTCGCAAACACATAGAGTTCCTCGCCGGAATTCTCCTTGCCCGGGATCAGATTGCTGTTGAACGCCAGATAATACGGCGGCGCGAACGCCAGCAGCACCAGGGGCTGCTTGATGTCCGCGAAGTTCAGCAGGTCTTCCATAAACGCCACCGTGCCGTCCTGATAATTGACCTCGCCTGTCAGGATATTCGCCTCGATCTTCTCCTTTTCCGCCGCGAAGAACGCATCAAATGCCGCGCCTTTTTCCGCCTTCAGCTTGCTGCACAGTTCGCCGAAAGCAAAGACCGGTGTCTCGTAAGAATACTCTTCCCGCATGTGCATGTCGGTCTTCTTGTTGTATTCCCCGAGCATATCCGCCCAACTGGCGACCGCCTCTTCGAAGCTCTCCTTTGCGATCGCCTTCAGCCGATCCATGATCTGGTCCGGCGTGGACTGGAAACTCAGCACGGTCATATACCCCGCAGCCCTGTGGGGGATCGTGACGTCGTATTTCTTCTTGAGGTCCCGCAGATTGGCCCAGGTCGGCGGCACAGTCGCCTCGCCCTGGTACATGTCGGTAAAGGCCAGACCCTCCTCGGTCTTCTGCTGGATGCGGCCAATCACGGACAGCGGGCTGAACCCCGCGAACTTGTGACCCACATGCGCCTGCACGCCCTGCACCATCACGACGGGCATGGTCTTGCCCACGGAGCCCACGCTGATAATCTGCGTGCCGTCTTCCGTCACCGCGCAGGGTTCGGGATCGAGCATCACGTTCAACTTCAGCCCGTACTTCTTCTTGAAGTCCGCCAGCAGTTTGACGCCGGCCCGCATGCCCGCAGAATAGCTCTCCTCGTCCGGGACGCCCATAAAGAAGATGCAGCCGGGCAGCGTGCCTTCCTCCGCCATCTTCGCGTAGTCCTCCATCAAAACCATGTCTACGACGAGACCGGCCTTCATGTCCTCGGCGCCACGCGCCCACAGCCATTCGCCGGAATCCATGTCCGCGCGGGCTTCGGGCGGCAGGTCCATCGTCTTCAATTTTGCCTCCAGATTGTCGAGGTCGAACGCCAGCGGCTTCGCTTCGCCGTAGTCCTCGATGCCGACCACGTCGAAATGACCCATGATGACCACGGTATTGACGCTGTTGCCCTTCAGAAAGGCGTAGGGAATGGTGCGGTCGTAGGGATCGTCCGGGATGTCGTAGATGCCGAAATGCTCCGGATGAGCCTGGAAATACGGAAACTTAGCGAAGTAGTCGCGGACAAACACGCTGGCATCCCGCTCGGTGCGGGTGCAGCTGATGCTCTCCACCGCAACGAAGTCGCGGAGCAGGTTGTAGATCTTGTTTTGCATAGTTAGCCTCCTTGATGGGATTTAATAGAACTGTTATTGTTTTCGCAACTGTATGATTTTCATGATTGCCACGCCTGCTAGCACTCCGCAGATATCGATGATCATATCCCTCACCTCGCAGCTGCGGCCGGGCACGAAGTGCTGGTGCAACTCGTCCGAAACCGCATACATTGCGCCGATCGCCCAAGGGATCCAGAACGACGTCCTTTTCAATAGATCCCGCACGGTCAGAAACAAGCTTACACCCAGGACCAGAAACTCCGTAAAGTGCGCGCTTTTGCGCACAACGAACGAGACCAGATTCACGTCCATTTGCAGCCATTCCGCCAGCCGCGACACGATAAAGCCGCTCTCCAGTTCCGACACCGCCGCCGGCATCGCCGACTGCAAGAAGATGAAGAGCATGATCAGGATGGTGATCAGCAAATGAACTTTTACTTGGCTTCTTTGCTTCACGCAGATTCCTCTCGATGAATATCTTCCCCTCCATTTTATCGTATTACAAAAGGGCTGGGCAACCATTAGCCCAGCCCACTTTGTTTTAAGTAGTTAATTATATCTCTGGCATAGCGGCTTCTTTCTGTTTGGTCTCCTCGTCCGCTTTTACCCACTTATCTTTCATATTGATCGCCAGCCCAGTGCCCAGCATTGTGTAGAACATCGGCATGGTATTCACGCTGCCGTCGTTAAAGAACGCCACGAACAGGAACCCGATAATGCCGCAGAAGATGCCGCCGTTCACAAAGTCAGAGAACTCTGCGAAACCCCTCTTCCGGAACTGCTTGACCGCACCGACCAGATAGTACCCCACCAATGCCAGCCAGGCCAGCAGCGAGATCAGCCCCGTATTGACCCAATACTGCATATAGAGATTATGGGCCTTGTCGGTAACGAGAGCCATTTGGCTACCATATGGTACTAAAGAATAAAGTGTCGCATAATCATTCTGCGGAAACACAAACACGAAGCAATCTGCACCAGCACCTTTAAGAATATATGATTTTAGTGAAGGGATAGTTGTGTTCCAAATACGGCCACGCTCTGATGCAAAGCTTTCTGCAAAGCCCGATGAATGCGGAACTTGTGTCAACTTCACAGCCTTTCCTACCGCATTCACATATTCAAATCCATTCTCCCCGTATTTGAATTTCCAATCATGAAATTTGATGGAAACAACCACATAAAACGTCCCTTCAGCGTCTTTCTGTAACGATAATTTAAGTGCGTCATGAAATCTATCATCTAATATCTCAAAAGATCCTGATTCACCATCAATCGCTCTCATAAATAGCTGATTTCCATCCTCATCTGTAATCATATAAGATGCATGCTCATCATCTCTCGTAATCACCAGCGTATTATTATTTATTCCAAACTTGACAAAACGATCGCCTGTTTCCACATAATCCATAGGCAAAAGTGCAGACCCTGCAGGATTGTCATATTGAATATTGGATAAATCCTCTGCATAAATACTTGTTGCCATTAACTTTGGTAGCTCACCGACAACATTCTTTACCTCTTGCATCCATCGTCCTGCAGTTAAACCCATCACTAATCCTAGCACAACAACAAGGCAAACAATTGGCTTTACCCATAGTTTAAGTTTCTTGCGAAATACAATCAAAGCAGTAACAAAAATGGCAACTAGCCCCAAATAGCCGCTTGCCGAGTTTGCTGAGAAGAAACTGTATAGAAGTAATCCATACAGCCCCAAGAATATGTATGAAACGCTTTTCCCTACTTTACTGTCACATGTTTCAAAAGAAATAAACAAAACTGCACTAACAGGAACTAGCAGACATAAATATAGAGGTACATAGTTGATATTATACACAGTTTGATATACTTCTCCGTCAGTAAAAGAGAAGTCATATACTTTCTGCCCAGTGGCGCTCATAATATCTATCATATCCCAGCTCATCATGCCATTTTCTAGCATATAATTTGGGGTCATCAACTTCTGGCCAACTGTGGAAGAAAGAAAATCATTCCCTGTTGCTTGCGTAATTCCAAGTATGCCTAATAGAAATGCCGCCACAAGCGCACAGTAAACTACAAATCTTAAACGTCGTTCACTATCCACTGCATTTGCAAGGAAGGCGACCATCAAAACATAAGCGAGCAAAACGGCAGTACCCTCAAAGTGCTCGCCCATGCCTCTAAGGGCAAAATATTTATAATCCGAAAACGCCAAGGAAAACAAAGTAAAAGCAACATACACTAGCGCTGGAATATAAAGAAAGCTCCTTTTCAATCTAATCGAATCTTTAAAATACCCTATAACAAATACGATAACGGCCAGACATGCCGAGCAAATAATTGCCATGGCTTTCCAGAAGCTAAACAAATCCGACATCGTACTTGTATCTGTTTCTGATGACCAATAGACATCCGTCATAGGCATTGAAAACATATGGAGTCGAACAAGCAGAATCGATAATATAAACACAAATACCGGCACCATATACAGAAAGTCTGAAACTCTGCCTCTCCTATTCAATCCGTTTTCCACGGTTACCTCCTCAGTATGTAATTACAGGTTTATTTTTTTTATTATACCCCTGCACCAAGCCTTCCGTAAAGAAAAAGCCAACACTCCCGCTTAGTAGTAAAGTGTGATACAATTTTATAACAATAGTGCTCCATAGCCAAAGCATAGACACACAATAGTCCATTGGAGGGTTATTCCATGTCATCATTTGCGAATGCAACATTGCTGATTACCGGTGGTACCGGTTCGTTTGGCAATACGGTCTTAAAGCATTTTCTTGCGACGGATATCGGTCAGATCCGCATCTTTTCCCGTGATGAAAAGAAACAGGACGATATGCGGCACGAACTGCAGGCAAAGTACCCTGATCATGCGAATAAAGTTAAGTTTTACATTGGAGACGTGCGTGATCTCCGCTCGATTGCAGATGCCATGCCTGGTGTAGATTTTGTTTTCCATGCAGCCGCCTTAAAACAAGTACCTTCCTGTGAATTTTTTCCGATGCAGGCAGTCAAAACGAACGTGGAAGGAACGGACAATGTGCTTCATGCAGCAATCGACGCGGGTGTGAAGAAAGTGGTTTGTCTCTCGACAGATAAAGCGGCTTACCCCATTAATGCGATGGGTATATCAAAAGCCATGATGGAGCATGTAGTATCCGCAAATGCGCGTGTTGCCGCAGAGCGGGGAGATACTGTTATCTGCTGCACTCGCTACGGCAACGTGATGTGCTCCAGGGGTTCCGTGATTCCCCTCTTTATTGAACAAATCAAAGCCGGCACTCCAATTACGATCACAAATCCGGAAATGACCCGCTTCCTGATGAATCTGGACGAGGCCGTAGAACTGGTTAAATTCGCTTTTGAACATGCCAATCCGGGCGATTTATTCATTCAAAAGTCCGATGCTTCAACAATTGGAGATCTTGCCAAGGGAGTACAGCAGTTATTTGGAGATACTGGGACAAATCTCATTGGAACCAGACATGGCGAAAAGCTTTATGAAACGTTAATGACCAGGGAGGAACGATTACGCGCTGAGGATATGGGTCATTATTTCCGCGTCGCTGCAGACAACCGTGATCTGAACTATGACAAGTATTTTGTGGAAGGCAAGGTCGAAACACAGGCAGAAGAGAGTTATACAAGCCATAATACGACCCGTCTGGACGTTGACGGTGTTGTAAAGAAAATCCTAACCACAGAATACGTACAGGAACAGCTGGCAAACTGGAACCGGTAGGAGTATTTGCATGAACATCCTAGTGACTGGCGCAAAAGGCTTCGTCGGCCGGAATCTTATAGAAAATCTAAAATGCATACGTGACGGGAAAAACCACACTCGGCCGAATCTGGTGATCGAAGATATTTTCGAATACGATTTAGATTCCACACCTGAACAGCTGGACGAATGGTCTGCTAATGCGGATTTCGTTTTTAATCTTGCCGGGGTCAACCGTCCTAAAGATGCAAAAGAGTTCCGGGAAGGGAATTATGGCTTTGCATCCACATTGTTAAATGTATTGAAAAAGCATACAAACAAATGCCCCGTTATGCTTTCTTCTTCGATACAGGCAACATTGTCCGGACGATTTGGCACATCTGAATACGGTCTCTCGAAAAAAGCCGGGGAAGAGTTGTTTTTTGACTACGCCAAAGAAACTGGAACAAACGTCTATGTCTACCGTTTTCCAAACCTCGTTGGGAAATGGGTGCGGCCAAACTACAATTCTGCCGTGGGCACCTTTTGCCATAACATTGCGAATGATCTCCCTATTGCTGTCAACGATCCGTCTGTTGAATTGGAAATGCTTTTTATCGATGATCTGATGGAAGAGATGTACGATTTGTTGGAAGGGCACCCACATCGGTGTGAATTTGACGGTGTAGACACTGTTCTGAAAGAAGATGGCCGTTACTGCTGCAGTCCGGTCACACATAAAGCAACACTAGGGTATATCGTCGAGTGTCTTCATACATTCCACGATCAGCCTCGAACATTACTGATACCCTCGATTCCGGAAGGCTCGTTTGAAAAGAAGTTATATTCGATGTACCTGTCCTATCTGCCGAAAGAAAAAATTGCATTCGATTTAAAAATGAACTGCGATAGTCGGGGCAGCTTTACAGAACTTCTAAAAACAAGCGATCATGGGCAATTCTCGGTAAATATCAGCAAGCCTGGGATTACGAAAGGACAACACTGGCACAACAGCAAGTGGGAATTCTTCATTGTAGTCAGTGGACACGGATTGATTCAGGAACGCAAAATAGGCACAGACGAAGTTATCGAATTCGAAGTATCCGGAGACAAAGTACAAGCTGTTCACATGCTTCCCGGATATACGCACAATATCATAAACCTGAGCGAAACCGAGGATCTGGTCACTCTAATGTGGGCTAACGAAGTCTTTGATCCTGCTCGCCCGGACACCTTCTTTGAATCTGTTTAAACAGGAGATACAGTGATTATGGCGACCTGGAAAGAGAATGGAAAACTGAAACTGATGATCATCGTGGGAACCCGACCGGAAATCATCAGACTATCGGAAGTTATCAAAAAATGCAGAAGGTATTTTGATACGATCCTAGTACACACCGGTCAAAATTACGACTATTCCTTAAACGGAGTCTTCTTCAAAGACTTATCGCTGGATGATCCGGATGTCTATTTAGATGCTGTTGGTGATAATCTTGGGCAGACTATGGGAAATATTATTGCCAAAAGTTACGAATTGATGACTGAACTGACGCCAGACGCGGTTCTGGTTTTAGGGGACACCAATTCCTGTCTATCTGTGATTGGAGCAAAGCGTCTGCATATTCCTATTTTCCATATGGAAGCAGGCAACCGCTGCAAAGACGAATGTCTTCCGGAAGAAACAAATCGCAGAATCGTAGACATTATTTCGGATGTGAATCTCGCCTATTCAGAACATGCTCGCCGTTATCTGGCAGAATGTGGCTTGCCTAAAGAAAGAACCTATGTAACCGGTTCACCTATGGCGGAAGTGTTGCATAAGAACCTGAAAAGCATCGAAAAATCGGACATTCTCAAAAAACTTGGATTAGAAAAAGCTAAATATATTCTGCTCTCAGCGCATAGAGAAGAGAATATTGATACGGAGAAAAACTTCACTTCCTTATTTACCGCCATCAATGAGATGGCTGACAAATATGATCTGCCTGTTCTATATAGCTGCCACCCGCGCAGCAGAAAACGACTGGAAGCGTCAGGATTTATCTTAGATCCACGTGTGATCCAACATGAGCCGCTAGGCTTCCATGATTATAATTGTCTTCAGATGAATGCTTTCTGCGTTGTGAGTGATTCGGGCACATTGCCGGAAGAAAGCAGTTACTTTACCTCCATTGGGTATCCATTCCCTGCGGTTTGCATTCGCACTTCTACGGAACGACCCGAAGCAATGGAAAAAGCCTGTTTCATCCTAAGTGGCATTGATACCACAGGATTACTCCAGGCTGTAGATACCGCAGTGGAAATGCTTGAAAATGAAGAAAATGGCGGTGCCATACCTGTACCAGACTACGTAGATGAGAATGTTTCTGATAAGGTTATGAAAATCATTCAGAGTTATGTAGGCGTAGTAAACAAGATGGTATGGAGAAAATAGTCACCATTCCTTACAATTCATATTTTTCAACCAAATATTTTGAAAAGCGATTTGCCATTACATGCCAATTATACAAGCTTTCACCCATAACGGCACCACAAGCTTCTCTATATAAAGCCCACACATACCAGTAGTATGAGAGGATAGCTGTATATGCCAAATAATGAAATAGTTGAGTATCTGACATATTGTCACCGCAGTATTCGGAGATGAATTCTTCTGCAGTTGGAACTTCCCACATAGAATCCATAATATAAGTACCTACGTCACAACCCGGGTCGGCATTTCCAGCATACTCCCAATCTATTAAAATGGTCTCCTTTTCTGTAAGCATCCAGTTTGGAGCGTATGTATCACAATGACAAAACCGCATTGAAATGCCGTCACCTTGGCATCTCTTATAACACTTTCCTACGGCATCTTTCAGTTGATCAAAGTTTTGATCGGTTATTCCACCTTTCTCTGAGCGGAGAATCACTTCTATCTTTCCGGCTTCGTCCCAAGGCAAAAAATACCAATCAACAGCAAGTTTTTTCTCATGCAATTGACGCAACACGGATAAAACACGAGCTGAATCCTCATGGGAAGAGTAATTTGGCGTACGAACACCTTCAACATACTTTGAAATCTTCCAGCCATCTTTCTCGTCCATATATAGGAAAGTCGTATCAACATTAATAGATTTTGCAAGTTCTAGCGCTTTCTTCTCATGTGCCCGATTAATAATCAGTTCCGTCCCATCTCCTGGCTGACGATACACGTATTTTTCATTCTTCACTTCAAACACAAAACTATTATTCGTCAGCCCTTCCTTAATCGTAACAAAATTTGTAATTTCACTTTCCTTACACTCAAAAAACTTGGCGATATTTTCCATGATCTTGTTGTGCGTATGATTAACATAGTTATTGTCAAAGGAACGAAGATCGGCCAAAGAATCAAATTCGAAAATGATACCAGCTGGATATGTTTTTATCTCCATTGGAGGTAGTTTCTTCACGTTATCAGCTAATACCTGCTCCCACAAATCATTGTCGTATTGCCCAATATGATAATCCGCGTTAATGAGCGCCAAAATTGAAGCAGAAAACTCTCTGTTCCAATAGACATGCCCCAACATAATGTCGCCTGCTCCACCGCCCTTTTCAACTTTTTCTATATTTCCTTTTGCATCCGGAATCATATACCATTCATTTGTCTTTTCCGTCACATGCACAGAAGCGTAATACGATTGATAAACATATTGTTCAAATGGATTGTCTGCAAAATAATCATCTGAGGAGCAAATATATGTATTACCTATATATTTTTGAGCAAGATAAATCGTATGTGTATTATTTTTTATATTGTACTCAGGGTTAATTATTATTTTAATCCCATCATATTTTTCTTCTAGGTAAAAAAAGGCCTCTTTCTTATATCCAAGTACAATAATAATATCTGTTATCCCTACAGCATGAAGTTGCTTTATTTGACGCTCGATCAAAACCTCGTTCTTTACCACCAAAAGACCTTTTGGTTTTTCTAAACTAATTGGTACAAAGCGAGAAGACATTCCAGCAGCCATAATGACAGCGTTATCCACTTTATAAGGTAATAGGGCTTTTTCACCATTTTCAGTAATTCCATTAGAATTGACATAACCCCTATTTACAAAATCCTTCATAGTTTGAGAAATATAACCTATAGACAGATTTGTCAGGCCTTTCATTTCTCTATAATTCTTAATACCATTCTTTTTTATTGCATATAATAGCGTAAATTCATTTTGGGTCATCATCTTTCAAATCTCTAAACAAGATAACTTCTAAAATACAAACCAAACCTGTGACTTCACCCATTAGCAGCCAAACTATCAAATGGACGAAAAATGGTAAAGATCTAATCTCTAATCACTATAAATAACTATACTATTTCAATTTCATTTCTGTCTTTCAGCATATATTGTCTAAGAGGAGTTAAACTAGCAAGCCAATATAAAAGGCCTCCGCATACTGCCGTGTATCCGCTACCTGTTAAAAGCATAAATATCGGACTCTTAATAATTCCTGTCAATGGATTGTAAATGAATACAATATTGGTCACAAACGCAATTATCATACAACCCAGGCCTACAAGATTAAATCCGTTAGTAAACTCATATGCATTGCACCCATCAATATTGTACAATGATTTTAAACTTATTTTCCGCTTTTTAACTATAAGATAGTCAACTACGGTCATGCCAATTATTGGGCCTTGAATTTGAGCCGCCATTGAGATAAAAGAACCAAAATTATCCATAACCCAGCCCCAAACGGTAAGGAAACTAACATAAATAGCTGCTAAATATACAAGGAGTTTATAACTTACTTTTGGAAGACCACTTTTGATTATCATGCAGTTTACATATGACCCTGTGCCCTGGGTCCCAATATTAGCAAACGCAACCATCAGAAGACTCAGAAGAGAAAACCCCGGTCCCGCAAGCGTTGCAAGCATAACAGTAGGATCACTCTCATAATATCCAGCCCTGACAAACATTGCGATGGCCATTACTCCTCCAGCGGCAACAAAGAACGGTGCAACTACACCATATGCAAGAGAGGTTGCCCAATAGCCACTTCTTTCACTTTTAGCAAGCCTAGGCATAACAAGAGCTTGTGTAGACCAAGAGAAAGCAAATGCCACATTCCCTTCAGCGCTCAACATAAACCGACCAAGAGATGATTCATACAGGCTCGTATCCGGTTGCACTTTCAACATATCGACAAGTGGGACCGACGTAAAGCATATAATGACAACAATGGCACCAACTATCAAAAGTGCTGTTACAAGGAACCGATTTACCCATTTAATCACATCTGGGCCGCCTAAAGCAATTAATGTGCCCAGAATTACACATAAAACACCTAATACCGGTTTCCAGATTGTCGGGTTGAGAGCAATTCCAAATCCTCCAAACAGATTAATCATCGAGCTGGCAAATAGTTGAGAGTCAACTGCATACCATCCGAAGTTTGCCAGACTGATAACTGTGGCGAATATAGCAACACCCTTTTTACCAAGCACTGACCGTAACCATACCCAAAGATCTATACCATATCGTACAGCAAAGAAAACTGGAATACATTCGATTAATATCCAAACAATATTAAAGCAGAAGATGTTAATTATCATCTGCTTAAAGGTTAGATATTGAGCAACATATGCGCCTTGTGTATAGCACCATGTAGCAATGGAAAAGCCACTGGTCGCAAGAAATAAATCCCAAAAACTGTATTGACGATCTCTCATCATCATAGGCACGGTGCCTGTGACTGTCTCCTGGCGGATATAATCCGCATGGTTTGTTTTCATATTAAGCAATCGCTCCTGTCATACAAAGTACAATCAATAAAATGCAAATACCTATGGCCCCGCATATTCCAACAATATCTTTCCTATCAGCTTTCTGTGGCCAATTATAATCTGGAGAAGACATTTCTCGCAGACGTTTTTCTGTTTCTTCATAGATCAATTCTTCAATTGTTTTTTCCATAATGTTCTCCTTATTGTCGCGCTATTATGCGGCTCGCTTTAGTAATTCACTTGTGTGTTAAGAGTAGGTCTGATAAACCCCCAATGCAATAGGTAAGATTTGTTCATTTTATAACATACTATCATTGCGTATGAATTAAATCAACGACTTTTATGTTCAAATTCTCTGATTAACCAATAATAAATGAACAACCCTACTCATTTAGCCTTGTTCACAAAACACTTATTAGTTAATTATCGTAGATTTAACTAGCTAACACTTAGCTCTATTGTCTTTTCTAACCGTTGGGTTTAGTAAATGATCTGCAACTAAACAGCTGTCTCCTGAAATAGACATCTAATTTAGAAAGGCGCACTTCAAACACGTTTGTTCTTTTTTATTATAGATTGGCAAACAATACCATAAAAAGGGTTGTTAGTTTTTGCCCAGAACACGAGGCATATGATTATATAAAAAGACGCTCCAACGACTATCTCCATTACAAGCTTTGGGATTAGACCAATTGGAATAATAGCAGTTAGACGCACAATTAAAACCATTAACATTCCAATTATTATATAAATGGAGGTGTGGAAAAGTACATTTCTTAATTCAAGATTTCGTCCCCGCAAAGATAAAAACTGAAGCATACAAGAAACCAATTCAGCAATCACCGTTGCTATAGCAGCTCCTATCGCACCATACTTGGGAATCAAGAGCAAATTCAAAAACAAATTAACGATAGCGCCGCCAATAACAGACTTGGTAAACTCTTTTTCCATTCCCATTGGAATCAAAAACTGTGTCCTAATTATTACAGAAAGCCCTTTTATTAGCACTATAGGCGTAAATATAATTGTCACAGCTATGCAAGTTTCATAACCCGCTCCAAAAAAGAATGGTATAAATTCAAACGCAATTGCAGCTATCCCACATGCTATCGCTATACTTAATGCGGACACCCCATCAAGAGTTTTAACAAAAAGACTGTTCGCCTCATCCTGTTTATCCTCTGCCAATAAAGAAGACATCCGGGGCAACATCACTGTACCTACTCCGGTTATAATTAAAAGCGGTATTTGGACGAGTTTATCTGAATTGTAATAAAAACCACTTTGTTCGTAAACACTCAATACACCAAGCATAGTCTTGTCCATAGTATGATAAACAGACATTGCAAGAATCGGAACAAAAAGTATCAAATTAGGCTTTATATGTTCTTTTACATCAGCAATACGTATTTTTGTGAAAGTAGCATAGCGATGGAGGTATGCGAATAGAATCAGATTACTACAAAACGTACTACAAAGCATGATTAGTGTATAAATCCAAAGATCTTGTTCTTTGTTTACAAAACACAAAATCAATACTACTGTGAAAAGCTTTATTACAATGTTTCGAGTTACAGTTATTTGAAAATCCTCGACACCAAAAAACAGCCAATTAATATCGACAAGACAACTTAATAATGCAATCCCTTGCAAGGTAGCAATAAGCTTATTATTAGCACAAAAGAAAACTAAATAGATACTGTAAGCAATTATGCATAAAGCTGTCGAGAAAGTCTGAAAAGTAAAGATGCTTGTAAAGGTTTTATTTCGCCGAATTCGATTGTCTTTAACTGAAGCAATGCACCTAGTTCCATAATTAATAGTTCCAAGCATTGCAAACAAGGTGAAATAAGCAACAATAGAAGAGGTAAAAGAAAACACACCCAGTTGCGTGGCGCCAAGCTTTCTTGCCAAATATGGTGCTGTTATTAACGGCATCCCGGCCGAAAGAATCTGATATGCAGTTTGAAGACTGAGATTTTTCTTTATACTACTCATTTACGTAAAAAACAATATCATTTCGCGTTGTTAAATGTGAAATACTCCCGGCAATTCACAAATGTTGTGACAATCCAATACTATTTTGTCTGACAGCTTGTCCATATTCTTAATTATTTCATCATGTTTAACCATTATGACAACAAAATCTATTGAATCCAGAAATGTATCTAAATCGTGGTATTGATTAGTTACAATATCCTTTGAAACAAACGGATCATATACTTTTAGCCCAGAAGCTAAATGACGTGTCTGACTCTCAAGCAGCTGTAGTGTAGGAGATTCTCGTGTATCATCAACATTCTCCTTATATGTCAGTCCATACAAGCCCACACGAGTAATATCCATCATGCCTTTTTCTCTCATAATTTCATATATGCGATTAAGCACATAGTCTGGCATTTCATCATTAGTTTTCATCGATTCGTTGATTATTTTCGCAAGAGACGGATAATCACCAACAAGAAACCAAGGATCGACAGAAATGCAATGGCCTCCGACGCCTGGTCCAGGTTGAAGAATATTAACACGCGGATGTAAATTACAAATACGTATTATCTCATATACATCTAAATCATCATACCGACATATTTTTGCCAGTTCATTAGCAAAAGCAATATTTATCGCCCGAAACGTATTCTCAACCACTTTTGTCATTTCTGCGGTTCTTATATCAGTTATAACGATTTGCCCTTGACAAAAGGATGCATATAGATCTCGAATTCTTTCACCCGTAGTAACATCATCTGCACCAATGGTGCGATTATTATGAATAAGTTCATGTAGCATGTTGCCTGGAATAATTCTCTCGGGAGCATGAACAAGCTTAATATCCATTCGTCCAGCGCTTTTAACAATTGGACGAATATGTTTGTCTATGGTACCCGGAGAAACTGTCGATTCAATAACAACAATAGCGCCCTCGTTCGCGACTTTAATAATGTCTTTAACGGCGGCGATAACGTAAGATGCATCTATTTTTTTCGTTTTTTTGTTGTAAGGAGTAGGTACTGAAACTATATAAGTATCTGTCTTTTGATACTCAGTTGTAAAATATATTCCAGATTTTAAAGCCTCTTGAAACAATTCATCGATACCGGCCTCTTTAAATGTCGCTTTCCCCGCATTCAATGTGCCAACTAATTCTTTATTATAGTCCGTTCCAGCAACAGGTATCCCATGAGATGCCAACATGAGTGCAGTTGGCAGACCAATGTAGCCAAGTCCAATAACATTAATCATATCCTATTTATCCTTTTTAAATAAAACAATTTACAGTTAGTACTAAATAAACCTAAACCACTCTTTTTGGGGATTCAGTATTTGTTTCTTTCAATACTGAATCAAGAATCACCAAAACCATTAGCGTTAACAAAATGCCTCCTGTGTTAATTGAAATCCATATATTCACATCATTTAAACTTATCATTTGATAAGACATTGCTGCAACTACAACGGGAACTGGAATGTTTTTTATTGTTCCATCCAGTATTTTTAAAAGAATAATGAAAATCAAAGATGCAATCAGCATACCCACAAAACCAAAATCGGCGAAACCATATGCAAACATACCAGTATTCCCATTACTTAAATTGCTAGGGCCGTATATATATTGATTAACTATGATCCCAATCGGTCTAGTATATGGATAATGGGTTCCCAAAATAGCGCCTAATGCACCTTCAGAAAACATTAAAAATTTATTATTCGAGAAAAAAACATAGTACTGAAATTGTCCCTGGGCTGGAATAAACTGAGTCCGATATGCAAAAGTAAATAGCGGTAGCCTTGATAGACCAGATTGATATAGCAAAAAAGAGCCAAGATTGATTAACGCTAACGCAATGGGAACCAGTTTAAAAAAATCGCCTTTCGTAAAGGTATACTCTATAAGTACTAATAATACTAACGAAAACAAAAAGGCTTTAAACCCAAATGACAAAAAGAAAGCTGCCTGTATTAGACATACAATAAATACAGATAGCCATTGTTTTTTATACGTATAGTAAGCGAAGAACAATGGACTGAAAGCTTTAGCACACCAGTTCAATAAATACCCATCTAATCGACCCATGTTATTAGATCGAGTGGATGAAACCAAGTACAATTTCAGATTACTAGGGTTAATGCCGCCATTTTTTATAACAAGTAGTATGGAAATAGCAATATATAATATAAACAAAACTGAAATCCATAGTTTTCCCTGTGAAACTCTTATCGTAATTCCTTTAAAATTAAGGGATAACCCCACCTCAATAATAACAATACAGATTGTAAAGCATAAAATGTAAAACATATCCATATCATTCATCCACGTGAATAATAGCGTCGGAATGTATGATATAAGATAAACTAAATAGAACAAATATGATGATATCCTATTTGTTGCCAACGGAAATAAATAGACGGTGAGCAAGTAGAGAAGAAAACAAAGAAGTAATTTCTGATAATTGATCTTCGTCGTTAAACCCGAATAACTAAAAAGAGGTGAAATAGCTACTAAATATACAAAGCAAGTAGCAATCAAATATATCAGCACATACACAAATATGTGATTGTTTTTTTTGCTTATCGCCGGAATCATACTTCACCTTAGTATATTTGAAAAAGATGCAAAATACCAAATAATCACATTCATTATTTATGAGTAACCATAAGCTTTATATTTATCAATTTCATCGGCAATCACTTTTAGATATATATCACAAATCTTCTTATAATCATAGAATTCTCTGATAAACGACTGTGCTGAATCACACAGTTCTTGATAGTCAGAATAATCCATATTAATGAATTGGACTATTTTGTTGCGGAGGTCTTCACAGTTTTCTTGTTCAAACATGATTGCACCACCACTCAAGCTTCGCTTAATATTAATCTCATTGTTCTCAAACAGGACAGGGATTCCACATGCTTGTGCATCATAAAAACTGAGACTGCATTGTTTGGGGAACAATACTAAATCGGACATCTTGAAAAAAGCCGCTAGATCATTATATTTTTGTGTTTGGAATCTTATTATCCTATTTTTCGATTTATTAAAGGCGTCTTCAACTTTTCTCCCATATTCTCCAACAGTATTACCAATCACAACAAAACATATTTTTCTATCTGCATTAATTTTCTCTATTAGGGCATCTGCCAACAACAGTCCACCTTTGGCTTCATCTAATTTACCCGCATAAGTAATAACAAATTCGTCATCGTCTATACCAATCCGCTCACGCATATCATGTCGTACAATATTATCCTTTTTAAATAGCATGGTATCTGATCCTGTTGAAATCCAAGGAGCTTGTTCAAGCGGAATTCCCAAAGCTTTTTCAACATAATCACTATCTTGCGTCCTAATAACCGGGATTCTGTTTTTTATGATTATGGGAGTAATTGTTTTTCTGTAGAACAATCTGAATAAAGATTTAAATCTGTTTTTTGCTGCCATATCCAACATATGGCTATCCATTACAAGAGGATACTGCATTTTTTTTAAATTCAATAAATATCGCATCCCTGTTAATGTATCATTACCGTGAACATATACTATACTGGGGTTTTCCTTTTTTATAGCATTCATAAATTCTTTAGATAGAAAAACCCTCCCGCTATAATACCCATTTGTGGGGATTCTTATAATCCTAACTCCATATTTTTGCGTAAAAACACTATCGCGCTCCTCGATATTATCTGCACCAAAAAAATTCATAAAATCTTTGGGAAGGCGCGCGATCTCCGATGTAATAATTACAACCTCATGCCCAGCAGCGGCCATATATCGCGATAATAAATTGAGCTGGTACCCTGTGTCTGGATGGAATACATCTTCGACATGAACAATTTTCATACTGTAGTACCTCTTTTATTTGGATTGTAAATTCATTTGTTGATATAGCTCATAGTAGCGTTCATAACACACTTTTTTATTAAATATTTTTGCCCTGTTCACACAACTTGCTTCAAGAAAATTATTATTTCTGCAATTAATAATCGATTCTCTCAAAGCGGTAATATTTCCCTTCTCTATTATCATTCCACAAGATTTATCTATCGTTTCAGGGCTTCCACCAGTATTGTAAGTGATTACTGGGGTTCCACATGCCAAAGCCTCAATGTTAACCATACCCAAAACCTCCTCTCGGGTCGGATTAATAAAGATATCTCCAGCAGAATACCATTCAGCAAGCTCATCGAGATCTTTTGTTTTTAAAACCCCGGTGATTCCTTTTGGCAAATCTTTCATAGAAAGTTCGTCTTTAAAGCCAATCAACACAATTGCATAGGAATCATCTAATTGTTTTCTTAATTCTAAAATATCTTTTATTCCTTTTCTATCGTCCATCTCCCTCATATCCCAGCCCGCACTTACAGCAATAATTATAAATTTATCATCTATGCCATAACTTTTTTTTAATTGATATGCATCTCTAGGATAAAACTTTGTCAAGTCAACGCCGTTATAAATCGTGCATATGGGTTTGCTAGATAGGTATGACTCTTTGCACAAATTGTTCAACCAATTTGATGGAGTCACAATTGTGTAATCTATAGAATTAAACAGTCTTTTTTTATCCAAATAATTACGTGTAGAGTTATCCAATCCAATCGATTTTGGATACTTATTCTTCTGTGGACATTTCTCACATTTGTCCTTCCATTTCTCACATCCAATATAATCAAAATATGTGCAGTGCCCTGTCATTGGCCAACAATCATGGAATGTCCAAATGACTTTAACAGGCATTTTGGCAAGTTCCTCAAATAGAACAGAAATATTGATATAGTATCCATGTAGATTATGCAAATGGATAATGTCAAACCGTTCTTGCTTTATGTAATTAATCAACCTTTTGGTTGAATATGTTGAATAGAAACCAGCTCTGTCAGTGATTCTGGAGATTGCGGCATGAAATAATCGAACATTAATGCGGCCACCTATTTTATATACTTTATCTGCAAATCGTTTACTCGTATTATTTATGCCACAAGCAATTATCCCTTCATCTCCATGCGCCAATACTGTCTCTAAAATATCCTCCGCGATTCTGCCGGTACTTCCAGTTCCAGTAACCGTATTGATCTGTAAAACTTTCATACTATTAAGTCACCTACAAGTGTCATTGATCATATAATCAACATATTTATAACTATTCTTGATCGTAATAAATGATGGGGTTTCTCTAACTCTTTTACTTTCACCTTTATGTGATTTTAAGTTGTTTAATAAAAAAACCAGTTCGTCGGGTTTTTCACAATCACAAAAATAGACATCTTTCATTTTGGAAAACAATGCTTCTGTTTTTGAGTTTTTGTCTACGCAAAACACGACAGGTTTATCCGTTCGCAGTACAGTTGCGGTTTTACTTGGTAATGCTGTTCTAATACCCCCTGGCATCAATGGTATTATATTGACATCTGCTTGTGCATATACACTTTCTGCATATTTTGCTGCTTGCATTGGACACATTGTAACATTGTTCAACCCTGCGACGAGTTTTTCCACATTATGTCTATTAGCTCCATCACCAATGATATAAAAATGAATTGACGTATCATGTACCATTCTTTGCGCAGTTTTAGCTATCAATTCGACATTTTGCATCTTACCAATATTACCTGCATATATAACATTGAACTGTGTTTGTTTTAAACTAAGATCAAACACATTATCGTAATCCAATTTTTTTAGGCTAATAGGCGCATCCGAATAACTCCAATTGTAAACAACTGCTATTTTTTTTGCATCAACTCCATCATCAATCAATGTTTGCTTCATATCATCAGAAATAGTTATTATTTGATCTGCAATCTGGTAACCAATATTCTGAAGCTTCTTGAAAACGGGAAATGACAGTTTCTCAAGAGGCAATTGTCCAGATAGTTTTAGATTATATGGAAAAATGTCCTGAACATTAAAAACAATCCTAGATTTAAGCCTTTTGAATTTATATAAATAGAAATAAGCCGCTGGTGTTGATTGAACAAAAATGGCATCATACTTTGTGGCAAAACGATTGATTTTCTCAAAACACTTTTGGGAAAAGCGTATTTCTCTTAAATATCGTCTAATAAAACCACAACTTTTTTGCTCAGATACATCTATGCAAGTGTATCTGAGATTTTCATTTTTGCTCAAAAAAACCGGCATCGTTTCACCGTCACTTTGAGTTTTTGCAAGGATTACATCTATCAGACAATCCTTATTTAGCCCCGCCTGAATAATATCTTGCAACAAATGAACAGATGGCCCAGGCTTATCAAACCCAATATTAAGAACGAACAACAACTTCTTCATTCTTCAGCATCCTCTGGTAATCCGACCCAAAAACTGCATTAATACATTTTATTGTTGCATCACCCTTTTCAAACTCACAATGATTATTCTTAAAAAGCCTTGTTTTTAAGCATTCCTGTTCATAATTTATACACTTGATTGCGTGGATAACCTCATCTTCTGTTCGCAGTATCCCGCTTGGCATCTCTTTTTCAAGATCATAATAAAACTGTCCTCGGTCTTTAACATACTCTTCAAAATCATATCCAAAGCAGATCATCGGTCGTTCCGTTATTGAATAATCCAAAAGAACTCCAGAATAATCTGAAATCAACAAATCAGCCACAATAAACAAATCGTTAATTTCAGGATATGCTGTAAAATCAAACACAAACTCATTGAATGTAACATTCATAAGCTTTGTCGTATACGGATGAGTACGCAATAGTACGATATACTCATTACCCAATTCTTTCTCCCATTTTATCCAGTCTATTGGAGGGGCAATAGTATATGATAGCCCCCCATCTTTACTATCCCGCCAGGTAGGGGCGTATAAAATCACTTTTTTGTATGGATCTAACCCAAGCTTTTCTCTTGTTGTTCTTTTTAATGTTGGAGTAATATGACTTAGAACATCGTTTCGAGGATATCCGGATTCCAAAAAAGAGGCCGGATTCAATTCCATATCTCTTCCATAATTTATCTCATCTAATTTCCCCACCGCACAGAAGTAATTAATGTATCCCCAATGATAATCGTGTCTATCACTTGCAGCATTTCCACAAGCATTTATAGCACCTCCATGCCATGTATTTAAATATATTTGCTCTCGTTTTTTAAACCGAAGCCCTCTCTCTATATTCACACAGGAAATCCAATACTTGGCCTTTAATGCGGTCTTAAAGTATTCTATTGTATCTATTTTTATTTTTTTAACCCTTCCCGGTATATCAATTTCATCTGGATCTTTCAGTGCCCATACGATATCGAACTGCGTGTCAAGGCCCATCTCCAGCATTTTCTGATAAATGGCTCTGGGGCTATCATTATATTTATATCCATGGCCATTCATTAATACCATTTTCGCATCAGTTTTTAGAAATGACCCCCATAATTTCAAAAGAGAACCCATTACAATTGAATAAGTTCTTTGTGCGAAATAATTGTGCTTAATAAAGTGTTCTAGTTTTAAATGATTTGAACTCCCAAGCTTTGCCACATCATAATCCTTCCGTCAAATGTATGCTGTCTTTAAAACCATATTTATCGATAGTATCAGAACGTTCATATGTCAAATTTCCAAATACTTTTTTGACCATGTCCAATGGAATCATTTTGATACTCCAGTTAAAGCATCTAGTCATTGCCATTCGCTTTTTATGAACCGTTGCGATACTTTTAACCATCTTACTAGTATTGACATACTCTGCGTTCTGCGGGAAGAATAGCCCCCCTTTGCTATTATCAATACTCTCCTTTATGAACTCACAAAGATTACCGATATATATCATAGATCGTTCATTCTCATAGTCTGGAAAGAACGGAAACTTCAATGCAAACTTTCTTAAACGTTGATAATTCCCCTTACACCCTTTTCCATAAACCATTGGCGGTCTAAGGCATGCAACTGTAAATGAATCATCCGAAAGGGATTCTATTGCTAAATCTGCTTCAAGTTTCGATTTGCCATAAGCGCTTTTAGGGTCTGGCGCTGTTTCTTTTGTTATATGTCCGGTGGTGAATCCATATACAGACATTGTCGATAAAAGAATGAAATGTTTTACTCCGCCAGCCTTTGCTGCTTTTGCGATTTTAATAATCAGGTCCCTGTTAATGTCATAATATAACTGCCTGTTTTCGGATGTTTCTTTGATATGTACAATACCTGCAACGTTAAAAACGACGTCGTACCCTTGAAAAACCGTCGCACTAGGATCCAAGCCTATAGTATCGATAACATCCACACTATAACTATCTGGCCAAGAGAGAAGATACTCTCTAACAGACTCCCCGATATAAGAATTAGCACCTGTAATAAGTATTTTTTTCATCTATTTTGAGCTTCCTGCTTGTTTAACGCACCAGTTCCGCCTTCAACCACACCTTCTCCTTTTGCAACAGAAAAAACAGTTCCAATAAAACACCTGCAATCCATGGCAAAAGCTTTCCACCCTCCGGCATTCAGCAGTATGGCATAGTCACCATCCAATTTCGCTTTGATTGAAATCCCCAACTCGTCTCTGCCATTGATCTGCGCCCACCCGGTCAATCCGGGTTTGATGTCGTTTGCTCCATACTTGTCGCGTTCGTCAAGCAGATCATACTGATTCCAAAGCGCTGGTCTGGGGCCGATGATGCTCATGTTTCCAACAAAGATATCCCAGATCTGCGGCAATTCATCCAAACTGGATTTGCGCAGAAACTTGCCAATCCTTGTAATATACTGCTCCGGATTGTCCAGCAGATGCGTCGGCGTATCGTGCGGCGTGGACATCTTCATGGAGCGGAACTTGTGCAGCTGAAAATATGTTTTACCCTTACCGACCCGCTTCTGGGAGAAGAATACTGGGCCGGGGTCATCTACGACTACAGCAATCGCGATTAACAAAAATAGCCAGGAAAGAAGAATGAGTCCCAGCACAGATAACACTATATCTATGAATCGTTTAACGTATTTTGCGTACATATTAATTACCACATAATTATTCAATCTATTTTACCACAGAACACCCGGGAATGATATAATAACTAGAGTTAATAACCCAAGGAGGAACTTATGCTTTACGATTCTCAAAACAGGCCCTACGTGCCCTGGAACTTAATACATGACTTCATGAGAGACGCCTTTATGGCGTACGGACTGCCGAAGGAGGACGCCGAGATCTGCACGGACGTGCTGATGGAGTCCGACCGCCGCGGCATCGAAAGCCACGGCTGCAACCGCTTTAAGCCCATCTACATCGACCGCATCGAGGCGGGCATCCTGTATCCCACGACCAA
>JAEEGL012445238.1_pt1 | contig 24031 bp, 23 predicted proteins | sample 9134231 | NCBI WGS metagenome assembly JAEEGL01 (sample SAMN16246548, study PRJNA631951) | gut metagenome | biome: gut microbiome; feature: rumen; material: fiber-attached | host: Bos | place: Iran: Karaj | collected 2018-10
ACCCGCCACAAAGTCGTGGACAGCACCGGCAAAAATGGATCCGAAGACTATCCACAAGAACGACGCCGTGCCGAATTTTGCACCCATTATGGCACCGCAGATGGGTCCCACACCAGCGATGTTCAAAAACTGGATGAGGAAGATGCGCCACGGTTTCATCGGTACATAGTCCACACCGTCCTCTAGGGCACTGGCCGGCGTGATACGTTTGGGATTGACAGCAATGCGCTCACCTATAAACTTGGAATAAAACACATATCCCAGCACGAGCAAAACAATTGAAAGAATAAATGTTATCATTGGGAGTTGAGGGTTAAAAAGGATGAAAGGGTTTTAAAGGTTAAAAAGGGTGAAAGGATAAAGGGTTTTAGGGTTGAAGGGGTTTTAGTTTTCGTCTTCGTCATAATATCAAATCTCCACTTCCTCCCGGAAGTCGGCTATTTCCACTCGCTTGTAGCCGCGTTTGTTGAGGGTCTCCTTGAAGTGCTCCTGCGTCTCCGACTCACCGTGGACAAGGAAAATCTTTTTCAAGCGACGCTTATCCTGGCAGGAGATATACTTGATAAGCTCCTCATAGTCACCGTGACCCGACCACGACTCAATGCGGCGCAGGTCGGCACGAACATCGTAGGGACGGCCGAAGATGGACACCGTCTTGTCGCCACGCATAATCTTAGCGCCCAGCGTCGACGGTTCGCAGTAACCCACACAGAGGATGGTAGTCGTCGGATTGTCGATATTGTTGGCCAGATGGTGCTTCACACGTCCGGCCTCCATCATACCCGATGCCGAGATGATGATGCAGGGCTTATGGCGCACATTCAACGCCTTCGACGCCTCGACCGACTGTATGTACTGCAGGCGGTCGAAACCGAACGGGTCGGGATTGCTCTTCATATACTCCACAATGTTGTCGTTGAAGCACTCGGTATGCAGACGCATAATGTTGGTGGCATTGACACTCAGCGGACTGTCGACAAAAACGTCGATATCGGGCAGCAGCCTTTTGCTGCGCAGACGGTCAAGGGCATAGATGATTTCCTGTGCACGACCGATGGCGAACGAAGGAATGATAAGCTTGCCTTTCTTCTTGGTGCAGGTGTCGAGCGTAGCCATCAGCAGGTCCTGTTCGGCGGTGTCGAGTGTGGTGTGCAGACGGTCGCCATATGTCGACTCCATCAGCAGGTAGTCCACCTGTGGGAACGGCTCGGGATCTTTGAGGATATGCTTGTCGTAGCGACCCACATCGCCCGTAAAGCCAAGCTTGATTAGGCGACGACCCTCCTTGATTTCCAAGTACACGCAGGCGCTGCCCAGGATATGGCCGGCATCGAAGAACTCAACCGTCACCTCGCCCTCGATGTTAAACTTCTTATGGTATGGCACACTGATGAAGCTGCCCATACAGGCCTGTGCGTCGGCCTCGGTATAGATAGGCTCGACGGGCGGCAGACTCTGGGCAGCGCGCTTCTTGTTGAAGGTGTGCGTATCCGACTCCTGAATACGACCGGCGTCGGCCAGCATAATGGCACACAGGTCGCGCGTTGCAGGCGTACAGACAATGACGCCGTTGAAACCAAGCTTATAAATATAGGGAATCAATCCCGAATGGTCGATATGGGCGTGCGAGAGGATGAGGTAGTCAATCTCCTTGGGGTCAAAGCCGAGGTCACGGTTCATAGCGTCAGTCTCGAGACCCTTGCCCTGATACATACCGCAGTCGAGCAGTATCTTCAGACCTCTCTTCGTTGTGATGAGGTGCTTGCTTCCCGTCACCTCGCGTGCAGCTCCTAAAAACTCTAATTTCATATTTTAGCAATATATCATCATTGAACTTTCATTTGCAATAATCACCGCTTTGACAGCGTATTACAGCAAAAATCGGTTCTAAAACAATTCATTTACAAAATTTCAAAAATAGAACTTTTTTATAAATTGGACAAATTAATTTGTTTCAAGCCACTTTTGTTGGTTTAACTATGCGACATCTTTTACGTCTTTACGATGCGACACACCCCGCCGCTTCGCGGCACCCCTCTCCGAGAGGGGATGTCGCGGCAGCGTTCCTTTGACAATTCCGGATAATTATTGACAATCTGAATAATTAATGCGGCAGCCCATCCCCTTTCGGAGAGGGGTGGCCGAAGGCCGGGGTGTGTCGCACTATCAAATATCGCATCACCCAAACTCGCACTATCAAACTCGCATCATCAAGACCTCACCACCACTTACTCACCTTCTAACTCACATACTCTCCTTCAGAATCTCGACCACCTCGGGACGGGTCAGGGTGCGGTAGCCGACGGGCAGGATGAGGACGGCGTCGGCGACAGCCTCGATGTTCTGCTCGGTGACGCCCAGCTCGCGCGAATGTGTCACCACGCCGATGTCGTGCATCCATTTCTCCAGGCACTTGAGGCCTTCGGCAGCCACCTGCTCGTCAGTCTTGCCTTCAGGACGCACACCCCAGACATTCTTTGCGAAGCGGACAAACTGGTGCAGGCCGTCGTGCATCACGTGACGGTAGTAGGGCAGCGACACCGAAGCCAGCGTCATACCGTGCGTGGCATCGGTAACGAGGCCTATGGCGTGACCAATCTGGTGCACCTCCCAGTCGCCTCCCTTGCCGCACTTCAGCAGGGTGTTGAGCGCCCAGGTAGCAGTCCACATAATGTTGGCGCGGGCCTCATAGTCCTGCGGGTTCTTGGCTGCGATACGCGAAGAATGGATAAGCGAGCGCATCAGACCCTCGTTGATGTAGTCGGTAGTGCAGTCGGCGGTGCCGGCAAAGTACTGCTCCATAAGGTGGCTCATAATATCGAAGAATCCAGCAACCATCTGATACTGCGGCACGGTCATCGTGTAGCGCGGATTGAGGACGGCGAAACGCGGATAGAGAGCGGGGCCGAAGACCTTGCCCAGCTTGAAACCAGCCTTGCGGTTGGTGATGACGCTGCCGCCGTTCATCTCGCTGCCGGTGCCCACCATAGTAAGGATTGCACCGACGGGCACAGTCTTGCAGTCGGGGTTGCCCTGCTTGACCCAGTATTTCTGCCAGGCATCCTCCTCGCAGTAGGCCGATGCCGAAACACCTTTGGCGTAGTCGATGGTTGAGCCGCCTCCAACGGCAAGGATGAGGTCGACATTGTTGTCACGCACACACTGGCAGCCCTCAAGCACCTTCTCGTAGGTGGGATTAGGCATCACGCCAGCCAGTTCGACGACGCGCTTGCCCTCGGTGCGAAGTATCTCGCACACAGCGTCGTATATGCCATTCTTCTTTATCGAGCCGCCTCCATAGGTAAGCATCACGGTTGGACCATAGTTCTTCAGCTCGTCGCGCAGATATTTGAGCGACTCTTCACCGAAATAAAGCTTTGTTGGGTTGTTGTAAGAAAAATTGCCTATCATAACGATTTATATTATTTTACAAAAAGAAATACTTTTCAAATCCTACAATTTCAACACATTCTGGTTTTATAACGCCAAACCGTTCAAAATATTGTCGACTGCCCTACCAAAAACAATATGCAGGAACAACCACAAAATGCAAACATTTTTCCACAAAGGATGCGCAGTGCGCCACCACAAATACATCACCCGTACAACCTTCGCAAAACAGCGCCCGAAAGAACATTAAACACTGACAATCAGCATACTGAGCCAATCATTGTTTCTTTGTGTTTCAAACAATTCATTCCCATCTTAAAACGTTCTTTTCGATATACATTCCCTGGCATATGTACAGTATTTGTACAGTATATGTACAGTATATGTACGCTTTAGAAGCGTACAAATACTGTACATATACTGTACAAATACTGTACATATGCCTATGAAAATACCCCCAAGACACAGGGTGGATAAATGAAATATCACAACCATTTTTACACACTCTGTAAACGATCGCCGCAATATGGAACATCAACAAAATAAGCTTGTTGCGTTTTTTTCTTGTATAATCCTAAGAAAAAACATATTTTTGTATGCTGTAACGGGCAGGCATCACAATGTCTATCCTATTGATTTCTATAGAAATAACAACAAAATACAACAATATTATGGCACTGAAAAGAGTAATGGTTCTCACAGGTGGCGGCGACTGCCCCGGACTCAACGCTGTGATTCGCGGCATAGTGAAACGTGCCTCGCAGGAAAAAGACTGGGAGGTGGTAGGCTGCATTGAGTCGTTCAACGGCGTGCTGCGTGAACCCACCGAGATTGAAATCCTCGACGAGAAACGCGTGGAGGGTCTGCAAATACAAGGCGGAACAATCATCGGCACCACCAACAAGGGCGGCCCCTTCGCCTGGCCCGTCAAGCAAAGCGACGGCACCTGGACCACGGTCGACCGCAGCGACGAGATGCTGCGCAAACTGCAGTACCTCGGCATCGATGCCGTCATCAACATCGGCGGCGACGGCAGCCAGCGCATATCGCTGGGTCTATACAATAAGGGACTGAACATAGTGGGTGTGCCCAAAACCATCGACAACGACCTCTCGATGACCGACTACACCTTTGGTTTCCAGACGGCTGTGCAGATATGCACCGATGCCATCGACAAGCTGGTGACCACCGCAGCAAGCCACAACCGTGTGTTCATAATGGAGGTTATGGGTCGCGACGCGGGCTGGATAGCACTGCACAGCGCCATTGCCGGCGGCGCCGACATCTGTCTCATTCCCGAAATACCCTATGACATCGAGAAAATCAAAGCCAAGATTGAACAACGCTACAACAAGCGCCGCGGATACTGCATCATCGTCGTGGCCGAAGGCGCTCTGCCCAAAGGCGGCACGGTGACAGGCACCGAAACCGGCGAGGTGGGCTACCAGCACGTCAAGCTGGGTGGCATCGGCGAACAGCTGGCTGCCGACCTGAAGGCCGCCGGCGTGGAACACGACATACGATACACCATTCTGGGCCATCTGCAACGCGGTGGCACCCCCATAGCTTTTGACCGTGTGCTGGCCACCGAGTTCGGCGTCCGTGCTATGGAATTCGTGCTCGAAGGACGCTTCGGCCAGATGGTGGCCTACCACCACCCCGACATCGTAGGCGTTTCGCTCGAGGAGGCCGTTCGCGAGCAGAATCTCATAGCTCCCGACAGCCGCCTTGTCCACACCGCCAAAGGCGTTGGCATTGAATTCGGGGACTAAGTTTTTAAGGGGGAGTTAAAGGGGAAGTTAAAGAGGGAGTAAAAAGGGAAGTTAAAGAGGAAGTTAAATTGGACAAAAAAATATCATAAATCTATGAAAACAATCAAAGTTATGTTCGCCGTTGCCATTATGGCGTTGATGTTTGCCAGCTGCGGCAAAAAAGAGAAGATTCTGGTGCTTTATTATTCCCAGACAGGCAACACCAAAGCCGTGGCCGAGGAATTTGCCAACCGCCTTGGAGCCGACATCGAGGAGATAACGGCTATAGTACCTTACGACGGTGATTTCCAGGCAACAATAGAGCGCTGCAAAGAGGAGATGGCACTGGATTCTCTTCCTGACATCAATTGTCTGAAACACAACATTAATGAATACGATGTCATTTTCATCGGCTATCCCGTTTGGTTCGGCACCTATGCCCCGCCAATTGCCAGTTTCCTGAAAGACAACAACCTCAGCGGCAAGAAGATTGTCCCGTTCTGCACATTCGGCAGCGGCGGCCTTGAGTCTAGCAAAAAAGACCTCGTCGACGCACAACCCGATGCTTGGATTTTGCCTGCCTACGGTGTCCGCGCCGCGCGTATGGATTTTATGCCACAAGAGGTTGAGACATTCCTGATAGCCAATGGATTCATTAAAGGCAAATACCTTTATCCGGTAACCTTCTCCTATCCGCATCCTGTCAGCGACGCCGACATCGCCCTCTATGATGCCGCCGTCAAAGGTTATCCTATGCTCAACGCCCGTCCCGTCGAGGTGGGCTTCCGCTCCAACAACGGCGACCTTGAATATGTCTACACCGCCGTGGACGAGCCACGTATGCCCGCACCTGACGATGGCGACAAGAAGCCCGACCTGCCTCCCGCCGGCAAGGTGAAAGTGTACGTGAAAATCATTCCTGGAGTGGACACATCGTTTACCAGAGTGGTGAGGTAAACGCTTGTCACAATATAAACTTTTTTTCTCATTAAGAAAAAAATCGTATATTTGCATTCTGTGACTATTGTACAATGCACCTTGTAATTGGTGCATTGTCAATATTTTATAGTGTATTGAAACATAATAAAAACTATAATAATGGAACCCAAACGCATAAAATCAGCCCTCATCTCTGTCTTCTACAAAGACGGTTTGGAGGACATCGTACGTGCCCTTGACGCAAAGGGCGTAACCATCTACTCGACCGGTGGCACTTACAAATTCATCAAAGACCTCGGTGTCGATGCTGTTACAGTGGAGAGTCTGACTGGCTATCCGTCAATCCTCGGAGGCCGCGTCAAGACGTTGCACCCCAAAGTATTCGGTGGCATCCTCAGCCGCCGCAATATGTTCTCCGACGGCGAACAGCTTAACGAATACGAGATTCCCGAAATCGACCTCGTCATCGTCGACCTCTACCCCTTCGAGCAGACCGTAGCCAGCGGTGCATCCGAGCAGGACATCATCGAAAAAATCGATATCGGAGGCATATCACTGATTCGCGCTGCAGCAAAGAATTTTGCCGATGTAGTTATAGTTCCTTCGGTTGACCACTATGCTGAATTCCTGAAACTATACACCGAACAAGAAGGCTGCCTTACCCTCGAGCAGCGCCACCGCTTCGCAGCCTACGCATTTGCCGTCAGCAGCCACTACGACAGCGCTATATTCAACCATTTCAACGAGACCGAAAACGTCGAGGCCTTCCGCCAGAGCAGCAACAAATGCACCACGCTGCGCTACGGCGAGAATCCTCATCAGAAAGGCTGTTTCTACGGCGACCTCGAGGCTTGCTTCGACAAACTGAACGGCAAGGAGATTTCATATAACAACCTTGGCGACATCGACGCCGCCTGCAACCTGATCGACGACTTCGACCAGACGGCCGTCGCCATACTGAAACACAACAATGCCTGCGGTATGGCTTGCCGCAACACTTTGCTCGACGCTTGGAAAGACGCCCTGGCCGGCGACCCCGTAAGCGCCTTTGGCGGCATCATCATCACCAACCGCAAGGTTACCAAAGAGGTGGCCGAGGAGATGCACAAAATCTTCTTCGAAGTCTGCATAGCACCCGACTACGACGACGATGCCCTCACCATACTGCGCGGCAAGAAGAATCGCATCATACTTCGTCGCAAAGAGTTTAAGATGTCGGACGTCGTTTTCCGCAACGTTCTGAACGGCATACTTGTGCAGGACAAGGACAGTGTTGTGCCGAAAGCAGAAGAACTGACCGAGAGCGTCACCTCCACCAAAGTCACCCCGCAGATGGCAGCCGATATGGCCTTTGCCACCATACTTGTAAAGCACACCAAGAGCAACGCCATCGTGCTGGCCAAGAACGGTCAACTGCTGGCCAGCGGCACAGGTCAGACAAGCCGCGTCGATGCTCTGCGCCAGGCCATCGCAAAGGCTCAATCGTTCGGTTTCGACCTGAACGGTGCAGTAATGGCATCGGATGCCTTCTTCCCATTCCCCGACTGTGTTGAGATAGCCCACAATGCCGGCATCACCGGTGTCGTCCATCCTGGCGGTTCAATCCACGACCAGGACAGCATCGACTATTGCGAGAAGAACAAAATGGCTATGGTCATCACTGGCAAAAGACACTTTAAGCACTAATACGACCAACAATCTTTTCGTACAACACACTTTTTTTTGAAACCAAATCGGCATTTTTACGTAATATAGGGATATTAGAATTAACAAAAATTAGGAACAACACATCAAGGTTAAGAACTTATGGGACTTCTCTCACTGTTTAACAAGGAATTAGCAATGGACCTCGGCACAGCCAACTCCATTGTGATTTATAACGACCAGGTTGTCATCGACGAGCCTTCAATCGTGGCGTTGGACAAAACGACCAACAAGATTATGGCTGTCGGTAAACGCGCCCAGCAGATGGATGGCAAAAACAACAAAGCCATTGAAACCATCAGACCTTTGCGCGGCGGTGTCATTGCCGACTTCGAAATGGCACAGCACCTCATCCGTGAACTCATTAAAATGACCAACATAAGCCGCTCGTTTATGCCTCCGGCATTGCGAATGGTTATCTGCATACCTTCCGGCATCACCAACGTTGAAGAACGTGCCGTGCGCGAAAGCGCCGAGCAGGCTGGTGCAAAGGAGATACGTATGATTCACGAACCGATGGCCGCAGCCATCGGTATCGGCATCGACGTTCTTGAACCTTACGGCAATATGATTGTCGACATCGGAGGCGGTACAGCAGAAATCGCCGTCATTTCACTGGGCGGTATTGTCTGCAACAAATCCATCAAGGTGGCTGGCGACGTCTTCAACGAAAATATCATTGAATATATGCGCAAGCAGCACAACATCATAATCGGTGTGCGTACTGCCGAAAAAGTCAAAATATCTGTCGGCTCGGCCGTTCCCGAACTGGAGAACCCGCCAGACGACTACGAGACTCTTGGTCGCGACCTTCTGACCGGTCTGCCCAAGAACATCCTGGTCAACTACAAAGAGATTGCCCACGCACTCGACCGTTCCATCGCTCAGATTGAGAGTGCCATACTTGAAACACTTGCCGACACACCTCCCGAGCTGGCTGCCGACATCTACAAGAGCGGCATCTATCTGGCTGGCGGCGGCAGTCTGCTGCGCGGACTCGACCAGCGCATAGCCTCGAAGACCAAGCTGAAGGTCCACATTGCCGAAGACCCGTTGCGTGCCGTTGCCCGCGGAACCGGCATAGCCCTTAAGAACTTCAACAAGTTCTCGTTCCTGATCAAATAGCAAAACTCATACTTTATAATAATAGACCCCGAAAGTTTTTCGAAACTTTCGGGGTTTATCTTTTATATCCGCACTCCCATTTTAATCCATCGTCGCTATCTTCATTATTATCTTTTCGAGCTTGGTGCGCATCTGGCTTCCGCTGCAGGTAAAGTCATTGGCGATGACAGAGAAGCAGAGCCGCTCACCCTTGGCTGTTGTGACATAGCCTGCATAGGCACGTACGCCAGTCATAGAGCCTGTCTTCATTCGCACCTTCACACTCGACGGCAAACTTGTAAGCATATTTTTGACAGTACCGTGTTCGCCAGCCAATGCCAACGACTTCTGATAGTCGTCAAAATAGTTTGTTTTCGAGACTTCGCAAAGGAAACGGCATACAAAATCGGAAGTGACGCGGTTGCGCACCGAAAGGCCACAGCCGTCTTCAAGGGCTACTCCCGACGATTCGAGGCGCAGCCGCTGAATATAGTCACTCACTGCTTTGGCGCCATTGGCACTGCTTCCCTGGCCATACATTTTGTAACCCAGGTAGCGGTGAATGGCTTCGGCATAAGTATTGTTTGATGTCATATTGGCATACTGCGCAATGACATAGTATGTCGGCGAGGTGTAGTCAATGAGCGTAACAAGATTTGAAGGGCGGCGCAAGGCCTCGCTAGCGGCACCCGACACCGAGATTTTTCGAGCTCGCAGGTAGCTTGTAAACAAATCGGCACAGGCCTGTGCCGGCTTGGGCAGCGAAGCACGTACCGAAAAACTTTTAGAGTCGATGGGCACCGTTCCTGTGCAGACCCTGATTGTCGAAGCAGGCTCGCCATAAACTACCACCTGATCGCCAGATTTAGCAGGTCCCGTTAGCACTTCATTGATTATATGAAGATTGATTCCCTTGGGCTCCATCCGTGACACCGAGGCAGGATAACCGAGTTTGCCACCGGGAGTGAAATGGATGAAAAACATATTTTCGTGGAAATTCAAGCCGCTGACACCGCTACCGTAATAGTTGCCAATGTCGCCCCACTGCCAGTTGTCGTGGATAGGATGGTTGTCAAAAATGCCGGCATCATAATATACACGTCCGTCGACTGCTTTGATACCTGCAGCACTAACAGCTTTCTGCCAAGCAGCAAACACGCTATCGGGAACAGTTTGTTTGTATCGGTACGAGCCCAGCAACGGGTCACCGCCACCGATTATATACAGGTCTCCGCGAAGAGTTCCGTTCTTTTCTATCTCGCCGGAATAGGCCAGTGTGGTACAAAAACGGAAATTCTTTCCAAGTTTCTCAAAACCCACGGCGGTGGTGAACAGTTTGGTCAGCGAGGCTGGAATGACAGAGCGATGCGAATTATACGCATACACCTGCGTTTTGCGGTCAACATTGTACACACTCACCGACAAAGTGGCGTGCTTCATAGCCTCCTCCTTGACCAAATCGTTTACAGCTTTGGCCACAACAGCGTTGTTCTGTGACGACGCAACAAATGGAGCAACAAGAAGGAAAAATGCAATCAAATATTTTACTCTATTCATTTTTCACAAAGATTAATCATTATATAATTACAGTTCAGCACTCGACGCAGCATTACATTGTTCTATGTATGCCAACACCTTGTCGCGTCCAGTACCGGAGACAGAAGATGTAAGAAACATCATTGGCAACTCCTCCCACTCTTCAAGCAAAGTTTTCTTGAAAGCGTTGACATTGCGAGCCGTCTCGCTCTGATTCTGCTTGTCAACCTTAGTAAAAACAATTGCCAACGGGACACCGTTACGTCCCAAGAAAGAAATAAATTCCAAATCGATACGCTGGGGGGGAATGCGCGAGTCGATAAGTACAAAAGTATTGACAAGAGTCTCACGCTGCAATAGATAGTCGCTGGTCATCTTCTGCCAAGCGGTACGCGATGTTTTGGATGTTCGTGCATAACCATAGCCCGGCAAGTCTACCAGATACCATTCATTATTTATAAGGAAGTGGTTTATCAGTTGGGTTTTGCCTGGACGTACACTGGTTTTGGCGAGTCCCTTGTTACGAGTCAGCATATTGATAAGCGACGATTTACCAACATTCGAACGCCCTATGAAGGCATATTCGTTGCGTCCGTCGGCAGGGCATTTGCGGTAGTCGCTGTTGCTTATAGTGAATGTAGCACTTTTGATTTCCATAGATTACGCATATTAGTTTCTTTTCTGACGGCGCTGCTCGCGACGCTGGCGACGACGCTGGCGACGACGTTGTACAGGGCGACGCTCGTCGGAAAAATCAGTCCTTGAACGATCGCGGGCCGTTTTGTGCTCCATCAACGCCTGCAGGTTGTCCGACTCCTCCGTACTGTCGTTGTTTTTCCACCAAGGCAGCAGACGCATATTGATTTTAAACATCTTGCGACGCTCAAACAGACGATTGCGGGTATCGTACGATTCTATGTAACGCGCTCTCTTGTCGGGATAAATGTCGCGTATCGATATCAAGATACCCGTCTCGTCGGTCTCTCCGAAAGCGTGATTGTAAGCGGTGCCGAACGAGCGCATCGATGACGAAAGATTCATATAGGCATTGACTAGCGGCGGTACGTACGAGCCCATTTCCCGTACGTTGCGCTGCAGTATCTGATAGTCCTCTTTATAGTTGCGACCGCAGAAAATGGTATGCAGCTCGTTGTAGTCGCTCTCAATTGTGAGTGGTTCATTGGGCCACACCAAGCCGTCACGGTCGGGGAAATGCTTCTGATAGAAATAGAGTATCAAATCCTTGGCTCTTCGATTCATCTGGGGATACATCGTAACTTTGCCGAAGAAATAGCGTGTTTCAGGAATCTCAACAGCAATCGAAGCCAAGCCGTCCCAAAGATTGTCAAGCGAATACATACCCTTGCGCAGATTGTTGCCCGGCTGATACTCTGGCTGCACAAACGAGCGTCCAAGCTCCAAGGTATAAGGCAAATAGTTTTTGACAAATTCTTCGGTATAATGGAACAGCTCTGCCGTTGGAGTACATATTGAACCGTCTACCGAACGGAACATATTGCTGCCGTGGATGAAACGATAGCCACCAACAATAGCCTCATTCTCTGCGTCCCATACAAACAGCTGTTTGAAGCAATACGGTTCGGGAAGTGTGTCGAACTCGTCTATGTCGATTTCCTTGCCGGTGCCACCACCTTCAACAGCAAACGACAGCTCGCGCAGACGTCCTATCTCACGCATAATGTTGGGCGACAAGTGTGCTGTGGTGACATATATATCCTTGCCCCCATAGTTCGTGTGGCGCAGGAAATTTTTGTTCGACAATTCCGCCTTGATCAAATCACGCGGCACGGGCGGAATAATATAGCTCAAATCTTTCTCCATTTCAATTTTATTACTTTTTAATTACCTGTTTCTCATCAAAACTCCCATCTGGGTTATCAGCGAGCGAGTAGACATAGTCGTGCAACCGAACAGCCCACTCGCGAGCTGGCACGTCGTTGGCAAATGTTTGATACGGTATCGGTCTGCCGACAACCATTCGGAACGTCTTGCCACGCTGGGCGAACATCTCGCCAGGCAGCAACGCCATTTCAAAATTAAACTTGATTCCCAAACGCTTGCGCAGGTTTGCAATGGTATAGAACCAACGACGGTTACGTGCTTCAATATAAACGGGCACAATATCTCGATGGTGCTCCACAGCTTTTTTTACAACCGTGGGCTTCCACTCCAGATCGACAATGCGCCCCTTTATACGCCTGGAACAAAGCCCAGCAGGAAAATAGAGTAGTGTATTGCTACCGCCAAAAGCGGCCTCAAGACCCGCGGCTGTTGCACGGTTACCGTGGACTTTATCAATTGGAACAAAAACAGAACGCAAATTAGGAAGGTGCATCAGGAAATCATTGACCGGGAAGAGTATGTCACGTCTCACTTCACCCACAGCACCTATCAGCGCCATACCGTCGGGACCTCCTAGCGGATGGTTGGCAATAACAATCGGCGAACCATTAGAAGGTATACGTTCGCTATGTTCCAATAGCACCTTGATATCAAGATCGTCAAGTATCGCGCGAGCGAAATCGACTCCCTCTTTGTCTCGATTTTTGTATATACCTTCGTTCAATTCGTCGACGTGCAGCAGACGGTTCAACAGCCGCAAAACGAACTTGGAAGTCTTGACTCCCTTAGCCTCAAGCACCTTCTGCAAATCTATATATTTCTTTGTTATCTCCTCCATCGGCAGTGGTTTGCATCAAAAAAAATACACAAAAGTTTTGGCGATGATGCGTATCACCATAACAATAATATAAGTATTTAATATATATTGCATTTCGACAATTCTCGTGAAAGCAATACTCAATGCAAAATTACAGAAAAAAAAAGAAAAACAACAACAAAAAACAAAAAACAAATCAGAAATCCGCGTTACAGCCTCATTGTCAAAGTGCTGCGAACACAAATAATCATATCACAAACGACATCAATTTGATATGCTTTGGTCCGCTTTGCTTCCCACCCATAATTGCGTTGGTCGTTAGTATCAGACAAAAAAAAAGGGTGCCGTTTCGGCACCCTTGATCTGTTTTTAAACTGGCTTATTCAATGGTGATGGTTTGAGCAAGCTGTTTCTGTTCTTCAGGAGTGAATTTAGGCAAGGTGATGGTCAATATGCCATTCTCAACCTTTGCACCTATCTGATCGCGCTTTACATTCTCAGGCAGTGAAAGCAGTTGCTTGAACTGCATCGTGCTGAACTCTTTGCGCAGATAGTGGCGTTTTTCGTCCTGTTCCTTTTTCTCATCTTTGCGGTACAACTCGATAACTAGGTTGTTGTCGGTGTCAATGCTCAAGTTGAGGTCTTCCTTCTTCATACCAGGGATGCAAACATCGAGGCGGTAATCTTTGTCGCTTTCGCTGACATTAATTTTCGGAGTCATCGTGTTGTCCTCCGTGCTGCACAGGCCATTCCAGCGGTTCCAATCCAGAAGTTCGTTGAACATTGTGCTCATCAGATCGTTGTTTCTTCTTGCTACTAACATTGTTTTAATCTCCTATTTTTAATTGTTATACTTTTTGATATTTGATTGATTTGTCTTTATTTGCCACTGTCTTTTGAATCTCTCGCAGACAACTTTCTACAATCAAACACCATACCCCACTCAAAATACTGACAAAATGTCCGATTTTTGGCATTTTTCGTCATTTTTAATATGACATTTTGTCAGTTTTATCCGTTTTCGAAGGAAAACAAAGCTAAACTCAAGGGTCATAATCGCTCCAAAATCAATCAACAAAAACGCTGTTATTTTTCCAAAAAACGGACTAAACAAAACAAAAAATCATACCGTTTTTCAGTAGGTCAATGGCAAAACAGCACAAAATTACATATTGATTTTCAATAAATAACAAAGATATTAAAAATATTTTAGAAAAAAGTTATTGTCAGTTCAAAAATTAGTAGTACTTTTGCACTCTCAAAAACGTAAAGAAATGGCAAAGAAAAATAAAGACGCAAGAGTTCAGGTAATCCTCGAATGTACCGAGCAGAAGACCAGCGGTGTTCCTGGTATGTCGCGTTATGTCACGACCAAGAATAAGAAGAACACTCCGGAACGTTTGGAACTTAAGAAATACAACCCGTTCCTGAAGAAAGTAACAGTTCACAAAGAAATCAAATAATAGGAGAGATTAGATTATGGCAAAGAAAGTTGTTGCTACCCTGAAGACCAGCACTGGCAAAAGTTTTGCTAAAGTTATCCGTATGGTCCGCTCGCCCAAAACCAATGCTTACGTTTTCAAAGAGGAGGTCGTTGCCTCTGACAGCGTTCAGGAATATTTGAAAAAGAAGTAATTGTAAATGATTTTTTCATATTTTTTACCTCGCTTTTAGCGAGGTTTTTTTTTGCCTATGTTTTTTTTTGAAAATTTTTAACAATCCACTGAAAAAAAAGTCTTATCTTTGCAAAATATTTTATACGCAACATTTTAACCAATAAACCGCCAAACTAACTACGCATCACTATGGGACTGTTTTCGTTTTTCAGCAAAGAGAAAAAAGAAACCCTTAACAAAGGTCTTGATAAAACCAAACAGAGTTTCTTTTCAAAGCTTTCAAAATCAATACTCGGCAAGTCCACTGTCGACGACGATGTCCTCGACAATCTTGAGGAGACCCTCATCAGTTCTGACGTAGGAGTTGAGACAACTCTGAAAATCATAGGAAACATTCAGGAGCGTGTGAAACGTGACAAATATATTGGTGTTTCCGAGCTGAACAGCATTTTAAAAGCCGAAATCGCCGAGTTACTGAACCAGCACCACGACGACGAGTTTGACGATTTCAGTTCTCCTCTGACTAAGAAACCTTACGTCATCCTTGTTGTAGGCGTCAACGGCGTGGGCAAAACGACCACTATCGGCAAACTTGCCTACCAGTTCAAACAGGCTGGCAAAAGCGTTATGCTTGGTGCTTCCGACACATTCCGTGCCGCCGCTGTCGACCAGCTGACAATATGGTCGGAGCGCGTGGGTGTACCCATCGTGTCGCAGGGAATGAATGCCGATCCTGCCTCGGTGGCATACGACACACTTCAGTCTGCCCTTTCCAAAGGAACCGACGTGGTCATAATCGACACCGCCGGCCGACTGCACAACAAGGTGGGACTAATGAACGAACTGTCGAAAATAAAGAAGGTGATGCAGAAACTCATACCCGATGCACCGCACGAAGTGTTATTGGTCCTTGACGCTTCAACGGGCCAGAATGCCATCGAACAAGCACGTCAGTTCACCGCCGCCACAGAAGTCAATGCATTGGCACTCACCAAACTGGACGGCACAGCAAAAGGTGGTGTAATCATAGGCATAAGCGACCAGTTCAAGATTCCGGTACGCTACATAGGACTTGGCGAACAAATGACCGACCTTCAGATTTTCAACGCCGATGAGTTTGTCGACTCACTGTTTGCTGAATAACCTTTTCTGCACTCTCTGTAATCAATGAAAATCAACATTATAACACTTGGTTGTTCTAAAAATACAGCCGATTCCGAACATCTGGCCGGGCATTTGAAACGAGCCGGTTTTGAAGTGCATTTCGACCGCACTCGCAACGACTGCGACGTCGTTGTTGTCAACACGTGCGGTTTTATTGGAGATGCAAAAGAAGAATCTATTAACACCTTACTGGAACAGATAGAAATAAAAACACACGGTCGCAAGAAACGCCGCATCATTGCAGTAGGGTGTCTTATAGAACGTTATCGTGAAGAGCTGAAAAAGGAACTGCCGGAGGTCGATGCTTTCTATGGCGTCAACCAGTGGGATGAAATCGTAAGGTCGCTAAAGGCTGAATTCTACGAACGCCTGGAAGCAGAACGAATGCAGAGCACACCAAAGCACTACGCCTATCTGAAGATTGCCGAAGGCTGCAACCGCAGCTGTTCATACTGCGCCATACCGATGATACGCGGACGGCACAAATCACGCCCCATAGAGGACATTGTCGACGAGGCCAAGCGTATGGTAGCAGAAGGAGTCAAAGAGCTCATTGTCATATCACAAGACACGACATACTATGGTCTCGACATTTATGGCGAACGACGTCTTGGCGAGCTGCTGATCCGCCTTGCAAATGAATCGGGAGCCGAATGGATACGCCTGCACTACACCTACCCTGCTTCATTTCCAGAGGATGCCATCGATGCCATTGCACATCATCGCAACATCTGCAAATACATCGACATACCACTGCAGCACATCAACAGCCGACTGCTCGACTCAATGCAACGAGGCATCGATCGAGAGGGCACATTGGAACTACTTAACAAATTCCGCGAGCGCATACCCGACGTAGCAGTCCGCACGACACTCATTGTCGGATACCCCGGCGAGACAGAGTCTGATTTTGAAGAACTAAAAGATTTTGTACGCAACGCACGTTTCAGTCGTATGGGAGTCTTTGCCTATTCTCCCGAAGAAGGCACGGCGGCCTACGCCCTCGGCGAGACAGTAAGCGAAGAGGAGAAGCAGCGACGAATTGATGAACTAATGGACATACAGGAACAAATATCGTTGGAAATCAATGAAGCAAAAGTCGGCAAAGAATACCGTGTGCTTATTGACCGCCGCGAAGGCGAGTTTTTTGTCGGACGCACCGAGCAAGATTCGCCAGAAGTGGACGACGAAGTATTGATTCACGCCCATCCATCACTATATATCGGCCGTTTTGCAAAAGTTGTCATCACCCAGGCCCTTGAACACGACCTGCTGGCAGAAGTGAAAAATTAAGTCCCACGGTTTATTTTTTTTCATATTTATAACATTTTTTTGCCCAGTTTAGAAAATGTTTGTATCTTTGCAAACTCGTTAGGAGTATGCAAATGAAACGGAACGTTGACACGACAATACAGTTCAGCGGCTTGAAATCAGGTACTTACACCTATGATTTTACGTTGGACAACAGTTTTTTTTCAGAGTATAAAAATGAAAAAATACTGGATGCGGAAGTCGTTTTCGACGTAAAACTGGAGAAAAAAGAGCGAATGTTGATGTTTCATTTTGCTTATTCTGGAACGTTGACAACAATGTGCGACAGATGTCTTGGTGAGATGACGTTGCCTGTCGAAGGAACTGAGAGTCTCTACGTGAAATTCGGCAACGAAAGTCAAAGCGACGACGAGGATGTAGTCATCCTGCCTGAGAATGAGTACAAGATAGACCTCGCACAGTGGATGTACGGATATGTAGCGGTATCGATACCAATACAATGTGTACATCCTATTGATGCCGACGGCAATCCGACCTGCGACCCCGAAATGCTGAACTATATCAGCGACGAGGATGACAAAGGTCGTACGCAGACCAGCGACGAAGAAACAGACCCGCGTTGGGAAGCACTTAAAAAACTGAAATAAAAAAAATAAACAAATAAAAATTACTAATTATGCCACATCCAAAACACAGGTTCTCACAGACGAGAACAAGAAAGAGAAGAACGCACGACAGCCTTGAGGCTCCTCAGCTGACCACGTGCAGCAACTGTGGTGCTCAGATTCTGATGCATCACGTATGTCCCGAATGCGGTTACTACCGCGGCAAACTTGCCATCGAGAAAAACGTCGAAGCATAACCTGCATCAGTTGCAAAAAGAAAAGAGCCACCTTTTGAAGGTGGTTTTTTTTTCTTCTATTATTTAAGTACACCACTATGCAAATGCCCTGCAAAGAACATATTTTAAATTAGACATCATCCAATAATTGCGCAACAAAACATAAAAGTTTTTTTACGAGTTTTCCTTTGTTTGCATATATAAAATGCGTACTTTTGCAAATCATTAACAAAAACAAATATCTTTATAAAAAACTAAAAAAAAGACTATTATGAGCAAAATACTGAACATTCTCGGAACCAAAAAGTTCTGGATTGAACTGGTGATAATGACACTTGGAATGATGGTCACTGCTGCCGCAGTTTACTATTTCCTTGTACCCAGCAAGCTGATTATCGGCACCATATCGGGTCTCTCGATTGTGCTAAGCAACATCTTTACACACGGACAAGGCCTTGGAATCTGGATTATGTGCATCAACATAGTGCTGCTAATCCTCGCCTTCCTGCTGATAGGTCAGGAGTTCGGTTTCAAGACAGTATACACCGCACTGATTCTCGGTCCGTTAACCGACTTCTGGGCCAAGGTGTTCCCCTGGGAGAACATAGCAAACCCCAACCCCGTTACCGGCACACCGTCGGTGATGGGCGACCCCTGGCTTGACCTCTGCTGCTTCGTGCTGCTGCTCAGCGCTGCACAGGCACTGATGTTCAGCATCAACGCCTCGACAGGCGGCCTCGACATCCTGGCCAAAATCGTCAACAAGTACCTGCATTTCGACATCGGTGCCTCGGTGTCGGTGGCCGGAGCCGTGATTTGCTGCACCGCCTTCGCCATCAACCCGTTCCGTATGGTTATCATCGGTCTAATCGGTACTTGGATCAACGGTCTCGTGGTCGACTATTTCACCGCAACGCTGAACAACAAGAAACGCGTCTGCATTGTGTCGAAAGACTATGACCGTCTACGCCACTTCATCATCGACGAGCTTCAGCGCGGCTGCACAATGTATGAGGTGATTGGCGGCTACAGCGGCGAGAAGAGCATCGAGTTGGAAGCCCTGCTGAGCAAGGACGAGTTCTCGAAGTTGATGGAATACATCAACAAGAACGAAATCAGCGCTTTCACTACTGCCGGCAACGTCAGCGAAGTGTACGGCTTCTGGAACAAGCACAAGAAGAAATCGAAACTCCACGCCGAGCAGCGATAAAACAGGTATAAAGGCATCGCAACAAGATGCGACAAATGCAAAAGCAGACCGGAATCGGTCTGCTTTTTTTTGACATCCCAAAGACCACTTCAAAGAAACACCAGACTTTATGTCTTCAACTTGTCAGGACATACTGTTTCAAAAGAGAATCCCGTTGTATCTTTTTTTTGAGCTCTCGAATGTTAAAAATCATTCCAAATAAAACACAAACCCAACACAAAATTTAACATTTATTGTACGGATTTTAACTTAAAAAGAGTTAAATAACCCGCCAAAATCCCAAAAGCTTAACCCCCTGATTCTAAGCAACCAAACACCTACCAAAGTTCACTCAAAGTTTTACCAAATTCCTACTAAATATCAATGCGGTGGAATTTGATTAAATTAAGTTAAAATTTAACATATACTTTTATGTCGGACGAAGGGGGTGTAGAACGAGCGGAAACCAGACAAAAGTAAGTATTTTGGGATTTGTATAATATTTTCGGCAGAAAACACGCTCCATTAAAAATAAATTATGTATATTTGCATTTCATTATAATAAGACGAAAAACATATAATATACTGATAATGAGACCCAACTTTTCAAATGTTGACTTCAAGGCCCGTAGCGATTCGCAAGAAAGCTTCGAGCAATGGGAGAAGGAGAACCATATCGAGAAAAACTGGACCACTCCCGAACAGATTGACGTAAAGCCTGTTTACGGCAAAGAAGACCTGGCCGGAATGGAGCATCTGAACTACGCCGCCGGTATCGCGCCGTTCCTTCGCGGACCTTACTCGACGATGTATGTTATGCGTCCGTGGACGGTGCGCCAATATGCAGGATTCTCTACTGCCGAGGAGTCCAACGCCTTCTACCGCCGCAATATCGCCGCTGGCCAGAAGGGCCTTTCGGTTGCCTTCGACCTTGCCACCCACCGCGGCTACGACTCTGACCACGAGCGCGTGGTAGGTGACGTCGGAAAAGCCGGTGTTGCTGTCGACAGCATCCTTGATATGAAGATTCTGTTCGACCAGATCCCGCTCGACAAGATGAGCGTATCGATGACTATGAACGGTGCCGTGCTGCCCGTTCTGGCATTCTACATCATCGCTGCCGAAGAGCAGGGTGTCAAGCAGGAGCAGCTGCAGGGCACTATCCAGAACGACATCCTCAAGGAGTTTATGGTGCGCAACACCTACATCTACCCTCCCCTGCCGTCGATGAAGATCATCGCCGACATCTTTGAGTACACCTCGAAGAATATGCCCAAATTCAACAGCATATCCATTTCGGGCTACCATATGCAGGAAGCCGGCGCCACCGCCGACATCGAGCTGGCCTACACCCTGGCCGACGGCCTCGAATATCTGCGCGCCGGTATCAACGCCGGTATGAGCGTCGACGACTTCGCACCGCGTCTGAGCTTCTTCTGGGGCGTGGGAATGAACCACTTTATGGAAATCGCCAAGATGCGCGCCGCACGTATGCTGTGGGCCAAGATCGTCAAACAGTTCAACCCGCAGAACCCCAAATCGCTGGCACTGCGTACCCATTGCCAAACATCAGGCTGGTCGCTGACCGAGCAGGATCCCTTCAACAACGTGGCACGTACCTGCATCGAGGCTATGGGCGCCGCCCTGGGACACACCCAGTCGCTGCACACCAATGCCCTCGACGAGGCTATTGCTCTGCCCACCGACTTCAGCGCACGTATTGCCCGCAACACGCAGCTCTACCTGCAGGAAGAGACCAACATCTGCCGCGTCGTCGACCCCTGGGCCGGCAGCTACTACATCGAGACTCTTACCCACGAGCTGGCACACCGCGCCTGGGCTCACATACAGGAAGTCGAGAAACTCGGCGGTATGGCCAAAGCCATCGAGAGCGGCATCCCGAAGATGCGTATCGAGGAGGCTTCTGCGCGCAAGCAGAGCCGCATCGACTCGAATGTCGACACCATTGTGGGCATCAACAAATACCGCCTCGACCACGAGGATCCTATCGACACCCTCGAAGTTGACAACACCGCCGTGCGCGAAGCTCAGCTGAAACGTCTGGCCAAGCTGCGCGCCGAGCGCAACAACGAGGAGGTTCAGGCCGCCCTCGACGCGCTGACCCGCTGCGCAGAAAGCGGCAAGGGCAATCTGCTCGAGCTCTCCATCGATGCCGCACGCAAACGCGCCTCGCTGGGTGAAATCAGCTATGCCCTTGAAAAAGTTTATGGTCGTTACAAAGCAAAAATAAATCTGATTACCAACGTGTACAGTTCACAGACAAAAGATAGCGAGCTTTTCAAGAAAGCTCAGGCCCTGACCGACGAGTTTGCAAAACTCGAAGGCCGTCGTCCGCGTATTATGGTTGCCAAGATGGGCCAGGACGGTCACGACCGTGGTGCAAAAGTCGTCGCCACAGGCTATGCCGACCTCGGATTCGACGTCGATATGGGACCCCTCTTCCAAACCCCTGCAGAGGCTGCAAAACAGGCCGTAGAGAACGATGTCCACATCCTCGGTGTCAGCTCATTGGCTGCAGGTCACAAAACTCTGGTACCCCAAGTGATTGAAGAACTCAAGAAACTTGGCCGCGAGGACATTATGGTCACCGTCGGCGGTGTTATCCCTCCGCAGGACTATGACTTCCTCTTCAAGGCCGGTGCCGCAGCCATCTTTGGACCCGGCACCGTTGTCAGCGTCAGTGCCATCAAGATGATGGAACTGCTGCTTGCAGCCAGAAAAGGTGAATAAGGAATAAAGAACATTTCAAAAACAAATGGTGTCCCATATGGGACACCATTTATTTTTATTACTTATTAAAAGCTACTCTGCATTCCTGTGGAAAGTCGGAGGCTTGGAGTTCATAATCTCCTGCATCATCTCGATGGACTTCTGATTACTGTTCTTCTCAAAACAGGGAGTCGTAGAGACAACCATAAAGACGGCAAAGCCTATCAATATGGTACCCACACATTTATTGAATATTCTAAGGAAACGATAAGTTATAATGCGTTGCAGCAGCGAAGCAAGCTTGCACTTCAGCACATCCATACTTAACGTAGCTGCCAAAACACCACCGAAGAATAAATAACGCTGCCCGATCGATATCTCGCTTTCACCACAGATGAGTATTGTCACCAGTGTTGCCCAGTAAAGCCATATTACCGGATTGAAGAAATTGAGCGTCACCCCGCGCAGATAGACATTCAGACGCGACGGAATCTGCACGTTGTGGAAACTGATCTTGTCGTTCTCGCTTGATTCGGCTGCGTGGCGCGTTTTAAGGAACATAGTGTAAAGACCGAAACTGGCCACCACAGCAGCACCGACATAGATAATCCATCGGTTGTTGAGCATCAATATCATATCCTCCATCGGTATGTTGCGTGAAATAAGCAATAGCACGGCAACAATTACAACATCACTGGAGCTGACGCCAAAGGCAAAAGGCACCGCATTGCGGAAGCCATAATGAATGCTGGCCTGAATCTGCGAAAAAAAAGCAGGTCCAAAACTGAAAAACAGCGAGAGGGCTATACCTCCCAATATGCCTAACAAGAACAGCGTCATAAGGATAAAATGATGAATAATAACGTCGATTGCGTGTAAATATTGCTTTCATTTTCAAAAAAAATGTTTTTAACCCAATCCAACCTTTTTTCGTAAATTTGCATTGAGAAAAAACAACACCATAAACCAGCAACATTTTGAACGATAACGAGATAATTGACGAGGGGATACTTGAGGCTATGGGCATCAGCCGACCCGCCTATGAGGAGATACAGTCTATCATAGGCCGATTTCCATCAGTCGACGAGCTGAGCACATTGATGGCTATGTGGCAGTCGCAGGCAGGCAGCCAAGGGCTGCTGTCCTGGCTGAAAGGCCAACCGCACAGCATCGAGCGGCACGACTATATTACAAACGACAACGAGCCACAAAGCAAGGACATACGCGAACCGCGAGTGAAAGACTGTATAAACATTGCACGTTCATTGGTTGCAGAGATGTCGGCAGGGACATCCCGCCAAGAAGCATTTGTACATCGCGGCGACGCCTTGTATATGGTTGGCAACGTGTCGGAACTGTTTGTCGATTCCGACTACGGCCGCAAATATCTGCACCTTGCCCCAAACCCTATCAATATTGCTGACGACAACGAAGCTGCCGACTATCTGGAGTTGATACTCAATAGTCTGCGAAGCAACGGCACCCTGTTTGGCTTCCGGCGTATAGGTGTTGGCGGACTCTTCGGCACGTTGGTGCGATGCACAGCCCCGGCAGAGGCAGGCTTCGACATACTTGCCTGCCGCGAAGTGCGCCTCGATGCCTTCCTATTCGGCGAACAGGGTGTACGCTACATCGCCGTACTCGACGAGCCAAACGAAGATTTCTTCCTGCTGAAGCTTGGCGAAGCGCGTATCAACTGCTGCTTCCTCGGCCGTGCCACAAAAGGGCGCATACTTGTCGACGGTATGGATTTCGGCAGCATACACCGCTACATACGATAGTCGACAGACAAAGGAACAATGCATCACCAAAAGAAAATGCGGCGGCCTTTAAAGGTCGCCGCATTGCGCATATTCCCATCCAGCGGAGAAAGACTAGCGTCTTCTCTCTTTGATACGAGCTTTCTTACCTGTAAGATTGCGGAGATAGAAGATTCTGGCTCTGCGGACGGCGCCACGCTTGTTGACATCGATCTGCTCGATGAAAGGCGAAGCGATGGGGAATATTCTTTCCACACCGACACCGTTGGTAATCTTACGAACAGTAAAGGTTTCAGTAGAACCACTTCCGGAACGCTGAAGGACCACACCCTGGAAATTCTGGATACGTTCCTTG
>JAEEGL015296446.1_pt1 | contig 24030 bp, 20 predicted proteins | sample 9134231 | NCBI WGS metagenome assembly JAEEGL01 (sample SAMN16246548, study PRJNA631951) | gut metagenome | biome: gut microbiome; feature: rumen; material: fiber-attached | host: Bos | place: Iran: Karaj | collected 2018-10
TTCTCAGGAAAATATAAAAAATGTATATCTGTTCGGTTGGCTCGTCAGTAATGTAAAAAAAGAACTTACGAAAAAGAGGTCGAAATACTTTATGACTAAGATAATAATTTGTGAAGAGCTGATGAAAGAGATGGATGAAGATTCTCTTGTTTTTATTAAAGGTTCAAGACGTATGCATCTTGATGCTGTTTATGACGAACTTATAGCTATGGACAGAATAAAAAAGGATTAAAAAATGTTTTATCATTTATTTTATTCGTTGTGCAACATTAATATTTTTCAATATATCACGTTTAGAGCAGGCGGTGCGATTCTTACCAGTTTGATAATAAGTTTTTTGATTGCACCATACATAATAAAGACATTAAAAAAATATAAAATTTCTCAAACTATCAGAAATGATGGCCCCAAAACTCATCTGTTAAAGTCAGGTACTACCACGATGGGTGGAATAATAATTATTTTTTCCATGTTAGGCTCTTCGGTATTATGGGCAAGGCTGGATAATTCTTTTATACTATGGCTTATTGCCGCAACAATGTTTTTTGGATTAATAGGGTTTTTTGATGATTATCTTAAACTTGTAAAGAAAAATCCAAAAGGACTTTCTGCAAAAAAGAAGCTTGTTCTTCAATCTATGTTTGCAATTTTTGTTATAAGTTATTTATATTTTTGTCCGACAAACAATCAATATGCCACATCACTGAATATCCCATATTTTAAAACCAATTTCATAGAAATGTCGTTTATGTATTTTGTGTTGATATTTTTTGTAATTGTCGGTAGTTCAAATGCTGTTAATTTAACGGATGGTCTTGATGGCTTAGCAATAGGTAATATTATAATAGCTGCAGTAACTTTAGCAGTATTTTCTTATTTAATAGGAAATGCCAATACCAGTGCATATTTAAAAGTTGCCCATGTCTTAGGTGCCGGCGAAATTTCAGTATTTTTAATGGCATTGTTTGGCGCCGGGCTTGGTTTTTTGTGGTATAACACCTATCCTGCGGAAATTTTTATGGGAGACACCGGCAGTTTATGTTTAGGTGGTTTGTTGGGAATGACAGCAGTTTTTATAAAACAGGAATTAATTCTTTTTATATTGGGAGGAATATTTGTAGCAGAAGCTTTATCTGTCATGATTCAGGTTTCCGTATATAAAAGAACTCGGAAAAGATTTTTCAGAATGGCGCCGTTGCACCATCATTTTGAGTTGGGCGGCTTGACTGAAACTAAAGTGACAGTAAGATTTTGGATAGTAGGAATTATACTTGCAATTTTAGCAATAGCTTCTCTCAAATTAAGATAAATTTATGTCAAAAAACAAAGGTATCAAAATATCAGTTTTAGGGCTTGGTAAATCCGGCATTGCTTGCGCAAATTTGGCGGTATCGAAAGGTTTTTCCGTGTTTGCTTCCGATAACGGTAAAAGAAGAACTCACGAACAAATGAAATTGAATAAAAAAGTTTCCGTTGAATTCGGTGGGCATACGACAAAAGTTCTTGACGGAGATATTATAATAAAAAGTCCCGGTCTTCCGCACGATTTGGATATTCTAAAACAGGCAGCAAAGGCAAAAATACCTGTATTTAGCGAGTTGGACTTTGCACTGAATTTTGTTAATCCTAAAAAAGTGATAGCCGTTACCGGAACCAACGGCAAAACTACCACCACAACGCTTATTTATGAAATAATAAAGAAAGCATACAAAAATACTTTTGTGGCAGGAAATATCGGTTTTGCAATTTCCGATGTGGTAAAAAAACTTAATTCTAAATCAATTCTTGTTTTAGAACTTTCCTCTTATCAGTTGGAAGATTCTCCTTGTTTTCGGCCGAATATCAGCATAAGTATGAATATTACTCCCGACCACTTAAAACATCATCACACAATGGCAAACTATGTAAAAGCAAAAGCAAATATTTTTGTTAATCAAAAAAGCAAAGATTATGCAATTTATAATTATGCAGACAAATATTTGAGAAAAAGTATTGCTAAAACCAAAGCAAAAATCTTCGAGTTTAATAACAGCAAAACAAGAAATGGGATTTTTTATAAAGACGGTACAATTTATATTAAAAAGTTAGGAAAAACAGTTGCAAAAATAAGTCCCAAAATAAATATTGTCGGCAAACATAACATTGACAATATCCTGGCGGCGACCGCAGCGGCTTATTTAAGCGGCGTTAAAACAAAAATCATAGAAAAGGTTATATCATCTTTTAAAGGGGTGGAACACAGAATAGAGTTTGTTAAAGAAATTAACGGCGCAAAATATTATAATGATTCTAAAGCCACGAATGTGGATTCTACAAAAGTTGCATTAGAATCTTTCGATAAAAACATACAGTTAATTTTGGGCGGACAGGATAAAGGTTCCCCATACAAACCGATATTTAATTTGATAAAGAAAAAAGTAAAAAATATTTTTCTGATAGGTGAAGCCTCAAATATTATAAAAAAACAGCTTAAAGGATCTGCTCCGATGACAGATTGTGAAACTTTGTCGAATGCTGTTAAAAAAATTTATTCGGTTGTTGATTCCGGTGACATTGTTTTGTTTTCTCCGGCATGTGCATCATTTGATCAGTTTAATGATTTTGAACACAGGGGAAAAGAATTTAAGAAGGCAATTTATAATTTATAATTTACAATCTATAATTAAATGTTTAAAAAATTTTTTAGCGATAGCAAATCCTCATCAAAAAATAAAAATTATGATAGTTTTACTTTGATAGTCATTTTTATATTGCTGCTTTTGATAGGGTTTTTTATAATATTATCTTGTGCACCTGACTATAAGTACCTTTTTTCCACAATAAACAAAGACCCTTCTTATTTCAGATTTGCAAAACATATTTTACATCATACATTTTTTATTTTCATAGGTCTTGCGACATTTATTTTAACAGGATTATTGATAAATTACAAAAAATACCAAAAAGTTTTCAATTTTCCTACACCTTTAATTTTGTATATTATCACAACAACACTGCTGGTAATGCCGTTTTTCTTTGCGGCACATAAAGGTGCACACAGATGGATAAATTTAAAAATATTTTCTTTTCAGCCTTCGGAACTTGCAAAGATAGCTTTGATAATAGTTTTAGCAGATTTTTTATCAAGGAAACAAAAATATATTAACGATTTAAAATATCAGATAGTTCCTGCAGCATATTTCTTGATATTTGCTTTGATAATTTTTTTTCAGAAAGATTTCGGAACATTTATTCTTTTAGCGCTTACTTACATAACGATGTTTTTTGTTGCGGGTATAGATTACAAAAAGATTTTTGCAGCATTTGCGGGGCTTATATCCGTGTCGGCTGTGCTTATAATGTTGTTTCCGTACAGATTAAAGAGAATTTTGGATTTTGCAAATTCAATCTTTGACATGTCGGCGGCATCGTATAATATAAAATTGTCTCTTGTTGCGTTCGGTTCCGGAGGTTTATTTGGTAAAGGTCCCGGCAACAGCGAAATGAAGTTGGAACATCTTCCGGAAAGGCATACGGATTTTATTTTTCCGATAATAGGGGAAGAGTATGGATTTTTGGGAACGATGTTGGTAATATTTTTGTTTGTTATGTTAATGAAGACAGGTATGTCGATAAGTAAGAATTGTACCGACGATTTCGGTAAATATTTGGCATTGGGTATAACAATTACAATGACATTGCAGGTTTTGATAAATATGGCAATGACCACAAACCTTATTCCTGCAAAAGGACTGCCGTTACCATTTATTTCTTACGGAGGTTCGTCAATGCTTATCAGTTGTTTGATGTTAGGGGTACTTTTTAATGTTTCAAGGAGCCAGTATATAAAAAATGAAAAGTAATATACTTATTGCGGTTAGCGGTACGGGCGGACATGTCTATCCCGGTTTTGCTTTGGGAGAAGAGTTAAAAAAGTATGCCTATAATCCCGTTTTTATCGTTAACAATAATAAAAACGGAATATCTTTACAAATAGTTAAAAATTCCGGTTATGATTACGAAATATTGGATTTCAAAGCTCCTCCGCGTAAAATCTGTAAAGATTTGTTCTTGTTTCCTTTTAAATTTATTAAAGCAATATTTGATACAAAAAAAGTTTTAAATAAGTTGTCTCCGTCAGTTGTAGTAGGGATGGGAGCTTATTTATCTTTCCCTGTACTTCTTACGGCAAAGTTAGCCGGCATACCGACCTTAATCCATGAACAAAATTCTATTCCGGGGTTAGCAAACAGAATACTTTCAAAATTTGTTACTAAAATTGCAATAAGCTTTAAAAATTCAGAAAAATATTTTAATAAGGACAAAATTATTTTTACATCGAACCCGATTAGAAAAGATATTTTTAATATATCAAGAAAGGTTGCAGCAGAAAAACTGGGGCTTGTTCCAAATGTTTTTACTGTTTTTGTTTTCGGAGGAAGCTTAGGTGCTGTAAAATTGAATAGCATAGTATTTGATTCCGCAAAAAAACTGTTTGAAAAATACGGAAACAAAATTCAAATTATTCACATTACAGGCAATAATGATTTTGAGGAAATAAAACAGAAATATTCCGAACTAAACACAAAAAATTTTATAACAAACTATATGAATGATATAGGTAATGCTTATGCCGCAAGTGATTTGTTAATTTGTCGTGCAGGTGCCGGAGCCGTTAAAGAAGCGGAATTTTATAATTTGCCTGCGATATTTGTGCCGTTTCCTCATGCTACAGACAACCATCAGTTTTTTAATGCAAAATCCGTGGAAAAAGAAAATTTCAGGGTAGTTATAGAAGAAAGAAATTTAGATAGTGAAAAAATAACGAATTTTATATCAAAACATTTTACCGAAAAAATAGATGTTGACAGAAAAGTTTGTCCCGTAAGTTTTCCTCAAGAGGTTTTGGCGAAAGAAGTTCTACAGCTTGTGCGATAAATTTGTAAAAAAAGAACTTCAGGGGTAAAACACAAAGGATTTTTATGAAAAAATATAATATTTTAGTATCAAACGATGACGGGATTAAAGGTCCCGGGCTCAAACCTCTGGTTTACGAACTTTCAAAGTTTGCAAATGTTTTTGTGGTAGTTCCCAAACACGAAATGTCCGGTACAAGCCAATCTATTCATTTAAAAAAATATCTCAAACTTGAAAAGATCAAAAAAAATTTTTTTTCTCTTGTTGGAGGGACTCCTACAGATTGCGTGAAATATGCGCTATATTCTTTTTTTAAAGATAAAATAGATTTAGTTATTTCCGGAATAAATACTTGTGCGAATTTAGCACAGGATGTTGTATATTCCGGAACGGTTGCCGCTGCACGTGAAGGTGCATATTTGGGAATACCGTCAATGGCAGTTTCTGCTTTTAACGAAGAGAATCCATGTTATGATAAAGTTGCAGGTGCTTGCGCGAAGATTGCAAAGCAAGTTTTAAAGACAGAAAAAAAAGGGCGCCCGGCACTTTGTTTAAATGTTAATATACCTGCAAATTATAAAGGAATAAAAGTGGTTCCTTTGGGTATTAGACAGTACGATGAAACTGTTGTTGAAAAGAAAACCAAAAAAGGAACTTACTATAAATTGGCAGGCAGGTTTATTTCCGGAGAAAAAAATAAAAAATCCGACATTTTGACTGTTGAAGAAGGTTATATTTCTGTTACACCGTTGAATTTGGACCAAACAAATTATAAAAAAATAAACAGTATTTTCGAAATGAAAAGTTTAAAATTAAGAACTTAAAATTTGCATTGTTTAGCAAATTTGTTTTTGATATAATATACCAAACTGTTTATAAGGAAAAATAAAATGTTGAAATTTAATTTTGAACAACAATTGAAAAAAACAATAAAAAATTTTGCAAAAACCAAGAATCTTGAGGAAGACATTTCTTTTATAGTGGAAATTCCTCCCAAAAATATAAATGCAGATCTTGCACTAAATGCTGCAATGGTTATGGCAAAAAAGATAAAAACTAACCCCAGAAATATTGCGACAGAGCTAATAGATATAATAACAAAAGAATATTTCAGTATTATAAAATCTGCAGAAATTGCAGGAGCAGGCTTTATCAATTTACATTTTACAGACGAATATCTTAATACAGAGTTAAACAAAATTCTTGAAAGAAAAGAAAATTATGCTAAACAGGAAAACATAAATAAAGACAAAATTATGGTGGAGTTTGTTTCTGCCAATCCAACCGGTCCTCTTCATATAGGACATGGAAGGGGTGCGGCTATCGGCGACAGTTTGGCAAGAATATTAAAACATTTGGGATACAATGTTGTAAAAGAATACTATCTTAACGATGTCGGCAATCAAATGAATGTTTTGGGAGAATCGACAAAAACAAGATACAGACAGTTAAAGGGTGAAGATATTCCTTTTTTGGATGATGGGTATAAAGGTGAATACATAAAGGATATTGCGCAATCTCTTATAAACGAAGGCAAAAATTTTGATGAAATAGATTTTAAAAAAGAATCTCATACAAGAATTTTAGAAACGATAAAAAAAGATTTGGAAGAATTTAAAGTAAGTTTTGACAGTTGGTTTTCCGAATCCAAAATAGCGGCAGAAAAAGATAACAACGGCAAAACGCAGGTTGATAAAGTTTGCGAGTATTTAAAAGAAAAAGGTTTTGCTTTTGAACAAGAAGGAGCTCTTTGGCTGAAATCTACTCTTTATGGAGACGATAAAGACAGAGTACTAAGAAGAACGGACGGCAGATATACTTATCTTGCTTCCGATGTGGCATATCATAAAAATAAGTATGAGCGAGATTTTATGCAGGTTATTAACCTGTGGGGAGCAGATCATCATGGATATGTTCCCAGAATTATGGCCGCTATACAAATGTTAGGGCAGAAAAAAGATGCTTTAAAAGTTATTTTGTATCAACTTGTTTCTCTTATGCGCAACGGACAGCCTGTTGCTATGTCTACAAGAAGCGGGGAATTTATAACTTTAAAAGAAGTTGTTGATGAAGTTGGAAGTGATGCTTGCAGGTTTTCTTTTTTGTTAAGAGCACCAGATTCCCCTCTTGAGTTTGATTTGGAACTGGCAAAAAAACAAACTACGGAAAACCCCGTATTTTATGTACAATATGTAAATGCAAGGTGTCAATCTATATTGAAAGATTATAAGGAAGATACTTTGTCGGCAAACTTAAATTTACTTACAACAAAAGAAGAAAGAGATTTAATAAAAAAATTGATATCTTTTGAAGATATTTTATTGATATGTGACAAAACGAAAAGTCCGCACCATTTAACTACATATTTAATGGAAACGGCTGATATTTATCATAGATTTTACGAAAAATGCAGGGTGCTTGGTGATGATAAAGAACTTGAAAAAGCAAGAATACAGTTACTGAAGGCAGTATCGATTATAATTATGATTGGTCTTAATTTGCTCGGTGTTTCTGCTCCGTCAAAAATGTAAAAATACTGCAAAAAAGGTAAGATATGAAATTAAGAGAAAAGTTATATAAAAAGAACAGAATTTATAAAGGCAGAGCAATTAATTTTTGTGTTGACGAAATATTTTTGCCTGACGGGAAAAAGGCAAAACGAGAATATATTGATCATCCCGGCGCTGTTGCAATAGTGCCGTTTGTCGATAAAGAAAATATCGTACTTGTTCGGCAGTATCGGTATCCCGTCAACAAAGTAACTTATGAAATACCTGCAGGAAAGCTGGATAAAAATAAAAAAGAATCTCTTATTGCTTGTGCAAGAAGGGAGTTGAAAGAAGAAACAGGTTATACGGCTAAAAAAATAACCAAACTGCTTTCTTTTTTCCCGTCATCAACATTTTCCAATGAAGAACTATATATTTATCTTGCGGAAGGGTTAACCGCAGGGCAAACCCATCCGGATGAAGATGAATTTGTGGAAAAACTTGTTATTCCTTTTAAAAAAGCACTTGATATGATAAAAACAGGAAAAATAAAAGATGCTAAAACGATAATTTCGTTGTTGTATCTGAAAAATTTTAAACCGTCATAAATAATTTATGAAAAAATATTTAATATTGATATTATTGTTACTGCTTTTTAGCTCGCAAAGTTACAGCAATACATTAAAAGGAGTTAAATCTATGAACTTCAAAAACGGCTTAACTGCTGTCATAAAAAAAGACTCTTCCGTTCCTATCGTTTCCGTAAATATTTGGGTAAAAACCGGTTCCATTAACGAGACATCCGCACAGGCAGGCCTTTCACATTTTATAGAACATCTTGTTTTTAAAGGCAGCAAAAACTATCCCGGAAATACGATAACGGAAAATGTTGAGAAAATGGGCGGGCTGATAAATGCGGCAACATCAAAGGAATATACTTGTTTCTATATAGATATACAGAAAGACGGGTATATTGAGGCTATAAAAATGCTTGCGGATATGGTAACAAATCCTCTTTTTCCCGAGGAAGAAATAAAGCCTGAAAGAAAAGTTGTTATTGAAGAAATACAGAGACATAAAGATAGCCCTCATTCACAGCTTTTTGAATATTATATGGAAAATCTGTATAAAGATAGTGCTTATAAAAATAGTATTATCGGTAGTGAAAAAGTAATCGCAAATATACCAAGAGAAGAAATAATAAAATATTTTACGGAAAATTATACACCGGACAGAATGGTAGTTTCTATAGTAGGTGATGTTGATGTTGCTAAAACTAAAAAGGCAATAGCTGATACTTTAGGCAAAAACAAGAATAAAAACACAAAATATAAGGCTCCTAAAATAAAAGAATCTCTAAAAAAAGGGACAGATTTTATTACTAAAGACAAACTTTCACATGCATACATGTTAGCTGGCTTTTTAGGGCCTGATATGTCATCGGATGATATTTTTACGGCGGATGTTGCTTTAAATATTTTAGGTGCAGGGAAATCTTCAAGATTAAACAAAGTTTTAAAAGAAGATAAACAGCTTGTGTATTCAATAACAGCTTCTTTTTTGACTTTAGCAGGTACAGGTTCAGCATATATTTCCGTAATTTTTGATAAAAATAAATATAAGAAAATTATTTCAGTTCTTGAAGAAGAATTGGATAAATTCGCAACAGAAGGTCCCACACAGGAAGAAATAGACAGAGCAAAAATAAATATCAAATCAGATTGGTTGTTCGGTATGCAGACTTTTAACGAGCAGGCAGGACAGTATGGCTATTGGAAATTGTATGGTCATCTGGATAAATTTGAAAAATATTTAAAGAACATAGACAAAGTTACCGTAAAAGACGTAAAAAAGTTTATGAAAAAGTATTATATTAAAGAAAGATTATCAAAGGCGGTAATATTTCCGAAATGAAACATTTGTTGATGACATTATTTTCTTTAATAATATTTTCTTCTACAATTTTTGGAGGTACTTCTGTGGAAACATTCAAGTTAAACAACGGAATTAAAGTTATATTTAAGCAAACTCAAACCGTAGATATAACATCGGTAAAATTTTGTTCTCCCGTGTCAATATTGCATGAGGAAACATCAAAATCGGGTGCTACGGCGTTAATGTATGCCGTAATGAATAAATCTACAAGCAAAAGAAATGCTGTTGAACTTGCAGAAGCTATAGAGAGTTTGGGATCTTCTATATCTTCCGAAGCGGAATATGATTTTTCCGGATGGACTCTTAATTGTATGAGTGAATATTTCGATAAATCATGTGAAATTCTTGCAGACATAATTTTGAATCCGGCTTTTGATGAGAAAGAAATAAATAAGGAAAGACAACTGTTGATTGAATCTATAAAATCAAGAAAGGACAATATCAAATCTGCCGCAAATGATAAATTTATTTTGGACTTTTACGGAAAAAATCATCCTTATTCCGTACCAAGAAATGGCAAAGAGGAAACTTTAAAAACTTTAAAGAAAAAAGATTTGCAAAACACATACAATAAAATTTATTCTTGTAAGGGTATAGTTATAACCGTAGTAGGAAATATAAAAAAGAGTAAAGTAAAAAAAGTTCTCAACAAATATTTTGGCAATATGGAGCTGATAACGGATGTTCCGAATAATATTCCTTACAAACTTCCCAAAATATCGGAAAAAGATACCATTGTAAATTCAAAATTTAATCAGGCATTTATAGTTTATGCGTATAAAGCACCGGATATTTTAAGCAGAGATTTTGTAACATTGAAAATAATTAATTCTATTCTCGGCGGAAGGATGACAGGCAGACTGTTTATTGAATTAAGAGAAAAGCTTGGCCTTGCTTATGAAGTAAGCTCACTTTATCCGTCCAGAGTAGATAATAGCTACTTTGAAATTTATATCGGACTTGATAAGAAAAATATTGATACCGCAAAAAAGGGTATTGAAAAAATAATAACAGATTTGTGTATTAACAAAGTTGGCGAAGAAGAATTGCGAGATACAAAAAATTTTATTAAAGGTGTCTATTTACTTGATCATCAATCCATAGAAAGACAGGCATATTATTTGGCATTTAGAGAAATGACAGGACATGGTTATAAATACGATGAAGATTATATTGACCTTTTGTCAAAGGTAACGGCAGCGGATATTATTAAAGTTGCAAACAAATATTTTAAACAAAAACCATATAAACTTATAATGCAAAAGTTGCGTTAACAACTTTTGCATTATATTATATATAATTATATTGAAAGCTTCTGTAAAAGTTTATATTTTTCCACATCAAACGTTTTTGTTAATTTTGGAATTTCTTCAAATGGTGTACACTTTATTCTGCCTTTTTCTATTCCGACAAGAAGATTAGTTTTATCTTCCTTCATCAATCTTATTGCTTCAGCTCCAAGCACTGATGCTAAAATTCTTTCTCTTGCCGTTGGAATACCGCCTCTTTGAATATATCCTAAATTACTTACTCTTACATCAAGGCCTGTTTTATCGCTTATCAGTTTACCAAACTCAAAAGAGTTTCCGCAACCCTCGGCATAAGCAACAATTAAGGATTTTTTACCTAATATGCTTGCTTGTCTGAATTTGTCACAAAGATCATCAATATCAGGTTTTACTTCCGGAACTATTATTACTTCTGCACCTGCGGCAAGTCCTACAGCCAATGTTAAAAAGCCATGATGTCTGCCCATAATTTCTACAACAAAAATTCTGTCATGACTTTTTGCCGTATCTCTTATTTTATCAATAGCTTCAACAGCAGTATTAAGAGCAGTATCATAACCTATAGTTTCTTCGGTGCCGACAACATCATTATCTATTGTTCCCGGGAGGTTAATAACTTTTATACCATGTTTGCTTATTGCTGTTCCTGCAGCAAGCGAACCGTCTCCGCCGATAATAACAAGACCATCAATTTTTAAGTCGTTCAAAATTTTAACGGCCTTTTTCATGCCGACTTCCGTTTTAAGTTCCGGACATCTGCCGGTTCTTAATATTGTTCCCCCCTGGTTAATAATTCCGCTGACTGTTCTTGCAGTCATATTGATATAATCGCCATCTAAAAGTCCGTCGAAAGCTCTTTTAAAACCTACCATTTCAAATCCGCAAAAAATACCCGTTCTTACAACGGCACGTACGGCGGCATTCATCCCCGGAGCGTCTCCGCCGGCAGTAATAACGCCTATTCTTTTATTGGCCATATATCCTCCAAAATTTCTTTTATCGGTTTTTTATTTCATCTTGAAAATCATTTCTGTTCTTCTGTTTTGTGCACGACCTTCGGCAGTAGAATTATCTGCTATGGGTTTAGATGCTCCTGCGCCTTCCGTAGTGATTCTGTTTGCATCAATACCTTTTTTTACAAGATATTTTTTAACGGATTCGGCTCTTCTTTCAGATAAATTTTGATTATATTTAGCATTACCTATACTGTCAGTGTGTCCTTCTACTTTTAAAGTTACATAAGGATGGGCATTTAAGAATTCTGCAACGGCATCTAATCCCTCATAACTATCCTTTGATATAACATCGGAATTAAAATCGAACAAACCTTTTTTTGCAATTTTTTCGAAATCAATTTTTATTTCATTATTCTCATTTTCTTCGGCATTCTCAAGAGCCTGAGCAATAATAGCGGAATCACTTAAGGCTGTTGCCATTTCGTCTGACATTTCTCTGTTATTATCTGGCTTTATACCTTCCAAAGGCTCAGGAACCGGAGCTTCATCACTAAGGGCCGCAGCCATCTCATCAGAAAGCTGAGATGCTTCTTCTGCAGGTTCTTGTGCCTGCTCTTCTTGTCCTGCTGAGGCAACTTCTTCACATACACATCTGTCCGGACGAGCATATTTAGTTCCGCAGCCGGATATAAGTACTGCAACAAATAAAATCAAAAGTAAATTTAAACATTTGTTCATAATATTATCTCCTTAAACTTAAAATTTTTAAAATTTAAATTCTATTCCTGCATTAAGCAACCAACCATCTCTTCCCGAGAAAGATTTGTTGATTTTGCAATGTAATACGGTATAACCCCATATTTTTTCTACACCCAAGCCGAGGAGAAAAAAATCGGAATAATATTTATCATAAGTATTTGTGTCATCGATTTCAACTTTACCGTCTGAAGAAACGACGAAATATTTTGCTTCTCCGGAAAGTATCCAACAACGGCCTAAATTTTTGGCGGCTTTTATACCGGGTACGATTGACATATTAAAATAATCATCGGATTCTACTTTCGTGCCATCAAGATTAAATCCTTCCGATATATCAAAGTCCGAATTGAAAACAATGTTTGGTTGAATAGTAAAACTTTTGTTACTTACTTCAAAATTGTAACCGGCTTTTAATGCTACGCCTAAACTCTGAGAGTCAAAATCCTGTTCATCGGAGTTTGCTTCCACTTTTGTTTTCCTTAAACCGAAATCCGCTATCGCGCCAAAGAATAATTTGTTTATATACCAAATTGCTCTTGCTCCGATATATCCGCCGTTAAGACGGGCTTTTTCGGATTTATCTAAGGTTCCTTCCGTATAAGCTGCAAATATTCCGTATGTTGCATCGAAATTGTCAGTATATTTTCTGTCGGTGTCAACGCCCAAAAGTATACCATAATAATCGGCATCAAATTTCTTATAACCGAAATCAACAGCTTCTTTGCCGTCAAAACCTTTTACCCATATTGTAATGCCGTCCCTGTCATCTACATTTCCTGCGGGATATTTGGCTTCTTTTGTACTTTCGGAAGAAACATTTTCTGTTCCCTGTTTTTGAAAGAAGGTATAATTTCCCAAATTATCGAAAATTGTTTCCGCTACTTCCTGTGTAAAAATACTTGTGCCGCCCGTTGCAACTCCTGCAAAGTTTCCGTCAATACCTGCAAAAGCGTTAACCGTGATACCGGCAACAAATAACATTGTACTGCACAATACTGCAAGCTTCTTCATGTATCCTCCATGTTTTGTTGTTCATCATAAAACGGAGAGAAAGGGATTCGAACCCTTGTTACCGTTTCCGATAAACAGTCTTTCCAGGACTGCGCCTTAAACCACTCGGCCATCTCTCCAAAATTGATGTAAAATTAAGTTGCCATAGATTATATAAATTTTTTATGATAAATTTCAATAAAAAAAAGGCACAAAAAACACCTTCTTGTTGACACACATATTGTTTTTAGGTATAATGCTCACATTGTAATAACGAATTGTTTTCGAGAGAAAAAGTAAAAAATGAAAAATTTTTATAAAAAAATTAAAAATTATTTCTTTTCGGTAAAAAGTGTTGTTGTAAAGGAAGATATATTTGGTTCTGCAGCGGAAATGTCATATATGTTGACACTAAGCATTTTTCCGCTGCTTATTTCTTTTATGGCGATGTTTTCTTTTTTAGGAAACACATCTTTTGTATCTCAGGGGCTTGATGAACTTTCACGTTTTGCCCCGGCTGAAGTTGTTATTGTGATAAGGGCAGTTTTGAAAGAAGTCATATTGCTTAAAGGTCGTTCGGTTGTTGCAATTATAGGATTTCTTATTACGCTGTATCTTGCATCAAATTCAATATCGGTGATAATAAAGTGTCTTAATAAATCAGATAAAATCAATGATACAAGAAGTTTTATCTATAAAAAATTTTTATCGATATTTATGGTATTTGTTTATGCAGTTTTCCTTTTTTTAGGTGTCAATCTTATTGTTTTCGGTAAAACTATTTTAGCATTGATATCCACATATATTCGTTTTATTCCGGTGGAAACTTCACAAATGATTTTGTTTTTAAGATGGCCTGCAACATTTACTTTAATTTTTCTTATTGCCGTAATGAGTTACTATATTCTTCCTGCAGCCAAAAGAAAAATAATCGAAGTTTTTCCTGGGGCGCTGTTTTTTACTGTTTTTTGGTTAGCAGGCTCTCTTTTGTTTTCGATATATATCAACAATTTTGGTTCCTACAACAAGGTGTACGGTTCGATTGCCGCAGTTGCAATATTAATGATTTGGCTGTACTTCACTTCGGTTGTTATTCTTGTCGGCGGAGAAATAAATAACCGAACAACAATCAATAAACAGTAACAGTAAAAATGTTTTATAAAACAAAACGGGACAGGAGTAAGTTTTATATCTGTCTTTAAGAGCTATTTTTTATTTGTCAAAAAAATAGAAATATTATAAAATAACAAATAAAAAAATGATTGGGAAAGGCAATGTATAAAAAAGTAGCTATTGTCGGCAGACCTAATGTCGGCAAATCAACACTGTTTAACAGGTTTATCGGCAGGAAAAAAGCTATTGTCCACGATATAGCCGGAACAACCAGAGACAGAAACGATTATGAAGTTGTTTGGAAAGATAAACATTTCATAGTCACCGATACGGCAGGGTGGAGTGATGATATAAACGAATTTTCGGAGTCTATGAGCAGACAATTGAATATGGCTATAGAAACTTCCGATATTATTCTTTTTGTCGTTGACGGCAAAGAAGGCATTCATCCGTACGAACCTACAATTGCAAAATCTGTTAGAGCAAGCAAAAAGCCCGTGATACTTGTTGTAAACAAAATTGACGGTTTTAATGACGAAGTAAAAAGTTATGAATTTTATAAATTAGGTTTTGATAATATAATTTCGGTATCTTCGTCACACGGCAGGAATATGAACGAACTGCTAGAGGCTATATGCGAACAAATAGGAGATAATGATACTGTTGAAAAACAAGATAATCTGTTAAAAATAATTTTTGTCGGCAAACCTAATGTCGGCAAATCTTCTTTGGTTAATTCTTTGGTTCAACAGGAAAGATGTATAGTTCACAATATTCCTGGAACAACAAGGGATTCCCTTTCCGTACATGCAACACACAACGGAACAGATTATCTTTTAGTTGATACTGCCGGTCTTCACAGAGGCAACAAACTGAAAGATGATTTGGAATATCTTTCCACACTCAGCACAAACTATGCTCTAGATGAAGCAGATATAGCGGTACTTGTGGCAGATGCCGAACAAGGTATAGGTGATACGGAAGCCAAAATTGCAGGTATGATTATTGAAAAGAAAAAACCGTGTATTATTGCCGTTAATAAGTGGGATTTGATTGAAGATAAGGAAGACAGGGTTAGGCTTTTTCAGCAACAACTGGAAGAAAAATTTAAATTTTTGACATGGGCAGATATTATTTTTATATCTGCAAAAACAAAGTTAAGAATAGACAGAATTTTCAGGCTAGCCCCTTTGATTTATAAAGAATATACAAAAATGATTCCGCAAGAAGATCTTAACGAAATGTTAAGGTATGCTACCGATAAGAATCCATATTCCAGGAAAGGAAAAGTTTTAAAAATAAAAGAAATCGAGCAGCCGTTAACGAAGCCGCCGACTTTCAGGTTTGCTGTTAATGATTTAGAGCTTGTTCATTTCTCATACAAAAGATATTTAGAGAATGTTTTAAGGGAGAAATTTTTGTTCCAGGGAACACCGATTATTTTAAAATTCAGAGAAGTAAAAAAATCACGGTCGGTATAAGAGGTAATATGAAAATAAGTATAGTTACCAGTTGTTATAATGAACAAGCCAACCTTGACGAACTTTACAGCAGGGTTTCTGCCCAGTTTGATAAATTCAAAAACAAGTATGATTTTGAATTTATTTTAGTGGATAACGGCTCAACAGACGCAACAGCGGATAAACTGAGAGAACTTGCTTCCAAAGATAAAAAAGTTAAAGTTATTATCAATTCCAGAAATTTCGGGCATATCAGGTCTCCGTTTAATGCGATAAAATCTGCTACCGGTGATGCTGTTATCAGTATCGCTTCCGACCTGCAGGATCCACCGGAACTTATTACTGATTTGATAGAAAAATGGGAACAAGGCAACAAAGTTGTTCTTTTACAGAAAAAGGATAGTGAAGAGAATTTTTTTATATATAAATTAAGGCAACTTTATTATAAAATTCTTTATAAAATTACGGATACAGGTGTGGAACTTGCGCAGAATTGTACAGGTTCCGGGTTGATAGACAAATGTGTCGTTGATATACTAAAGAAAAATGATGATCCTTATCCGTATTACAGAGGACTTATTTGTGAAGTCGGTTTTGAAAGAGCCTATATTCAGTTTAGTCAGCCTAAAAGGAAAAGAGGAATATCGGCAAACAATTTTTATACTTTGTATGATATGGGTATGACAGGGCTTGTTAAAAACAGTAAAGTTCCGTTGAGAATAATGGCAATGATAGGCTTTGCGATGTCGGTTATAACTTTTATGGTATCTGTTTTCTATTTGGTATGGAAATTGATAAATTGGCATACTTTTTCTATGGGTTTAGCTCCGATAATAATCAGCATTACTTTTCTGGGTTCGGTGCAGTTGTTTTGTTTAGGGCTTCTTGGCGAATATATTGCCGCAATTTACACAAGAATCGATAACAAACCTTTGGTAGTAGAAAAAGAAAGAATCAATTTTTAAAGTTGAGGAGAAAATAATGAGAAAAGGTATTATCTTGGCAGGCGGTAAGGCTACTCGTTTGTATCCGTTGACTTCGGTAGTGTCAAAGCAGTTATTACCGGTATACAACAAACCGATGATTTATTATCCTTTATCCGTACTTATGCTTGCGGGAATAAAAGATATTCTCATAATTTCTACACCGGATGCTCTTCCTAAATTCAAAGAATTGTTTTCCGACGGCAAAAGATTGGGAATAAATATATCTTACAAAGAACAACCATCCCCCGATGGACTGGCACAGGCATTTATTTTGGGAAAAGATTTTATCGGTAAAGACAGCGTAGCTCTTGTTTTGGGTGATAATATTTTTTACGGGCATGGACTTTCCAAAAAACTGGAAAAGGTTTCCGCACAGGAGGAAGGTGCAACAATATTTGCATATTCTGTTGAAGATCCCAACAGATACGGTATAGTTGAAATGGATGAAAACAATAAGGCCGTTTCAATACAGGAAAAACCTCAGGAGCCAAAATCCAACTGGGCAGTAACGGGATTGTATTTTTATGATAATAATGTTGTTGATATTGCAAAAAGTATTAAACCGTCTGCAAGAGGAGAGTTGGAAATTACCGATGTAAACAACATCTATTTAAAAGAAAATAAATTATCGGTAGAACTTTTCGGAAGAGGTTTCGCATGGCTGGATGCCGGAACTTATGATTCTCTTCTTGATTCTGCGATGTTTATTAGAGCTATTGAACAAAGGCAGGGAATAATGGTAAGTTGTTTGGAAGAAATAGCCTACAGGAAAGGGTTTATCAATAAAGAACAGCTACTTGAAAATTCAAAACTTTTTAATTCTGTCTACGGTAAATATTTACAAAAAATTGCAAAAGAAAAAATATAAAAATGAAATTCTATATAGAAACTTTAGGTTGTCAGATGAACGTGAACGATTCCGATAAAATGGCGGAATTTTTATTGAATAACGGGTTGGAACATTGTGACAATTATGCTGATGCAGACATGGTGATAGTTAATACTTGCTCCGTACGTTTTTCTGCCGAACATAAAGCATATTCTCTTCTAGGCAGATTAAAAGAACAAAAGGACAAAAATTCTGATTTGATTATAGGCGTAACAGGTTGTATGGCGCAGTATGCCGCCAAAGAGATAAAAACAAGATGTAAATATGTAGATTTCGTGCTTGGCGCAAAGGATTTTGAAAAGTTCGGAAAGACGGTGAAACGTTTTTTAAAGGCAAAAAAAGTTTCTCCTGTTCATCCGTTTACATGTTCGTCTGAGGTGTTTAAATATATTACGATAATGAGGGGATGCAGTAATTTTTGTTCTTACTGTATAGTCCCTTATGTTAGGGGTCCGGAACAGAGCATAGATTACAAAATAATTTTAGATGAAGTAAAATATGCCGCAGATAACGGGACAAAAGAAATAATTCTTTTGGGACAAAATGTAAATTCTTACAGTTATAATGATGTAAATTTTACGGGTTTATTGCAGAAAATTTCCGAAATTGAAAAAGTTACAAGAATAAGGTTTATGACCAATCATCCGAAAGATTTTTCCGATGAATTGATAAACGAAATAGCGGAAAATAAAAAAATTTGTCGCCATATTCATTTACCGCTTCAGTCAGGATCTGATAATATTTTAAAAGCAATGAACAGAAAATATACTTATGAGCAATATGAGGCTTTATACAACAAAATTAAAAACAAAATTCCCGATATTAATATAACAAGTGATGTAATAATAGGTTTCCCGGGTGAAACGGAGAAAGATTTTGAAGCTACCTTTAATGCTTCGCGGAAATTACAATTCGGAGGGCTTTTTATATTTAAATATTCTGCTCGTCCGAATACGCCCGCATCAAAAATGGGAAACAAAGTTCCTTTGGAAGTTATAAAGAAAAGACATGCTCTGCTTTTAGAAGATTCCAATATTATTTCTAAAAAGATTAATGAGAAATATATAAATAAAACTATTGAAGTTTTGGTTGAAAAATATAATATTCAAACCAAAACTGCGGAGGCGAGAAACAGCCAAAATATAAAAGTTTTCTTTTCTTCCGATAAAGATCTAACGGGACAAATTGTTAATGTTAAAATAACAAAAGTTTTACCTAACAGTCTAAACGGCAATTTATAATTCAAAAATGAAAGTTTTAAAAATATTATCCGTCATCTTAATATTATGTCTGGCTGTAGCATCTTGCTATACATTTGTTAATATAAAAAGGGCACTAAAATATTATCCTATAATAGAAAAATATAGCACGCAATATAAAATAGATCCTTTACTTACGGTATCCATAATGAAGGTAGAATCAAACTTCAATCCTAATGTTAAATCTAAAAAGGGCGCTATAGGTTTAATGCAAATAATGCCGCAAACCGCAAAAGAAGTTTCCGAAAAATATTTAAACCTTAAAGGGTTTAGCGAAGAAAAACTATATGAGCCTGATTTTAACATAATGATAGGTGTTTGTTATATTAAAATATTGTCGGATATGTTTAACGGCAACATGAACCTTGTGCTTGCTTCTTATAATGCAGGGCTTGGCAATGTACAAAAATGGCGTATAGAAAATCCGATTATAGAATATGATCCCGATGAAGTTCCGTTTAAAGAAACAAAAAAATATGTGGCAAAAATCAGCAAATTTTATAAACAGTTAAAGGCAGTAGAAAGTAAAAATAAATAATGAAAGAAAATAATATAAATACTATCAAAGAAAATAAGCCGACGCCGTTGATGCAGCAATATCTAAGCATAAAGGCACAGTATCCAAATACGATACTGTTTTTCCGCTTAGGAGACTTTTATGAAATGTTCGGTGAAGATGCAATAAAGGTACACAACATTTTGGAGGTTGTCCTTACCAAAAGGCAGAAAGATCCGATGTGCGGAGTGCCATACCATTCCGTTAATAATTATATTAGAAAGCTTATCAAAGCGGGTTTTAAGGTGGCAATATGTGAACAGTTGGAAGATCCCGCAACCGTAAAAGGTATAGTTAAAAGAGGAGTTGTAAAAGTTATTACACCGGGAACACTTCTTGAAGAAAATTTGCTCGATTCTAAAAATAATAATTTTTTGATGTCTGTAGTTTTGTGTGCCAAAAATAATGCAGCTGTTGCCGTGGCCGATATTTCCACCGGAGAAATGTTTACTTACAGAACAAATATTTTTAATCTTGAAAACGAAATTACGAAATACAAACCAAACGAAATTGTTGTTAGTGACAGAGATTCTAAAAATGAATATTTGCAAAAAATATTCCACAAGTTTGAGATTCTTGTTTCGCCAGTAAAAGATATTTTTGCGGATTCGAAATATTGTGAAAATTTTATAAAGAAAACATTGAATGTACAGAATTTAAACCACTTCAATATTACCGATAAGGCCGATGTTGTTTCTGCAGCAGGATTGATATATGTATATGTACAGGAAAATCAACCGCAGACGGTACAGATGCTGCAAAGTATTAAATATATTGAGAACAAAGATTATATGGTGCTTGATTCCGTGGCGATAAGAAACTTGGAACTCCTTCGCTCCATTGCTACATTTAAGCAAGAAGGTTCTCTTATAGGAGCAATAGATTCTACCATTACGCCGATGGGAGCAAGATTGTTAAAACACTGGCTTATCAAACCATTACTTAGAGTGGCAGATATTCAGTGCAGACAAAATAAGATAAAACTTTTTGTTGAAAATACTTCCTTAAAAGACGAACTTAGAGAAAATTTAAAAGCCGTCTATGATTTAGATAGAATTTCTGCAAGAGTTGTAGCGGGAACGGCTCATCCCAAAGAGATGTTAGCATTAAAAGATTCTCTTAAAATAATAATAAATATTTTAGAAAAATTAAAAAATATAAAATATTTTTCCGAAGAAAATGTTGTAAAAGAAGAGATAATTTTAAATGTTATAGATAAAATAGAAAATACCATAAATCCCGAAACGCCCACTCTTGTAAAAGACGGAAATGTCATAAAATCCGGAGTATCAAAAGAATTGGACGATTACCGCCTTTTGAATTTTGACGCTAAAAAGTATATTTCCGATATGGAAACTCAGGAAAAACAAAAAACGGGAATAAATAATTTAAGAATCGGCTATACATCGGTTTTTGGCTATTACATTGAAGTAACAAAATCCAATATAGCATCCGTTCCGGCAAATTATATAAGAAAACAAACTCTTACAAACTGCGAAAGGTATATCACACAGGAATTGAAAGTTCTTGAGGAGAAAATAATTTCTGCACAGGATAAAATTATAAAGCTTGAAACAGAGCTTTATTCTTGCTTAAGGCAGGAAATTGCCGAACATGTTGAAAATATTTTGCGGCTTTCTATGCAGGTAGCGGAACTTGATATTTTCCTGTCTTTTGCTGATAATGCCGTAAAATATAATTATTGTTGTCCTGAAATTACTGATACTAAGGATTTGATTTTGCAAGATGCAAGACATCCGGTTATAGAACAAATTTTAAAAGCAGGCTCTTTTGTTGCTAACGATATTTCTTTAAATGATACGACCGACAGAATAATGATTATTACGGGTCCAAACATGTCGGGAAAATCTACATATTTAAGGCAGACTGCCCTGATAGTGATAATGGCACAGATGGGCTCTTTTGTTCCGTGCTCATCGGCCAAAATAGGTATCGTTGACAGAATATTTACCAGAATTGGTGCCGGAGATAACTTGGCGGGCGGAGAGTCGACATTTATGGTGGAAATGGCGGAAACAGCCAATATTCTTAACCAGTATACAGATAGAAGCTTGATAATTCTTGACGAAGTAGGAAGAGGAACATCTACTTACGATGGTATGTCTATTGCCTGGTCAATAATAGAATCGTTTTGCGATATGACAGAAAATAAAAATAAAGGTGTAAAAGTTCTTTTTGCTACACATTATTTTGAGCTTACAAATCTCGCAAACAGTAACAACGGAGTAGTTAATAAGAGCGTGGAAGTAAAAGAGTGGAACAACAATGTAATATTTTTACATAAAATTATTGATGGTGCTGCAGACAAATCTTACGGAATTCATGTTGCTAAAATTGCCGGGCTTCCGTATAATGTGGTAAAAAGAGCCAGAGAAGTTTTAAAAATCTTAGAGAAAAATTTAAACAAAAATTCCGCAAAAGTGGAAGAAGAAATTTGGCAACCTGATTTTTTTACTTCAATTGAGCCTGAAATTTTGGTAGAATTAGAGAAGTTGGATGTAAATGCATTAAAGCCTATAGAAGCACTAAATATATTAAATCAATGGAAGGAAAAATACAGAAAAGGTCAAAAATAAGGAGATCGAAAATGAAAAACAGAAGAAAACATTTCAGACTTCCGGTAATAAAAGATTTGGCGAAAGAAGTATTTATTTCAACAGATGCCGGTTTTTTCCCGGGATTAATGATGAACTTGTCTGCAGGCGGGACAATGCTTATGATGCATTCCGAAATAAAAGTAAACACACAAGTTTGTTTGGTATTTGATTTCGATTCCTTTAAAACAGATATGATAACGGGAAAAGTTGTAAGAAATGAAAGAAAAAATCTCATTTGGAATACGGCTATAGCTTTTACCGATATGAAAGATGAAGATTTTCAAAAAATAATTGAATTATCGGAAGATTTTACTGATTGTGAAAATAAAATTTCTTTGGGAGTAACGGATGTTTGCGATAAGAGTTGCCGTTATTACAGCCTGTGCGAGAAAGCTTTAAAAATATAGGAATACAAAATGTCAATACAACTGCTTGACGAGAATACCATAAATAAAATTTCAGCCGGAGAAGTGGTAGAACGGCCATTAAATGTTGTTAAAGAACTGGTAGAGAACGCTCTTGATGCCGGAGCCACGTCAATATTGGTGGAAATTGAAAAGGCCGGAAAGAAATTGATTTCTGTTACGGATAACGGCTGTGGTATGGATAAAAATGATTTAGAAAAATCTATATATCGTCATACCACCAGCAAAATAACTAAATTTGAAGACATTGCAAATATCTCTTCGTTGGGCTTTAGGGGAGAAGCTCTTGCTTCTATTTCCGCGGTATCGATGTTTACGATAAAAACACAAAAGAAAAATTCTTCTTCGGGATGGCAGCTGTCGGTTGACGGAGAAAAATCTCCCGAAGTGCAGCCATGGGCAGGTTCCGTAGGTACAACGGTTGAAGCAAGAAACCTGTTTTTTAATACTCCCGTCAGAGAAAAATTTTTAAAAAGCGATACTACCGAAAAAGCTAAAATTTTAAGTTGTCTTGATGAAATTGCCCTTGTAAGAAATGATATAAATTTGAAAATAATTTCAGACGGAAAAGCAGTTGCCGATTATCAAAAAACGAATTCAAAAATAGAAAGAATAGAAGAAGTCTTAGGTAAAGATATTTCGCAAAAATTAAAACATATTTCATATGGTCATCCGACTATAGATATAGAAGGGTTTATTACCACAAGGAACAATTCTCTTGCACAAAAAAATATTTGGTACCTTTTTGTCAACGGCAGGTGTGTTAATTACCCCAAATGGCTTATACATGCGGTAAATCAAGCGTGTAAAAGTGCTATACCGTTAGGCAGATACCCGGGAATCATTTTATTTTTAAAAACAAATCCGTCAGATATAGATATAAATATTCATCCGACAAAAAGAGAAATAAAATTTGCTTATGAAAATCAGATGTATGAAATGTTTTATTCTTTCATTAAGAGTTCTTTGGAACAGGATTTGCCTGCAGACATTATGTCAGGCGTGCAGGATACATCTGCAGATGTTTCAATGCATATATGGCAAGGAAAGAAAAAATCTTTTTCCTCTTTTTCTTCTTATGTTCCTTCTCCGAAAATAGATATCGGCAGCTATAAAAAATTATATGAAAATCCTGTTAAAAACATAGAATTTAACGAACCTGTAACGGAATACAAGCAAAAGGATTTAATTAAAGATGAAGATTCTTTTAAATTTATAGGACAAATTTTTGAAACTTACCTGCTGGTAGAAAAAGAAGACACTTTCTTTATCATTGATCAGCATGCGGCACAAGAAAGAGTCCGTTACGAGATGTTTTCTGAGCAATTAAAACAAAATTCTTTAAAAATTCAGCAACTTTTAATACCTGATGTTTTTGAATTGTCAAAACCGAAAGCTGTAGTGCTAAAA
>JAEEGL016134627.1_pt1 | contig 24030 bp, 18 predicted proteins | sample 9134231 | NCBI WGS metagenome assembly JAEEGL01 (sample SAMN16246548, study PRJNA631951) | gut metagenome | biome: gut microbiome; feature: rumen; material: fiber-attached | host: Bos | place: Iran: Karaj | collected 2018-10
AATGAACGACGAAAAACTCAACAAGGAAGAAACAACTGATATCCCCGTCGCTGAAAAGCCCGCGCCGGTGAAGAAAAAAAAGTACAGGATCAACGTGCTGAGAATGTCGATATTCGTGATCTGCTTAGGTGTTGCTTGTTTCAGCGCTGTTAAGCTGATCGGGATCCTTAAGGAATACAAGAAGGGCACGGACACATACAGCGAAGTGGAGGAAGCGGCTTTCATTCCGGCCGGACACGACACATCGGACGAGCCCGACTCGAACGAGAGCCTCATACCGAGCGTGGATTTCGACGCGCTCAAGAAGATAAGCGACAAAGCGGTCGCCTGGCTCTACAGTCCCGGAACAGTTATAAACTATCCTGTGGCTAAGACCAAGGACAACAGTTACTATCTGGATCATCTTATCGACGGCACGTACAACAGCAACGGCTGCTTCTTTGTGGACTACCGCAATTCGGACGGATTCGCGGATCAGAACACGATCATCTACGGCCACCGCATGAAGAACGGCGCAATGCTCTCCAGCATAGCGAAATACAACAAGCAGGAGTATTACGACGAGCATCCTGTAATGTACCTGCTAACCCCGGACGGCAAGTATGAACTTCAGATATTCTCGGCATACATTACCGAGTCCACGTCCAACGCTTACAAGCGGACATTCGATTCCGATGCCAAGTTTACAGAGTGGTTGAACAGCGCAGTAAGACACTCGTATGTTAAGACAGACGTTAAGGTGGGCCCGGAGGATCATGTCGTTACGCTGTCCACCTGCGTCAAGGCCGATGATACCAGGCGTTTCATAGCGCTTGGCAAGCTGGTAAAGATCGAAGACTGATCCTGCAAAGTAATATAATACCGACCTGCTTCGGCAGGCCGGTCCTGTTTTGTTATAAAAAGCAAAGCCCCGCATCTTCCGCGGGGCCGATTTTTTTATTCTATTATCTGCAGCGTGTTCAGGTCCGGGTCGGCGGGGCCGTGCAGGTGTCCCTTGCGCAGACGCACTTCCTCCAGGAAGTCCCAGACTTCCTGCGACATGCGCTCGCCCGGGTAGATGACCGGAATTCCCGGCGGGTAGGGGGCTATCATCTCTCCGGAGATGTGGCCTACCGCGTCTTCCCACCAGATGGGCTTGGTCTCTTCGAAGTAGGCCTCGCGGGGCGACAGCACGTACTCCGGCTGCGGCGGAAGCGGGCTTGCCTTGGGCAGCGGCTTGCCGTCCTTATAGGTGGCCGCTATGTCCGTAAGGGAAGCAACCAGGCGGTCCAGATCCTCTCTGCGGTTGGCAAAGGTTACTATCGCAAGAGCGTTGCGGTAGTCCGCAAGCTCCACGTCCACGTTGTATTCTTCGAAGAGGATCTTCTTAAGCGCGAAGCCGGTGATGCCGATCTCCGCGGCGCTTATCGTAAGACGCGTCTCGTCCAGTTTATATATTCCTGCGTGGCCTTCTATCTCCTTGCCGGCGCAGCGCAGTCCGCGTATCATGTTTATCTCCGCCCTGGCGTCGTGGGCCAGTTCGAAAGCCTCGTCCACCATCTCCGCGCCTCTCATCGCCATGTCGTGGCGCGCCATGTCCAGGGACGTCATAAGCAGATAGGAGGGGCTGGTGCTCTGCACAAGATGCAGGTTTGCTTCCAGGAAAGCGCGGTCCACAAGTCTGCTGTTTACGTGCAGCATGGAGCTCTGCGTAAAGGAACCGGTTACCTTGTGTATGCTCTGAACGCACATGTCGGCTCCGGCCTGGATGCCTCCCTTGGGCAGCCTATCGGAGAAGTAGCAGTGCGCTCCGTGCGCCTCGTCCACCATCAGCACAGCGCCGTGCCTGTGGCAGACTTCCGCAAGGCCCTCTATGTCGGAGATCACTCCGTAGTAGGTGGGGCTTACCACCATCAGTCCGCGGCATTCCGGGTGCTCTTTGAACATCTCTTCCGCCTGCTCCGGAGTTATTCCACCGTGAAGGCCCCATTCTTCCTCTATCTGGGGCATTATGTACACAGGCTTTCCGCCGCCTATGATAAGTCCCATCAGCGCGGATTTATGAGCGTTGCGGGGTATGCAGACCGTCTGGCCGTTGTTGGCCGTGGTTATTATCATGGTCTGGTTTCCGCAGGTGCTGCCGTTTACAAGGAAGTGAGTATATTCGGCGCCCCACAGATCCGCCGCCAGCTCCTCGGCTTCCTTAATGGCGCCGGAGGCGTTGTGCAGGTCGTCCGTAAGAGGCGTTTCGGTAAGATCCATCTTGAAGATCTCGTCGCCCACGCGTTCGCGGAACTTGGGGTCTATGCCGTTCTCGAAACGGTGCCCCGGTATGCGGAAATACGCGGGACGGCGTTCGTCGTACTCGGATATAGCATCGAAAAGGGGAGTGCGGTCCTGATCCATTGTGGTCTCCTTCCTGATACCTGAGAACTCTTGTGGTCGCCGCGGAAAACGGACGGCCCTCTTGTTATGTGTTTGGCAAGAAAAAGTATAGCATCTGCAAGCCCGGACGGCTACGCTTTTTTTAATTATTTTTGCGGGGAAGCTCCGCTTGTGGTATTCTTTAATCGTAAAGAGAGAAAGCATGCGACGCTGGCGCCCGGGACAAACGGCGCCGCGGAAACAACGGCGCGGAACACAACGCGCCGCGGAAAAGGAGGACCGGTATGCACGGACACAGCGCGGAAGAAATGTTCAAGCTGGGCTTCGGCCTTATGAGGCTGCCCAAGCTTGCGGACGGAAGCATAGATGTGGATCAGACCGCGGAGATGGCTGACCTGTTCCTTAAGAGCGGCGGCACCTACTTCGACACCGCCTACGTATACGACAACGGCGCTTCGGAGGAGGCCTTCCGCAAAGCGGTGGTGGAGCGCCACCCCCGCGAAAGCTTTACAGTATGCACCAAGATGAACGCCTGGCTGGGCCATCCGGACGAGGAGACTACAAAGAAGCAGTTCGGGATAAGCCTGGAGCGCACCGGCGCCGGGTATTTCGACTTCTACCTGCTGCATGCCCTGCAGGCGGACAACATAGACATCTACGAGAAATACGGCATCTGGGATTTCGTAAAGGAGCAGCGCGACAAAGGCCTTATAAAGCACTGGGGCTTCTCGTTCCACTCCACCCCGGAGGATCTGGAGAAACTGCTTACAAAGCACCCGGACGTGGACTTCGTTCAGCTTCAGATAAACTACGCGGACTGGAACAGCAGCAGCGTCCACTCCGGCGACATCTACAAGGTAGCAAGGGACCACAACAAGCCCATAGTCATAATGGAGCCCGTAAAGGGCGGCACACTGGCCAAGCCTCCCAAGAAGGTGGAGGAACTGTTCAAGGCGGCGGATCCCAAAGCCAGCTGCGCGTCCTGGGCCATACGCTTCGCGGCGTCGCTGCCCGGAGTAATGACTGTCCTTTCCGGCATGTCCAACGTGGAGCAGATGAAGGACAACCTAAGCTACATGAGCAAGTTCAGGCCGCTCTCCGAGGAGGAGAACGCAATAGTTCTTAAGGCCCGCTCCATTATAGAGAACGACATCTCCATACCCTGCACGGCATGCCATTACTGCACGGACGGCTGCCCCATGCAGATTCCCATTCCGGAGATATTCAAGGTCTACAACAGCAACCTGCTCAGCCGCAAGAACCCGCGGGCGCGCAAGGCCTACATAGCCGCTACCGAGGGCAAGGGCAAGGCTTCCGAGTGCGTGCACTGCGGCCAGTGCGAAGGCGCCTGCCCGCAGCAGCTGCCGATTATGAGCCTGCTTGAAGAATGTGTAGACATGGAAAGCGGAATAATGTAAAATACAAGTACGCGTTTGCATGCGGCAGTATTTTGTGCCGCTGCGAATTGATCCAATACGAAGAAAGGGAAACGGGGCCTCTGCGGCCTCGTTTTCCTATTTGTCGCACGTCAGGCGACCCAAAGTTAAAGCCACGGTATATAATGGTATCGTAAACAGAAAGGACTTACAGGAACTGCGAAGCGCCGGACAGGCAGAAGGAGATAAAAGACATGGCTAAAAAGACCCCTACCAACTTCGGACAGACAGGCATCATAGAGGAGGTCGGATTCTTCAGAGGCGATAAGAAGACCGCGGAAGAGATCGAGGGATTCAAGAAGGAACTGACTGACAGGATCTGCGAATACATACGCGGCATGAAGGACGGCGAAGAAGCGACCTTGTTCGAGATCGCCGGAAAGCTCTTTCCGCAGGACGCAGACAAGGCGGAGCCTCTGCTTATGGACGTATACTACGACGTACGCGACGCGCTGGAAGAAGAACTGACGCTGGACATCAGCAAGCACTCCGACATGATAGTCGGCATGCCTTACGACATACCGTTCGAGATCGTAAGGATCCCGGAGGATCAGAGAAAAAAGACATGGTTCGCGTACGCGCTGCAGGACGCGTGGGGCATGGAACTGAGCGTCGTGGAAGTAAGGACGGACAGCGATAAAAAGAACAGGGTGTATTACTGGAGCAAGACCGAAAAGAAACCCTTCTATCTGTCAGAGCTGGCCAAAAAAGCGGAACTGGACGACGCGGCAATGGAGCAGATAAAGACGCTCCTTGCGGACGACAGGATATACGAAATGGACGAGCTAGAAGGTCCTCCGGACATCGTAGTTATGGACGGTTACGCTCAGGACTTCGTGTTCAGCGACGGTACGCGCAAAAAGAAGATCCGCGGACACAACATCCAGGAGTGCATAGGAGAATACGAGAAGTGCCCCAACTCCGCGCTTGCATTAGACCTGCTGGAAGAAATGTCCGAAATACTGATCCCGCTGGGCGTCTACAAGAAATGCTTCTACCTGGGCAGGAGATAAAGAAAAAGCGTCCGGTAATACGGACGCTTTTTTATTGGAGCAGATGAAGGGAATCGAACCCTCGACCGCAGCTTGGGAAGCTGCTGTTTTGCCATTAAACTACATCTGCGCAGCGAAAGTATTGTAGCACGAAAAGGCGGATAAGAAAAGCGGAATTAACTCAAGTACAACTTGAAAAACTTGTTGAAAGATAAACCGGCGCTTGCTAGAATAATAAGGGAAAGTCCTCTATTATCAAGGTGTAAGGAGGACGAGACGATGAGCAGAAGAAAGACACCCATAGAGACCAGATACTACCTTGTTTACGACAGGATCGTAGGCAAAAGGGAGAACTACGGAGACTGCTGGTTTGAGGAATGGCTGTTCCGGAACGGAGAGTGGATCCCGGATACAGAATGCGTAATAATGGATCACCTTGTAGGCTTCGATCCCACGGAACCACCGGATTCGCCGTACAGGATAGGAAGCACGTCGGTGCTGATGGAGATGGACGAGATATCAGAAGATCAGGCCATGGCGCTGATCGCTAAGCAGGGCAAGTAGCGAAAGGGGGAGAGCATGAGCATAGGAGCTAACATCAAAAGGATAAGGGAGACCGCAGGTCCTAAGCAAAGCAGGATGACTCAGGAAGAGCTGGCGGAAAAGCTGGGAGTATCCTTCCAGGCGGTATCGGCCTGGGAGCGCGACGAGTACCTTCCGGATACGACCAACCTTAAGAAACTTGCGGACGCTTTAGGCGTTTCCGCGTCGGCGATACTGGAAGACAGGGCAGGGACCTTTAAGACCAAGGATGCCATCTACGACTGGGAGCACATGAAGACCTTCGTAAAGACGGCGGCCAGGAACTACGGCCTTCCGAACGCTCTTAAGGCAGTGGATTACGCGGTGGAAAAGCATAAAGGCCAGCCCCGGAAGAATACGGACGTTCCGTACATCGTTCACCCGCTTACCCTTGCGTGCCACGCGCTGGCCATGGGCTTCAAGGACGATCAGATAATAGCGGCCTGCCTGCTGCACGACGTAATAGAGGACTGCAAGGTAAAGGCTAAGGACCTTCCTTTCGACGAAGAGATCCGGGAGATGGTAAGGCTTCTGAGCCACGAAAAGACCACACCGGAGAACAGGGATCAGGTAATGGAGGCGTACTACGGCGCGATGACCGTCAACCCCAAGGTAGTGCTGGTAAAGTGCATAGACAGGTGCAACAATCTTACGACCATGTCCTGGGGCCTTAAGCGCGACAAAGTGTACCGCATGATAACGGAGACGGAAAAGTATTACCCCGCGCTGCTGGACCTGCTGAAAAACACCGTGGAGTACAACGACGCCTACTGGATGCTGAAGTACCAGATAGAGAGCATGCTGGACATATACAAAAGACTGTGGTGAAGGACCTGAAGAACAAACCCACAGTATAGCTGAAAGAAACGGTACAGTATACGGTTTTGCCGCATATCTGTACCGTTTTTGACAAAAGTGTGTGCCGTTTTTGATAAAGAGAAGAATTCTAATCCTCTATAGGTTCCAATACAACAGCGGTTCCACAAATGGTTATATGCATTATGCCGCCTCCTGCAGAGGATTCAGAATCGATACCAATAATTGCGTTGGCACCTCGATTAACGGCATCAAGGACCATTTTCTTTGTTGAATATTTTCTTGCTTTATCTAGTAGTTCAGTGGTTCCAGAAAGCTCTGTTTCCGAAAACGAAAGAGCCGAGGCAAAATCTTCAATGCCTGCAGATAACTGATTTAAAAAACTGGCTTTAAACAGACATTCACCGAATACCAGTCCTAACTGTTTTACAGCTTTATAACCATCAATGGAAGAGCAAGTAGAAAGGGTGATGTTTTCTATAGCATTATTGAAGTCATCCTCTTTCTTTTTCCTTGCTGCTTCTTTTTCATTTTTTGCTGCTAAATATAGATCAAAAGCAGCTAGTGCTTTTGAGATATCACTGTCATCAATATTGTTTGCCATAAATCCACTTACTGGAACGACATGTTCAATGTTGATAAAGCTTTCGAACAGGTCAGGATCCAAATTATATTGCTTTGCGACATCTCTGATTTTCATTTTATTCTCCTTAATTGTCAGCTGCTATTATAGCTTTTGATTTATCCAACTATGTATCCAAATAAGGCATCTGGTATTGGTTCATCAAGTAAGTATTCTATTTCGACTGCATTACTTGAAGTGCCGGGCATAATAAATTCTTCAGTCTTTCCAGTGGCATGCATTCTACCGAGATAATAGAATTCTTTGGAGATCTTGTCGTCTTTGTTTTTTCTGACGAATAGATGCATAGCAACTCCAAGATCATTTGCGTGCAGGGCAGTCTGAACATCTTCAGACTCTACGCTTCTGTTTGATTTGGAAATTGCAATCAGCCTGCTTGATGACTCAAAGTGGTCGTTGTACTTTATAGTATCGGCGATATCCTCTTCCTTATCGTAATTAATGAATACGGGATAAGTTTTAGTTTTCTTATCATACTTGTATCCACCTATGTTGAGAGGCACTTCGCCTTTCTCCCAATCCAGAAGGCGGCATACGTCTTCGTAAGTATATTTTGCATAAAGCACTAGAGGCGTGGAACCGTAATGATCTGAGTAATCCTTGCTGTTGCGATATATTCCAAAGTCAACAATTTCAGACACGGTATCATGGAAGGCCTTGTCCTTAAGCATTTCTGCGAACTTGTCGGAAATAGTATAATCGTCGCCTTCAGCTTTTATGAATACGCAGTTGCTATATGTATCTTTTGCTGATCCGGATGTAAAGTTGTTGGTCAGCACATTTACAACGTTCTGCTTAGAATTTGTTGTAAATGCAAAGCCATTGTTGTCTAGGTAGTCCTTAAGGCTAGCAATTACGTTTCGCTTTCCATCCAGTAATTCTCTAATAACAAATAACTCATGGATTCTTTTTCCAGAAGCCAGCTTTTTAGATATAAACTTCAGGACTTCCTGTTTTTCTTCGTTGAACCTTATAGTGTATTCTTTCTCGTATTTTGAAAGGAAAGCATAATACGATCCAAGTGAATGGCTGTCGAAAATACGCAATGGATCTATAGAACCATACTTATCGAAATCCATCAGAGTGGGTATGTGTCCAATGCGGAACTTGAGAAGCTTATAGCTATCCTTTATAAGTTGAATATCGCTGAAGTTTGCAAGATCTAAGGAATGGAAGATTCGCTCTTTTGCAATCTCATCGAATTCTATTGTAGAGCACCCGGGGATGATTCTGGAACCCTCGCTGATGCAACGACGGACAGTATCCTTGTTGTATGTCTTGTCACCAGAAAGGGCTATAGGAATCAGGAAGCTCTTTTTATAATTTCCAATAAAATCAAGGACCACAACGTAGTCTTTATTTTCAAGTTTTCTCAGTCCTCGGCCAAGCTGCTGAACAAAGATTATTGCAGACTGCGTTGGGCGTAGCATTACAACCTGATTGACTGACGGGATATCTACACCTTCGTTGAAGATATCTACAGTTATCAGGTATTCCAAATAGTTCGAGGGGTCGTCAGATTCAAGAAGCTCAATGTATTCTTCTCGTTTGTCTTCATCGTCGGAGCCAGTAAGTGCTGCTGCTTTTACTCCGAGGTCTTTAAGCTTCTTAGCTAATTCAATGGCTTCTTCAACTCTGCTGCAGAATATCAATCCCTTAATCCTGCCGCGATCGCAGCCGTAGAAACGTGTAATATCGTATATGTGTTTTACACGCTCTTCGCTTGTCAGGTACTTGAAATCTGTGGCATCATCTACCATCTCGCCGTTAACCGTAAGGTCTGTAATTCCATGGTAGTGGAAGGGAGAAAGCATATTCTGCGCTAATGCTTCCTGGAGACGTATTTCGTAAGCGATGTTATAGTCGAAACGCTTAAAAATATCGTACCCGTCAGTTCTTTCAGGAGTGGCGGACATTCCAAGCATAAACTTAGGCTTAAAGTAGTCCATCATCCGCTGATAACTTACAGCACCAGATCTATGAACCTCGTCTACAACGATATAATCGAATTCATTAGGTTCAAATCTTTCATAGTATTCCGGCTTGGAAATAGTCTGAACTGTGCAGAATAAAAAGTCTGCATCAGTCTTTTTCAGTCCGGTATACATGCCCATAGAAACCTTCTTACCGAAGACTCTCCTAAAGGTCTTCATTGCAGCGCGGGCGATGTTTTCTCTATGCACAACAAAGAGCACCTTTTTAGCACCAAAAGCAGATGCATCAAAGGCAGAAAGATATGTTTTTCCTGTACCTGTAGCAGAGATAAGCAGTGCTTTGTCTGCACCTTCAGAGCGTATGCTTGCAAGTGCAGTTAAGGCTTCTTTCTGCATCTTGTTAGGACTGGGTCTGAATGCATCCGAAATGTCGATTGTTGCGGCTTCCTGAGCTTGCCTAAGACTATTAAGACGAGCATTATGTTGATTCTTGTAGATTTCGCTATAGACCCTTATATACTCATCATCTACGATAGTGGCATCTGCAAACTGACGATCGAATTCACCGCGGATATCACTAACTATTGAGCCTTTTTCGAATGATGAAACACGAAGGTTCCATTCATTGTTTTCGCAAAGAGCGTTCTGTGTAAGGTTGCTGCTTCCAATAATAAGGGTATGACCCGTACCATGTCGGAACAGGTAGCCTTTGGCGTGGAAGTTGTTTTCAGTTTGTATGCGAACTTCTATATTGTCGAAACCAATAAGCCTCTTAAGTGCTCGTGGTTCAGTAAAGTTCTGATACTGTGATGCAAGTATCTTACCCTTAATGCCTTTGTTCCTAAGTTTTAGTAAAGTATCAATAAGGCATTCGACACCACTGTTTGTAACGAAAGCAACAGAAAAGAGGAACTCATCGCAAGATTCGAGTTCCGATATGATACTTGTAAGGACCTTAGTTTGAGATTTGGCGTTGTTAGTCAGCAGCTTAGGCATGTATTGTTCCTTAGCTGCTGCAGTACCATCGATATAGCCCGCATAAAGTGCGGTTTCAAGATCTATTGTTGCGAGGTTTTCGTACATCTCTTTTTTGTTAGTTTCTTAGAAACTAGTTTCGCAACAGGAATATCAGCGGGAGCCCAGTCGAGATCCATCATCTCTTTGGGAAGCGCCCAGACATGATTTATATGTTCTTTCCGTGTGAATTCAGGAGAAGTTGGATGGCACAGATAACAGTACATTGTTATCTCGAAATCCGGATACTTGTGATTTACGGTAGTTAGATAATCGTCCTCGGTAATAGAGACATCAAAGTTCATTTCCTCTCGGAGCTCTCGCATTAGAGCCTCAGGATGTGTTTCGCCTGCTTCAACTTTGCCGCCTGGAAATTCATACTTGAGCGAGACATAAGGGTATTTACCTTCACCGCGTTGCATGCAAAGGACTTTCCCATCGTATACTATTACTGCTCCAACTACTTCTAAATGCTTCATTATTAGTCTTCCGTTTTTATGATTTATCAAGCATAGTATAACATTTCAAGAATGCATTGAAAACAAACAATCACTGCTAGATTTATGGTATTATTTTATTAGGAGATTAACTTATATTCATGAAATACTTCGCAATTATCATCCTAATACTGATTCTCATCCTTACCGGCTGCGCTTCGCGGGGCGGGCAGAACAACGCTGCGCCGGATAACGGTTCGGGGCAGGGGAACGCTGTTCCGGCTGCGTCATACACTCATATCTCGCAGGATCAGGCTAAGGAGATGATGGCCAGGGACGACGGTCACATCATCCTGGACGTGCGCAGGCAGGACGAGTACGACGGGGGTCACATTCCGGGCGCGGTGCTTCTTCCCAACGAGAGCATAGGCACGGAAAGGCCCGCGCAGCTGCCGGATCTTCAGCAGGTGATACTGGTATACTGCCGCACGGGGCGCCGCAGCAGGGAGGCGTCGCAGAAACTGGCGGACATGGGCTATGTAAACGTGTACGAGTTCGGAGGTATCAACAGCTGGACAGGCCCGGTGGAGAAGCCGGGGGAGGGCGGAATGAAGCTTACGATAGGCGGAACGCAGGTCCCGGTTACCTGGGAGGACAACGCGTCCGTGGACGCGCTTAAGGAGATGCTGCCGCTTACCGTGCGGATGTCCATGTACGGCGGTTTCGAGCAGGTGGGTTCCATAGGAAAGAGCCTTCCGCGCAGCGACGTTCAGACGAAGACCGGCCCCGGAGACATAGTGCTCTACTCCGGAAACAGCATAGTGATATTCTACGGTTCCAACTCCTGGTCCTATACCAGGCTGGGGCACGTGGACCTGGACGCGGCCCGGATGACGGAGCTGCTGTCCAACGGGGACGTAACGATAACGATAGAGTAGCGCTTTTACGGCTGAGCGTTTTGCAGCCGGCGGACGGAGGAACGATAATGGTAATTAACGTATACGAGCAGTATTTCGAGGCGGAGCTTAAGTTTAACGACGTGGAGCGCCGCGCGGCTCTGGTGATGCTGGTCTCGGATTCCGAGGCGGGGCAGATAAAGTACGAGGCGGCCGCCACCTTCTTCCCGCACAGGGACGAGGAGGACTACGCCGTGTCCTACGACGCGTATTTCAGCAAGGTCCTGTTCGAGGGCAAGGGGCGCCGCTCCAAAAAGCGCGAGGCGGAGCTTCTGGAGAGCTTCCGCGCAATCATAGACGAGCTGGCCGCGGAGCAGGGCGGCAAAGTGTTCTGGGACGAGCCGCTCAGAGAGGCAAGGTTGGGATAGAACGTGGGCAGCGCGTCTGATTTAGTCCGCAAGCGCATGCGTTTTTGGGGCTGGGTGCAGGGCGTCGGTTTCCGATGGCGCGCCCGAAACGCCGCCGAAGCCTGCGGCTGCACCGGCTGGGTATCCAACGAGTTCGACGGCTCCGTGCTTATGGAGCTGCAGGGCACGGAGGAGCAGATCGACCGTGTCATCCTGACAGTGGAGCAGGGGCGCTACGTCCGCATAGAGAACATGAGCGCGGAGACCATACCGCTGCAGGACGAGAGCGGATTTCATGTAAGATAGAAAAAAGAACCGGATAGCCCGGTTCTTTTATATTGTTGTGTTTTATTTGCTCAGTCCACGAACCGTACAATTCCGCTCAGGGCTTTACTCTTTTACTCCGCTTACTTAATTAAATACTTCCATGTAAGCGTATTGCGGTCGAAGCAAAAAACGACCGTTTCAGCCCCGAAACTGCGTTCAACGACTAATGTACCGTTTTCGCCCTCAAACGCGCTGAAAGAGCCCTTTTTGAGCGTCTCAGAGCCATTTCTGAGGCGGCCCAGCATTCTGAAGTGCTCTGTCATTTCCTTTTTTGCCGCAAGCTGCTCCCAGGGGAAGCTGCGCCTGTTGTCCGGGTCCTTGCCGCCTTCCAGGCAGACCTCGTCGCCGTAGTAGATGACGGGTACGCCGGGCAGGCTGTACAGGATAGCCGCGGCGAACTTTACCGCTTCTTCGGAACCCAGCAGAGTGAGTATCCTTTCGCGGTCGTGGCTGCCCAGCATGTTGAAGCATCCGGCCCAGGCTTCGGGCGGGTAGTTCTCCATGCGGCTCATCTGCCTTGCCGCGAATTCCGCGGAACCTATCTGGCAGCTCATGTAGTCCAGTATGTCCTGGCGGACAGGGTAGTTCATTACGCTGTCCAGCTCTTTGCCGCCCAGGAAGCGCATGCGCTTGCCGTAGTCGAACTTGTATCCAGCGTCTTCCCAGACCTCGCCTATTACGACCTTGTCGGAGCCTTCGGCCTTTACTGCCTGACGGATCTTCATGAGGAACTCGTTGGGGAGCTCGTCCGCAACGTCCAGTCTCCAGCCGCTTGCTCCTGCGCGCAGCCAGTAGCGAAGCACGCCGTTCTCCCCGCAGATCATCTCCGAAAACTCCGGGTTAAGCTCGTCCACCTGGGGCAGATCCTTTACGCCCCACCAGCAGACCACGTCGCCGTTCTCGTCGCGCTGGAACCAGTCCGGATGCTCGCGGTAGTACTTGCTGTTGACGCCGGTGTGGTTGAACACGCCGTCCAGGATGATGCGTATTCCAAGCTTCTTAGCCTTTTCGCAGAGGCGCCGGAAGTCCGCTTCCGTGCCCAGCATGGGGTCTATCTTAAAGTAGTCCGAGGTGTCGTAGCGGTGGTTGGAACGCGCCTCAAAGATCGGGTTCAGGTAGATTATCGTGGCGCCTAAGCTCTTGATGTAGTCCAGCTTCTCCTCTATGCCTGCCAGGCTGCCGCCCCAGAAGTTCCAGTGCGCTATGCTGCCGTCCGTGTTCTTTATGTAGTAGGGAAGGGTGTCCCAGTCCTCGTAGACGCGGCCGGTCTTGGGATCGTAGACCGCGCCCGGTGACAGGTCCTCCAGATCCGTGACTCCTGCGGAAGGAACGTTGAGCTTTGCGGTCCTGCGGAAGCGGTCCGGGAAGATCTGGTAGACTATGCCTTCCTTGTACCAGTCCGGCACCTTAAAGTCGTGGTAGACTCCTATGCGGAAGGATTCCGGAGTTTCGCCGGGCCTGTAGATCCGGCCCTCGCCGCCCAGCTGCTTGTCGTTGTTGCCGTAGCAGTAGACGTTGTCGCTCTGTCCCACCACGAAGAAATACCAGAGGACGCAGTCGTCCTCTGGGGCGGAGAAGCGCCATGTGAAGGTGTCGCCTTGTCTGAACGACGGCTGGAGCATGCCTTCGCCGGCCTCGTCCGTGTACAGACGGAGCACGGCGTAGTCGGCTTCCGGGGCTTTAAGTTTCAGTTCGATATGGCCCTTGCAGCGCACCGCGCCGAAGGGTTTGCGGTAATCGGTGCTGTGGGAATTATGGTACAGTTCCATCGGGTATAGCGGTACGGTCCGGCGGACCGTTTGAATGTAATATGTCGTTGACCGCGGGCCGCTGACGGACCCGCAGCCGGGCTATCTGCCGCAGACTTCTTCGTACAGCTTCTTGTAGCGCTCCGCGGAGGCCTCCCAGCTGAAGTCAAGCGTCATTATGTGCTTCTTAAGCGCCTGCCACTTGCGCGGCTTGGACCACAGCTCCAGAAGCTGCTCCATGGCGTAGCGCAGCTCGTGGGCGTTGAAGTTGGCGAACGAGAAACCGCTGCCTTCGCCGGTGTACTTGTTGTACGGCTGTACGCTGTCCTTAAGGCCGCCTGTCTCGCGTACCACGGGCACTGTGCCGTAGCGCATGGCTATCATCTGGGACAGTCCGCAGGGCTCGAAACGGCTGGGCATAAGGAGCGCGTCCGCGCCCGCGTAGATGCGGTGCGAAAGCTCCTCGGAGAATTCTATCCTTGCGCAGATCTGGCCGGGGTACTTGTTCTGGTAATACCTGAAGGCTTCCTCGTAGCGCGGGTCGCCCTGGCCAAGGACCACCAGCTGGCAGCCGCTCTCGGCTATCCAGGGCAGATTGTAGGTTATCAGGTCCAGACCTTTCTGTTCCGTAAGGCGGGTGACTACCGCGAACAGCGGCTTGTCGCACTCGGTATTAAGACCAAGCTCCTTCTGCAGGGCCTTCTTGCAGCGTGCCTTGCCTGCGGTCTTTTCCGCAGAGAAGTGGTAGGGCAGGAAGCGGTCCGTCTCCGGGTCGAATACGTCCACGGCTATGCCGTTGAGTATTCCGGTAAGCCTGTCGTGCCTGTCGGAGAAGAGCCAGTCCAGCCCCTCGCCGAAGTACGGTGTGCAGATCTCTTCCGCGTAGGTTGGGGATACTGTGCTTATGCGGTCCGCGTAGCGCAGTCCGGCCAGCATGTAGTTGGCGCTGCCGTAGCCGCTGCGCATCTGCCTGTCGGCGTCCGAGCCGGCCAGTCCGCAGACGTCGCCTATCACGAAGTCCGAATACTGTCCCTGGAACTTAAGGTTGTGGACCGTAAGTATGGTCTTGATCCTGTCGAAGCCCAGGAACGCCTTGTAGTGCTCGTTAAGGAACACGGGTACCAGGGCGGTGTGCCAGTCGTTGCAGTGTATTACGTCCGGCATGAAGTCCGACAGGTGCAGCAGGGTCTCCAGCACTGCCTTGGAGAAGAACGCCACGCGCTCTCCGTCGTCGAACTCACCGTAGACACCGGGCCTGTTGAAGTAGTACTCGTTGTCCAGGAAGTAGATGGTGACTCCGTTGTAGTTCATCTCGAAGAGGCCGCAGTAGCTGTCCCTCCAGCCCAGACGCACGGTGTAGTTCTCCACGTACTCCATGCGGTCCACGAAGCGCTGCGGAATGCAGGACAGCTTGGGCAGTATAAGGCGTACGTCGCAGTCCTTTTTATTCAGGTATTTGGGAAGGCTCCCTGCCACGTCTCCAAGGCCGCCCGTCTTGATGAAGGGCGCCGCCTCGAAGCTGGCGAAGAGCACTTTCAGTTTTTCTTTTTCCATGATCGTTTTTCTTTCTGTGTTTATTTGCCGCGTGCGCCGCGGCAGGGCCTACAGCGTAAGGTTCTTGCCTATTATCAGAGGCCTTTCCGTGCCGCCGCAGAGTCTTACGCTGCTGCTGATCGTCACATACTTGTCCAGTATGGCGTTCTCCACTACGGTGCCGCGCTTTATGATGCCGTGCTGGAAGACTATGCAGTTCTTAAGGCTTGCGCCTTCCTCCACCACGACGCTTCTGGCCAGCACGCAGTTCTCCACCTTGCCGCTTATGTTGCAGCCGGCCGGGATAAGGGAGTTCTTGACTTCGCAGCCGTCGTTGTAGATGGTGGGAGCTTCGTCCTGTACCTTTGTGAACACTGCGCGTTCGCCGCGGAACAGCTGCTTGTGCAGCTGGGGATCCAGCAGGTCCTGGTTGGCCTTTATGTAGTCCTCTATGGTCTCGATCGGTCTTACGTAGGCGTCGAAGACGTAGCGTCCGGTGCTGTCCGCTCCGTACTCGCGCTCCAGCAGCTCCACAAGGTCCAGATGCGAGGATTTGGGGTAGCTCTCGATTATTCCCAGGAGCGTAGCGCGGCTTACGACGAAGCAGTCCAGAGGCTTTTCGGCGCCGTTCTCGTCCTTGAAGTACGCGAAGGTGACGGTCTTTCCGCTCTCCATGTGCTGCTCTATCATCTCCGTGTAATCCAGGCTGCAGACGTTGCTTGCGGAGCTTATGACCGCGTAGGTGTCGTCTGCGCGCCTTTCGATGTACCTATGGTTTACCAGCAGGTCGGAGAGCATGAACTTCTGCGTGTTGCTGCTGCCGCTGAACACTGTGCCGGGCAGTATGAACAGTCCGCCGATCTTCTTGCTGAGGCTCCATTCCTTGCCGCTTCCCACATGGTCGATGAGGGATCTGTAGTTGGTGGGCATTATGAGTCCCACGGTGCCTATGCCGGAGTTGACCATGTTGGACAGAGCGAAGTCTATCAGCCTGTATCTGCCGGCGAAGGGCAGGGAGGCTATGGTCCTTCTGTGGAGCAGTTCTCCGAAGCCGGTGGCGTTGTAGTTTGCGAATACTATTCCGAATACGTTATTCATTGCTGCACCCCCGATCAAAGGCTCTTGCCGACGACGGTTATCTCGCCGTCCTCGCTGCCTATAACTGTTCCGTCGGGTATGACGACGTTCTCGTTAACTATTGCCTTGGTGATCCTGCAGTTCCTGCCGATGTCGGCGCCGGGCAGGATTATGGAGTCCTTTATGACGCTGCCGTCGTGGACTACGGCGTCCACGCCCAGTATCGAGTGCTCCAGCGATCCGAACACTCCGCAGCCGTTGCAGACCAGGCTGTTTTTAAGATGCGCGTCTTCGCCTATGAAGCTGGACGGGCTGTTGTTGGAGTTGGAGAATATGTGCATGCTGCGCTCGAAGATGTTCAGCGGAGCGTCCTTCTCCAGAAGCTCCATCTGCGAACTGTAGTAGCTGTCGATCGTTCCTACGTCCTTCCAGTAGCCGTCGAAGTGGTAGGCGAAGAGCCTCTTGCCGGCTTCCAGGAGCTTGGGGATTATGTTCTTGCCGAAGTCCTTCTCGGAGGTCTCGTCCTGGTTGTCTTCCTTAAGAGCCTTGCGCAGAACGTCCCAGGAGAAGATGTATATTCCCATGGACGCCATGTTGCTGTCGGGGTCCTTTGGCTTTTCGGAGAACTTTACTATGCGGTCGTTCTCGTCCAGGGTCATTATTCCGAAGCGGCTGGCTTCCTCCCAGGGAACTTCCATTACGGATACAGTAAGGTCCGCCTTGTTCTTTTCGTGGGCTTCCAGCATCTTGGAGTAGTCCATCTTGTAGATGTGGTCGCCGGAAAGGATCAGGACGTTCTCCGGGTCGTAGCGGTCTATGAAATTGATGTTATGGTAAATGGCATCCGCGGTGCCCTCGTACCAGGAGCCGCCTTTCTGCGTGGCGTAGGGCGACAGAACGTGAACGCCTCCGCCCACTACGTCCAGGTCCCACGCCTGGCCGTTGCCCAGGTAGCGGTTGAGCGTTGCGGGTCTGTACTGTACGAGTATTCCTACGGTATCTATTCCGGAGTTGATGCAGTTGGACAGCGAGAAATCGATGATCCTGTACTTGCCTCCGAACGATACCGCCGGTTTCGCGATGCGGTCGGTAAGCGCGCCGAGCCTCGTTCCCTGGCCGCCGGCCAGAAGCATCGCAATGCAGTTTTTCCGTGACATGAGTTCCTCCTATTTGCGAATATTCCAGATATCCTCTGCGTATTCTTTTATCGTCCTGTCGCTGGAGAAGAAACCGGACTTCGCGATGTTGACAAGGGACATGCGGTTCCATGCCTCCCTGTCCTTATGCGCAGCCGTAAGTTCGCTCCACGCGCGGACGTAAGAATCGAAATCCTTAAGCACGAAGAAAGAGTCGTTGTGCTTTACAAGGTCGTCCAGTATGGTCCAGAAAGCGGTGCCGCAGCGTTCGAAGAAGCCGTCGACCAGCTGGCTGGTTATCTTCTTCAGCCTGGGGTCGTCGTTGGCTGTCTGGTACGCGTTGTAGCCGCCGTATCTGTAGTAGTTCATTACCTCGTCGGAGGTAAGGCCGAATATCTTTATGTTGTCGTCTCCGACCTGTTCCTTTATCTCTATGTTGGCTCCGTCCAGGGTGCCCAGGGTGACGGCGCCGTTCATCATGAACTTCATGTTGCCGGTGCCGGAGGCTTCCTTGCCGGCCGTGGAGATCTGCTCGGAGATGTCCGCCGCGGGGTAGATGATCTGCCCCAGGGACACGCAGAAGTTCTCCGCGAACACGACCTTTATCTTCTGGCTGATGACCGGGTCCGCGTTGACTATCTCGGCGACGCTGTTGATCAGCTTTATCACGTCCTTGGCGAAGCCGTAGCCCTGAGCCGCCTTGCCCGCGAATATGAAGGTTACGGGCTCCATGTCCATGAACGGGTTGTCGCAGAGTCTGTTGTACAGATCCATTATCTTAAGGACGTTAAGAAGCTGGCGCTTGTAGGCGTGGATCCTCTTTACGTGGACGTCCATTATGCTGTCCGGATCGATGGACGGGCCGCCGTTCCTGATCAGGTAGTCGGAGAGCTTTACCTTGTTGTAGCGCTTTACGGCCGCAAGTCTTTCCAGGAAGGCGCTGTCGTCCTTGTATTTGAGCAGGTCTTCCAGACGCTGGGGATCCCTTATCCACTGGTCGCCTATGGCGGAGGTTATGAGCTCGGCAAGGCCGGGGTCAGCCTGCACCAGGAAGCGCCTGTGGCTTACACCGTTGGTCTTGTTGCCGAAGGCTTCCGGCTTTATCTCGTAGAAGGAGCGGAACACGTCGTCCTTAAGTATCTGCGAGTGCAGGGCCGCCACGCCGTTGGTGGAATGGCTGCCTATTATCGAAAGGTTGGCCATGCGGACCTCGCCGTCCCAAAGGACTGCTGTGCTGCGCATGGTCTCGTAGCCGCCGCGTCCCATGCTCTCGACTTTATCGCGCCATCTGCGGTCTATCTCTTCGATGATCATGTAGACGCGAGGAAGCAGGCTCTGCATGAGGCTGATGGGCCACTTTTCCAGAGCTTCCGGAAGCACGGTGTGGTTGGTGAAGGAGACTGTCCTTTCGGTTATGTCCCAGGCGTCGTCCCACTCCATGCCTTCTACGTCCATCAGAACTCTCATAAGCTCCGGCACGCAGAGGGTGGGGTGGGTGTCGTTGATGTGTATGGCTACGCGGTCCGGCAGCTTATCCAGCGCGTCCGGGCCGTAAGTCTTCTTGTAGTTGCGTATTATCGTGGCTATGCCGGCCGCCACGAAGAAGTATTCCTGCATAAGGCGCAGGCGTCTGCCGGCTCCCATGGAGTCGTCCGGGTAGAGTATGCAGTTGATGGCCTCTATCTCCGCGCTCTTCTTAAGGGCTTCGCTGTATTCGCCGCGGTTGAAGGCGTCCATGTCCAGAGTGTCGTCCGCGAGGGACGCGCTCCACAGCTTAAGACGCTCCACCTTTTCGCCGCCGGCGCCGATGATGTTTACGTTGTAGGGGATGGCCCTTACGGCTGTGTAATCCCTGTGGGTGAAGTGCAGGTGGCCGTCCTTTATGCTTCTGTCCACCACGCCGCCGAAGCGCACTTCCACGCTGTCCGCGGGTACGGCTTCCTCCCAGGGATAGCCGTTGGCCAGCCAGGCGTCCGGTTCCGCGACCTGCCAGCCGTTCTCTATCTTCTGGCGGAACAGACCGAAGCGGTAGCGTATGCCCATGCCCGTGCCCGCTATGCCCAGGGACGCCATGGAATCCAGGAAGCAGGCCGCAAGCCTGCCGAGGCCTCCGTTGCCAAGGCCCGGTTCCGGATCCAGCTCCAGAAGAGCGTCCAGCTCTACGCCAAGATCCCGCAGGCCGTCCTTTACGCTGTCCTTGATGCCCGCGGTAAGCAGGTAGTTCTCCAGCAGCTTTCCGATCAGGAACTCCATGGAGAAGTAGTAGACGCGCTTGTCTTCTATTGCGTTGTGGGCCTTCTTGGTGGCCTTGCGCGAAGCGTCCGCCTCCTGATTGATCAGGTAGACGAGGGCTTCGTACTTTTCCCAGTCCGTGCATTCGTCGGCGGGCTTGGAATATGTTCTGTCCAGTATGTCTTTATATGCTTCTTTGAAAGTATCTTTATCTTTGAACTTTGCGAGGGACATTAATCGTTGCTCCTTATTCGTTTAAGTATCATTCCGCAGGTCTGCGGCAGGTCCAGTTCCAGGGACCACGGTCTTCCGTGCATCGGGACGTCCTGGGTCTCCAGGATGGTTCCTTCGGTGTCCGGGGCTCCGCTGTTTATAAGCACTTTGTACTTTCCGGGGCGGGGCACTCCTATGCGGTAGTTCCCGCAGCCGTTCCATCCGAAGTTGATGACGCAGACTACCGGCCACGCGCGGTTCTTCGGGTATCTTACGTAGCTGTAGACGCTGTGCTCGGAATCGTCCGCGTCTATCCATTCGAAGCCACGGTCCTGGTAGTCCAGCTCCCACAGCGCCTTGTTGTCCTTGTAGACGTGGTTGAGCTTCCTTACGAACTCGTGATGCGCCGCGTGGTTGGGGTACTGCAGCAGGAACCATTCCAGCTGCTCGTAGAAGCGCCATTCTATGAACTGCGCTATCTCCGTACCCATGAAGTTGAGCTTGCCGCCCGGGTGGGTCATCTGGTAGACCGCAAGGGCCTTAAGGCCTTGGAACTGGCGCTCGTAGTCGCCCTGCTGGCGTCCTATTATGGACCTCTTGCCGTGCACCACCTCGTCGTGCGACAGAGGCAGTATGAAGTTCTCCGAACGCGCGTACATCATGGAGAAGCTTATCTGGTTCTGGTGATATTTGCGGAACAGATAGTCCGTGGAGATGTAATCCAGGGTATCGTGCATCCAGCCCATGTCCCACTTGTAGTGGAAGCCCAGGCCTCCCTGATCGGCAGGATGGGTGACCTTAGGCCAGGCCGTGCTTTCTTCCGCCACCGTAAAGACTCCGGGGAAGCGCGATCCTACTGTCCTCGCGAGCTCCTGCAGGAACTCCACGGCTTCCAGGTTGCCTTCGTCGCCGTATTTGTTGAAGCGTTTCTTATCCGGATCGTCTATGCCGAAGTTCAGGTACAGCATGGAGCTGACGCCGTCCACGCGCAGTCCGTCGGCGTGGTATTTGTCGATCCAGAACACCGCGTTGGAGATCAGGAAGCTCTTTACCTCCGGGCGTCCGTAGTCGAATATCAGGGTGCCCCACTGAGGGTGCTCGCGCAGCTCGTAGAGCTTGTCGCCGTTGAACCTTACCAGTCCGTGGTCGTCGCGGCAGAAATGCGCCGGGACCCAGTCCAGTATTATGCCTATGCCTGCCTGATGCGCGGTGTCTATCAGTTCCATCAGCTGCTGCGGAGTTCCGTAGCGCGACGTAGCGGCGTAGTAGCCGGTAAGCTGGTAGCCCCAGGAATCGTCCAGAGGATGCTCCATGACAGGCATTATCTCCAGGTGGGTGTAGCCCATCTTCTTGGCGTAGGGCACAAGGTCCTCCGCTATGTCCGTGTAGGTGTAGAACTGTTCTTCCGTGGGCCTGTAGATGTGGCGCTTCCAGGAGCCCAGGTGCACCTCGTAGATGTTCTTGGGCTGCTCGAAATGATTGGTGTTCCTGCGGTGTTCCATCCACTCCGCGTCGTGCCATTCGTAGTCCAGCCTGCGTATGACGGAGGCGGACTTGGGCCTGTGCTCGGACCAGTAGCCGTAGGGGTCGGCCTTGTAGAGGACTTTATTGCGCCTGGTAACTATGCGGTATTTGTAGGCCATGTTTTCCAGCGCGCCGGGCACGAAGAGCGTCCAGATGCCGCTGTCCCACATGGTCTGAAGCTGCGTTTCCTCTTCCGACCAGCCGTTGAAGTCTCCCATTACGCTTACCTGTTTGGCGCCGGGGACCCATACCGTAAAGCGCGTGCCTTCCTGACCGTCCTCGACCGCCGGGTGCGCTCCCATAAGCTCGTAGGCGTTCTGGTAGCTGCCCTGGTTGAACAGGTAGATCCGGTCCTTATTAAGTTCGTAGTATTCTGCTGTAGTCATAAATGTTAGTCCTTGGGCTGCGGTCCGCGGTGTGTGATGCGCTGTACGCGGAGCTTACAGGCTGTCGATGACGTCCTTGATCAGCTTCTGTTTCTTTGCCAGGTTCTCGGCCGCGGCCTTCTGGTCGTTGTCGTGTATGCAGTAGTAGACCTTGGTCTTGGGCTCGGTGCCGGAGGGTCTTATCGCCAGCCAGGAACCGTCCTTGAACCAGTATTTCAGAACGTCCGAAGGCGGCAGTCCGTCCACGCCTTTTTCGAAGTCCTTCATGGTCTCGATGTCCGGAGACAGGGCGGTGCCGATGCTGCGGAGCTTTCTGTTTATGGAAGCTATCTTTTCCGCGCCTTCCTTGCCTGTAAAGACGTAGTTGTCCAGGTGGTCCAGATAGTAGCCGTGCTTCTTGTAGAGGTCTTCCAGAACATCGTCCATGCTCTTGCCGTGGGCCTTGTAGAAGGCTGCCATCTCGCAGATCTTCATCAGGGCGGTGGCGGAATCCTTGTCGCGTACGTAGTCGCCTATAAGGCAGCCGTTGCTCTCTTCGTAGCCGAATTCCACGGTCTTTTCGCCGCTCTCTTCCAGGCGGGTCATGCGCTCGCCTATGAACTTGAAGCCCGTAAGGACTTCCTCAGCGGTAAGCCCGTAGGACCTTGCTATGTCGGAGCCGAACTCGCTCGTTACGACCGTGGTGATTATGCAGGAGTTTGGCTTGAGCTTGTCCTTCCTCCTCATCAGCACGTAGTTTATGAGCAGGGCGCAGATCTGGTTTCCGGAAAGGAACCTTGCCGTGCCGTCCTTTTCTATTATTGCCATGCCTATGCGGTCCGCGTCCGGGTCGGAGCCTATCGCAATGTCCGCCTTTTCGGCTATGGCCTGCTTTATCGCCATCTGCATGGCGCTCTCGTCGCCGGGGTTGGGGGAGGTGACGGTGGGGAAGTTTCCGTCCGGTACCGTCTGCTCCTTTACGATGCTGACGCCTGTGTAGCCAAGGTCCTTGAACACCCTTGTTACAGGCACCATGCCCGCTCCGTGCAGCGGTGTGTAGACTACCTTAAGAGCAGCCTTGGCTCCGGGGGTGATGTAGTCCTCTTCGCCCTCCACGGCCTTTACGTAGCGGTCCATCATCTCGTCGCCCAGGTAGCGCAGCAGACCCTTGTCCGCGGCTTCCTTCTCGTCCATTATGACGGTACTGGTTATCTCCACCTTGTCCACTTCGGCTATAACTGCGTCCGCGGTGTAGGGGTAGAGCTGGCAGCCGGTCTCGTCGTAGGCCTTGTAGCCGTTGTACTCCTTGGTGTTGTGGCTTGCGGTTACTATTACTCCGCCCACGCAGTTAAGCTGCCTTACGGTGAAGGACAGCATTGGGGTGGGGCAGGTCATCTTGTAGAGGTAGGCGGGTATGCCGGCGGCGCACATGGTGAGCGCTGTCTGCCTTGCGTACTCCGCGGAGTTGTTTCTGGTATCGAAGGCTACGGCCACGCCGCGCTTCTTTGCGTCTTCTCCGAAGGCCTTAAGCAGGTACGCCGCGAAGCCTGTGGTGATGCGCCTTACGTTGTAGGAGTTGAAGCGGTTGGTGCCGGCGCCCATCAGTCCGCGGGCTCCGCCTGTTCCGAACTCCAGGTCCCTGTAGAAGCGGTCCTCTATCTCCTTTTCGTCCGTAAGGGCCGCGAGCTCCGCTCTGGTAGCCTCGTCGAAGAATGCGTTGGTCTTCCAGAACTCGTATCTTGCTTTATAGTCGCTCATATTTTGCTCCTTTCTGTGCAGGAAGTTATTAACGTCTGTGGTTGCGTGGTATTTGTCTGTCCGGGCCGGAGCCTCGGAGCATTATTTCGAGGCCATAAGCTCCGGCGGGCGGAGCGGTAGTCGAGACTTTCCGCTAAAGCTTCGTCCAAAGGCCGTTAGGTACGAGCCGATGGGCCCGAAGCTTCGGAAAGGCTCAGCGTGAAACCGCGCAGCCGGTCGAGAAAGAATGCTCCGCGGTTCCGGCCGGAATTACGATATCACGGTCTGCCGAGCAGCTTGAACATGTTCTTCTTGTATTCTTCCACGCCGGGCTGGTCGAAGGGGTTTACGCCCTCCATGTAGCCGGATATGCCGCATGCGATCTCGAAGAAGTATATCAGCCTTCCCAGATCTTCCGCGTCCGGGCGCGTTATCTGTATCTCCGTGCAGGGCACGTTTCCGGATACGTGGGCCTGCTTTACGCCTTCCTTGGCGCAGCCGTAGATGTCCGCGAAGCTTCTGCCCGCAAGGTAGTTAAGGCCGTCCGCGTTCTCCGGGGAGAAGGGGACCGTCATGCTCTCGGCGGGCTCGGCGTATGTAAGGAAGGTCTCCATGAG
>JAEEGL017175343.1_pt1 | contig 24030 bp, 24 predicted proteins | sample 9134231 | NCBI WGS metagenome assembly JAEEGL01 (sample SAMN16246548, study PRJNA631951) | gut metagenome | biome: gut microbiome; feature: rumen; material: fiber-attached | host: Bos | place: Iran: Karaj | collected 2018-10
AAGTGGTGTCCCAGAAGGGATTCGAACCCCTGACCGCTGCCTTAGAAGGGCATTGCTCTATCCAACTGAGCTACTGAGACAAGTAACTTGGACATTTACAATTATACTATAATAAATATAAATGTTCAAGCACTTTTTTACTATTTTTTATTTTTTATACAATCAGTAATCAATTTGATAAATTCATCTCTAGTTACAGTAAATGTTTCTTCACTACCATATTTACGATAACTTACTAAATTGCCATCAACTTCTTTTTGGCCTAAAATAACAGCAAAAGGAATTTTATTTATAACAGCTTCACGCATTTTATATGATAATTTCTCTTCTCTATCATCTAATTTAACTCTTAAATTAACATCATTCAAACTGTTAAATACATCCTTAGCATATTCTAGGTGATATTCATTATTAACTGGAATAACAACTACTTGTGTTGGAGCAAGCCAAGCAGGTAAAGCTCCTTTAGTTTCTTCCAAAATATAAGCCATAAATCTATCTAGAGAACCTAAAATTGCTCTATGTAAAACAACTGGTGTTTTCTTAGTTCCATCGGAATCAACATATTTTAAATCAAATTTCATTGGTAAACAGAAATCTAATTGACATGTTGATAAAGTATATTCATTACCAACAGCTGGTTGAACATTAACATCTAATTTAGGTCCATAGAAAGCAGCTTCACCAATTTCTTCTGTAAACTCAATATTTAAATCTTTTAAGACTCTTCTAAGTTCATCCTCAGCCTTATTCCACATTTCATCATCTGGATAATACTTTTCTTTATCTAAAGGATCTCTTAAAGATAAAACACATCTATAGTTAGTTATGTTGAAATCTTTGTATACATCTAAAATTAAATCAACAACACTTTTGAATTCTTGTTCAATTTGACTAGGTGTACAGAAAATATGGGAATCATTTTGACAGAAATGTCTTCCTCTTTCAATACCTTTTAAAGCACCTGATGCTTCATATCTAAAGTCATGCGCTATTTCAGCTATTCTAATAGGTAAATCTTTATAAGAATGCAATTCATGACCATATATCATCATGTGATGAGGACAGTTCATTGGTCTTAAAACAAATTCTTCGTCATCAACTTCCATTTTAGGGAACATATTATCTTTATAATGATCCCAGTGTCCAGAAGTCTTATATAGTTCAACATTTCCAACGCATGGCGTTAGAACATGTTGATAGCCTAATTTTCTTTCTTTATTTTTGATATAGTTTTCTAGTTGTTCCCAAATGATATATCCATTAGGTAAAAACATAGGTAAACCTCTACCAACTAAATCATCAACCATAAATATATCTAAATCTTTACCTAATTTTCTATGATCTCTTTCTTTAGCTTCTTCTAATTCTTTTAAATGTTCTTCTAAATCTTCAGGATTTTCAAAGCATACACCATATATTCTTTGAAGCATTTTATTTTTAGCGTCGCCTTTCCAATAAGCACCGCTAAATTTTAATAATTTAAAATTCTTTAATTCTTTTACTGATTCAACATGTGGGCCACGACAAAGATCTGTAAAATCACCTTGTGTATAGCAAGAAATAACCGTATCATTTTCATCCATTCTAGATATTAAATCAACTTTGTATGGATCATCACCAAATCTTTTTAAAGCATCTTCTTTAGATATTTCTTCACGATAGATTCTTTTACCATCTTTAGCTAATTTTTTCATTTCTTTTTCAATAGCTTCGATATCAGTATCTGTTAATACCTTATCCCCTAAATCCATATCATAATAGAAACCCTCTTCAATAACAGGTCCTACCCAGAACTTAGCATCTGGATATAAATGTTTAACTGCTTGTGCCATTAAATGAGCACAACTATGATTAAGCACACTTAATCTTTCATTTTCTTTAATATTTATCATTTTATCCCTCCATCTTTTAATTGTTTAGATTTTAAATAAAAAACACTCCTAAAACTAAGGAGTGTTATAAACACGGTACCATCCAAATTGGTTCTTAATTCACATAACGGTGTTAACCGGAAATCTCTTTCGAGCTCTACTCATGAGTAGTAATTCTTAACACTTATTGTTGAACTTCCACCATCTTCAACTCGCTTTAAACAGTAATTTAAGAACCATGTCTCAATCAATGTATTTAATAATATTTTAACACTTAAAACTAATTTGTCAATATAATATAACATCTAATTTTCTTCTATTATTAAGTTTATTTTTTCTTTCCTTAGGTATAGTTATGGTATTTTTATCACCATCTGATATATATCTATTATTTTTTAGTATTCTAAAATTCATTTCGATATCAAATTCCTTACCATTATTGTCATAAGCTCTTATACGTTTTAATATCTCATTATCAAAACTAACATGGAAAGGTGATGTTTCGGCTTCCCATCCAACCATCAAAGTAGTTTTAGTTGTATAACTTTTACCATCATAACTTCCTTTTAATAAAGCTTTAAAATTTTCATGATCTTTACGATAAGGTGAACCATATGGCATAGCTATAATATTAACATATTTACCTGGTATATATTTATCCAATAAATTATATAAACTACCAATTTCTTCAACAGATTCTTCATAATCAATGTCACTAAAATTAGCATGTGAGTAACTATGATTGCCAACGTCATAACCATTGGCAACTAACCAGTTAAGTATCTTTTCATTATAGGTAGGTTGTCTAAATAAACCACCATTAACGAAAAACGTAGCTGTGACATTATAGTCAGGATATTTTTTCTTAAAACTTTCCAAAATACCTACTGCACTATTAGGATCAATAATGATTTCACCGTTTTCATCTAAGCCTTCAACTTTAATAGCATTAGCTAAACCATCATCAAAAGTTATAATAATAGGACTTAAGCCAGCTTCAACATCGATAATACCATCTACGTAATCCGTTAAACGAATCATACGATAACCATTGGCATAATAAAATTCTAAATCTTTTCTAAATGCATCAGCTGTCCTTTGATATCCATCATAATCGACATTACCACCTGTGTACTTATTATTTGTAACATTATGGATACCATGATACATCATGATAGGAACATCACCTAATTCATCAACTTCTAAAGTAGCATAATCCAATCCCTTAGAAACAACTATCTTAATATCAGTTAGTTCAGACCCTTCACTTACACTTTGTGATATAACAGTTCCTTTAGGAGTTTTATCATACTTTTCTTCTTTAGTTATTTCAATACTATTATCTATACCAAAAGTTTCAACAACCTCTACATTTTGGCCAACAAAATTAGGCATTAACTTTTTATCTACAACTTCTTTATGACATCCTGTTACCAATAGAAGTAAAAATATTACTATTATCTTCATACTTACCACCAATTATAAATTATACACCCATTCAAAATATTTTTAAAGGCATAAAATGATATAAGGTGATTATATGTTTAAGAATTGGGGTTTCAATAGATGGTGTATATGTTTACTAATACTATCCATCATTTTTTGCTGGCAAGTTATTATAACTTTCATCATCATAACCAGATTTAATCTATTCTTGCTCATGCTCTTGTGGATAGGTATCATCTACATTATTTTTCGTATAATATGGTGATATAAGACGTTCTGTTTTATACAATAAATCAAGTTTTTGATTTATAAGTTTTGTATCATGATAAACATCACCTGTAAATTCTACTTTAGCCGGTAACGTTATCAAAATAAAAAATAATTTTCTTTCATCCTCCTGCAAAGGATACTTGTGTTCATAATACTTAAGAACCTCTGAAAAATCAAAATCCAAAGCATGCTTATTATATAGAATATATAAATCAAATATAGGAATACCTATTTTAGCTTTATCCCAACTAATCAAATAAGATTTATCATTCTTAATAAAATGATCTAATCTTAGATTATTATGAAGAACAACATTCCTTTGTTTTGTTTTGTCTTTAACCAAATCATACCATTTATCTACTTCACCACTACAAAAATTTAAAGCAGCATATATTTTGGATATGTTTCGTGCGAGTAAATATTCACTTGGACTCATATAAACCTTAGATTCAATATAAGTTATAATATCGGTATAATAACTATTTAAATATTCAATATTATTTTTTATATCCTCATATATTTTTTTATAATCATCAAAATCCACTTCCTTATAGTGGGTTGTTTTATTATGTAATAAACTAACCAAATAAACTAAATCTAAAATTCTTTGTTCTTTAGGATATGCTGTATCCTCGATATATTCAAAAATTTCATAACCATCATCATAACCAATAATCTTGGGATAATAATCAAAACTACGTGATTTTAAATAGGTAAATAATTCATCATCATAAACCGTTTTCTTTATAACAAAACGCCCTATCTTGGTATCTACGATAATGGTTTTACCATTAGTAGTATATCGATAAGGCTTGATATCATATTTTTTTAATACTTCATTAATCTGTCTCATTAAAAACATAAGGTATGATTAGTTTATCACCTATTTTTATATCACTTATGTCATTATATTGTTCTAAAACTTCTTTACTAACTTTGTAATAAGTTGTGATACTTTCTAAAGTATCATTTTCTTTAACCATGTATACTTTATATGAACAATAATCATCATTATTAAAATTATCAAACAACCTTGGTTTATCTTCCTTTAAAGTTTCAATTTCTAAATCCTCTTCTCTATTGTCCACTTTTTCAACTACTTCCTCATATTTTATGGGATGTTCTTCTAATTCATCCAAGCCAATTTCAACGTTAATTGACAAAGTATTATTGTCAATCAATTCATAATAAAAATCATCTAAAGTAATCTTTAAATCATCTAAAATATATCTATCACTAAGTTCAATGTTAACCGGAATATCAAAATTAAAATCCTCTGTATTAATGCTTACATCATTCATCTTATAACTTCCACTTACATTAAGATTACCCTTAACTACTCTATCATCTAAATAAAAATTATGATCTAAAGATATACTTACAATCTGTGAAACATTAGATTTAAATGGTATATCTTTTTTTAAAGGTACAGTTTTTTTCATAGTAATCTCCTTTCATTTAAATATATTTATAAATATATTTTTTATGACAAAAAAAGGAAGATTTAATCTTCCTATAATTCAAATTGTGAATTGTATAATTCACTATAGAAACCTTTTTGTTTCATTAACTCATCATGATTACCAGTTTCTATGATATTACCATCTTTCATAACTAAAATTAGATCAGCATTTTTAATTGTTGATAATCTATGAGCTATAATAAATGATGTTTTTCCTTCAGTTAATTTATCCATAGCTTTTTGAACCAATTCTTCTGTTCTTGTATCAACATTACTTGTTGCTTCATCTAAAATTAAGAATGGTGAGGATTCAATCATACCTCTTGCTATAGTTAATAATTGTTTTTGTCCTGCTGATATAGAATCATTCTCACTAATGTTAGTATCTAAACCATTTGGTAATGTTTTAATAAAATGATCTAAGCCGACTATTTTACAAACATCCATAACTTGTTTATCCGTAACATTAGGTCTATTATAAACAATATTATCTCTAATTGTTCCATCAAATAACCATGTATCTTGTAAAACCATCGTAAATAGTCTGTGAATATCATCACGCGCTAAATCTTTAGTAGACATACCATCTATTTTAATATCACCAGATGATATTTCATAGAATTTCATAAGCAAATTTACCATTGTTGTTTTACCTGCACCTGTAGGACCTACAATAGCTATTTTTTCTCCCGGCTTAGCCTTAGCTGTAAAATTCTTAATTGTTGGTTTATCATTGCCATCATATGTGAAACTTACATTATCAAATTCAATTTCACCTTTAACATTTTTAATATGTTTACTTCTTTCTTTTTTCATCTCTTCTTCATCCAAAAATTCAAATACTCTTTCAGAAGCAGCTGCAGTTGATTGCATTGAAGTTAGAGCCTGCGCAATTTGTGATAAAGGAGATGTAAATAATCTAACATAAGTTATAAAAGCTACGATAACACCAAAGCTGATTTTATTATTCATAACAAGTAATGCTCCTACAATACATACAGCAACATAACCTAGATTACCTATAAATCCCATCATAGGAATCATTAGTCCTGATAAGAATTGACTTTTTTTATTAGCCATACAAACTTTGTTATTAAAGTTTTCAAATTCATCCTTAGCCAGTTTCTCACCATTATATGCTTTAACAACATTTAAACTTGAATATACCTCTTCAATATGTCCATTTAAATTACCTAATTCTGTTTGTCTAGCAGCAAAATACTTTTGACTTTTAGATAGTATTACAGCCATAAAACTAAAGCCTAATAAACTAGATAAAATAGCTGTTATAGCCATAGGTACATTAGTTACAAACATCATAATAGTAGTGCCTAAAAATAATGTTATAGCACTTACTAAAGTAGCTAAGGAATTATTTAAATTTTGAGATATAGTATCAACATCATTAGTAACTCTTGATAATGTATCACCACTTAAATGTTTATCAAAGTATTTTAAAGGTAATATATTTATTTTATTAGATATATTTTTTCTCAAGCGATAAGCAAACTTATTAGATACATTAACCATTGATACTGATTCAACATAATGTAATACTGCACTCAAAATATATATAATTATTAATAAAATAGCTATATTTTTGATATTATTTAAATTCATATGTGGGTTAATAACATTTAAAATGTTTTCTGGCATAGATTCTATCCTACTATATACTAAAGAAGCATCATTAGTAGTACCTAAATCAGATATTAAATTAATAAATTTTGTTTGGTCAGAAGTAGTTATAACAACACCATCAACCTCAAATGGTGTAAATAAAATATTTCCGATACTTTCTGATACTACCTTATTTTTTATAAAATTAATTTTATCTTCCGATGAGATAAAAACATCATTGTATATAGCATCTGGGAAAATATACTTTAATTGCTCATCAGTTAATTTAGAATAATCAATTACTAAAGATGAATCATAATTAGTTACTAGTGTCCCACTATTCATAAAACTATAAACTAAAGTTCTTACTTTTTCTTCACTCATACTATCTTGAACATTAGTTAAAATTAAAGTCATATTATCTTTATTAATAGATAATCCTAAAGATATTTCATCCGTTAACTTGGATAATCTATTAGGAGAAATAATAGATAGAACAGAACTAAAGATAGCAGCTATAATAGAAATGATTATTAAAATCTTATAACTATTTAATTCTTTAAATAATCTTACTATAGCGCCTTTAAAGTTTTTAGCTTTTTCAGGTACCCTATTACGCATTTTCTAATTCCTCCTTACTTAATTGTGATAAAGCAATTTGCTTATACACTTCACATGTTTTTAATAATTCTTTATGTGTCCCATGTCCTACACATTTACCATTATCTAAAACAATAATTTGATCAGCATTCATGATTGTACCAATTCTTTGAGCAACAATAATACTAGTTGCTGACTTAGTATAGTTTTTTAATTTTTTTCGTAAATTAGTATCCGTTTTATAATCTAATGCACTAAAAGAATCATCAAAAATATATATTTCAGGGTCTCTTACAATAGCTCTTGCTATAGCAATTCTTTGCTTTTGACCACCTGATAAATTAGTACCAGATTGAGCGATATGTGTTTTTAATTTACCATCTAAGGACATAACAAAATCTAAAGCTTGCGCTACATCTAAAGCTTCTAAGACCTTATTTGTAGGTACTTTTTTATGACATCCATATATAACATTACTTTCGATATCACCACTAAATATAACTGGTCTTTGAGGTACATAGCCAATTTTGTCATGTAATAATTCTTGTTTATAATCTTTAATATTAATGCCATCAATTAAAATTTCGCCATCAGTTGCATCATAAAACCTAGGAATTAAATTAACAAGTGTTGATTTACCACATCCTGTTGAACCTATGAAAGCAATAGTCTCTCCTGCTTTAGCTTTAAAAGAAATATTCTTAAGTAAATAATCTTCAGCATCAGGATATTTGAAACTTACATTTTTAAACTCTAATTCACCTTTATTTTTATTAGATTTATTAATATCACCATCTACAATACTAATATCTTCATCTAATACTTCATTAATACGTTTAGCTGATACACTGGCTCTTGGCCATATCATAAAAATAGCAGCCAACATTAAGAATGACATAATTACTTGTAAAGCGTATGATGAAAAAACAATCATGTTACCAAATAAAGTTAACTTATCACTCAAATTAGCGCCATCTATCATATAAGCACCCGTTAAGTATATAGTTAAAGCCAAAGTGTGCATAACTAAATACATAATAGGAGCCATAATAGAAAATGATTTTTGTGTAAACATTTGCGTATTAGTTAAATTCTTATTAACTTTATTAAATTTATTTTCTTCATACTTTTCAGCATTAAATGCTCTTACAACTCTAATACCAGTTAAGTTTTCTCTAATCGTATTATTTACTTTATCAATTAATTTTTGAATCATTTTAAATCTTGGTACAACTATAATAGTTAAAATGCCAATAACAGTTAATAAAATAGCTACGGATATAGCCGTATAAATGCTCCATGTAACGCTCTTATTAAGTATCTTTGTAATAGCCCATATAGCTGTTAAAGGAGCTTTAATTAATAATTGTAAACCCATAGATAAAAACATCTCAACTTGTGTTATATCGTTAGTAGTTCTAGTAATTAAACTACTTGTTTCAAGTTTATGAACCTCGCTCATAGACATATCACACACTTTATTAAATACTTTACTTCTTATATTTAAAGAAAAATTAGAAGATAAATGAGCTACTATATACCCTACAATAATAGCTGATACTAAACTTCCAAAAGCACAAGATAACATATAAAAACCATTTAATAAAATATCTTTCATTAAACTTCCTTCAGTTTTTACTAATACCGTTATCTTTTGCATATAATCAGGCATCTTTAATTCTAACCAAACTTGAGCCCAAATAAGTAAGAAACTTATGAATATCATTAATATATCTTTTTTATTTAAATTTTTTAATAACTTGAACATATAAACATCCTTTCACACAATGCTATACATTATACCACAAATACAATTTAATTAAAAGCAATCTCAACATCTAAATTTTCATCTTTATATAAAATATATAAAAATATTAAGCCACTAAAAAAAACAAATAAAGATCCTATAAAAGATAAGATTACTAACTCTTTTTTCTTAGAATCATCAGTATTTAAATTTTTTAAATCATCATAAGAACTCTTTAAAAAATAAAAATATATGATAGTTAAAATTAAAAAAATAGTTATCATAACTTCTCTATATTTTTTCTTACTAATTAAATCTTTAAAAAGAAAATACTTCTTTTCTAAGAAGTTAGCATACCAACTTAATATAATAATACCTATATAGATTATCCATATATAGTTTTCTATCTGTATTTCTTTTAATTTATTATTTAAATCATCCATATTAAATTTTATGAATATTTATATTTATGTTTACTAAAAGATTTACAATGTGAATAGAATATTCTTTTTATATACATTATGGTCTCACAATAATGTGGCTAATTGATAATTTGGTCGACAATGTCGACCGTTTTTGTTTTGTCAATTGGCGCGACAGTGTCGCACATTTTTGAATAACAAAAAAAAGATTGAAATTAATCAATCCTTTTTTGTAAGCAACTATACTAATTCAAATATATATATATCTTCAATAATCTTAGTTTCGCCGACATTTCCTTCTTCGCTTCCAATTACTTTACCGCCCATAAGCATATAAAAGTTACTTGATTGGTTTCCACGTAAGCATCTAATTATTGCTTGTGTATAGCCTTGTGATTTTAATAATTCAAAGCATTTTGTAAGCATTTTGCTACCAATACCACGTCTTTGATTCTCCTTTTCAATATATATTGAATAAACTTCACCCATTTCTTGATAATCATCTCCACGAGCTTTACCATAACAGGCAAAGCCAGTGACACTATTATTTTCTTCATAGACTATATAGTGATAGACATCGTCTTTTTCTATTGCTTCTTTAATATTATTGTTTCTTTTATCAAAGCCTGCCTCTTGATTTATGAATACATCTTCTGGGAAAAAAGCGCTATATGTTGTTTTCCAAGAATTCAAATGTATTCTAGTTATCCTTTCTGAATCATCTACTTTAGCTTTTCTAATCATTTAATGGCCTCCTCACCAAATAAATAGTTTATACTATTATTTTATTGCATTTATCTATTGGAAGTTTTCTAAGCACATTTACATTTTCTTCATATTCTATTATTTTCATAATATCACCTATTCACATTATAACAAAAAAATATATAAGTTAAAACCTATATATTTTTCATAACTTCATTGAAATCATTTACATAGATAAAATTAATTTTATCTTTAACCTCATTTGGTATTTTTTCTACATCAACTTCATTATCTTTTGGTAAAATAATTTTTTTAACACCATTCCTTAAAGCACCAATACATTTTTCTTTCAAGCCACCAATAGGAAGAACTTGTCCTTTTAAAGTGATTTCACCAGTTAAAGCTATATCATTGGATACCTTCTTACCTGATAAAGCAGATATAATAGCTAAAGTTAAGGCTATACCAGCTGATGGCCCATCTTTTTTAACAGAACCTTGAGGCATATGAATATGAATATCATTATTTTTAAGTAAATCATAATCAATATTAAATTTATTACAATTAGATTTAATATAATCTAAAGCAATAGAAGCGCTTTCTTTAATTACATTACCTAAACTACCAGTTAAAACTAAATTACCGGTTCCTTTATAATAGTTAACTTCAATAGGAAGCACATCTCCACCAAACGGTGTATAAGCTAAGCCATTAACAACACCAACTTGATTTTCCTTAGTAGTTATAGATCTATATTTAGGTTTATCTAAATACTTCTCTATTTCCTTTTCATTAATAATTAGTTTATCAAATTTTAAATCATCAACAACAATTTCTGTAACTATTTTTCTAACTATTTTTTCTAATTGACGTTTTAATTCTCTAACACCAGATTCTTTAGTATAATTTCTAATAATAGATAATATAGCCTTATCCGTTATACTAACATTACTTAATCCACATTCCTTCATAATATCTTTAATCAAATGTTTCTTAGCAATATCTAGTTTTTCATATTCTGTATATCCTGAAACATCAATTATCTCTAATCTATCCTTTAATGTTTCACTTATATCTTCAATATAATTGGCAGTTAAAATAAACATAACATTAGATAAATCAAATTCTTCTTCAATATAATGATCACTAAAATATTGATTTTGTTCTCTATCTAAAACACTTAATAAAGTAGAAGAAGCATCAAAATGATCGCTGCTACCCATCTTATCAACTTCATCAATCAATATAAGAGGATTACTACTTTGACATTTTTTAATAGCAGACATGATTCTACCAGGCATAGCACCAACATAAGTTTTACGATGGCCCATTATTTCAGCTTCATCTCTAAGACCGTTAACTGATATTTTAGCAAATTTTTTATTAACAGCTTTAGCTATAGATATAGCAAGTGATGTTTTACCAACACCAGGAGGTCCTACTAAACATATAATAGTTCCTTTTCTATCATGGCTCATTTGTCTAACAGCTAAATATTCAATAATTCGTTCTTTAACATCAGATAAACCATAATGTGAAGCATCTAATTCTTTTTTAACTTTCTTTAGATCCTTATTATCATCAGTATAAATACCCCAAGGAAGACTTAATAAACAATCAATATGATCACGCGCTACATTAGCTTCAGGAGATATACTAGGTATGCTATCATATCTTTCAATTTCTTTATATAATCTTTCCTTAACAGTGGGATTACATTTTAAAGAAGAAACTTTATTTTTCAATTCTGAATATTCAGAATCTTTACTTTCCCCTAATTCTTCTTGAATAAGACGCATTTTTTCTTTTAAGAAATACTCTTTTTGTGTTTCATCTAAATTTTGCTTAACTTTTAAATCAATGTTTCTTTCAATTTTAAAGATTTCTGTTTTTTTATAAATATCTTCAAGTAACATCTCACCACGTTTTATAGCATCCATTACTTCTGTGTATTTTAAAACTTCATCTTTAGTATCTAAAATATTAGGCGCTACAACATCAACTAAGCGACTTAAATTAGTTTCACTATCAATAATATCTATCATACTATTAGAAGCATATGGTATATTACGAATATATTTTTTTAATTCTTTTTTAATCTTACCAATTAAAACTTCAGCTTTATCTGAATCTATATCATCAGCAACTTCACATACAATAGCCTCTAGAGGTTCATTGACTTCGGAAAGATTTAGATATGAAACAATTTGAACACGTTTCATACCCTTTATATCCAAACGCATATTACCATTTGGTAAAGTATATGTATTTTCTATTTTAGAAATAATACCAACTTTATTAGGATTATTCGCATCATATTCATTGACAACCAAAATATGATTATCATGGAATAACATAGCTTCATCTATAACATTATTATCCGCATTTTTCTTATCGAATTCTAACTTCAAATAATTATGCGGTAATAAAACTAAACCTTTTAATAATAAAACAGGTAAATTATATTTTTTCACAGTATTCACCTCTTTTTGTTGTCACCTATTATAGCATAAAAAAAGGATTGGTCAACCCTTTTTATTCATTAATTAAATCTTCTAAAGTAACCAAATTAAATCCTTTAGATTTTATGTAATTCAATACCAAAGGTAACTCTTTAATCGTCGTACTATTAACCTCCATCGATATAATACTGCCATTAACTATATTCTTTTTAATTTCTATCAAAGGATTAGTTTTAACGACTATACTAGGTTTAATAGTATAACTCTTATTCGTATTACATATATCTAAAGATGTCTTATCCTCAAGTAAGTTGTAACAAAAAGTATGTTTTTGATATGCTATCTTCGATGTTACAGCATTGAGTAAATCAACACTTTCATGATTATACGTATTAAAATAACCCATATTACCTACCGTATATCCTTGATCAATCAAATCAATTATAAGTTGTTTATCATGCCATAAACTACTAACAAAAAAAGAAGCCTTAGAATCTTTCAATATTTGTAAAAGTGAACTTACATTATCATCATTTAAAATAAAAACTAATGCTACATCCTTTTTAGATTTATTACCACTGACTATATATTTGTCATACATATTATTTACACTAACAGCAGGTTTTATTTTACGATATACTAGCAAATTATCATTGAAAGTATTGATTTTCTTCATTTTTTTATAGCTACTATTGATATCAATTTCACTACCCGATGCCCCCGGAATAATACTATCACCATCAATCAAAGCATTAACAGGTTCAACTCTGTATTGATCACTAACATCTTTAATTTGTTTAACAATGCTATCACTATCTTTAACAACGGCACTAATTTGAGCAGTATAAATAAAACTAAAGCATATAAGACTTAATAATCCAATAACTTCAAATGTCTTTTTCAAATTATCACCTATTTTATTATATGTTTCAATAACTATATTTTCACTTTTTTAAAACTAATTCATAAGATAAACTGAAAGGAGCTTAATATGTATTATCGTAACGATGATAGAGTCGGTTTTGTTTTTCCTTTTCTTTTAGGAGGCGTAACAGGAGCCGCTCTAGCGCCAGCTTTCTTAAGTAGACCGCAATATTACATACCATACTACCCACCATATTACGGTTCTTATTACAGATAAAAGCAGTTTATTCAACTGCTTTTACTTTATTCAAATTCTTAATAAAATTTTTACTTTTCAAATATAACCCTGTATATCTATCATAATAATCATCGAGAAAAGCATTAATTTCAAACTTAACTTCATTACTAACTTCTAGTTTACTAATTTTAGATATATCAACATAATAAAACATTCTAATTAATTTAATTGTTTTATCACTGACAATCTTTTCAGAAGTTCTACAATCATTACATAAATATCCACCAGCATAACTAGATAAAGTACATATACTAGATGTCTTACCACACTTACAACAAGCATCCAGAATAGGCATAACACCTAAATAATCCAAATACTTTAATTCCACGATATTCATAATAACTAAAGGATCATATCCTTCATTTAACTTAATTAAGCTACTAATCAAAATATCATATACGCCATCTTTATAACTATGCTTAACAACCTGTCCACATAATTCTAGAAGATACGAAGCATAACTAATTTTAGTTATATCTTTTTTAACGTTTTTAAAATTATCAATAACATCTACATTATTTAGTATAGATAACTTATCTTTTTTATAATGCATATAAAAATAGCCATAAGTTAATTTGTCCGTATAACTACGTAATGGACTTTTAAGTGCTTTACAACCTTTAGCTATAACACCTATAATACCATATTCTTTTGTAATAATATTTAATATCTTACTTGTTTCACCATAATCTTGACTTGATAAAATAATTCCTTCAATCTTGTCTATCATATTAACGTTGTTTAGAATTATCCTCTATCAATTCAAAACGGTATTCTTGCTTAACATCAGGATACTTTTCATGGTCAACAGGTGAAACAAACATATCGTATGGTCTAGCCCATACCTGGCCATCATGATCATAAATAACCATATCTTCACCTGTTTCAGTATGCTTGGCTACCGCAATAATTTCGTATATAGACCCTTTAAAATGTCTATATTTTTGACCTTTTTCTACCATTTTCTAACTCCTTATACTTCATATAATATTCAATTTTGCCTGTTTTTTCAAATAATCTCCATAATATTTCTTTCATATCCTCACCTATTATATAGTGAGCATATAATTAATTATTTATTCCATAAAATCTGAAAAACCAAATTCTTGTAAATATTTTTCTTTATCACGCCAATTTTTAATAGTTCTAACAAACAATTCTAAATAAACTTTACTATTTAATAATGTTTCCAATTCTTTTCGTGCATCGATACCAACTTGTTTAATTTTACTACCCTGTTTACCGATAACTATCTTTTTCAAAGAATCCCTATCAACAATAATAGCTACATTAATAACATAACTATTCTTCTCTTTTTTAATTTGTTCTGTTACACAAGTTATAGAATGAGGTACTTCCTCATCAGTTAAATTAAATAGCTTTTCTCTAACAATCTCAGCTATTTGAAATTCAATTTGTTTATTCGTATACTGTGTTTCATCAAAATATTTAATACTATCTGGTAAATAGTTTTTTAAAACCTTAATTAACTCTTTAACATTATCATTTTTTAAAGCCGATAAAGGAACAATTTCTTTAAAAGGATACAATTTACTATATTCTTCAATCTTAATTAAAGCTCTTTCTTTAGGTATTTTATCAACTTTATTGATTACCAAAATAACCGGTTTAGAAGCTTCTTTTAATTTATCTAAAACAAATAAATCACCTTTACCAACTTCTTCTGTGACATCAACTAAAAACAAAAGAATATCCACATCATTAATACTATAATATGCTTGTTTATTTAAATAGTCACCTAGTTTATACTTAGGTTTATGAATACCTGGAGTATCAACAAAAACCATTTGTGAATCGGAATCATTATAAATACCTTGTATAATATTTCTAGTTGTTTGTGGTTTATTTGATGTTATAGCAACTTTTTTACCGATAATACTATTTAATAAAGTACTTTTACCTACATTAGGTCTTCCTATTAAACTAATAAAACCTGATTTCATTTAAACACCTCTAATTCTCGATATATTAATATAAAAAGGTATAAGTTTATTTAGTTATACCAAATGCATTTAACAATTCATCTTGTTTACCAAACATAACAATTTCATCTTCTTTTTCCATGTGATCATAACCCAATAGATGTAATAGGCCATGAATCGTTAAAAAACAAATTTCTCTTAAAAAACTATGTCCATATAATTCTGCTTGTTCTTTAGCTTTATCAAGTGATATATATATGTCACCTAAAACTCTAAAATCCAATTCAACAAAATCCTTATTATCTTCTAAAGCAAAACTAATAACATCTGTAGGTCTATCAATACCTCTATACTCTTTATTTAATTTATGAATATATTCATTATCAACAATAATGATATTAAACATGCAATTTTGTAAAGATTCTCTTTCAATAACAAAATTCAATAAATCTCTTACAGTATCTAATTCTTTTACCTCTTCATTCGTTAAATTATCAATTTCAAACATAAAACACTCCTATAAAATATAATAAAATAATTAATATAACTACAGCAACTATTATATTATAAATAAACGTTTTTTTCAATGAATTAGGAAGTTTATTATGTATTTTTATTAATAATAAATAAATAACATATCCAATTAAACCACCTAGAATATTTAAAAATATATCATCAACATCAAATACTCGTCCAATCTTATACTGCGTTAGTTCGATAGTTACAGAAACTAACAAAGTTAAGACAAAAGGAATATAAGGTTTATTTTCTTTCAAAACATATGATACAAAAAAGCCATAAGGTATAAACATAAGCATGTTACCTATAACATTTCTAATAAATAATTTACTTCCAAATTCATATCTTAAAATTTCTTTGAAAGGTACAATATTCATATCTTGTACACTTATATCTTGAAAAGTAACGACTCTAAATAAAGCCATTACATAAACAATAAAAGCCAACATCATAAATTCCTTATAAAAAGTAATTTTTTGATGATTCTTAATTAAATAAAGTAATCTAACACTTACTATTATAACCAATGAAATAACCATCATGGGAATGATATCATTAAATATTCCAATTATAGTGCTACGAAACAAATCATTCAACTCCTTCTATTATTTGATAATCAGTTATATTCTCTTGTATCGAAAAAAACATATCTAAAATGACTCTATCCTCTTTAATATTTGTTTTTAATATTTTATATTCAATTATTTGCTCATCATCATGTAGCTGTAATAACATTTTTTTAATACCTGCTTCCTTAGCCTTAAAAATAGCCTCATCATAAGTTAAAACACCACTTTCATTAATAATCTGTTTTTGTGTTTGTTTAACTAAAGAAATAGGTAAAATATTACTTTTAATAATATCCTTATCTTCTACAACCTTATCTTTAAATTTATTAAATCCAATATATCTATCAAATAATTTTAAAGTATATACCGTCTTCTCATTACCTGTATAATTAGAAAAACTATATACGTATGGATACTCTATACTTACATTATACCACACCTCAGCATAAATGCTACCGGAAGCTGCAACAATATCCTTAACTTCATCATTTAAATAAATACTACCTGATATAACAACATCACCTTTAGAAACATAAGTATTCACATCTTTGATAATCTGTCCTTTTAAAGCAACAACTTTTTTCAAAACACCATTTTTCTTAGCTATAATATTTTGCTTAGTTTCATTAGTGGAATTATCCTTAATAATTCTTTTTTCTAACCTTACAATATATTTTGTACCAACACTTTCAATTTCTAACCATTCAATCTCATTTTTGTACTTATCTAGAATATTACTTTTAATAACTTGAATATCGTTAAAATTTTTTTTAAACCTATATTTAGAGATACCAAAACTTTCTAATTCATTTAATAGTTTAGTACGCATCATACGATCATTATCAATAATATCGATTGAGAATATCATATTACTTAAAATAATAATAAAAATCAAAGACAATAAAAAGGATATAAATAGAACTTTATATCTTAGAATACTATTTTTAATTCTAGTAGGACCATATACTTCCACTAAAGATACATCATAAATACTTTTAATATCCATTAACTTTTCATAATCTTTTTTATATATAATGATATTTATACTTTCTTTGTTATATTTTATACGCAATATTTCAACATCATTATCATGTAACCTTTTGATAAAACGTGAAATATTTTTACCTTTTATACTTAGTTTAACCCTACTCTTAAACATGATATCACCTAAACTCTATTCTTTTAATAATACCTTCAATAAGTACCTCATCTTTCAAAAGACGCGATATATAAAGTCCATCACCATATACATCAATAGTTCCAAGTTCATAACCGATAATAATTTTATTATCATCAAAATGTAAAATAGTATCATAATTAAGAATATCCAATTTATTATTTAAAAAGGTGATTTTAAACTGATTTTCTAAAACATATTGTTGTAACCTTGTTATCTTCATAACATCACCTATTTAATCTTATTACTTTAAATATAATAAATTAACAAAAAAACTATTCTAAAATAGTTTTCTATTCTAGAATAGCTTTTATTCTTCTTACACCAGCACTGCTAGCTTCTTCTTTAATAATTTTAAAGTGGCCTAAAACACTAGTATTTTGAACATGTGGACCACCACATAATTCCTTAGAAACGTCACCAATAAAATATACCGTTACAACATCAGGATATTTTTCAATGAACATACATTCAGCGCCTGTCTTAATAGCTTCTTCTTTATTCATTTGCTTTACTGTTACATCTAAGCCATCATTGATCCATTTGTTAACTAATTCTTCAGCTTGTCTTAATTCTTCGTCAGTTAACTTATGATCACAAGAGAAATCAAAACGCATTCTTTCACTTGTAATGTTACTTCCTTTTTGATGAACATCTTTATTTACGACAACTTTTAAAGCAGCATTTAATAAATGTGTAGCTGTATGATATTTAGTTTCAATCTCGCCATTACCAGCTAAACCACCTTTAAACTTACCAGCTGAAGCAGTACGTGATAATTCTTGGTGTTCTTTAAATTTAGCTTTATATCCTAAAACATCTACTGTTTTACCTTTTTCCTTAGCTAACTCTACAGTTAATTCAATTGGAAAACCATATGTATCAAATAAATGGAAAGCTGTTGTACCATCAATATCTTGACTAGTAATCTTTTCAAATTCTCTTAAACCTTTTTCCAAAGTCCTATTAAATTTGATTTTTTCATTTTTCAATCCTTCTAAAACAACATTTCTATTTTCTCTTAATTCAGCATAATAGTTTTCATATTGATCCATAAGTAATGAAGCAATTTGTTGTTCCCAGTCACTATTAATATCGATATTTAAATTTTTAGCGTGTCTAATAGCTCTTCTAATTAATCTTCTTAAAATATAACCTTGATCAGTATTAGAAGGTTTTATGCCAGCAGGATCAGCTAGAATAAAGACAGCTGTTCTTAAATGGTCAGCAATGATACGCATAGATTTTTCATTGCCTTCATATGGTAAATTAGATATTTTTTCAATCATTCTTATAGTTGGTAACCAGATAGAAGACTGATAATTATCTAAAACACCCTCTAAAACAGAAATAGCTCTTTCAACACCCATACCTGTGTCAACATTCTTTTTAGGTAATTCGGTAATACTACCATCCTCATGTTTTTCATATTGCATAAAAACATCATTCCATATTTCAACCCATCTGTTATCTTCTGGATCAAATACTTCAGGAATTTCATCAGTACTTCTAAAATAGAACATTTCAGTATCCGAACCACATGGTCCTGTCTCACCAGCTATCCAGAAATTATCCTCTACAGTTTTAGCTATATGCCCTTCACTTATACCAAGACCAAGCCATAAATCATGAGCTTCTTGATCATAAGGAATTAATTCATTTCCACCAAAAACAGTTACAGCTAATCTATTTGTTGGTATTTTTAAAATAGAAGTTAAAAATTCAAAACTCCATGTAATAGCTTCTTTTTTAAAATAATCACCTAATGACCAGTTACCCAACATTTCAAAAAATGTGTGATGATATGTATCACCAATAATATCTAAATCATTTGTTCTGACACATTTTTGATAATCTGTTAATCTTGTACCATAAGGATGTGTTTGTCCCATTAAATAAGGAATTAAAGGTTGCATACCGGCTGTATTAAATAATACTGAAGGATCATTTTCAGGTACTACAGGCGCAGAAGGAATTTGCTTATGTCCTTTACTTATAAAAAAATTAATATATAAATCTTTAAGATTCATAGTAATCAACCATCTTTCTAACTTTAACTTCTAAATCTTCTAATGTACCATCATTAACAATGGTATAATCAAATTTATCATAATCATCTAAATCAATTTCTGTAAAATGTTTTTTTTCTTCTTCTGTTAAACCATTATCATAATTTGGTCTATCAATTTTAACAGCAATGACTTCTTCAAAATTTTGTTTAGGATAATCTATTTCTACCTTAGCTCGAGCATCAGATATTGTAATAACATCAAAATAATATGAGTATACTTTTATGTCACCAATTATTCGATTTACAAAGAATAAAGAATCTATTTTATTTCTAATAATATCCGTACCAAGTTCTTGTAATAAACTTCTTGGTTTAGTTTCTTCACTACCATCCCAACCAGTTATTTTTTTAGCATACTCTTTGGTATATGATGAATACTGTAAATTAATAACCTTGGTATTTCTTTCAGCATATATTTTTTTTAACATGCCTGCAACAGTATCTTTACCATATCTAGCCTTACCAGCTATAATATATATTTTCATAGTTATCACCCTTGATAAATCTTAAGTAATTATACCATATTATCCATAAATTAACAAGAATAAACATAAAAAGCCTTAATAAGGCTTAAAATAATTTTCTTTCTTCAATTTCTTCTTTGAAACGATATAATTTGGCAGGCCTTCCTGTATAACCTTCATTTATATCTCCAGTATCAATAATATAACCTAAATTAATCAATTTCTTTCTGAAGTTTCTTCTATCTAATTTAGTTTCCAAAACAGTCTCATATATTTTTTGAATTTCCGGTAAAGTGAAATCACTTGGGAATAATATTTTTAATATATTACTATTAACAATACGTTTTTTAAAGCTATCATACAAATCTTTTATTATCATTTCATGATCATAAGCTGTCTTAGGAATAGAATTAATATCAAACCATTCTAATTCCACACCATCAACCTTTGTACTTTTTAAATAACATGTAATACTATCTATTAAACCTAAATATGAAATACCGATAACTTCTTTTTTTGTATCTAGTTCTATATTCGCATATGTTTTGTTTTGTGTATAAAATAAATTTGGTAAACCAATATCATTAATAGTTCTTTCAACATTACCTTCCAATGAATCTGTTAAAAATTCTGTTGGCAACATCCAATAACCTCTGTATGGTTCGGATTTCTTATGAACCAATAATACTTTTATCTTACCTTTATCAATCGTAAAAACACCTAATAACGTTTGAACTGAATAATTCATACCCATTCTCCTTTGCGTTTATTATACACTCTTATTGTAACACGAAATACGCTATTACGTCAATGAAAAAAACAACTTATGCAGTTGTTTATTTTTCGATAAACCAAATTTTACTTATATCACAGCTACTACTAGAAGGCGCTGGATAAGGCATATCCATCTTTATCATAACTGGAACCTTAAAACCATTACCGAAGGCAACACAGTTACCCGGTTGTAATATACGTAATCTTTTAACTATTTCATTCGTTATATTTGGTATCATAGCTCTTATATATTCGACATCAACTGGATGCATCATTTTGAATATTAAGAAGTTACTACATTGTGATAAAGAGGTAGCAGATAATTCACTAGGTCTTTGTGATATTAAACCTAATAAAACACCATATTTTCTACCCTCTTTAGTAATACGTTCGAAGATATTATATCCTAACAAATTAACATCGTTATCATTCTGAACATATCTATGAGCTTCTTCCAAAATAATGTGAAAAGGTAAAGAAACTTTTTTATCAGCATCTTTAGCATAATCAAATAGCATTTTAGAATATATTTTAGTTATATTCTTAGCAAATCTATCATCAACATAGTTAATATTGAAGTTGATAATTTGTGCTTTTCTGCCATCATGAGATGTCATTAATTCTTTAATATATTGTTCCTTAGTTATGTAATGATCATATGTAAAATACTGACTATAATCACTATTAACTAACGCATGTAATCTTACTTTTAAAGCTATACTTTCATCGTATACTTTACCGCTGTTAAATACACCTTCAGAAATTAAAGCAAAATCAAAAGCTTTTTCTAAATCATCTAATGTATATTCCACTTCACTATCAGGTAAATTGTAATCTAAATCATCCTGTAAATAATTACCTATAAAATTAGTTAATAATTCCATATCCCTAATTTTACCAGATGCATCTATCAATAGACATTGTTTTAAAGGCCTTGTATAACCAGGTTGAAAAACAGGTGTTTCAAGATTTAACTCTGGTGTATTATGATATGATAAAACGGAAACAATTTGATCTCTTATTTGTGATGATGATCTACCACTAGCTAAAATATCTAGAAGGCAACGTGCAATAATATCATTTTTATATTTTATCGTATCATCATTTTCAACTTTAAATATTTTTACTAATTGCAAAGCTTTTTCAATAATTGGTAATTGGCTAGGTTTTTCTGCTCCTAATAGGATAGCAATATCATCAACACCCAATAACCATAAAGGTATTCTTAAAACATCAGCTTCACTAAAATGCAAATTAGTTGTGTATGCCTTAAATGAAATATCAGGATTTAATTTAGAAATATCTTTAAAAGCGCTGTGATATTCACCATACGCATCAAATATAAATAAGCTAGCACGATATGGTACATATTCATGTTTATCAAATATATTTTGTATAATTCTAGCAACTCCACATGATTTACCAGAACCTGTTGAACCTAATATAGCAAAATGATTACTAAAGAAATCATTTATATTAACTCCTATTTTAACTCCGGCATAGATAGGACTAGTACCTAAGTATAAATCAACATTTTCTTTATAATCAGCCACGCCAATAATCATAGGAATTTTATCTTTTGAAATTAAGGATACTTCAGCATTAAAAGAAGGTTTTACAATAACACCATATATAAATCTACCATTAACTATTTCACCTAATAGATTTATCTTAGCTACTCCTTCTTTAACATCAATTATTTCGCCAATAATTTGTCTTTTCACATCATTCATAACTACATGCATATTAATTAAACTTTCGCATTTTGTTACATCAATTGCCAACCTTAAAAAGGCAAAATTCTCCTCTATTCCCGCAATATAACCTAGCATGTTACCCCTCCATACCTTATACAGAATTATTATATCATGGTTTATATAAAAATAAAAGTAGTATGTTATAAAAAAACAAATAAGCAAAAGCTTATTTGTTATCCTTGTGTTGCTGCTCTATAACATTTCATTGAAGAGCCAGATCCTGAATAATGGTTCCATCCTGATGGGCATGAATAGTCATATCCATATGAGCTACAGCATTCATAATCACAAATTGGCTCATACCACCAAGCTGTTTTTTTACACACGCCGGCTGAAGAATCCCACCAATACTGGAATTCTTCACACCAAGGAGCAGTCATATTACTACGACTACCATAGCTATTACATTCTGATTCTGAATATTGAAGGTACTGCGTTGTATCAGAGCCTGATAATGAACTGCTACACCCTGTACAATCTCTATTAATCCAATTACTACCTGAACTGCATGAATATGTGGATACACAATGTCTATCACCAGATTGAACCGCATTTTGTGCTACGCATATATAGCTGCTTCCAGATTGTGTTAAAGTACCAGTTGAACAATACCAGTTAGCTTGCCATATTGCATTTAATGTTGTATTACTTGAGAATGTATAAGCTGTAGAAGCATTATGCGTTACACTACTACCTGTTCCATATCCTTTAAATGTGTAATTTGCTCTTGAGAAACCATTAGCTTTTAAGGTGATTGAGCAGCTTGTATCTGCATTATACATATAGCATGTACTTGCTTCCATTGAACCAGTTCCACCATTAGCGGCATAACTTACTGTTATTGTCTTTCTCCATATTGCATATAGTGTCGTTCCACTATTTGCTGTATATGAAGCTCCACTAGCATAATCTACACTTGTATCAGTTGCACTAGTACCCCAACCCATAAATGTGTAACCATCTTTAGTTGGTACTGTTGTTGTTAT
>JAEEGL012463600.1_pt1 | contig 24029 bp, 22 predicted proteins | sample 9134231 | NCBI WGS metagenome assembly JAEEGL01 (sample SAMN16246548, study PRJNA631951) | gut metagenome | biome: gut microbiome; feature: rumen; material: fiber-attached | host: Bos | place: Iran: Karaj | collected 2018-10
ATCATTTATAGGAATGAAGGCCCGGGCGGCCTTTTGAATCAGGCGCGTAACAAACACTACCCTTTGGAGTTGAAGCTTAACGCCGTCAATGACTATCTTCAAGGAGATGGATCTCTATTGGAGATAATGGGGCGGTACAAAATTCGAACAAAAAAGGCACTCCAAGATTGGATAAAGCAGTATAATGCTCATGGAGAAATCTCAGTTCGTACAAGCGGAAGGGGAAGCTACATGAGCAAATCAAGACAAACGACGCCGGAAGAACGTCTCGAAATCGTACAGGATTGTCTTGCCAATGATAAGAACTATGGCGCTATGGCACTGAAGTATAACTGTTCTTATCAACAGATACGCAACTGGGTGTTGCGCTATGAGCAGATGGGATCAGCAGGTCTGGAAGATCGCCGCGGTCGAAGAGCCGGCACGCAGCCTGCCAGGACGCCGGAGGAAGCACTGCGGGACAAGATAGCAGAACTGGAACGAAAGAACCGCGACCTTCAGATGGAGAATGACCTGTTAAAAAAAGTCAGAGAGTTAGAGATGAAAGATCGCTATCTCTGACTCGGCATCTGTATAAATATCAGGCGATCAAAGAACTGTCTGAAGAAAAACATTACCCTGTACATCGTCTTTGCGAATACCTGCATTTATCCCGGGGAGCTTATTACCGTTGGCTGAAAAATCCGGTCAGTTGCAGCGAAAGACACAACCAGGAGATCGCAGAAAAAATCAGAGGCATTCATGAGAAGCACCCAGACATGGGATATCGCAGGATCAGGGATGAACTGGAGCGGCATCACGATATCGGTGTCAATGATAAGCGGATTCTGCGAATCTGCCGTAAGGAACATATCCAATCTACGATCAAATGGAAACCAAAGAACTGTACCAGAAACAGCAATGATCCGGCACATATCGCCAAGAATTACCTGAACCGGGATTTTCATGCGGATGCCCCGAACGAGAAGTGGCTTACCGATGTGACGGAATTCAAGTATTATATCGGCATAGAAGTTCACAAGGTATACCTGAGTGCCATTCTGGATCTTTTTGACCGAAGAATTGTGGCCTACGTAATCGGAGACCACAATGACAATCCGTTGGTTATGAATACCTTTGATGCTGCTGTAGCTCTTGAGCCGGGCGCTCACACATTGTTTCATAGTGACAGAGGTTTTCAGTATACAAGCAAACAGTTCCATACAAAAATCAAAAAGCAACATATGAAGCACAGCATGTCCAGAGTTGCCCATTGTATCGACAATGGCCCTATGGAAGGCTTCTGGGGCATCCTGAAGCGTGAGAAGTACTATGGCAGACGTTTTACTTCCAAAGCGGATCTGGTCTCCGCCATAGAGGACTATATCAACTACTATAATACACAGCGGATCCAGCGGAAACTGCGCTTGATGACACCGGCCGAGTATCATGAACAATACTATTCGGCGGCATAAGAATGCCGCCAGCTGTTCACACAACCGGCGGTACGGAACCTTTTAATTATTCACTGTCCTCTTGACGGGTAGCACACCAGTTCCTGCCCGTGTGCTTTTTTACTATCTGCTATCTCATATGCACGTCCAGCTGCGGGTACGGTATCTCTATGCCCGCCGCGTCCAGCGCTCTTTTGCCGTTCTCGGTCAGGTCCCACTTGACGGTCCAGTAATCGGACGCCCTGCACCACACTTTCACCGTAAAATCAAGGCTGCTCGAGGCACATTCGTTCAGCCTTATTATCGGCTCCGGCTCGTTTAGCAAACCGCCCGTCCGTTCCACCGCACCAAGCAGCGTCTGCTTGACCCTGTCTATATCCGAAGGATAGCTTACCGAAAACGTGACGTCCACCCTGCGGGTGCCTTCACGCGTGTAATTCACCACCGCCGTGCCGGTCAAAGCGCTGTTGGGCATGGAAATATGGCGGTTGTCCGGCGTAGTCAGCTCGGTGTAGAATATGCCTATCTTCTGTACCGTGCCCTCCGTTTCGCCGACCTTCACGAAGTCGCCCGGTTTCAGGAGCTTTATGAGCATGACCGTGACTCCGCCCACAAAGTTGCTCAGTGCTCCCTGCATGGCAAGGGTTATGGCGACGCTGGCTGAAGCGAGCAGCGTCAGAAAGCTGGTGAGGGGCACGCCCATTATGCCCGCCGCCGTCAGTATCACCGTGACGTACAGCAGTATTTTCAGCAGATTCTCCAGAAAACCCCTGACCATGGGGTCGATCTTCTGGAAACGCGCGCTGCGCGACAGCAGCTTAAGCGCCCAATGGACGATGAACAAGCCGATGACCAGCGCCGCCATGCCGCCCAGCAGGTTCACTCCCTGAGTAAGTATCACGTTTTTTATACCGCCAAGATCCATATTCCTTCACCGCTTTCCTGCCTGTTTGGTGTGACACCCGCGCCGTCACTCGTATACCACTACCGTTTTCTCGGGGAGACGCTTAAGTATAAAGTCCTTCACGAACTCAAAGTCCTCCCGCGGCACGAACACCGCCCCCGAGCCTGCCGCCTGATACAGCTCGATCATGTTCCGGGACGGGAACACCGCGGCCTTTTTGATGCTTTTGAACCTGAACGGAGCGCAATACCGTCTCCTGCGAAAGCCCACATACTCTTCGGTCATTATGTAGCGCTGCCTGCGCTGCCCGCCAAAGCGGTTCATAAGCAGGCACGTGCCGCCCACGACCGCCATCGCCGCGAGACCCATAAGCAGAAACACGCCCCGCATGCCGCCGCCCAGCGCCAGCCCCATGATAATAAACACCGCGCAGATCCCGCCGCTTACATAAAGGGCGATGCCGGACGCTTTCTGTTCGTACCGCTTGTCTTCTGTGCCGGTCCAGCGGTATGCGCCGTTCTCGTCTTTAATAATGGCCGTATCCATAAGCTTGTAACGATCCCGTCATTTGAGGTTAAGCATTTTCGCGGGGATATGGCAGTAGCCGCCCGGATTCTTGTCCAGGTATTTCTGATGGTACTCCTCCGCGTCAAAAAAGTTCCTGATCGGCATAAGCTCTACCGCCAGCTTGCCTCCGGCCTTTGCTTCCTGCTCGCCGAACGCCTGCTCGATCTCGGGCAGCTGTTCCTCTTGAGTGTAATACACCCCCGTGCGATACTGCACGCCCTCGTCCTCGCCCTGTTTGTTCACGGAGAGCGGGTCTATCACCATAAAGTAAAAATCCAGCAGCTGTTTGAGCGTTATGCGCTCCGGGTCGTACTCTATCATCACGGTCTCGGCGTGCCCGCTGCCGGCGCGCACCTCTTTATAGGACGGCGCCGAGTCCGGACCGTTCGCATAGCCGACTTTCGTAGATAACACGCCCTCGAACTGGTCAAAGAACTTCTGTACTCCCCAGAAGCATCCGCCCGCCAGATATATCGTCCTTGTTTCCATATGTGCCTCCCCTGTCACGCTATAGTTCCGAAAAAGTGCAGTATGTTCATGTCCTCATTGCAGGTATCGCCGTGGGCGCCCCGGTTGCCCGGAATAAGATGCTGTCCGTGGTCAGGCGAATAGCTCATGAGTATTCGGTGCTTGCCTTTATATTTTTCCAGCGCCTCAGCCAGTTTGCGGAAGCCTTCCGCCTCCAGCGCGACGGCGTTAAGTCCCTCTTTTGATTCCGGCCCGTAAGCGTGGGCGGCGTTGTCGTAGTCGAATGTGTGGATGCTTATCACGTCGTACCTGTCGCTCGCGATCAGTTCCAGTGACCTCTGCTGCACTTCCACCGCGTGGGCACACTCGAAATAGTCCATGTCCCGCCCGGCGAAAATGTGCAGGAAGGTGGAATCCTGCTGGGCCACGATAGCGACTTTTTTGCCCAGGGCGATCAGCACGTCGTACAGCGTGACGCAGTCCAGCCTGGGTCTGACGTAAGTCCGGATGCCATGCCCCTCCGGATCCATGCCGGTATACATGGAAGCGTGGGCCACGGGCGTCACGGACATCACAGTGCTGATGAACGGGACAGCCATCAAGGTGTGCATATACACGGGAGCCAGCAGGTCGGTATACTTTTGCCAGATATACTGGCCCACCGCGTCGGCGTGATAGAGCACCGCCCGGTCCGCCTTGCCGCCCAGACGCGCTTTCAGTATATCGGACACCCAGGTGATGCCGGGCGCAAAGGTTTCCGGCAGCTCCACATCCATGCAGTCCGCCACTATGCCCGCGAAATGTTTAAGGGGAAAACAGTTGAAATGCTCGGCCATGGTCCGTCTCCTTTCGTCCGCCCGGCGCGTTTATCTTCTTGCGTCCCAGATAACAGCCGGATCGATATGCTTTATGTCCTTTGAACCCGTGCGGTACAGCATTATCTCCAGCTGGCGGGTCATCGTCTCGATAGTCTGCCTGACGCCTTCCGCGCCGTTGTCCTTAAGCGGCTGCATAAGCGCGCGGCCCACGCACACCGCGTCCGCGCCCAGCGCCAGCGCTTTGAAGGCATCGTAGCCGCTTTCGATGCCGCCGTCGGCTATCAGAAGCAGACTGCTGCCTACCGCCTTTCTGATGTCCGGCAGCAGCCTTACGGGAGGCACCGCGCAGCGCATTATACCGTTGTGGTGGCTCAGTATGACCCCCGCGCAGCCCAAGTCTGCACTCCTGAGCGCGTCGCTCACGCTCAGCGCGCCTTTTATGAAAAACGGCAGCTTCGCATAGCGGATGAACTCCCCGATCTCCTCAAGCGTCGGCAAATGCATCCTCTGCCCCAGCACCACGTCGTCCTCGGGGCTGTCGGGCTTTAGCGAGTGTTCTATGTCTATGCCCACGCCTATCGCTCCGTTTTCTCTTGCGAAGCGCAAACGGTCGTATATCTCGTTACGGTCGGCGTACGGTTTGATTATCTTTATCACCTTGGCGCCGGTCTTGAGCACATCACCAAGCGTCAGGTCGTCTCCCATGCCTATGGACACCGGCGCTCCCGCCAGACGCGCGCCTTCCGCCATGCCGACCAGGTCGATGTGGCTGAGCGCGCCCGTCATTATGGGCGTCGCAAACCTGTGTCCCAGCAGTTCAAGCGCCGCGCAGGGTTTGACCGCGCCCAGAAGGCGGCTTTCCACGCATAGCGAATCCATGTATTCCCTTGCTATCTTTATGGAGTCTCCGGGCAATCCTGCCATAGCGCACCTCCCAATCTATAATATACCTGTCCTGCGTCGTTCACCCCAAATACGCGCAGATCTCCTTTTCGCCCGACCACGCGCGCAGCGTATCGGCAGCAAACGGAAGCGGCTTTTCCGCACGCTCCCCAGGGGCGATAAGCACTTTGACCCTTTGGGTCTCCGCGGCGTTCGATATTTCAAGCTCCGTGACGGGAACGTCCGTGGGATTTACGACAGTCAGGCTGTCCGCCCTGACCGCTGCCGGCACGAAAGCGCCGTACCTGAACAGGCACACGCCCTCCGCTCCCTCAATTTCCAGCGCCGCGTCCGCGTCGCGCCTGAGCGTCAGAGCGGTGGCGCCGTCATAGGCGTGCAGCCCCGTCAGGACCTTTGCGCCGAACCTTGCCGCGCCCTGTGTGACCTTTTTGACCCACTCGCTGTCCATGCCATAGGCAAAACTGTACGCCATGGGCAGTATCATGTCGAAACGCCCGGCAAGTTCGGCATAGCTCTGTCCGTAGTGCAGGTGGGCAAATACGGTATCGTATGCTCCTTCAGGCATGAGCGCGGCGCTCAGAGTTATGCCTGGGCGCGCCTGACGCACGCCTTCCAGCACCGCGTCGGCAAAGCGGCACACGTTTTCGATACGCGTCCTGACCAGCGCGCAGACGTCCTTATCTCCCCGGCGGAACGCCTCAAACACGGCCTGTTTATCCGTTTCCCCGCCGTAGAACGTTTTATTCACCAGTTCCCTTAAGCGACTAGTGTCCGCGCCCTGCTTGGCATATCTGTCCAGATCGCTGTCGCTCCAGCCGTACAGCAGGTGGTTGTAGCGTATATAATCGAGATGCACGCCGTCCACGTCATACCTCTTAAGCATGTCCGCAATGACATCGTGCGTGAAGCGCGCGTACTCCGGCTCGGTGATGCTGACCACTCTGCCTGAACGGCCCTGGGTCAGGTGGTACAACCCGTTTTCCGGATGCTCCGCGCACCAGTGTTTGTCCTGGGCTGAGGTGAACCAGGCGTGCAGACGCATACCCCTTGCGTGCGCAGCTTTGACGGCTTCCGAAAGCAGGTCCCTGCCCTCTGCCATAGCCGGCGCGAGACGGGTACCGAACGCGCACCGTCCGCTCAATCCCTTTGTCAGGAAAAACACATCCGTTACGCCGATCAGCGCGCAATCGTCAAACACTCTGTCAGCGCCGCACGCCGCCACGCTGTCCGCCCACATCCATATTCCCAGCATTTGCGCTCCCCCGGTCCGTATCTTCTTAAGCTGCGGCGGGATCCCCCGCCCTCTAAACAACCTTGCCGGGATTCAGTATCCCGTTGGGGTCGAACACCGCCTTTATGCCTCGCATAAGTTCCAGCTGCCTGTCGCCCAGGCTCTCCCTGAGAAACGCCTTTTTGGCATGGCCTATGCCGTGTTCGCCGCTCACCTGACCGCCAAGCTCCGCGGCGACGGCGTACAGCTGTTCCATAACGGCGTCCAGGCGCTGTTTCCATACATCTTCCGGCACGTCGTCACGGCATACATATATGTGCAGGTTGCCGTCTCCCGCGTGGCCGAAAGAACGGATGCGCAGGCCCGAGTTTTGTGAGATCGCCGTAAGCCGCGTAACGAACTCGGCTATGGAGTTCCTGGGCACGACCACGTCGCATTCGTCCATGGTGGATGTGCTGCCTTTTATCGCCTCCAGGAACGCGCCTCTCGCACTCCAGATGCTCTCCTTTCTTTCGTCCGTGTCCGCCAGCAGCACGTCCCGCGCGCCAAGTTCGAGCGCGGTGTCCGTCAACCTGTCCACCGACTGTTCCAGTGCCTTTTCGCTTATGCCGTCCAGCCTCACCAGCAGGTACGCGTCGGAGCCGGTGTCCGGGAACTGCTTGCCCAGGTATTCCTCCGCGCAGGAGATCACTTCCCTCTCCATAAACTCCACCGCCGTGGGTTCGCAGCCGCAGGAGAGTATCTCCGGCACCGCCTTTATGCACTTGTCCAGGTCGTCAAAAGGTATCAGCAGCGACAGATTGACCTTGGGTTCCGGTATGAGTTTGACGGTGAGGCCCGTAAGAAAGCCCAGAGTGCCCTCGCTGCCTATCATAAGATCAATCAGGCTGTATCCGGACGAGGTCTTTACCGTCTTTCCGCCCAGGTGCAGCAGCGTGCCGTCCGCCAGCGCCACGTCCATGCCCAGTATGTAGTCCCGGGTCACGCCGTAGCGCACTGCCCGCATGCCGCCCGCGTTGGTCATGGCGTTGCCGCCCATGGTGGCCGTTTTTTCGCCGGGATCCGGCGGATAGAACAGCCCCGTGCCCTCCAGGGACTTGGGGAACTCCATCAGCAGCACGCCGGGTTCCACCGTGGCGGTCATGTTTTTTTCGTCCACTTCCAGGACTTTTTTCATTTTCTCCGTGGACAGCACCACGCCGCCGTATATCGCCACGCAGCCGCCGCACAGTCCCGTGCCCGAGCCGCGGGGAGTGACGGGTATATGCTTTTCGTTGCAGTATTTCAGCACCCGGCACACGTCTTCGGCGCTCTCCGCCTGCAGTACCGCCTCGGGCGCGAAGCGTCCGTACTCGGTCATCTCGTCGTGGGTATAATCGGAAAGCGCGTCCTCGGCAGTGAACACGCGGCCCGGCATGAAACTCCGAAAATACTCTATGTCTTCCCGCGTCACCGTGTTATAGCCGTTCATGTGCGCCCTCCTTGAGATTATCGATCATTTGGGGCAGTATCTCATATATGTCGCCCACTATCGCGGTATGGGCGACCTTGAATATGGGCGCCTGCGGGTCGGTGTTTATGGCTACTATGTACTCGCTCATGTTCATGCAGGAGGCGAACTGTATGGCGCCGCTCACGCCGCAGGTGATTATGAGCTTGGGACGCACCGTCCTGCCGGACAGCCCGATCTGCCTTTCGTTGCCTGCCCAACCCTTTTCCACCAGCGGGCGGGAGACTGCCCAGTCTCCTCCCAGCAAGCGCGCCAGCTCCTTAACCATTTCCAGGTCCGCGCTCTTGTTTAGGCCTCTGCCGCCCACCACCAGCACCTCGGCGTCGGAAATGCTTTTGGCGGGAGGCACTGCCTGAGAGCTTATGAGCGTGATCTTCGAATCGCGCACGCCTGCGGGTATGTCCCTTAAGACCGTCTCGCCCGCGGCGTCATTTAGCCGTTTGGGCGCGTCCATCACCTTATAGCGCACCGTGGCGAACTGGGGACGGGTATTGGCAGTGATTATCTGCGCCATTATGTTTCCGCCGAAGGCAGGGCGTATCTGCACCAGGTCGCTGTTTTCCCTGAGCTCGAGTCTGGTGCAGTCCGCAGTTAGGCCGGTGTGGAAGCGGGTGGCGAGCCTGGGCGCCAGGGAGCGCCCCATCAGCGTGGAACCCACCAGCACCACAGACGGTCTGGTATGCTTTATGATATCTTCCACGCATGCGGCATAGGCGTCGGCCCTGAAATAGCCTAGTTCCGGCGCGTCGTAAGCGTATACCCTGTTCACGCCGTAATGCAGCAGCTCATCCGCAAGTTCTTTTATCCTGCTGCCGACGATCACCGCGTTCACGCTGTAATCAAGCGGCGAAGCAAGTTCCAGCGCCTTGCCGATCAGCTCCGGCCCCACCGGGTGGAGCCTGCCGGCGCTCACCTCGCAGAACACCAGTATGTCCCGCCATTTGCTTTTATCCACCGAGACCGTCCGGGTCTCCAATTTGATTATCGCATTTTTGGGGCACGCCTTTACGCAGCTGCCGCAGCTTTTGCAGGCGCTGTTCATACGTGCGACGCCGTTTTCCAGCTCCAGCGCTCCGAAGGGGCAGCTGCTCAGGCAACGCCCGCAGCCGTCGCATTTGCGTTCCAGAACGGCAACCTTTGCCATGTCAGCACCTCCCTTTATATGAACTTGCGCTCTTTAAGCCGCTTTAACAGCCTGTCCGCGCTGTCTTTTCCCGTCCACACCTCGTGACTCACGTCGTTTTCCGGCGGGAAGATCCTTTCCACCTGGGTCGCGCTGCCGCTCAAGCCGTAATGGTTTTCGTCCGTGTCGGGAAACGCGCCAAGCCCCAGCACCTTTACCGGCCTGTCCCTGACAGTACGCGCGGTCTTCAGCGAGGGCAGGCGCGGCACGTATATGTCCTTTTCCACGGTGATCAGGCACGGGAACGGTATGTGCACGGTCTCCGTAACGTCCTGCAGCCGCTGCTGGACGTCTATGCCGTCCCCCGCGGGTTCCAGGCGCGACACCCACGCAGCGTGGGGTATGCCCAGGTGCTCGGCTATCGCCGGACCCACCTGCGCCGTGTCGCCGTCCGTGGTCTGCCTACCGCACAGTATCAGGTCAAAGTCGCCCAGAGAACGTATCGCCTGGCTCAGCGTGTAGCTGGTAGCCAGCACGTCCGCGCCGCCCAGCCGCCTGTCCGAGAACAGATAGCCTTCGTCCGCGCCCATCATATAGGTCTTGCGTATGGCAGCTTCCGCCTGGGGCGGTCCCATAGTGCCCACGGTCACCTTCGCGCCGCACAGCTCTTTCAGCCTCAGCGCGGTCTCCAGCGCGTACAGGTCGTATGGATTCAGTTTGCTCGATACGCCGGAGCGCTTCAGCACGCCGGTCTTCTCATCCACCTCTACTTTGTTGGTGGCGGGCACCTGCTTGACGCATACAAATATGTTCATATCCTGTCCGTCCTGCGTGTTGGTTTAGTTATGCTTCATCCATTCGGGTCTGATTGAATTATAGCAGAAACCCGGGCATGAGGCAAGCTTTTGTGCCCGCCCGGGCGCAAAGTCGGAGCCGGGAATAAAAAACGGATTGCGCAAACCGTCCGGACTTAGTATAATAAAGGCACCTGACAATAAAAGTGAAAGGTTTGGACTTTATGCTTTCCAGTACGCTCTGCTACGCCTTAAGCGGTATCGACGGCATCTGCATCACCGTCGAGTGCAATCTATCCCTCGGCATACCTGCCTTCGAGATGGTCGGTCTGCCTGACATGGCGGTCAAAGAGGCCAAAGAGCGCATAAAATCCGCAGTCAAAAACACCGGGTATGAGTTTCCGGGTGACCGGCTGGTGATAAACCTGGCTCCCGCGGACATCAAAAAAGAGAGCGCGGCTTTCGACCTGCCCATAGCGATAGACATACTGGCGTGCAACAAGCTCGTTAACCCCTTAAGCGTAAAAGATGTGGCCATAATGGGCGAACTTGCGCTGAACGGCGAATTGCGGCCCATCCGCGGAGCGCTGCCGCTGGTCATTTCCGCCCGGGCGGACGGGGTCCGGGCAGTCATCATTCCCGCCGCCAACGCGAACGAACTCTTATTTATCCACTGTTTTGCCACATATTCATCCAGTATATCCAGATAAACGTTTGCTAGCAGTGGAGAAAGAATACCTCCCTGCGGAGTTCCTTCCTCGTTTACATAGACGCGAAATACTGGGGATAGAACATTCAAACAAAAAACAGGAGCCGCAGCTCCTGTTTTTTGTTTTTTTGATCTTTCGGTCCGCACAATACCCGAGTCCGGACCGTTTGGTTTGTCCCGCCCTGCCCGCAAAACGGCAGTGTTTGATGCGCCCGTATCCGGCGCTCTGCGTTCATATTTTGCAGCCCGGCGGCATGAGTACTAAAGTTTTTCGGGATGCGGCTTTATATTCGGAAGCGCCGAAAACAGCCTGCCTCACAGGACTTCCGAACCGTCCACGAACAGATGGTATCCGTTCGCGTCGACGTTCTTAAGGTCGCCGTCAAAATGATCGAGATAGCTGTCTGCCGTCAGTGTCCAGCTGCTGTTTCCGTCCATTGCCAGCCGTACCGCTCCGCTTTCTCCGGCCTCGTTTATGCTCCCCGTGAACGACGAAGCGGTCAGCTTTACCGTCAATTCGGAGATACTGTCCACGGTTATCTTGCCGTACAGTTCCTGTTCCTCTGCGTTCAGTTCGCACCTGCCCCCGTTGCGCCCTTCCCTGCCCCAGCGGCCCGCGGAAACGATCAGCAGGGTATCGTCTGCCCGGCAGTTCAGTTTTACATTGCTCAGGTTTATCACGCCTGACGTATTTGTGCAGTAGAACATCGCGCCGCTGTTTGAAGTGATCTCCCCGCCCGTCATCGTGAACACGCCGGTGCCTTCCTTCGTGTCTCCCGACGCGCTCTGATACAGCAGTACATTGGCGTGGATGCTCCCGCTTTTGGTGGACTGATCATTGCCTTCCAGGGTGACGTTTTCCAGCTTCACGCTGTTTTTACCCTCGATGATGACCGCTCTTGAGCGTTCAGAGACGCAGATCGCGTTCAAGACCGTGATGTCCGCCGTGCTGTAAATGGCAGGGCAGCCGTTCGTGCCGGTAGACGTATATGTGCCTCCGTCAAGTATCATAAGCCCGCCGCCCCGGTCCGAACGGATCGCGGCTTTTCCGGCGCTGGTCACGGTCAGATCGCTGCCTGTTAGCGTGCCTCCGCCCGCCACCTGAACGCCGCCCGCGCCGCCTCCGGTCACGTTCACGGTGCAGTTCGTAATGTTTATCGTTCCGCCGGCATATGCGAACACGCCGGTAGCGTTCCCTGCAGACGATTCGATGACCGAATCGCTGATCGTAAGCGTGGCTTGGTCGTATACGCGAACCGCCGCGTTCACGCCCGTGAAGCTCGCCGCATCGGCGCTTGAAGCGCCTCCGTCCGTTTTCATGATGGCGGCGCCGGCGATAACAACGTTCTCGGTGCCCGAAACATCCACCGCGCTCTGATCGGTCTCGGTCGCGGTGTAAACCGCTCCTTCCGCACACGCGCCTATAGCCATAAAACAGGCCAGTAAGAGCGCTGACAGTTTCGTTTTCACTGCCATAAGCCTCCTTTCCCTATCGCAAAACAAGTGGTTCTCGTTTCAGCCGCATGGCATACGGGTTTGGCTGCGCTTTACCAGCCCCATCCTCCGCCCATGCCGCCTCTGCCGCCCATGCCGCCTCTGCCGCCCATCATCTGGTTGGGGATGGAGTCGACCTGCTGGCCGTTGACGATGATCGTACCGCCGTTGAATCTGGCTGTGCCGTCATAGTCGAAGGCTGACTGCCCCGTGACGCTGATCGTTCCGCCGTTTATGACGATATTGCCGTTGGAATCCACGCCGTCGGTATCCCCGGCGCCCATGCTGATGGTGATGTCGCCGCCGTTGATCTCCACCGTAGGCGTATAGGCCGAGGATTTTCTGGCCGCGTTGATGCCGTCGTCGGACGCAGCGATCTGTATGCTGCCGGCGTTGATCTTTATATAAGTCGCTTCCAGGCCTTCGGCCGAAGTGAGGTTAAAGCTGCCGCCGTCTATCTGAAGCATGGTGTTGGCATGGATCGCGTCATCCCGCACCCGGATCACAAAGCTGCCGCCCGCTATATAGATGTTCCCCAGCGTATCGTCGTCGTTGTTTTCGGCATGCAGGCCGTCCCCCGTGGTGTAGAGCGTGAACGTTCCGCCCGCAACGGCCAGGCTGTCCTTGGCGCGGATCGCGTGCTCTGCCGCGGTGATCTCATACGTGCCCGCGGTGACCGTCACCTCATCCTTGCCTATGATCCCGCTGCCGGAAGGGGCAGTGATGCTGAGGCTCCCGGTCCCGTTGAAGGTGATGTCGTCCTTCGAATAGACTACAGCATCGACTTCATTCTCGTCCTTTTGCGTATACTTGCCTCCGTTGGCAAGCGAGTTCTCGGTACCGTCCGCAAGGGTTACGAAGACCTTGTCGGCCTGCCTGACATAGATGGCGGCAAAGTCGGACGACCGGATCGTAGCGCCGCTTAACACGAGCTGCACCTTGTCGTCTTTGGATGCGTCCACTATGATCGTGCCGTCATTAAGCGTACCGGTGATCACATACGTTCCGGACGCGGTGATCGTCACCTCCGAACCACTGACGGCGACGCTGCCGGTATCCGACTCCGCCGAAGAACCGGTTAGAGTGACGGTGAAGACTTCGTCGTCATATGCCCCGGACAGATCCCGGTCGGAAAAGAAACCGTCCGAAGCGTCGGTCCCGCTGATGCTGTTTGAAGACGTCGTCTGCGCTTTTGCCGAGCTGTCCGAATACACCGAAGACATGGAAGCCCGGGCGCTTTCCGCGCCGGCCGTGGTCTCGACCGCGTTTATCCTGAAAACGGTAAACGTCAGTACGGCAGCCACGAGCAGCGTGAAGATTATATGGGTCATGCGTTTCATTTTGCGTCTCATTTTGCGTTTCATGTTGAAAGCCTCCGTTCTTTTCGGATTTATGCTGCAATTGTACCATCCCGGGGCAAAAGAATCTCCGAAAAGCGACAGCAGAAAATACGCAGAATATACGAAAAGAACGCTGTCCGTTCCGAATCAGCGTTCTTTTGATCTTGTCATGCAGTGCCGCTAATCCGCCGGGAAAACGACCTCGAACACCGCGCCGTTCTCGTTTCGGACGCTTATCCTTCCGCGATATACCTCTGCCACGGAATGCGCAATGGCAAGACCTATGCCGTGCTTTCCGCCCTCTCCTTTATAGAAGCGTTCAAACACGTGAGGCAGGTCCTCGGGCCGTATGCCGGGTCCGTCGTCGGCGACGCGGACGAGCGCCTTTTCCCCTTCCGTGCGGCACGTCAGGCGGATCTCCCTGTTCGCGTAGCGCACGGCGTTTGAGATCAGGTTCCCGATCAGCCTTTGGGCGTCCTGCTCGCGTATCGCCAGCATGACCGGGTCTTCGTCAAAGTCAAAGGCGAAGGAAAGCCCCTTCTGTTTCGCCTCCGCGTTCTGTTCGGATACGCACAGGGACAGTATCTCCCTCAGGTCTATGGGTTCCGCGGCGCCTTCCGGCTTGCCCTTGCCCATGCGGGACAGGTAGAGTATATCTTCCACCATGCCGCCCAGTTTGTCCGATTGCGACAGGATCACGCGCCCCGCCGTCTGGGGCTCGATGATGCCGTATACGATGCCTTCCGCGTTTCCGCGGATGGAAGTCAGCGGCGTGCGCAGCTCATGGGAAACGTTCTGGAAGAAGGTCTCCTGCTTTTGCTTTGCGTCGGAGAGCTCCTTCGCCATGCGGTTCATTGAGTTGCCGAGTTCGTCGAATTCCACGTCCCTGAAGTGGAATTCCCGGGGTTCCAGGTCGCCGCTGCCGATTTGGGACGCAAAGGCCGAAAGGCGCTGGACCGGCGCCGCAAATGTCCTGGCGAACCTTCGGCTCAGCAGCACGGACAGCAGTATCGCGGCGGCGATCACGATAAGCAGCACGAGGTTCACCTGCCTGGCAAAGGCTCTGATCGCCGTGATGTCCACGTAAACGAGCAGCGTCCTGCCGTCCTCAACGGGATCGTCTATCGCAGATACCGCGTAATCGCCCGAGTCAAGCGAAACGGTCTTATTTGAAACCGTCTTTCCCCTGCTCCTGTCTCTGTACCATTTCGCGAGTTCCCCGGCAGCCGCATTGTCCCCGCGCAGATTCATGGCCGGATCCCCGTTTTCATCCAGTACGACAGCCGAGCCCCGCGTGCCCATGATCTTGTCCGGGTGTTCGTCGAACTGAGCTTTGGGCTCGCGCTCCACGCGGCGGTTATCCGACACGCTGCGCGTCACTGAGTCAAGCTGGGCCGACACTCTCGAACTGATATACCCGTTGACAGATATGTTGAAAGCTACCGCGACCGCCACCAGAACCAGGCAGGTCAGACCGGCCAGCGTGACCAGCAGGCGGGTCTTTATATGCCATTTCCGCTTCATTTCGTCTCCTCCAGCCGGAATCCGTAGCCCCATACGGCAGCGATATTGACTCCGCAGCCGCCCAGCTTCTGGCGCAGCCGGCGTACGGTGTCGTCGGTAGCGCGCGTTTCGACCACCGACTCAAAGCCCCATACGGTATTCAGAAGCTCGTCTCTGGACACCGCCTGATCCGCATGGAGCATCAGGTACTTTAATACCTCGTACTCGGTCGGCGTCAGCGCGAGCGCCTGCCCGTCGCGCAGGATGTGCCGCTTGTCTTCGTCCAGCGTCAGTTTTCCGACGCACACGCCGCCTGATGCCTCCGGCGCGTGTTTCTGGCTCTCAAAATCGATGCGGCGGAAAATGGCCCTTACCCGCATCAGCAGCGCTATCGCGGAGAACGGTTTGGTGATATAGTCGTCGCTTCCGAGCCCGAGGCCCATGGCGTAGTCGTTCTCGGAATCCCGGGCGGTCAACATGATTATGGGCACCGTGCTGAGCTTTCGGATCTCCGTGCAGACGGTAAAGCCGTCCGAACCCGGCATCATCACATCCAGTATCACAAGGTCGCAGGCTTTTTGCCTGAAGCGTTCCAGCAGAAGATCTCCGTCGGGATAATCTTCCACCGCATAGCCGTCGCTGCTCAGGAAGGTTTTCACGACCTGACGGATATTGTCGTCATCGTCGGCAATATAGATCAGTTTGGGATCGTTGGTCATGGTCACGCACCTTCTCTCGTAATTTGCACCCATTATATCAGTTTCGATTCAAAAAAACAATCAAACCCGGGCTTATAAACTGCAGCAATCCATACGAAACGCTTCGTATGATTTTCGTAAAATTCGCTTTAGTTTCTCGGAGATTTCCTTCCCGAGCTTCTGCTATCATCTCAGTCACAAACACGGCGGGCTGAAACCTGCGCGGCGATGAAAGGAGGAAACACCATGAGCGAAATACAAACCTGCTTTGAGCGGTACGAAAAGAAATACCTGCTGACCCGTGAACAGTACCTGGCAGTATTAAGCGGGATGTCGGAGCATATGAAACCCGACGAACATCCGCGCTATACCATCTGCAATGTATACTATGATACCGAGAACTTTGACCTGATCCGCGCGTCCCTGGAAAAGCCCGTATATAAGGAAAAAATGCGCGTCCGCAGCTACGGGGTGCCCGGAAACCTCGACAAGGTGTTCATCGAGCTGAAGAAAAAGTATGACGGCGTGGTCTACAAGCGCCGCATAACCATGGAGATGATAAAGGCGGACCGGTACCTGCGCGGCAGACGTTTCGGACCCGGCAGTCAGATCAGCCGGGAGATCGACTGGTTCACTCAGTTCTACAAGCCCGTTCCCAAGGTATTCATTGCCTACGACCGCGAAGCGTATGCCGCCAAAAACGGAAGCGAACTGCGTATCACCTTCGACACCGCTCTGCGCGCAAGATCGAACGACGTGGACCTGCGACTCGGCGATCACGGCGTGCCCCTGCCACAGGATGACAGCATCCTGATGGAGATCAAGATCCCGGGGACCGCGCCTTTCTGGCTGGCAAGGCTGCTTTCCGAAAACGGTATCTTCCCGGTATCGTTCTCCAAATACGGGACCTATTACAAAGAATTCGTGCTCGGCGGAAGATCTGCCGAATTGAAAAAGGAGGTCGCTCTAAGTGCTTGATTCCATTATTTCGGGCAGCGAGATCACCCTGTCCTCGTTCTTTATCTGCATGGCAGTCTCGCTGGCGCTGGGCCTGGGCGCCGCGCTGCTCGCGATGTACAAGTCCAAATACTCCCGAAGCTTTATCCTCACCCTCGTCCTGCTGCCCTCGATGGTACAGCTCATAATCATGCTGGTCAACGGCAATATCGGCGCGGGCGTAGCCGTAGCGGGCGCCTTCGGCCTGATCCGCTTCCGCAGCGCTCCCGGCAGCGCAAAGGAGATCGGCCTGGTGTTCCTCGCTACAGCGATCGGTCTGGCTACCGGCATGGGCTATGTGGTGATCGCCGCGGTGTTCTTTATCATTTTCGCCATCGTCTGGCTGCTGCTGACCGCGATCGGTTTCGGCGCCGGCGCCGCGGACGAACGTGAGCTCAAGATCACGGTGCCGGAAAACCTGGATTACGACGGCCTTTTCGACGATCTGTTCAGGACCTATACCTTCAGCGCCGAGCTGGAACGCGTCAAGACCACCAACATGGGTACGCTCTACGAACTGAGCTACAAGGTCGTGCTGCAGGACCCGCACCAAACGAAAGCTTTTCTGGACGAACTGCGCATGCGCAACGGAAACCTGACCATCGTGTGCGGAAAACCCGTAACGAAAGACACCCTGTAAAAAACGCTTCGTGAGTTTTGCGTAAGGTCTGCCGCACGATATCGGAGACTTCACTCAAACACCGACGATATAATGGGCACAACGGACCGAGAGTCCGAAAGGAAAGGAGAAAACCATATGAAACACAACAAATGGATCGCATTGCTGCTTATCGCAGCGCTTGCCATCACCGCCATGAGCATCGCCGCCTTCGCGGAAACTGCCGACAGCCAGCCCGAAACGGCGGCTGAAGACAGCGCAGGCAGCCAAACGGAAGCAGCGGCTTCCGAGGACAGCGCTTCCAAATCAGCGCACAGCGGAAGCAAAAACAGTTCCGGCAAAAGCAAGTCATCCGAACCCGAGAACGCAGTCGGCAAGCAGGCGGCGAAAGATGCCGCGCTTAAAGACGCCGGCATCGCTGCAGATGCGGCCGGAAAAGTAAAGGCCCGCATCTCCAAGCTCGAAGACGGCAGCGTCATCTACAAGGTCAGCTTCACATCCGGGGATCTGTGGTACAGCTACACCATAGACGCCGTGAGCGGCGAGATCCTGGACAAGACCACCCAGAATGCCGCCGAACATGAAGCCGCGAAGGCGGAGCACGGCAAGCGCAGCGCTGACGATTCTTCCGAGAAAAAGTCCGAATCGGGCAGCAGCAAAAACGGTAGCAAGCATGGATCCGGCTCCTCGAAAAAGCATGAGTCCGGCAAAAAGGGCGGCAGGAAGAACAGCGAAAGCAGCAAATCCTCCTCGTCCGCAGCCGATGCGAACGGCACTGTCTGATGCCGGTGCCCGGTCCCCGCTAAACAAATCAGCCTCTCCGAAACCGGAGAGGCTTTTTAGTACGTCCGCGTTCTTTCTGCGTCAGGTCTTACCAGCCCGCGTAATACTGGGGCTCAAAGTTGTACCAATTGAACCACCTTAAGTTCAGCGCGTATGAATAGGCGCAGGGCAGCCCCGACTCCAGGGGATAGAACATGATGAACAGCCCTGCCGCAAGTATGAGCAGCGTTATGCCCGCATATTTGGCCGCCCGCCTGCTGAGCCTTGAGACTCTACCCAGCACCAGCGCTATGCATATGATTATGAATGTCACGCTGGCAAAGTAATGGTATATGTATGTGCTCCGCGGTACCAGCACCCAGGGCAGGAACTGGCTCATAAAGCCGATCACCGTGAGCATCAGCGTATCGTTCCATTTCCTGTCGAACGCCAGTAGCAGTATGCATACAATCAGCGCGAGCAGCCCCGTCCACCATACGGCGGGATTGCCCATGGCGGATATGGAGGACACCGTGCCGTAACCCAGATACTGTATGTCCGATGAATAGTACCACATGGGCTTGACTATCAGCGGCCACTCGTACCAGGGAGAACGGAAGAAGTGGGTATCCACAAGGTTGGTATGGTATCCGTACATCTGCTGCTGCAGCTGCCACACCTTGTCCAGGCTGAGCCCGCCGCTGGTCCTGAAGTGCCAGTAATAGCTGAAATAGTATACCAGCAGCGGCACCGCGATAAAGAACACCACGCAGAACGCAAGCGTCAAAATGAGCTTCAGCCAGAAGCCTCTGACCGCGTCCGGGTTTGCCTCGCGGTTGACCAGATATTCCCTAAGCCGCCTGAACACGCTTATAAAGAATATCACCGCCAGCCCCGCTCCCGCGTATATGCCCGTCCACTTGCTGGCGCAGGCGAAGGCGAACATGAGCCCGCTGAGCCCCAGGGGGATAAACGTCCGGTACAGCTTGTCCGTGTGCATGTTCATTTTGAAATACATGAACATGAACAGGTACATGAGCATTATGAAGAACACGGGATACGTGTCTATTGTGGCGATGCGGGTCTGGGTAAAGTGCATGCTGTCCAGCGCGAGCAGCCCCATGGCTACCGCCGCCAACGGAGTTTTCTTCGTCAGCAGCTTTACCAGCAGGTACATGACCGGCAGCATGAAAACTCCGAACAGCGCACCGGAAAAGCGCCAGCCGAACGGCGTCATCCCAAACAGTTTGATGCCTATGGCGATCAGAAGCTTGCCCAGGTGCGGATGCGACCATTCCAGTATCCTGTCCGATTTATAGCCGTTAAGCAGCTCATAGGCGGTGCGGGCATGGTAGATCTCGTCGAAATACATGCCGTTATAGTAGCTGGGCGTGAGTTTTACCGTATCCTGCTCGTCTATGAGCGCGCCCACGGTGGGGTTGTCGTCGCTGCTGATAACGCTTGCGACCTGATACAGCGTTTCGTTATCCACGTCTATGAACGCGATCTCGTTGAGCACAAGCTGGCTGCCCATCACCGTCAGGCGCAGATACCGGGAAGTCTGCGTGGGGTTGAATTCCCCGTTTTTGTATGTCACGCGGGCGCCCTGCTCTCCCGTGTCTTCCCTGCGGTTAAGCGCACGGGCGTCAGTAAAGCTGCCCCCTTCGTAATTCTTCGGAGTGTACCACAGCCAGCGGTACATCGCGCCCTCTTCGTAGTAGGCGTAATTGCCCTCGGTCCAGTGTTCCCCGTCGTTTGACAGCTCCACCGTGAACGTGGAAGCGCTTATGCCGCCGAAATAGGTGAAGCGGTAAGTCTTTACGTCGCCCAGGTCTATCGTCACCTGTTCCATGTATTGTTTGCTCACGTAAGCGCTCTGGGGAGAAGACAGAGTGCCCAGGTTTATGAACGCGAGCAGCGAGTACGCAAGCGTCACGCCCGCCATTATCAGGCAGTCTATCTTCGTCAGTCTGAGCAGCCTTCCGGTCGGCTTTAACGCGTACCGCTTAAGCACGCTCTCCCCCGCGGGTTCCAGCGGCTTCACATGCTTAAGGATGATTATGTCGAACGCCGCGTATGCGGAAAACAGCGCGCCCGCGACGTTTGCGGCGCCCAGCAGCGCGTTTATCGTCTGCTCCGAGGATACCAGGTGCCCGTACGCTTCAAAGCCCGGGGTGGTGCCCCACTGCAGCACCAGTATGATATTCAGCATCTGGGTGCACGAGACCAGTATGAAGCTCCACAGCACCCGCCTGTCACGGGAATATATGTATCCCATCAGCAGCAGCGGCAGCGCGCAGAACAGGTATCTTTCGTGCATCATGGGCGCAAAGGCGTATATGAGGCACATGAGCACGGCGCCCGCCAGAGGCAGGTGTTTTCTGTTCCTGCCGATAAACGCCAGCGCCGCCGCGTACAGGTACGATGCCGCCAGCATCGCCCAGCTGAAAGTCTTCCAGTCTCCGCTTTCCTCCAGCCGCGCCCAGTTGAAGTCCAGCGCCTGATACAGGTTGCAGGCATTCACGGTAAGGTATTTATAGCCTTCCGTCGCGCCCAGCAGCTGTTTGAACAGCCAGGTGATGGGGGTTAGCAGGGTGAAGCGTTCACCCGTGAATCCCGCGGTGTAAAACGCGAAGGGCAGGCTCCCGAAGTACATCAAACACAGCGCGGCAGCAAGGCCTGTCCCCGCGCGGACGAGCGCTTTCCTGTCTTTGAGCCCCGGCAGCAGGAACAGCAGGCCCAGGGGGCCGAACAAAAGCGCCTGGGGCTTGGTCATCGCCGCCAGAACGAACACGGGCAGCGCCAGGTGCCACCTGTCGCTCACGGCAAAGTACACCGCAAGGCAGATAAGCAGCGCCAGCAGGCTGTCCGCCTGGCCCCACGCCGCGCTGTCAGCCAGATAAGCGGGGTTGAACAGTACGGCTGCGGCGAGCAAAAGCCCCCTGCCCCAGCCGCGTTTTTCGGAGAACAATCGGTATATGAGCCACGCGGTGAGCAGGTCCGCAAGCACGGGGAACAGCTTGATGAGCAGTATATGTTCCGCGCTCTGGTACCCGAGACCGAACAGACGCCTTAATGCGCTCACCAGACCCAGCAGCGCCATGTACACGGGCGGATAGTCGCAAAAGCCGTCGGTGGCGTAGAATTTTAAGCCCTTTTCGTAGAACTGTTCGCCCCAGTAGGCGAAGCAGTTTATGTCCGTGGAATAGCCCCTGACGCTCCAGGCGTAGTAGCCCCTTATCGCAAGGCCCATAAGCGCCAGAAACGCGAACCACGCATAACCCTGCGCTTTGCTCAGGCTTTTCCCGTCAGCGGGACGCCGCTTCACCGAATTGTACAGGCAGATCATTGCGATCCCACACAGGCAGGCATACAGCGTCCATTTTTCGGTCTGCCTTTCGGGCAGTTCCTCTGCCCCGGCGTCCGCCTCGGTGTAGGAAGCGGGCTCGAAGGTGGCGAAACTGGCGCCCGCGCTCCCGCTTTCGCTTTCGGTCACGCTGATATGCTTGAACCAGGCGTCGCCCGCGCAGTCTCCGCCGTAGCCGCCCAGCCTGAGAGCCAGGGAGATCTGATACTGGTCTTTCCCGGTCCTGCCGCTCAAGCGCACTTCCTGCCACTCGTCTTCCGTGTCGTACACGGACACGGAGCAGGCGTTGGAATTGAGTATGGAAATGTTGGCGCCCCTGCCGGTACCGTCCGTGGCTGCCTTCACAAGGCAGCTGATCTGGTACACGGTGTCCGGCTCCACGGGAATATCCTGCACCCAGCGGGCGTCGTTGGACTCGAAGGAAAAGATGTGCAGCACGTTTTCCCCGCCGTCGTCCAGCGTCTCGAATATGCTGGAGGAGCCTTTCCAGGCGTCGGTGTACCAGCACTCGGGCACGTCTTTCCCGTCTTCAAGCTCGAACCCGGGGTTGACCGCCAGATTCTCCGCCCCGGCGGAAAAACACGCCAGAAGCAGGCACACCAGCAAAATCAGCAGTTTCTTCATCTCAGTATCCCATACCCGTCCCGTCGAAAGCGTTCCTGAAATAGCTGAGCCGGGCACCGTTTATCGCGCATACGTCAAAGCGCACCCGGCTGTCCATGAGGCCGTTTCTCTGCATATAGCCCGCCGCCGCGCGCACTATGCTGGCCTGTTTTCTGCGGGTGACCGCTTCCTGAGCCAGCCCCCGCCTGTTATCCAGGCGGTACTTCACTTCTATGAACACGGTAGTGTCCCCGTCCCGGGCGATTATGTCGATCTCCTCGTGGCCGAAGTGCCAGTTGCGCGCGAGCACCTCCATGCCCAGCTCTTCGATGTACGCGCAGGCCATGTTCTCGCCCGCGCTGCCTGTTTGACGGTTATTCATCTTTCGCTGTTCCCCGTAAAATGCCCTATAAAGCTCCTGCGGTGCAATTCACAGGGGCCCAGGCGCTTTATGGCGTCGATGTGTTCTTTCGTGCCGTAGCCCTTGTTGCGCTTAAAGCCGTAGGCGGGATACGCTTCATCCATCTTTTCCATGTACCTGTCCCTTTCCACCTTGGCCACGATGGACGCCGCGGCGATCATGTAGCTTATCGCGTCCCCGTGGATGATGCTTTTGTGGGGACAGGGCAGGGAAATGCCGTCCACCGCGTCGATAAATATGATGTCGCCTTTAAAATCCTTCGCCGCCTGCTCCATGGCGCGCTTGGTGGCGTTCAGTATGTTGACTTCGTCTATCTCTTCCGGCCAAACCCACGCGGTCTTCGCGTACAGCGCCTTTTCGAGTATCACGGGATACAGCTTTTCCCGTTTAGTTTCGGATAGCTTCTTGGAATCGTCTATCCCCTCTATCAGGTCGTCCAATGGCAGGCACACGCAGGCGACCGTGACCGGACCCGCCAGCGGTCCCCGTCCCACTTCGTCCATGCCCGCGATGAGCACGTTTTGTCCTTTTTCCGCCCGCACCAGGTTCTCGGTCCGCGTCATGCGGGCGAGCTTTTCCTTCGCGCTCTCCCTCGGCATTACAAGCTTATCCTTTCCAGCGTGATCTTGCCCAGTTTCCCGCCCCGGAATTCGTCCAGCGCCAGCGACGCGCACCTTAAGGTGTCGAACCTGCCCCCGGACAAAAGCAGTCCCCTACCCCGGCAGCAGGCGTTGAGCAGTTCCTCGCCTTCCAGAGCTTCGTCGCCCGGCTTGAGCTTGTAGCGCTCTATCACCGCTTCGGGCTTGATTATGAGCAGTTCCTTAAGCATCGAAGCCGCCAGCGCCTCGGTGTCCATTATGTCGTCCTTTATGGATCCAAGGTACGCAAGCCGCCTTGCGCCCGCCTCGTCGGAGAGCTTGGGCCACAACAGGCCCGGAGTGTCCAGCAGTTCCAGGAAAGGCGTGATCCTTATCCACTGGGTGGAACGGGTGACGCCCGGCCTGTCCTGGGCTTTGGCCACCGACTGGCCCTTTATTCGGTTGATGAACGTGGACTTGCCCACGTTGGGTATGCCCACTATCATGGCTCTGAGCGTCTTGTTAACGCCCTTTGCCTTCATGCGCTCTATCTTGTCGGACAGCGCGCTTTCCACCTGTTTGATTATCAGCTGAGGCTTGTCGCCGGTGGATTTGAAGCGCAGCGCCGTCACGCCTTGCTGCTTATAGTACTCCAGCCAGGCTTTGGTGACCGCGTCGTCCGCCAGGTCGGCCTTGTTCAGCACCAGTATGTGCGCCTTCTGCCCGATTATGCGGCCCAGGTCGGGGTTCCTGGTGGCGTACGGCGCCCTTGCGTCGATAAGCTCTATCACGCAGTCCGCCAGCTTTATCTGTTTTTCCAACTCCCGTCGGGTCTTTGCCATGTGTCCCGGGTACCAGTTGATCTCACTCATAATTCACAAAAACACGCTGCCTCCGCAGCAATTGTCCGAAAATGAAATTGGAGGGGTCATACCCCTCCAATCTGTTCCAAGTCTGTCAGGGGTTGTTTTGCAGCCCCACTTGGGTTTAGGCTTCCTTAACCTTGGCAGCCTTGCCGCTGCGGTCACGCAGGTAGTACAGCTTCGCGCGGCGCACTTTACCTCTGCGGGTAACGGTGATGGAATCCACGCGGGGGCTGTGCAGCGGGAAGGTACGCTCTACGCCCACGCCATAAGAGGTGCGGCGCACAGTGAAAGTCTCGCGGCAGGAGCCGTTGCGGCGGGCGAT
>JAEEGL011778406.1_pt1 | contig 24028 bp, 51 predicted proteins | sample 9134231 | NCBI WGS metagenome assembly JAEEGL01 (sample SAMN16246548, study PRJNA631951) | gut metagenome | biome: gut microbiome; feature: rumen; material: fiber-attached | host: Bos | place: Iran: Karaj | collected 2018-10
AAAACGGAGGTAAAAACCATGGAAAACAATGATAACATCGTAATGAGCAGGATCGCATTTGAAAGAATGCAGGCAAAGGACGAGAGGAATGATAAATGGAGAAATGCAATCATTATCATTCTGATCGTTTTACTCGCATTAACAAACGGAGCTTGGCTGTGGGCATGGAATTCTTATGAATATGTAGTTGACGACTATTCCATTGAAGCAGAACAAGACGGTGGTGGTGTCAATATTGTTGGTGGAGGGGATATTGATTATGGCTCAGAGAGTTCGAATAACTCGGAGAACGGTAACGAGGCGAAAAGCTAATGGCCAGAGCAAAGGTACCCGGAGAAGGAGAGGCAGGCCAAGAAAGAACGGTTGATCTGGATAATATTAGCAATAATGATATTCAGAACGCTATTGATACTTGGATCCATTCAGCCCGTGACAGGCTGATATTAAAACTCCGCTTAATTGATGGTTTAACATATTCTCAAACAGTAGAATATCTTTATGAACACGAGAAGATTGTAATATCCGAAAGGCAAGTTATAAGAATCATTTCAAAGACAGAAGATATATTATTTAAGCATATCTGATGTCAGTAAAATGTCAGTAAATTGGCACTCGCAAGACATTTTGCGAGTGCTTTTTAATTGCAAACGAAAATTCAAAAAATACTATTTACTTTTCAAAAATAAAATGTATAATTAAATTATCATAAATCAAAGGAGAAATCAAAATGAAAAAGTTTGAAATCGGCAAGAATTACAATATGAGAAGCGTTTGCGATCATAACTGCATCTGGTCTTTTACAGTAATCGCAAGAACAGCTCAGACAATTACCCTTTTCGATGGAAAGAAAGAAAAGAAGTGCAGGATCAGCAAGCAGTATTCCGAGTGGAACAAAGCTGAAACGGTTTTTCCTTTAGGTCAGTATTCAATGTGTCCGATCTTAACGGCAAAAAAGGAGGTATAAAGCAATGTCAGTTCAGTGGGATTATTACGATAAGTTTAAATCAGTTATAGATAAATATATGCCTGCTACCGGAGAAGGTGAAACAATAGCGTCTCAGGCGGTCACAGCGGTAAATAAGCTGATATACAAGTGGTACAACGATGGCGATGTTTTTGATAATTCAAGGTATCTTGAAGGTTGGTGTAATGATCTTAGCAGCTATGCTAATTGGTTATATAATCATACTGACAGAGCAAAGATGCTTGATAACATTTTTGTTATCAGCACAGACAGCGAGTACGAGGATCTTCTCAAAGAATTAGCTGATAGTATTCTTGATGAATCTTGGTTATTTACTCAGAACAAACCAAAAGAAGGAAGTATTTATAAGTGTAATGGTAAATTCAAGTTCGTTGAGTACGGTTTTGATGATGAAGAAGAATATTAAGGAGGTACGAACAATGTCAATGAATTATGTAGAAAGAACCGGAAAGGTCAAATTCACGAGCGGCCTTGTGGATTACAAGGCAGAAGGGATCCTTCATTTGGAACACGTTAAGATTCCTTGTGAGATCGGGTATGTTGATGGCTACGATAACTTTACAGGAAAGAAGTTACTGCAGCCTACTCATCTGTTTATCAAGGCTGGAGTCACTGATGAAGGTGATCATTATGAAAATCAGACTATTGATCTTTCAATTCGTAAAGATATAGCTGTTGAGAAGGAGGTATGACATGAACAAAGTAGAATTAATCGGAAGGATTACGAAGGATCCAGAAATCAAGCTTACAAGCAATCAAACGCAGTTCTGCCAATTTACGGTTGCGGTTGATAGACGGTTTAAAGATCAGAACGGTCAGAGACAGGCTGATTTCATAAACTGCATAGCATGGAAGAATACAGCTGTATTCATTCAGAAGTATTTTAGAAAAGGAAACAGGATCGGATTAGCAGGAAGTATTCAGACAAGAAGTTATGAAGATCAGAACGGACAAAAGCACTTCATCACAGAAGTTATTATTGATGAAGCTGAATTTGTTGAATCCCAGAACACAAATCAGGCTCAGTCTGCAGCTCCTGTGGATTCTGTTCCTTCTCAGACCCCAATTCAGGTAACACCTGATAATTCACAGAATGTAGCTTCGCAGAATACGCAGACAGCTGTTAATGAACCGGAGATCAGCGGTGAATTACCGTTTGAAATATAAGAAAGGAGAATTATATGCCTGTAAAAAAAGTGAATGATTTTGATAAATCTGTTATCAAAAAGATCAATGATTATATTGAATCGTATCATCTTTCTCATTCGAAGATAGCTAAAGCAGCAGGAATGAGCTATGGAAGGTTATACACCCTCAGACACACAGCACAGAGGATCAAACTGGAAGATTATGTTAATCTTTGCAAAGCATTCAATGAACCTCTCGATAAGTTTCTTTGAGGTGTAAAGTATGATTATAATGATCTTGGCAATGATAATTATAGGCTTATTGGGTATTCTTGTAGGTATGATTATTGAATCTGCATTCGAGAACAATATTAAGGAAGAACCGGAACAAAAAACTATTAAGGTTATTGAGATAAATGATAACCGGGAACAGTTACAGGTTGAGCAGGATCAGGAAGATTATTTCAAACCTTTTTAATTTAAAAAGCCTGCCGGAATGAGAGTACGGCAGGCTCAAATCAAAGGCTGTCTGCAACCATACGGTGTAAACAGACACTTGAATTGTAGCAAAATCTATTTTAATTTGCAATGCAATAGGTTATAATATCATCAGAGTTGTATCGGTGTCGCCAACGATACGACACAGGTACAACTATATAATTAGTAAATTACCCGGTAGAAATGGCGACTTCTACCGGGTTTTTTCGTTTTAGGAGGTAATAATGATACCAAAAGAAATTTTTATAAAGATCGACAATGAAGATTGTTGTATATTTTTACCCGTTGCACCAAATTTGTTGGTTAAGCCGAGCGAGGTTAGAGAGCTGATACCAATTATTGAAAAATATATTAGTAATCACACCGACGAAGAAATTGAACAAGAAAACGAAAGACGAATTGCTGAAATCTATCATTATCGAAACGAACCTTCGAAAAACAAGGGTTCTGATTATGCAGGAGGATATGTATATTTATTTGAGTGCGGTGGCAAATATAAGATTGGTGTTTCAAAAAATGTTGAAAGACGGATGAAAGATCTTGATAACAGACCTTTTAAGGTCAATCTTATTTGTAAAGTTTATAGCGATATGGCTTATAAGGTTGAACAAAGGATCCACGAACTTATGAGTAAGTTTAAAATCGAAGGTGAATGGTATGAATTTAAAAATGCACCTTCCGTCGATCAGTTTGTAAAATTAGTAAAAAATGTTGAACAAACTTTAAAGGAGTAAGTATGATTGTTAGAGTAATCAAAAACGAAAACTACACCGTAATGTCAAATCATCATTTAATGAACCGCAATTTGTCATTAAAGGCAAAAGGCTTATTGTCAATTATTCTTGCCTTGCCTGACGATTGGGAGTATTCGGTTGCAGGTTTGGTAGCTATTTCAAGAGAAAAAGAAACATCAATCAACACTGCACTTAAAGAACTGAAAGAAAACGGATATTTAGTCGTTATCAAGAAAATGCCTAATGAAACAAGTTCAGGCCGTATTGAATACGAGTGGAATTTCTTTGAATACCCTTGCAATTATCCTGATAGGGTTTATCCAAAAAAGGTAATGCCAGCAGATCAGAAAATTCAAGAACCCGAAAAACAAGGCACAGAAAAACAAGGGGTAGAATTTCAGGGGTTAGAAGTTCAAGGGTTAGAAAATCAGGGACAATTAAATACTAATATAGTAAATACTAATATATCAAATACTAAAGTATTAAATACTAAAGAATTAGATATATGCGATAAACCAAAAAAATCACATTTTATTCCACCAACAATCGAAGAGGTACGAGCTTACTGCCGGGAAAGAAACAGCAGCGTGGATCCTGATAAGTTCTTTGATTATTTTCAGACAGGTAACTGGAAGGACAGCAAAGGTAATCCGGTCAAGAATTGGAAGCAGAAGATCATCACATGGGAAAAATTCAATAATAATACTGATCGACAGGAACCGAAACGAGATGAGGTCTTTAGATTAGCTATGGAAATGGCAGGAGGTAATACAAATGATGAATCTTGATGAAGCGATTTCTCACGCAAGAGAAACGGCAGAAGAATATAAGAAAGCGGCAAGTAGATTCGCTTATCCTGACAAAGCAGGAACAACAAAAGAAAGTGCAGATTGCCTTGAATGTGCCAAAGAACACGAACAGTTAGCAGAATGGCTTATGGAGTTAAAGAAATTGCGAGAAGAAAATGTTAATCAGTTCTTAAATTCCAAAGATATTATTTTAGCACTTATTGAAGAAAATAAAGCACTTCGAGAGCAAAGACCACAAGGCGAGTGGATAAGCAAAGAAGAAGCACTTAAAATTATGTGTGAAAAATGTCCTGTTTATAACTGTGTGCTTGGCTGTAATAGTTATAGAAGTATAGAAAAAATGTCATCAGTTCAGTCACAAAGACCGACAGGCGATTTGGCTGATGAAGTTTGGAAACTGTATGAGAAACACCAATCACACTTGGCAACTAGTGTTATTGAGTTTGGTGATGAATTAAAAGAACTGTTAGGCAAATATCAGAAAGGTGATGCAGAATGAGTAATTTATTAGGATGTTGTCCTTTAGGAAGAAAGAACTGTCCGTATAGGGACTCTTATTGTTCTGATTGTATAAAATACGAAAAGACAAAACAGGAAAGACAGCACAAGAAAGGAGGTGAAGAAAAATGACAGCATACGATCTTAGCGAGGTCAAGTTAATGATTCTCAAAAAGGAGGTAAGAAAGAATGACACAAGAACGAGCAGATGAAATTTTACGAAAGGTATTCTATGCCAATTTCAGAATTTTTCCAGCACAATGTGTTCCTTCGGAAGAAAAAGATTTCCACATTGGAAGAATGGTTGGAGAAATGCAAAAGACGTTAGAGATTGAACTTGCGAAAGAAGTAAATATGAAAGGCGGTGCGGAATGAAGAAATCATTAGGCTTTTTTAAGACAGGTGAGTTGTTTATGTTCAATGGTCGTGTTTATCGGACAGGTCATATCATCAGTAACACAAATGGTTATGTTGCTTGTATTGATGTTATTACCCATAAGACAACAAGACTTTACATAGATACTACAGTCGAAACATTGGAGGGCGGTGCGGAATGATTGATGAAATCTTTAAGGTTATGAAATGTTTTCATAGTAGTTCTATAAACTCATTTGGTGAACTGACTATATCTGAAAAGGGAAACGTATTTTTTACTGCGACTGATTGTAAAAGCAAGAAGGATGTTATTTGCAAATTATTGGAATGGTGTTCAAGACCAATGGCAAAAGGTCAGCCATATGCCAGTGAAAAAAGAAATTCGGAATGGAGAGATTCACTCATATATGGACTTAATCTTTATCTTGGAACGAGTTTTACACAGGACGATATGTACTGGATATATGACAAACTTGGAAACCGAGTAAACCACGAATTAACATTGAAGTTCATTGATAGCAAATATGACTTATCACTTGTACGACCGAAGGAGAATAAAGAATGACCGTTCAAGAATCTTACCAGATCGTATATATGATTCATACAGCTTATCCTTCAGATAGTAAAGCCACTGCAGAAGAACTTGCTGAGCGAATTAATCTTTATGCTGTATTCTTTGCAGATTACCCAGCTGAGACAGTTAGGACCGCAGCACAAGGCTGGATTAAATATAATAAATGGATGCCAACAGTTAATGAACTGAAAGAAAAATGCGATATGTTATTGAAATTAGGAAAGAATCTGGCTAATGCTAAAGAAATAGGTAATGATCTCAACAATAATCCTGATATAGATCAATATCTTGATAATATATGTAAGTTTGTCGGACTTGGATATCAGAATGAAATTGAAGAAAAATAATTAAATTAACTATTTACTATTTTTGAAAAATAGATATAATAAAATTATTCAAATCAAAGGACAATATATATGAGCGTAGCAATCAAAACATTTTCAACTCGGGATCTTTGGCTCGAAAACCGCAAGAAATATATAGGCGGTTCTGATGTTGCTTGTATAATGGGCCTCAATCCGTGGAAGAGTAATATTCAGCTCTGGCAGGAAAAGACCGGAAGAGCTGAATCAAAAGATATTGGTGATAATTCCTTAGTAAGATATGGAGTCAATGCAGAACCTTTACTACGTGAGTTATTTAAACTTGATTATCCCAAAATGAATGTCGAGTATAAAGAGAATAATACTTGGCTAAACAGCAAATATCCTTATGCAGCTGCAAGTCTTGATGGTTGGATGATGGATCCTGATAACAGATTAGGAATATTCGAATGCAAGACGGCGACTATCAGCTCAGCATCACAAAAAGCGAAATGGGAGAATAACTGCATTCCGGATAATTATTTTTGTCAGGTCTTATTCTATATGGCTGTATGCGAAGCAGATTTTGTGATTTTAAAGGCACAGCTCAAATATGAGAGAGATGGAGAAGAGCCTTTTATCGTTACTAAACACTATCGAATAGAAAGGAGTGAAGTGGAAGCAGATATAAAGTTATTGATGGATAGAACGGAACGGTTCTACCGTTGTATTCAGGAAGATAAAGAACCGGCACTTTTGATTAATTTTTAGGAGGAAAAACACACATGCTTGAAATGATCGTAAATCCAACACCTGCACCGCAGCCAGTGACTTTCAATTATGAAGAATTGAAAGAAAATCTTACAAACGCTCTGGCCGACTATGATAAGGTCTTTACTGAGGATGATATTCAGGAAGCAAAGACCAAGAAGGCAGAGCTTAACAAACTCAAAAAGACCCTTAACGATGAAAGGATCAGAAGAGAAAAGGAGTACATGAAGCCTTTTGATACGTTCAAGGGACAGGTTAAGGAACTGTGTCAGCTTATCGATGATACTTCCAATAAGATAGGAATACAGCTTGATGCATTTGAAGAGAAGAGAGACAGGGAAAGAAAGTTGTTTATCGAAGCTGAATTTTCAACAGTAAGAATGGTTGGCTTCAATGATCTTGATTGGCTTACAGTGGACCGTATTGCTGATGAAAAGTGGCTTAATAAGTCATTTACAGAAACGAAGATTTCTGGAGCAATCAAGGACCGCTTGACAGCTATCACAGAAGATATGAACACGCTCAGATCGATGAATGATGATATGGCAGTTGAGCTTTACAAAAAGAGCCTTAACATCAACGAAGCAATCAAAGAAAGTCAGAATATCCGAGCAATGCAGCAGAAAGCAGAAGAAGCCAAGGCTAAGCAGGAACAGCAAAAGCAGGTTACTATCGAAGAAATCAAGCCTGAGCCTATTCCCGAGCCTCAGCCGGAGATCAAAACAGAGAAAAAACCTACGCAGAAATGGGTTAATTTCAGAGCTTTTATTTCAGCTGAACAGGCAAAGCAGCTGAATGAATTCTGCTTCAAAAATAAAATAAAGATCGAACCAATTCAGGAGGTTTAATATGGTAAATAACAGTTTAAGCAACGCAACGAACAGCAACGAATGGGAAGTAAAATATGAGAGTAACGGTGAGATGGTTACACTCAAGCCTTCAACCGTTAGAAAGTATCTTACTACCAACCCGACTGTAACTGAACAGGAAGTAATGATGTTTATTTCTCTCTGCAGATTTCAGCATCTTAATCCGTTTCTGCATGAGGCATATCTTATTAAATATGGATCTTCACCTGCAACGATAGTTACCGGCAAAGATGTATTCCTGAAGAGAGCAAGAAAGCAGAAGGACTTTGCAGGGATCCAGTCCGGTGTAATAGTTCATGATAGCCATACAGGTGATTATGTCGAGCGTGAAGGAACTTTCGTTGACACCAATGAGGAAATATTGATTGGTGGATGGGCAAAGGTTCATGTTAAAGGCATGAGTGTTCCGTTCTATGCATCGGTAAGTCTTGATGAATATATAGGTAAGAAGTCAGATGGTACTCCTAATGGACAGTGGTCAAGCAAGCCTGCTACAATGATAAGAAAGGTAGCATTATCTCAGGCTTTGCGTGAAGCTTATCCGCTTGAAATGGGCGGCTTGTATGAAGCTGAAGAAATGGGTGTAGAAGAGCCTGCAGCTGCTACAATTCAAAATCTTGGTGTTCCTATTGCTTCTGACCTGAATGCTCCTGAGCCTGAGAAGGTTTCTGATCCTGCCCCGGTTGAACCTGAGAGTACAGACGTTAATAATATTGAGGATGCACTTTTCAATTCTGGTGCATTCGAAGTCTAACAAGAAAGGAGAAAAAATATGAGCAGTTTATTAAGATCAATCCGCAGAAAAGTGGCAAGAAACAATATGGAAAAGACCGGACATTCGAGAGTTGCAAAGAAGATGCGTAATCCTATAGGAGCAACTTACAGCTACTTTCAGGAAAACTGGAGAAAGTGGGCATAAGGAGGTTCAGCATGGGACAGATCAGAAATTCTGACGGATATCGTAAGAATACAAGTGCTAACGGCATGAGATCACCTCATATTGCCGAGAAGGTTGCCAAGAAGATGGATGTCATAGCAAGACATAAGGGAATTAACTTCACTAAGGCTTGCGAAGAAGCACTTGAGAAGTATGTTAAAGACTATCTTGACAGTTTGGACCTTATTGAGCGGCAGGAACTTCTTGAGCTTTTATGGTCGGAGGTATAAGAATGAATAATCAACTTAAAAAGGACAGCTTTAGCAGGAAAAAGAGCATGATGAAGTACATGAGATCGCATCAGACGCTTTGTGTTACGCTCGATAATGAAGATGATGCAGATATTATTATTTGGCTTGGAAAGCAGGAGAATCGTTCTCAGGCGGTCAGGAAGGCATTAAAGGAGTTCATTCGTGAAGAAGAATTTAAATCAAAGGCAGCAGTTCCTAATGGAGCTAAAAAGATTGGAAGAAGCCAGAAAAAAGTCAAAATCGAAGTATCTGAAAGCTGATTACGATCGATCAATTAAGAGAATGCGGAAGATTCTCTTAGTTTACGATTTCAATCAGAGAAGAAAAAGACCGGAAAAGAACTGTGTCTCATGTGATGAATTCGGAAAGGAATGCGAAAGATGCGAGGTAGGAGAGGATGAATGAGAAAATAGATGTTTTAACAGTATTGGGAACGGTGTGTTGTATTATTGGAATTATATTTACTATAAATACTGCATTTGCGTACGAAGCTGAAAAATCAGCTCATGAAAGCGAAGTATCGCAATTACAGGCAGAAATAGATATCTTGAAGATAACATCAACACCGACTCCAACAGCAACCCCGACACCGACACCCACCGCAACGCCTACACCTACGCCTAAACCGACACCAATAGCGGTTTTATCGAATCAGGAATGGTATGACGAGTGTCTTGCTCGTGGTCTGATTAACGGAGTGCAGGAAGATCACATAACAAAAGAACGTGGTGGCTGCATGGGTCCTTCAGGCAGGGAAACGTATTACAATCTCAAGATGGATCTGTGCGTCTATTACATGCGAGAATTAGGCTATTCTGAAGAAGAATATCCTTACTGGATCCGGGATGATGGAGCAAAGATGCTCGGAATCTATGTTATGTGTGCAGCTAACTGGAAGATCAGGCCAAAGGGCACTATCATTCCTACTTCGTTAGGCGACGCGATCGTCGTCGATACTGGCGAGTTCGTTGCAGATTACCCGAACGGAGTTGACCTCGCTGTTGATTGGTAGAAAGGAAATAATATGAAAAAAGGATGGGAGATTGCATATGGCTCAATGTGGTTTGCAACGGCATTGGCAGTAATAGCAGGACTTTATTTTACGCACAGCATTCACTGTCTCTGGTTTATGCTGATTCCTACTACTATGAGATTTAGGTCAACTTCAGATGATAAGACCAATGATAAAGGAGAAGAATGATGTTTGAAATTTATCAGTCAATGGAAGGCAGAAAGAAGACATATTTGGTATCAACATGGGCCAGAGGTTTTTGTTTAAATAGAGAATCATTTATTAATGAAGCAAAAAGGTATTTCCATGTTTCAGGAGAAAGAATAATTTGTTTGCGAGCATGGATAGTGAATGATGAATTGTATCTTGAGGATCCTCATTTGAGACATGAAAAGATGTGCTGGGTTGCTTATTTGAGGTGAATATCAATGAAACCAATCTTATTTAACACCGAAATGGTAAGAGCGATTCTCGAAGGCAGAAAGACCGTAACAAGGCGAGTGATAAAGGGTGCAAGGTCGAGAATTCATATATTTCGTTTTCTTGATTTGGAAACAGATCCAGATATTTGTTCAGTAAATAGATGGGGTGACGAGGTGCCTAAAACTGTTAAAGGATTATATGCAGAATTTGAGGCTGATGATAGTTACCCTATTGACTTTCCTATGTTCAAATCACCTTATCAGGTAGGCGATATTCTTTATGTCCGGGAAACATGGCGACCAACAGTGGGAAAAATGCATACCATTAGTCGTGATAGAAAGAGAATTGTTTATACATCAGATGATCATAATGGATATGAATACAAGGCCCATTGTTTTGGTATTTCTGATTATTATTTTCCAGATGGTTTTAAGGAATGTGATTCATTAGATTATGATCATATGTCTGAGATCATTTCTAAGGGGAAGTGGCATCCTTCAATCCATATGCCTAAAAAAGCAGCTCGCATATTCCTGAAAGTAACCGATGTGAGAGTTGAGAGGTTGCAGGATATGACAGAAGATGATGTGTGTTCTGAAGGTGCGGAGAATCTTATCTGTTCTTGTGAACACATAGATTATTCAGTTGTTCCACCTGAACCTTGTTTTAACACCTGCAATGCTTGCAAAGATTGCATTATTGACCACAGTTATCAGGAGTTGTTTGGCAGACAAATTTGGGATTCTACCATTAAGAAAAATGACCTTGATGAATACGGATGGAATGCTAACCCTTGGGTCTGGGTAATCGAGTTCCAGAGGATTGAGAAAGGAGAAAACAATGACAGATAAAGAAAAGGCAATAGTAATGGCCTATACCGGTGTAGCGATGCTTTCTGGAGATAAGTTCAGTATATTTCATGAATATATTGAGTTCTTATTGGGCAGACCTGTATTCACACACGAGTTAGCTAATGAATGGGTATGGAACGAAATTAAGGAAAAATCAAAAGATGATTTTCTTAAATTGTGTGCTGTTGAAGAAGAAACTGGAGCTGAATTACAGGCAGGAGATATTGTTACGACACCGCTTGGAAATCGAGCTATTATTATCGGTATTGAAGAATGGAATGATACTAAACTAGCATCTATTTATTCTGAATACTATGCTCTACCTCAGATGTTCCCAGTTCAGGATCTGAAAGCAACAGGAGTTCATAAGGATGTCAGGTCCATGCTTTTGGATTTATTGAAGGAGAATAAGGAATAATGAAAAAGTCTGAATTAGAATCCATTATTGGAAGAAAAGTTAAAATTATATTTTTCGATGGCAGTGAATGTGAAGGTATATTGGAATATACTCCAGAATTTAGTGCGAAATATGATTACCACAAGCCAAATTACTTTAATGTGGGGAATTACGCTTTTAAAGTTTCGCATATTAGATCGTTAAAAGTATTGGACTAAAAAGGAGAAATAAAAATGAACAAGACAGTTAATATCTGCGGCATTCCATATAAGATTATTGATAAGGAATGCATTGAAGGTAATGGAAGAGTATGTGGTGAAATAACCTACGATGAATGCATTATCAAAATGCGAGCAGGTATGAATCCGGATTACTACAATCAGACTCTTATTCACGAAGTGGTACATGGAATGCTTGTCATGATCGGAAGAAATGATCTATCTGATGATGAGATATTTGTTCAGACTTTAGCTCTGGCGATCAGTCAGACGTTCGATTTAAAGGGAGAGAAAGAAGAATGACAAATAAAAAGGCTATTGGAGTAATCAAGTTTGAGATTGCTTGCGTAAACAGACAAGATACACCCAGATGCAAGCGTGATTGTGCAAATTGTGATTTATGTTTGCCAACAGAAGATGTGTTAGAGGCTTTTACTCGTGCAATCAGGGCATTAGAGAAGATTGAAGAAATAAAAGAAGAAGAGGCTAAAAAGTCATTCATAACGCATGAATATTTATCTCAACCCGAACCATATACAGAGAAAAAGATTACCAATTTCTATACTAAAAGGTTCAATGAGGTTAATTAAATGGCAGATTACTATTTTATTAAGAAGACAGTTAAGAATCCGAGATTTGTGGTTGTAATAAATTGTCAGGGAAAGCCTTTTCATTATCAATATTCAAATCTTTTATCAGCCTTATTCGGTTATGCAAAGCACTATCTCAAGAAGAAGAAATACGGAACAATGAGTTTCGCATTGAAAGATTTAAAGGGGTAAAAAACAATGACAATAGAAGAGATTGAAGAACATTATTGCAATCGGTGCGTATACAAGGAACATTGTTATAAACCTTGTCCTCAGGTTACAAGCCGACAATTTGAGGATTCCTTTGAAAAGAGAGGTAGAAAATATGAAGATGTCAAAATCTGAACGCAAAGCCTATAATCAGGGCAAAAGGGATGGTAAGCAGATCGGGTACATGGAAGGTTATGCCAAAGGACTTCATGATGGAAATCCGTTCAATGCTCTTATTGATGCTTTTGCGAGAATGAAAAAAACGATAGACGAGAATCCGAAATTATTATTGCAGCTGCTCGATCAGGAAGAGTTAATTATTGAAGGAGATGATGAAGAATGAAAATCAGAGACCTTGACCCTATCATTACGAGCGAATTGCGAATCACATTTGATGAAGACCCACACAGCGGAACGATAGATATTATCATTCCAGTTGCGGAAGAATTATCTGATATTTTAGGAGAAAAGATATTAGATATGGATATTCGCTTAATGGAAGCACAGGGCAACGCTATTGCTGTAAGCACGGCAACGAGGTAAGAATAAGGAAGAAAAGTAAGTAATTGCGTTTAATATACCTCTTGTGTATAATGTGTAATTATACATAGGAGGTATTTTTATGGAAAGCGAACACATGGAGCTTACACCAGAGGCAAGAAAGAAAAAGGCAGAATATTTGAGAGAGTGGAGAGCAAAGAACCCCGGCAAGCAAAGAGAATATGACCAGAGAAAGTGGGAGAAAAAAGCAATGGAATCTAAAGATTATAGAATCAATCTGAAATTACCTAAAATCTGCAAGCATTATTTGAGAGAAATGTCTTGGAGAAATAGGACAAGTGTAACAGGATATATTCTCAACCTTATTCGTGAAGATATGGATAAGAATAAGAAGATCGTTGAGGAGCTGATAGAAAGCAAATATGAGTGAAGTTATTTATTCTGCTATGATTCCTCTTGATCCTCGGACTAAAAAGAATCATTCTCGTATTTTTGAAAAGAAAACATATAAAAATGGGAAAGTTATTAAAACTCCATTTATAGTTCCATCTGCTGAATATAAAGAATATGAGCAGCAAGCTTTGTGGTTTCTTCAAGCAAAACAAATTGATTATCCGGTTAATATCAAATTTACTTTTTATATGAAAACAAGAAGAAGAGTAGATATGGTTAATCTGATTGAGAGTATTCTTGACATTCTCGTAAAAAAAAGAACGATAACCGATGATTGCAGAGATATTGTTTATTCAATGGATGGTTCCAGAGTTCTTTATGATAAAGATAATCCGAGAACTGAAATTATGATAACTAAAGCTGAAGGTGTTCAATTATGGGCAAAAAAGTAGAAATGATCGGTCGAAGATTCGGAAGAGTCATTGTGTTATCCGAGGATAAGAGAGATTCACAAGGAATAATTTATTATAAATGTTTATGTGATTGCGGTAATCAAAAGATTATAAAAGGAACAAGTTTAAGAGCTGGAACAACTAAATCATGTGGATGCTACAACCGGGAAATTATAACGAAAACAAATCCTGATTATAAAAAGAAATTATATGCAATTTATAGAGGAATGAAAAATAGATGTTATAACAAGAATGATAAATCATTTTGTAATTATGGTGGTAGAGGCATTCAAATTTCTCATGAATGGGACAAATATGAGAAATTTGAATCGTGGGCACATAATAATGGTTATTCTGAAGGATTATGGATAGATCGAATTGATAATGATGGTGATTATTCTCCTGATAATTGCAGATGGACAACACCTAAAATACAACAAAATAATAAAAGAACATGCAAATATATTACTATAAACGGTAAAACTCAAAGTGTCACGGAATGGGCCGAAGAGACAGGAATTAATAGAGGTACTATATATCGAAGAATAGAATTAGGATATAAAGGAATTGATTTAATAAAGCCTGTTAATCAAGCATATTCTCATTCAGAACAAATAAAAGAATATTATGAAGCAAGAAGATTCTTGCCGGGTTGGGAGGAAAAAACATGAGCTTTATTGAATTTTGCGAGATTGTCAAATCTGGCATAGCAAACGGAACAATTAAGATCACCTCAGAAATAAACGACCTTGATTTGGCTATTCAGTATGCAATCGGGCAAGAAATGCAAGAAAGAGGCACTAATAAATTTACCGCAGAGGAAATATATTTCTTAATTGGAAAGCATTGTGGTAAGGATGTGCAAAACAGTCTGTTTGAAAACAAAAATTGAAATTACAAGGATGAGGTAAAACAATGAGAAAAGTTGGCAGACCTAAGAAGCTAATTGATGAAGAATATACCATTTCAGAAGGTGGCTATAAGCATTTGCCTTTGGACCATAAAAAGAGGATCCTTGACAGAATCCGCATTCCTAACATTTCAGTCTGTGAAGATGTTCAGGAACATTATGATTACTGGAAAGACCATTTCAACCCCAATCCTGAAGATTGTTGCAACCTTAAAATCGCAAAAAGTTGATAATCTTTTTTTATTGTTTTACAATCGTTGATAAGGAGGTGCAACAATGATAGAGCACAGAACTATTAACGAAGAATATTCTGAAATTGCAGCAAAGATAATTGAAGAAGAAGAATTGTTATCTGATATAGCCAATAGTCAGGCTACTATCATTTATCTGTCTTCTGATAAAGAGAAGAAGGGCAAAGACAAGATCATTCATGCAGAATGTGAGAAGATCCAAGACAAACATAAATGGGCGATACCTGCTGATTATACGATAACGGTATATGAACCTAATTGTATAGGATTCACGGATGAACAGATGCGGATCCTTTTATTTCACGAATTATTACATGTTGATATCAAGTTTAATCCTGACGGAAGCGAGACATATTCTGTCCGGGATCATGATTATGCTGATTTCAAGGTGATAATTGACAGATATGGTACAGATTGGAGCGTAGTATGAAGATTGAATATAAGAAAATAGGTGATCTGAAGCCTTATGCAAGGAACCCGAGAAAGAATGATGATGCGGTTGATTATGTTGCTAACAGCATTAAAGAGTTTGGCTTTATAGTCCCGGTTGTTATTGATAACAAAAATGTTATCGTTGCAGGCCATACCAGATACAAGGCTGCAAAGAAATTAGAGATTGAGGATATTCCTTGCATTATTGCGAGTGATCTTACAGAAAAGCAGATAAACGCATTCAGACTTGCTGACAACAGAGTTTCAGAGATCGCTACTTGGGATGATGATCTTCTTAAAGAAGAAATGAAGAATGTTTTGGATATGGATCTTGATATTTATGGTTTTGATATCGGTACAGTCGAGGATATCATGCAGGAAGAGACAGGTATTAAGACACACAAATGTCCTAAATGCGGTTGCGAATGGACTCAATAATACGAGGAAATTACTATGCCAAGGAAACAAAATGAGAACCTAAAGAAAGGCAAGGCTACTCGTTTCAAAAGCGGCGAAGAAGCGGTGAAAGCAGGAAGAAAGGGCGGTATAGCTTCAGGTAAGGCAAGACGTGAAAAAGCCGACCTCCGAAAGCAGATTCAGCTCTTCTTTGAATCAGAAGCCACGACTGATAAAAATGGAAATCCTCTGACCGGTGCAGAGCTGATGGTCAAGGTTGCTGTTAAGGAAATGACAAAGGGCAATCCGAAATATTGGGAGCTGCTGCGTGACACAGGCGGCTTCAAGCCAGTCGATAAGGTTGTTATGGCCGAAGTCGATCAAGACATTATTGATGAAGTAGAGGCTATGGTTCTGGGAACGGAGAAAAAGAGAAATGCAAAAAATAATACAAAGAAAAATGAAACTTGATATTTGGTTAGCCAAGGCTAACGGGGGGGTAACATCACCCTTGATTTGCTATATGAAGGCAAAACGCTTGATGAAATAGCAAGTCAGATAGATAGAGATCAGGAAGAAATCTTCTATTATATGAACACAGGAGACACCAAGAAACAGCAGTGTTTCTGTTTTCAAGGTATGATGATAAGAAAAGCAGGAATACAAGCAATAAGGTTATCAGAGGCAGATTTTTGACAAGGAAACAGGCTATAAATTTCTTGAAGAAACACCCGGTTAAATTCGGTCAGATGTTGGGATTTACCAAGCTGACCGATTTACATAATGGTTGGATTCAGGATATGGCCTACGGAATGGAAGACGATACTTTGCAGGGACATCGTAATTCTTATAAAACGACTTGTCTTTCAATCGCAATCGCCTTAATAATGATATTACTTCCTAAATTAAGAATATTATTTATAAGAAAAACGGATGATGATGTTAAGGAAATCATCAGGCAGGTACGTAATATCTTAATTAGTCCTATTACTCAGGTCTTTGTTATTGCAATCTATGGTATCAGTCTAAAGCTGGTTGTTGATAATGCAACTGAGCTATCAACTAACCTTTCCAATGATATTAAGGGTACAAGCCAGCTTACAGGATGCGGTATAGGATCCTCATTAACCGGTAAACACTATGACAGAATATTCACAGACGATATTGTTAATATAAAGGACCGACAGAGTAAAGCCGAGCGAGAAAATACAAAGACTATGTATCAGGAGCTTATCAATCTCCTTAATCGTGGTGGTAGAATCTTCAATTCAGGTACACCATGGCATAAGGAAGATGCATTTACATTAATGCCGCCTGCTAAAAAATATGACTGCTACGCTACCGGGTTAATGTCCAAGGAAGAAATTCAAAAGAAAAGAGACGAACTTTCACCTTCCTTGTTTGCGGCCAACTATGAGCTGAAGCATATTGCAAGCGAAGATATTATCTTCTTTAATCCTGTTGTGGGTGCTGCAATCGAAAAGATAATGAATGCTAATTTCTGTCATATAGATGCTGCGTATGGTGGAGAAGATGATACAACCTTTACAGTTGTTAAGAAGAAAGAAGGCAAATATTATGTTTATGGCAGATTATGGCATAAGGCTGTTGATAGTGTTGAGGATCAGATCATAGCAGAAAGAAAGAGATTACTTGCTGGCAAGATATATTGTGAAAATAATGGTGATAAAGGATATCTTGCTAAATCCTTACGAGGCAAAGGAGAAAAAGTAATAGAATATCATGAAGACATGAATAAATATATTAAGATAGTTACTTATTTGAAAGGTGATTGGAGCAATGTCGTGTTTGTAGAAGGAACAGATCAAGAATACATAGACCAGATTCTTGACTACAACGAATACGCTGAACATGACGATGCTCCTGATTCATTGGCTTGCATGATAAGGATCCTTCACGACAGAAAAGATGATGGTGTTGTTTCAGCTTTTGGTCGTTAATAATTCAATGTCAATTCTTGATTTATATGCTAAACTGTGCTTATGAGGCTGACAGGAGGATTTTCAAATGAAAACGTATCAGGATTGGCTTGAGGTTGCAGATAAGAGCGAAAAGGAAAGAATGGATTTTGTTTTCGCTGCTATTACTGACTATAAGAACAGTGATTTATATAAATACGCATTAACGGCTCAGTCGTATTATGACGGCAAGAATGAGGTCATTGAGAAAGTCAAGAAGGTTGTCTATGATGCAATGAACAATGCTATCCCTGACCTTCTTTCTGCTAATCACAAGGTTGCTGATAATTTCTTTAAGCGTGATGTCGTTCAGGCAACATCTACACTACTTTCTAATGGCCTGACTTGGGTCAATAAACAAGGTGGTAAGACTCTTGGAAAGTCATTTGACAGGCAAATAAGTAAGCTCCACAGATATGCACAGATAGCCGGTGTATCATGGGCATTCTTTAATAAGGATCATGTTGACATCTTCAAGGCAAAAGAATTTGTTGGTCTAAAAGATGAAGAAGATGGCATGGTGAAGCTCGGGATCCGTTTTTGGCAGTTAAGTTCAACAAAGCCTATGAGAGCTGTTCTCTACGAGATGGATGGATATACCGGATATATTCAAAGACCGAGTAAAAAGGCTGAGATATATTCACCTAAACGAGCATATAAGGTTACAGTAAATAGTTCGGAGATTGACGGGGATGAAATAGCACAGGGTGAGAACTATCCTGCATTCCCGGTTGTTCCGTTCTATGTTAACGAGCAACATCAAAGCGAATTGGTACCTTTAAAGGCTACTATTGACGCAATCGACCTTATCCAGAGTGGTTATTGCAACGATATTGACGAGATGAACTTCATATTCTGGACCGTTACCAATGCCGGAGGAATGTCAGATCAGGATCTTGTAACGATGCTCGATAAGTTCAGAAAGTTGCATGCGGCCAACATTGACCAAGACGTTAATCTGCAATCACATACCATAGAACAGCCGTATCAGAGCCGTGAAGCAATCCTTGACAGGCTTGAAAAGAAACTATACAAGGATGCTATGGCATTAAATACATACGATCTTGCGAGCGGTGCGGTAACAGCTACACAGATCATAGCTGCTTACGAACCTTTGAATGAGAAGCTTGATCTTCACGAAGAACAGTTGTCTGAAAGCCTTGAAAGATTGCTTGAAGTAGCAGATGTTGATGACGAAGCAACCTATACAAGAGCCTTGATCGTTAACCAGTCTGAAATGATAGATAACTATCTCAATGCAGCTTCATATCTTGATGACGAATACGTTACTGAAAAGGTAATGACAGTTCTTGGAGATAAAGATCAGGTAAAGACAGTCCTTAAAAGGAGAGCCACAAAGGATATTCAGAGATTGACAGGTGGTAATAACCCTAATAGCGATACAGGTGAGGGCGATGGCAATACGGAAGGCGAGCAGACAGTATAATTCGGACTATATGTCCCGGCTATGTGACGATGAATTAGAGCAGTTAGAGGAAAGACTAACTGCTCTTTATGCAAATGCGACTAATGACGTTTTATCTGATTATGAAAAATGGATGTCTCACTATAAGGCCAATTATAATGAGATGTGTGCGAAGCTCGAAGCTGAAGAAATTACTAAGAAAGATTTTAAAGAATGGGTCGACAGGCGAATGGTAGATAATAAACTGTTTGCCGAAACTGTTAATTCAATGACAGACATTCTCGTTAATACTGATATGGTTGCTATGGCCCTTGTAAATGATGAATTGCCTTTGATAATTGCTCAGTCATATAACTTTGTTCAGTCATTAGGCTTTGCTGCAGCTGATGAAGCAGGACTGTCAGTAGGAACATTCCAGATATACAATGCAAGGACCGTTCAGGCTTTGATCAAGGACAATCCTGATATTTTAAAATACGTTAATAAAGAAAAAGACTACACTTTCAATAAAGAGCGTATAAACAATGAGATCACGCACAGCATATTGAATGGTGATAGCATACAGAAAACGGCTAACAGACTTCAAAATGTCAGCAGTATTGATGAAAATTCAGCGATCAGGACCGCAAGGACAGGCATGACCGCTGCTGAAAACCTCGGAAGGAATGAAGGATTTCAAGAATTAAAAAAGAAAGGCATACCATCAAGACTCCAGTGGTCAGCAACTCACGATAGCAGGACCAGAGATACACATATTCTTCTGGATGGACAATTTCAGGACGAAGATGGTAAATTTAGAGTTGAAGGATATGAAATTCAATTTCCGGGAGATCCTGCTGCAGAACCTGAGATGGTATACAACTGCAGATGCAGAGCTTCTTTAAGGCTTGAAGGTGTTGATCATTCTCAGGACGGAGATTTATACGAGAAGTTCATGAAAGAGAACTATCCTGATGACTGGGAATCTATAAAAGATGGAATCAAGGAAAAGGAAGCACAGTTCCGAGGCAAGGCGGAAGGTGCTTCTGAAAGGGTAAGAAAAGAAAGAGAAAGGAGGGAAAACAGATAATGGCACAAGTAGTAGATATAAAGATTACAGACAATTCAGAAGAAGTTCTTGAAGCCATGAACGAACAGGTTCTTGATTGGCTTGAAGCTATTGGAGAAGATGCAGCAGGAACGGCAGCTGACAGGGCACCAGTAGATACAGGTAGACTCAAAGGATCTATTTCTTCTGCTGTCGTAGAATCTGAAAAGGCTGTTTATATCGGAACGAATGTTGAATATGCCCCGTAGAATTAACATGCGGCCTTGTGTGGTAACACACATTGAAAAATCGAGCAAAATCGGTAAAAGCTTCTAATAACATTGGTACATATGTGATATAATATCTATAATGAGATAGGTACATATTACAGAAAGGACAATGTTAAAATGAACAGAAAAATCGATGATCTTACAAATCAAAAATTCGGCAGGTTGACTGTGCTTGGACTTGATACAGAAAAGCAGTCAAGAAAAACATATTGGATATGTCAGTGCGAATGCGGAACAATAAAAAGCTGTCGATCTGATTCCTTAAAAAATGGAACTATTGTTTCTTGTGGATGCAGAAAGAAAGAGCAAGATAAGGAAAATCTGACTAAACATTACGATCATATGCAAAGTGGTACACGTCTTTATGATATTTGGCAGGGAATGAAAGGACGTTGTTATAACGAACATAACATCAGATATGTTAATTATGGTGGACGTGGGATTAAAGTATGTGATGAATGGAAGGACAATTTTACAGCTTTTTATCAATGGGCGATTGACAACGGATATTCTGAAGAAAAGACAATTGACAGAATAAATGTTGATGGAGATTATGAACCTTCAAATTGCAGATGGGCAGATATAAAAACCCAATGTAACAATAGAACTTCAAATATCAAAATCACAATCGGTAATTCCACAAGAACGCTGACAGAATGGTGCGAAATCTTCAATGTCGATTATAAGAAAATCAACGCAAGGTATCGCAGAAACGGATTTGTAAGTATAGATGATTTGTTCAATTGCTAATACCGAGGTAACCAGCAGACCGCTGGCACCGTAGAGCGTAGGATCTGAGCGTTATGGAAGCAATAAAGGTCCCAAGAGTGCTTGACAACCTTAATGGTTGATAATGTACGCCGAGCTTACAGGATAGCAAACTGTAAGAAGCAAAGGATAAAAAGCCTTTGCGATAACACACTGATCAAGAGTTCGGAACGAGCAAAGGTGTTCCGGGAAAACATTTCATTCAGTTTGGTGCGACAGCTCATCAGGCTGAATATAAAGCTCTTCTTGAACAGTATTTAAAAGAATGATAGTATAGAGGTACGTCAAAAGTGTGTGTATCACTAAAATACCTCCTTCAAAGGGAATAGAAGCGGTTGTAATGGGCACGGCAACCGCTTTTATTTTGCTTTCATTTTCATTTGCAAACGATTTCCATTTATGCTATAAAAGAAAATATCTAACATGTCTAATGAATAAGGCAATTTTCACCGAAGCAAAGGAGACAAATTATGGCATCACTTACAAGAAGATTCCTCGAAGCACTTGGCGTTGAAGAAAAAGCTCAGGACCAGATCATGGAGAAACATAGCGAAGTAGTCAACGAGATCAAGACAGAAAGGGATAAGTTCAAGGAAGATGCAGAAAAGCTTCCGGAAGTTCAGAAGCAGTTGGACGATCTGAAAGCAAAACAGTCAGAGGATGACCCTTCCGAATTGGAGAAAGTAAAGAAAGAATTGGCTGATAAGACAGCTGAGTTCGAGAAGTACAAGGGTGATATCGAGGCAAAGGAAACCAAGACCAAGAAGGAAACTGCATACCGCAAGCTCCTGAAAGACGCTGGAATTGGTGAAAAGTATCTTGATATCGTTGTCAAGGCTAATCAGGATGAAATCAATAATATTGCTTTTGACAAAGAAGGAAATGTCAAAGATTCTGACAAGATTACTGCAGGAATGAAGGAATCACTTTCAGCTTTTGTCGTTACGACACAGCAGAAGGGAGCAGACGTTCAGAATCCGCCTGCCGGTAATGGTGGTGGAGAACAGAAGCCTTCAAGAGCTGCAGAATTGTTCAAACAGCATGCCGCAGAAATGTACGGCAACAAAAATTCTAAGGAGGACTAATAAATGTCTTTTATCGAAAGAAATTCAACAGTCGGTAAGACTTATGCTCCCGGTTGGTTCCTTGCTTCCGAGGATTGCAAAAGAGAAACAAGGCAGATTCCTCAGTCCGGTGCTACTGCTGCCAATGGCGGCAAGTATCAGAAGATGGGCACGTTCTATCCTGCAAACAGCTCGTCCACCGTAGAAGGTATTCTCTACGAGGATGTTGATGTTACAAGCGGTGATATGCCCGGATCTGTCGTTACACAGGGTATCGTATATCTTGACAGGCTTCCTGCTGCTCCTGAGAGCGGTGTTCAGTCTGCTCTTGAAGGTAAGGGATTTAAGTTCATTGCTTCTTCTGCTGACGTTATCCGTCCTGAATATCCTACGAAGCTCACAGACCTTACTGTAGTTTCTGCAGAAGGTACAGCATCAGGTGATACAGCTATTACGGTCACAGGCGTAACGCTCAAGGCTGGTGAGAAGTTTGCTTATAAGGTTGCATCAACGGCAGCTCCTACTATCAATCCCGGTGATAAAGTTGATAATACATGGACTAAGGTCGATGATTTTGATACTGATATTACTGCAACTGATGGTTACAAGATCGCTGTCGTAGCTCTTACAGCAGCAGGCGAAGCATACGCATACGGTTCCGCAACCGTAGATGCAAAGGCATAAGGAGGAATGAAAAATGGGCAAGTGGGAAAATGGTGTTTTTGGATTTATTCCCGAAGCCGAGTGGCTTAATACAGAGTTCAATCCTACAAGACAGAACGATCCTGTTGATGGTCTTTTGGGTGATCTCAGAACAGACAATATCATGGCTCAGTGGCAGACTATTGCTTCCGAGTATCAGATCCCTGTCATGGCACAGTTCCATGGATTTGACACAGAGGCAAAGACTACTTTCAGAGCACCTATCGATACACATAACATCGAGAAGGGTCTTATTAAGGTTAAGATGAACCAGTCCGAAAGACTAAGAGCACTTACAAGAGCCGGTGTGCGTGAGGATGCTCTTTATGATTACGTTCTCAATGACGGTATCCGTCTTGCAGATCAGGTCATTACACGCTCCAAGGTTGCCAAGAACGAGCTTCTTGCAACAGGTAAGGTAACGATTCACGAAAACAACCTTGATCTTACGGTTGATTACGGTGTCGATTCTTCTCAGACAGGCTTCGAGATCGATTTCGGTGCAGGTCAGGACGTTCCCGGACAGATTCAGGCTATTCTTGATGCAGCTCTTGCAAAGGGTGTTACTCTTACAGGTATTCTCACCTCAAGAACAATGCTTACTAAGATGAGGAATCATCCTTCTGTTCAGAAGGCTATCAATGGCAATATTGGTGTCGGTGCAACGGTTAGAATGTCCGCTCTTACAGCTTGGCTTGAAGAGGAATATGGTATCGTTTACATCAGGACAAACGATCTCACATACGTTGCAGATGCACAGATCAACAGTGACGGAAGACCTGTTCAGGAAATCGTCAGATATTTCCCTGCAGACAAGATCACATTCTTTGCACCTGCTCCGAGTGGTAAGCTCGGTATCGGTCTTTGGGGTGATCCTCCGGAAGTTGATGTTGCTAACCTGATGAAGGTTGAAGGCAGCTCTGTTTCACCTTATGTCTATGTTTCTCAGTATGTCGAGAATGACCCTGCAGTTCTTTGGACAAAGGCTTCGGCACTTTATATGCCT
>JAEEGL013321182.1_pt1 | contig 24027 bp, 19 predicted proteins | sample 9134231 | NCBI WGS metagenome assembly JAEEGL01 (sample SAMN16246548, study PRJNA631951) | gut metagenome | biome: gut microbiome; feature: rumen; material: fiber-attached | host: Bos | place: Iran: Karaj | collected 2018-10
ATACGGACGCTTCCGTTCTTATATGCGGTCACCTCTCCCTTTTCCGGATCGATCCGGGCGACTTTGCTGCTGACCGGCGCGGACCAGCGTATCTTCTGACCTTCCGGCACATTGCGGATATAGTCGTTTGCATTCAGGGATTCACCCCAGTAAGTAAGATCCTTCCCGGTAAAACTGAATACGGGTTTTCTAACCTTCACCCTGCAACAGGCAACAGTGATCTCTTCTCCCCCGAGCTTCCTGTATACGGTAATCGTCGCTATGCCGTTCTTCTTTCCGCTGATGATCCCGTTTTTATTGACAGCCGCAACGGATGTATTGCTGCTTCGGTACGAATATTCCCATATACCTCTGGAGAACAGTTCATCCTCAAAAAGTTTTGCCGCATCATATTTCTGTTTTACTGCGAGATTGAGTTTCCCTGCATCATAGATCTCATCCTCTTCTTCCGGATCCGGTTCAGGTTCCGGTTCGGGCTCCGGCTCAGGCTTCGGTTCGGGCTCAGGTTCGGGCTCAGGTTCGGGAACCTTAACAGTGATCGTTATAGTCAGACGATCCCTTACAAGCTTGTTTTCATCACGAAGCTCCAGATCTATCGCCGTACTTCCCTCCTTAAATGCCGTAAGTACGATATCTCCCCGCATTTTCCCGTTTTCCTGTTCCATGTAGAAGACCATAGCATCTCCCACTACGGAACTGTCATGGATAACAGGGTTACTCAGGCCGTTGTTCCAGTCCCAGGGTGAAGTATACTCGCAGGAAACGATGAACTGTTCTCCCGGCTTCACCGTATCCTTCACATCTCCGCAACGGCGGATACTGTAAGGAACATTTCTTCCGACCATCACCGAACACCGGGCGCTTTTGCCACCGTCCTCGGTCGTAACCGTTATGATCGCATCGCCGAAGGAAACAGCACTCACAAGTCCATTGTTATCGACCCTGACCACTGAAGTGTCACTGCTTTGGAAGAAGACCTTTTTATTGGTCGCATTGGAAGGAGATACAGTAGCCGTCAGGGTCTCTTTTTCCCCTTCGAAGAGGCATAAAGAGGATCTGCTCAGCTCCACACCTGTTACCCTGTACACAGGCTCCAAAACATTTACTATACACTCATCCGTTTTCTCCCCGTCCTCACTCGTTACGGTGATCGTCGCCTTACCGGCTGCTTTTGCCGTAACGACACCGTTCGAATCCACACTGGCCACTGAGCTGTTGCTGCTCTTAAAGCCCACTCTGCGGTTTGTTGCATTGGAAGGCGAAACCGTAGCCGTCAGCTTTTCCGTCTGTCCGACGGTAAGCGTGCTTTCATGCTTATTCAATTTTACTTCTGTCACTCTGATCACAGGATCTTTTACCGTGACTTTGCAGAAGTCCGTCTTATCCCCGTCCTCACTCGTAACGGTGATCGTCGCCGTACCCGCTGCTTTTGCCGTGACGACGCCGTTAGGATCCACATATGCTACCGAACTGTTGCTGCTCGTAAAACTGACCTTACGGTTTGTTGCATTGGAAGGCGAAACCGTAGCCGTCAGCTTTTCCGTCTGTCCGACGGTAAGGGATGTTTCATTTTTATTCAGCTTTACGCTGATGACGTGTATATCCGTATCGACCACAGTAAAGGGAATGCTCTTATTGTAAAAATAGTCTCCGTCTCCCCGGTAAAGATAGGTATACAGTGTCGTGCTTCCCGGTTTTACTCCCTTAAAGCGCAGGCTTACACGTTTGTTCGCAGGATCCACCTTCATCCCGGACTCATCATATTCCGCCAGATCCATGTTATCAAATAAATAGCCAAAATATCTGGTATCCACTTCATCACCTTTATAGGTAAAAGTCACATCCACCGTTTCACCTTTTTTTACGGAAATGCTGCTCTTATCATATTTTAAAGAAGGCGGGATCTTCTGGATATTGATATGATAGCCATCCTCGGCCGTGCTGTGGATCCTCGGATTGATGCCTCCCCAATGATCGCCTTCCTCTATGGCAAACAGATCGACATCCACGGTTCCCCGGGCATCTACATAGATCGTTTCATCAAAACCATGATAGGCTCCGCAGCCAAATACACTATCCACATCATCCCGTCTCTGATTTGCATAGATGCAGGGATGACCTTCGATATCTTCTCCGGTATCCGGGTTTACCAGGTAGAGATGAAGTTCCACCGTACGCTTCGTATCGGAGGGGTCAAAGATCCAGCCGTAGATACGCACATAACCTTCGCCGCCGATCACACCGTCAATGCTGCAGACCGGTTCTGATAACCCGCAGCTGTTATTGCCGTTGAAGTGTAAAATGTGAGCACGACTGACTCCAGCATGGCAGTATCCGCACTCGCTGTAGCATATGGTTTCATCGTTCTTTCTTCCGTTGTGTGCATATACTTTCATGCGTCCCTGGGAATCCCAGCCGCTCATGATCACGGTATGCACATAGGGTCTTCCATCCGTTTCACTGCCACAGTAATAAAACACAACGTCGCCCGGATTAAGCTCGCCGGAAACATCGGATTCATACAGGTATCCACCGCGCAAGCCTACTGTGTACTCTGTACATTCTCCACTGTTTTTCAGCTGCCGCCGCAGTTCCGTACCGCTGGCACTGTAACAGGAACTTCCGCCACACTCGATGCATTCGGAAGCATACTGGGCACAGAGCCAGTTATAGACACAGTATTTTCTTGCTGATGATCTTGGAGCATCCTCATCCTCGATATGGGCTTTTGCATATGAAAGCGTCGCTCCGGCATCATAGGATCCTGCTCCAAGCGCCTGCATATCCTCCGAAGCAGACATAATCCGGTTTCCATGGCAGCCTGTATCCTCATTTACCGTGATCCTGCAATAATCCTGAGTACCTTCTTCCGTTTTCAGATAAATGACCGCTTCACCTGCCGAGATGCCTGTCACCGCACCTTTTTCGACATAAGCAATGCTCTCATCCGAACTCTCCCAGATCAGATCATAATAGGAAATATTATCCGCTTTCTGATATTCCAGAACAATGCTCTCACTGACACAGATTGTCTCTTCTTCATCGCAGATATTTACCCCGACAGCGCTCTCATCAGGATCGCTGCCCCCGTTTGCATCCGGGATCTCCGTATCCTCTTCTTCCTGTATTTCAGCCTGCTCAGTATCTGCGTCTTCAGTAACATTTACAGATGTCTCGTCGTCCAAAAGGATCTCCTCGGATACCGCTTCTTCACTTTCTCCTTTTGCCCATACCACAGGCATGTTTCCCGCTTCCGAGAATACAAAGGCTGTTGTAAGTATCGCTGCCAGTAGTTGTTTTAACCCTTTTCTCATCATATGCCCTCCTTCATGATCATTCGTTAACACTGCCTTAGTCTTCATCTACATCATCTAACAGATTATCCCAATCCAGTTCCTCATGGCCTTCAACCCATACAGCAACCTTTAAGCCCGATATGATCTTCACTTTGATATGAGGTTCGTTCTCTCCCAGAACGGTTAAACGCGCTGCAACATCTACACCGTTTTCCTCCCCAAGTATATCCAGTGCTACTTCTTCAAAGTATCCGTCCTCTTTTGTAACCGCATTAAAATCTGTTTCCTCGGACCATTTACTGACGACCTCATCATAATCCTTTTTTTCCTTCACTTCCGGATCCATCAGAGCGGTTATGACGGACGTATGAACAGCATCTATAAGCATCATATTGTTTACGTTCAGTTGATTTACTAAAGCTTCAATATGTTCAAACTCTTCCTCACTAAGCTTTTCTTTTGCAAGATCATAATAGACCCCAGCCGTTTCTCCATCATGGAGAAACATATAGGCGCCGATCAAACCTCCGTATGCTTCCAAAACACTGTCATTTTTCGACAAAACATCGAGATAGAATGGTATCGCCTTGTCAAATTGTCTATTCTTACTGTAATTATCTGCTTCCTCCAATGCTTTCCTGATCGCAGGATCATCCTTATCTACAACAACATTTTCAACAGCCTCTTCGTTCACAGAAACTGCCTCATCAGCAGATTCACCCAACGGTGCAAGCTTTTCAGCAGCTTCTGCATATTCACTGCCGGAAGCCTCCGGGGCCCTCTTGTCACCATTGTCGAACTGTTTATCCGCTTCCCCGCATGCTGTCATCATCATCATTGTCAATACAAGCGCTCCAACTTTTTTGATAATACTCTTTTGTTTGCACATTTTTGCTGCCTCCTTGATGTATTATTCTTGTTATATGCCGTTTTCAAATACTGAAAAACCGCTTCTGTATACATCATATCGCAAGAGCAAAAAAAAAGAGCCCTTGCTGACGAACGGTTCCTTTTTTCGGACAGAAGGCTGAACGTCTTGTGCACCTGTCCCTCACGGGCTTGCTTATCAAAACAAAACTATGGTCTATCATCCGATTATCTGCTATAATACATCTGTATATGCCCGTAGCAGGACATTAACCGTTAATCTTTGATCGGAGGGGTTATTATGAGCGAAAAAATGATCTGTGCTAATGAGAATGAAAGCGATGAAATGACCACACTTTACTACAAGCTCGGAACCGCTTATTTCGGCGTCACCCAGGGAAAAGCCGAATTACAGAAAGATGTTGATGAGTGCATCGCCGGGCTTAAAGAACTCATTCGTGCCGAAGAAGATAAGGTCCTCGAAAAAGAAGGCCTGAAACGCTGTCCGGATTGTGGAGAAAAAGTCACTCTGATCAGCCGCTTCTGCAATATGTGCGGCCACAGGTTTGAAGACAAAACGGAACCGGAGAAAAAAGAAGAGAGCGCTCCGGCTGCCGCTGAAGAGAAGAAGGAACCGGAACCCCTGTTCTGTCCTTTCTGTGGAATAAAAACCGAGCCGGATGCCGTTTTCTGCCCGGAATGCGGGAAAAAGATCGTGTGATAAAGTTCTGCTTTTCCCACTTTCATCAGCTCGGCCAAAATAATAACAGGAGCAATATACCTCTATCTTATATTGCCCCTGTTATTTTATTTCACTCCTGCTGTCCTTTCAGACCATTTATACCATAAGACTTCTCCGTCCTTAGCTTCCGGCGCCTTTAGCCGGTCTTGATCCTGAATCTGACCGTCTTGCGTCCTCCATAGCTTCCGATCCCGATGACATCCACACTGGCCGTACCTTTACGGCTGTTGTTCTTATAGCTGGACACATCGATCACGTAGTCCTTTCCGTAAGTGAGCTCGACGGAGCCGTTTATAACAGCTTTTTCAAAATCTTCTTCGGAAAGTGTCACCGGCGTGCCGGTATAAGTTCTGTCAAGCTTCCGGATCGTAAACTTTGCTTTCCCAATATCATAACCTTTCTCTATGAGGCGGTAGCTTCCCGTCACAATGCCCTCGTAATTACCGGTGCAGCTCACCCGGACCGTTATCACGGCAGGACGGTCGATGACAGCCTTTCTGTCGATCTCCTCACCGTTTTCATCGAGATATACGATGGATTTTTTGTCATAATCCGTACCGGCACTGAGTTTTTTGCCGTTCTGATCATAGATCGCAAAGGTCGACAGGTATCCGCCTTTCCGGGAGCCGTACACCTTATCTTTCCCGCGAAAACGGAGCTGATCCGCAGCCTTTTTCGTGATCGTAAAATTCAGTGAAACGCTGCCTGAAAAATTACCTTTTCCGCTGATCTTAACGAGCGGCGCTTTTCTTTCGGCAAAGGAAACATCCGTATATACCTTTTTGTTGTTCTTATATGCAAGCTTGAAGTCGGTCCCTTCACGCAGTATCAGACCCTTGTAGCTGAGCGTGACCGCCGGCTTCGCTCCGCCCTTGAGATATGCGCATTCTGCCTCGAACGTCTCCACCATGGACTCTTCGAGCTCCTTCTTCTGGATTTTGAAGGAAAGCTTCTTCGTCCCGCTAAAGCCGTTGATCCCTGTTACTACAGCTTTTGCTGTCCCAGCATTTATATTATCGCTATAAGCGACGGTATAATCCGTCCCCTCTTTGAGCTCCTTTCCGTCGTATGTAAGGATCAGATCGTCCGCTGTGACAGCAGCTCCCGTGTAGGTCTTTGCGGCGATCCTGCCGATCGTGACCTTCGTGAGCGGAACAGGATCCCCCGCCGGCTCTTCCTGCGCCCTGATCGTGTACAGGAGCTCTATGCTGCCGCTGTAATTTCCCTTCCCGCTGTAAATAAGGGTATAACTGCCGGCCTCCGTAAAGCCGGTCGTCTCATCTGCCGGATAAATGCTGCCGTTCAGCCGGTAAGAGCTTAAAGCATAATCCTCGTTGTTTTTCAAAACCCTTTCCCCGTCGGTGATCACGGGTTCAGGCTTTTGTGCCTCTCCGTTATAGTCGGTAACGATCGGAGCTGCCTTGGCCACTCCGATATCACGGGGCCTGATGACAAAATAGACGGTTTCGCTTCCGCTGTATTCTCCCATATAGCTGATCGTTACAGACGGTGCAAGATCTGCCTGAAAGCCCTCATCCTCCGGTCGGAGTACATATGCATTCAGATTGTTTCTGTAGGACAGAGTGTAGTCCGTTCCGCTGATCAGCTTTGCTCCGTTCCGGTAGATCGTAAGTGCCGGAGTGAGTTCCTCACCGGTATAGCTCTGTTCCGCTTCATATTCGATCCGGTCGTCCGTATTGATCTCGCTGAGAACCATCGTCAGCGGAATGTCTATGGCTTCTGTCCCGGTGGCGCTTATCCTCAGACTGCCTTCGTAGCCGCCGGCCGCAAGTCCTTCTGCGGGGCATACATAAAAGCTTTTCTCCGCACCGGCTGCTATCGTTCCGGAAATGCTGCCTCCAAGCGTGAAACAGTCCGCGCCGGATACCAGTGAAACCGCGTAGCCGCTTGCATCCGCCTTGCCGCTGTTGGTCACGGTGATCGTCGTTTTATGCTCCTCCGGATCGTAGCCGTCCGCCGTCACTGCGATCTCCAGATCGACCCGTTTGACAGAAGCCTCCAGAACCGGGGTCTCGACCACCGGCGCATCCAGGCTGAAGAACGTCACATCATAAGAGATCAGTTCCTCTTCCCCGTTTTTCACTTCCACGCGGAAGCTGTCCGTGGCACTGATACTGCCAAGTCCCGACGGGCGGAAAATGATGCAGCCGGGAAGTCCGTAATTATCGTTATTGACATAGAAATCCCCATCCGAAGCGCTGCTGCCGAAACTCCAGCTCTTCTGATCAGCAGTCCTCGTCAGCGTCACGGATATCTTTGAAGCATTCAGGCTCTGCCCCATGGAGATACTCCAGGGATGAGAAACGTCAAAGAGCTCTATGGGCATGTTCCGTGCCGGCCATACCACGCCTTTGCAGTCGCTGCTGCCATTCATGTCAAAAGCATAGAGTGCTCCGTAGGTTCCCCTTCCGCCTCCGTCTACAGCTCCGAAGCCCGTCCGGCTCATGGTCGGATTGAGGATCCAGCGCCGGTGGCCCACGCGGTCTACGTTGTATTTATCCCCATCGTCCATGAATCCCATGATCTGATCCGGAAGAGAATAGCCGTTCCAGCTCCCCCATGCGATATTTGACTGACTCGCACCTGTGGCGCCGTCTTCCCATAGCTGTTCCGGCATCCCGGCAGGTTTGCTCCCTGCCTCCTTCGGATAATGCGAGAGCTGTCCGTTTGCATGATTTACAAAGGCTGCAGCCTGGGCGTAGTGGGTATAAGTATCATCCAGTTTCACGTCCGACGGGATACCCGCAACATAACGGATGAAATTGAGGACATCCAGCGCCTTGTTCAGGCAGCTCTCCGAGAGGGCTCCCGCATCGCTGTATGCGCTGATGTCCGGTTTCTTTCCCGATGCATATTCGAGCGGAGCCTCCATATCGATCCCGTGTTCCGCATAATAGGCAATGATCTCATTCTGTGCAGGTGTACTCACTCCTGCACTGACAGCCTCCGTTCCTTCCACTTCCGCCGTTAGCGGCTCTCCGGTAAGTCTGCCGGTCTCCGGGACAGCCTCTTCGGACGGCTCCCCGGCCGTACGCAACCCGGCCGGCTCGTCCAACGCATATGCGGGTGCCACTGCGGATAACGTCATTGAAATGCAAAGCATCAATGCAGCTACGATTCTTCCGTATCTTCTGTACTTCATTTTCATGGTCTCCTTTCATCCTGCATTTTACTCACGCCTTTTTCCCTTTTGTCTGTTCATAAGCCCATTCCGCATAAAGCGGGACGATCTCAAAAAGAAAGCTGTTCTCCATCAGCTCCGTGATCAGTTCCTCGATGGAATACGGCCTGTATCCGAATCCGTTCATCTCTTCCATGAAACGGTCAAGGTCATCCTTTTTCAGGGCACGGAAAAACTTCTTTGTATCCTTGTTGATCTCCATAAGCTGTGAGAAATACTCTTCCGCTTTTTCAAACTCTTCCTTCCGGAAATACAGGATCGACAGCGGGAGCAGCATCTGCGTTTCCTTATTGCCATCATATTTCTTCCACAGCTTTAACGCTGCTTTTTCGTTTCCGTAAAAAGCGTAAAGATGCATCAGCAGATAGCGGACCCCCAGATTATCATTCTCGGAAAGGCGTATCATATCCTCACATTCCCGGACTGCCGCCTCTGTCATCCCTGAATCGATCAGATAATCCACATAGCGGCGTTTCAGCCTCATGTACGGTCTGGTCTCAAGGATCCCCCAGTAATGGCCGATGCTGTCCTTGTCCATCAGTCCGTCTTTCTCCATTTTCTTTGTGCCGCGTTCCACAGCTTCCTTCAGCTTCAGGTAATGCTCCCAGCTGCTGTCATCCGTGATATCCAGAGAGGCGCTGATCGCATCCAGATTGTCCGGTTCCAGCTCCAGCGCTTTTTTTATATATTTCTCTGCCTTTACCCTGCTCGCAGCTTCCTCAGCCAGCTCAAGATAATCATCCGCGGTCTTTGCCGTCTTCTCTGTCACCTTGGCCGGCTGATTACTGTTATACTCCGTCATAAACTCCTTCATCAGCTCATTCATCCCGCCCTCATCCAGATCCTCCCCCCCGCGGGCGTTAAGAAAATCGTGCATGGCCTTCATTGCTTTTTCTGTTTCTCTGCCCATTTTTTACCTCCGTTTTTTCACGGAAATTTTATTTATACTCCGACGCGCTGCGATAATCATCAAGCGTCAGGGTTCTCCGCTGTTTTCCTCTTACCGCTTCAAACTCTTTTTCATCCGACGCCTCAAAATCCGCCCGGCTGATCGTAACGGAAAGATCCGCGTCTTTGTAAGGACGGTACGCATTAAATCCGTTTTCATCGGCATCGAGATTCCATGCTCCCAGCTCATAGGTCGTCTCTTCATAGTTAAAAGACATATCCCTCTGTATATCATAATTCTCTGCTAAATAGGTATGATAGGAAACGCTGTCTGTCCCCACATGCATGTAAGACTTCCCATAGGTCCCGGTATGCGCAAAATCTCCGAAGGCAAGCCCGCCATATTCATAATAAGCAAAGCAACCGTAACCCGTATACCCGATACTTCCCATAAAAATCACTTCATTGTTCCTGTACGTGAATATGTATCCGTCCGACCAGGCCAATGCATTTTGCGGATCCGCAACCACCAGTTCGGGAATATCATCTTCATCCAGATAGATCTCGGTATAGATCAGGGAATTCGAACACTTTTTGTTATTCTCTTTCAGAAAAGCGGCATAAGCTTCTTTACAGGCATCAGATGGCTGTCCTGTCCCGTCCGCATCTCCGGGCTGGACCGAAATATTCGAATAGATCGACCAATAACCTGTTGTTCCGTACATTTTATGACGGACTACCGCTTTATAATATCCTTCTGTAATCTCATCCTCGTCCCCATCGGAAAAACCGTATCCGATATGATAGCTGACAACATAGTCCACTCCATCATAGCTCAGCTCATCGATCTTGAGCGTCTGAGGTCCGCCCACACCTCCGATCCCAAAATATATGACTCCATCATATTCGTATCGATTACTGTCACCCATATTCAGCAAGCGCTGCGTATCTTCTTCCGAACAATTATAGACGTTCCGATACACCCATTGAAGATCCGCTTTGGATACATATGCAAACATCTGAAAAATACCCTTCGGGTCCTTCTCCGAATCATCCCATATCTCCGTCACCTTCATCGGATAGCAGGCGCTTATGCGTCCATAATTGAATACGACACCCGGGAGCACCTCCGGACCGGATCCCGCATACATCGCTTTCTCATGATCATATTCAACATCCTGAAACAGGGTAAAGGCCTCAAGCAGTCCCTCCAGAGCCCCGGGATCCGGCAGATCGTCCTTCTCTATGATCTCTGCTTCCCTTCTGCCTTCGTCCGGGATATCTGCTTCGTCTGTTTCCTCATCTTCCACGACTTCCTCTTCTGCAGTACTGTATTTATCCTCTCTTTCCCGCCGGATCCTTTTTACGATCCTTTCCGCTTCCTCGGAAACATCGTTACTCCGGGCGTATTCCGCAAGCTCCACAAAGTATTCCTCCGCTTCCGCAAGGATCCCGTCCGCTTCCGCCGGATCGTCCTGATCCTTCGCCCAGTCCAGATAGGCGGCTTTTATCTCATCCAGAACATCCGTATTGGCCGGATCGATCTTCAGAACCTCCTTGTAAGCTGCGATCGCCCGGTCATAATCCAGCTCATCCAGATATCTTTCCGCCAGTTCCATTTTATCCCTGATCTGTCTTTTCGCGACCGCCTCTTTCGAAAAAAAAACCAGATAAACGATCACTCCGACAACGCACAAAAGCAGGATCACCAGCAAAATGATCAGGATCGGTGTCGTCTTCCTTTTTACATTTATATCATCTGTATTATTCATGTTTACCCTTTCGCCCATTGACGTCGGACCATCAATAATATCATCCGTTCACTCACCTGCATACGGCGTCTTCCCTTCCTCCAGCAGGGCGATAATGCACAAAAGCGCGCCCCAGTGATAGAAACGGTCGCTGTTTGCGCTGTCACAGCCTTCTCCGGTGACCGCAGAATAATTCTCATGTACATGCCGGTGCTCTGTCCATTCTTTCATGAAGAGCTTACGGGATTTTTCCGCAAGATCTTTTCGCACGTCAGAAAGCTCCGTATCCTCCAGAGCAAGATACACAAGGAAATTCAACGGAGCCCAGACACGCCCGCGCCAGTATTCCTGATCCGGATAAGCGGGATCGTTTCTTGCTATGGAGGGCAGCATCCACTCTCCGTAAAACTCATTACGGTCATAATAATGCAGGGCGATCCTTTTCTGCCTTTCCGGAGTTACCTCAGGAGAAAACAGAGCATAGAAATTCGTCGGCGAGATCCGGCGCGAAAACTCACCGGTGTCCGTCCTTCGATTATAATAGAAACCGTTTTCTTCATCCCATAAGCCTTCCAGACCTCTGCAGGCTTTTTCCATCCGAATCTTCAGAATACTTATCTCTTCATCCCTGCCTGTTATCTCCGCAAGACGGATCAGACTCCTGCAATCCCGGATAAACAGGCCGGTAAGGCCCACGTCCTCCAGTTCAAGCCGGTTCGCTGCGCTGTTGAACGGAATGTCATCGTACATCGGAGAATTATCGAGCCCGCTCTCCAGGGCCGCTCCGAAACGATCGTGTACGCCATCCGACTCCCAGCGGTTACCGTAAAGGACAGGGATCGGATCGCTTCCCCAGCATAACGCACCGCTCTCATTCATCCGATTTTCACAGAACCAGCGGTTCCATTCCAGGAGTCCGTCAAACATCTCCTCTATGATCCATTTTTCTTTACAGATCTCGTAGGTTTTCAAAAGCATCGTGCTTCCCACCGGCGGCTGCGAGCGATCGGCGCTGACCTGACCGGTGGCGTATGCGAGATTTGGAACAAAGCCTTCTTTTGTTTGCTCATTCAGGATCTCTTTCAGATTGCTGTATGCCAGGCAGCGGTCTCCCCATGCCGCCATATAACCCGCAAAGAAATTATCCCAGCAGAAAAGGACATAGCCTCCGCTGCTGATGCTCCGGAGCCGGCTCACCGGCGATACTGCCCGGTCATGTTTTGCGTCGTAGATCGTATCCCAGCCCAGCGCGGATTCCAGCGCCAGATACATTTCCTGCAATTCCCCATAGCCGGCGCTCTTTTTTTCGTGTTCCGTTCTTTTCCTTTTGATCAGTCCCTGTACCTCTTTCAGATCGCAGGGCTCTCCCACGGAAAATGCCACCGGCCCATCCAGCACAAGCGAAAGAAATGCCGTCTGAACGGGAATATTGTTATCGTTCGTCTCGGTACCGCTTGTATATACGGTAAATGTTCCGGACGGACTGTGGGAGACAAGAGTGTTGCCCTGTTTTTCCACCCAGCCCGGACGTCCCCATAAAAAACCGCCTTCCAGGACCAGCATCGCCGGCTTTAACTGTTTTTTGACCGGGCTTAGCAGAAGCACCAGCCTGTTACCCTCCAGGGCAGACTCTGCCCGGATCTCCATGTCGCACCACTTTACGGTCATTTCCGTATAACTTCCGTCAAAGGCGTGATACCCGGGATAGGCCGTTTCCGCCGGCTCCCTTCCATATTCATTGACAAACCTTCCGATCAGGCTTTCCTTCAGATAATGCCCTTCGCGGTATTCCTTAAAGGCTATGTTTAAGGCAAATCCGTCCGGCATGTGCACATGCGAAAGAACGCTGCGTACATTCCACGTACGCCAGCCCCGGATATACTGTTTTTTTATCTCATCATATGTCATAAGTTTTTCCGCTGTCTGCAAACGGTCTCTCCGTTTCAAAAGAGCTTTCTGCTTTCCGGGATCCAGTTCAACAGATCGCAACAGTATCTGTTTATATCACTATTCCCATTTTACAGTGGCACATCATGAAAAGCGGTATTCCAGGATATCGCAGTTCCTTATCCCGAACGCTGCATATTCATCGTTTGACATCTCGTAAAAATAGGACTGTACCACACGGGCGATCCCGTTATGTGCTACAAGTATATAATTCCCGCCGCCGCTCTTCAGCTCGTCCAGCAGATTATAGATACGCTGGGCAAGCTGAAACATGGACTCACCTCCATCGTAGCGGTTCAGGAACTGCTTCTTGGCTTCCTGAAATTCCTCCCCGTTTCTGGGCGTAGACTCATACTTTCCGAAATTCTGTTCAAACAGTCTTTTTTCTTCTCTCATCGGGATACCGCAGATCTCGGAAATATGGATGGCGGTATCTTTTGCACGCGACAGCGGAGAATACAATATCAGATCCGCGTCAATCCCCTTCTCTTTGATCTTATTTGCGGTCTCTATGGCCTGCTGATGCCCTTTTTCCGTAAGCGGACTGTCGGTCGCCCCGCAGATCTTATTCTCAACATTCCACACGGTTTGTCCGTGTCGCACAAAATATATCATAATGGCATCCTTCTACTGAAACGGAAGCATGGGTTTTGCTATTTCCCGAAATAAGCCACCGCGTCGACCAGTTCCTCCGACAGGCCGTTCATATGCCGGGAATTGACGGAGACGATCTCCACATTTGCAGCGATGTTTTCGATCGATGCCGCAACCTCTTCATTGGTCGCCGAGCTTTCTTCGGATATAGCAGACAGATCCGTCACCGCATTCAGAAGGGTATCCTTTATGGATTCCAGCTTTCCGGTCACCTTGGATACCGACGAGATCTCATCTACGGATCCCCGGATATTACTGTCCAGTGTACGGAATTTCTCCTGCGTCAGGCCAAGAAGCTCTTTTTCTTCCGAGATCATCTTCTGAACACTCTCCGCCTGCTCCACACACTGCTGCGAAGAACTTCCGATCTCCGCGACGATCGTCTTGATCTGGTTAGCCGATACATCCGACTGTTCCGCCAGAGCCTTGATCTCCTCTGCTACCACTGCAAAGCCTCTGCCCGCTTCACCGGCCCGGGCTGCCTCGATGGATGCATTCAGGGACAGAAGGTTTGTCTGGCTGGCGATCCCTGTGATCAGTGCTACCATCTCATTGATCTTTGTGATCGAATCGTTTGTTGTATTTACTCTCTGCGCGATATCATTCACTGCAGCAGAAGACTTCTCCGAAGATCTCACCACATCATTGATACAGCCGGAGGCTTCCTTGTTGGCATCCGCCATCTGAGATGCGTTGTTGTTCAGATTTTCCACATTCCGGACTGCCTGTTCGATGATCTCACTCATCTGAATGACATTGCTGTTGATATCCTGTACATTCCCGGCAATGGTAGCCGTTGTTTTGGACAGGGCCTGCATGGACTCGGCGATCTGGCCGGTCGCTTCGGCCGACTGTCCTGCCATATCACTGTTTTCCCTGATCTGCTCCGTCAGACCGGAGGCAGATGCGCGGATCTTTCCGATGGTTCCGGACAGGACTTCGCTCAGCCTGCTCGCCGCATGGATCAGCTGTCCGGTCTCCTGCACATTTGTCTTTGCATCGATACGGATATCCGTCTCGCCGTTGGAGATTTTCTCGATCCCGTCCGCAACCGCTTTCAGTGGATTGGAAACCTTTCTTGCGATCAGCAGCGCGATCACCCCAAAGATGAACAGAAGAAGGAGCGCGATCCCGAGGATGATGAAATATACCGAACGTTCCGCAGCCTTGATATCATCTGCCGGTTTTCCGGAAAAGGCCATGCCATACACCGTCTTTCCGTCCGTGATCGGCATATAATATACATAGTAATCCACGCCGTTGATCACCACATCATCCGAATAATAATCTTCTCCCTTGCGGACCGCTGCCCATACCGCATCGGAAGCAGCGGTTCCTTCGATCCTCTTCCCGTCATCCCCTTTGATTGTGGTCATAAAGCGGATATTATCCTTAAACAGGGTAAAATCGATACCGGTAGTCTTCATAGAATCGATATAATCCGTATCATAACGGATAAAGCCATCCTCCAGGTCATTGTCATTTACGATGTCGTACTCGTAATACTCTCTCAATGACTTCGTGGCCAGCCGTAATTCTTCCTTCGTGTTCTCTTCCAGATTATTTACCATAACCTCCGAAGAGACGATCGTAAAGATCACGATCGACGAGACCAGAGGGATCAGCGCAATTAGGATCAGCATGAGTCTGACTCCGATACCCTTTTTTTGTTTCTGCATCTTTTTTTCCTCCTTCACGATCCGGCAGCAATATGTATCGCCTGCCGTCAATGAGGCTCCGGATGTCTCATGCCTTTTTCGAAATATCCCGCCCGATCCGGAACTGCCCTATGCTGCTCCCTGTAGTGTAGCACTTTTTTCCCGCTGTTACCACATTTTATATACGCTATACTGATTGTAACATTAAATACCTCTCCATTTTGGGTGGCCGCTGCGTTTTCATTTCAGCCATGCGAATAACATTTATCGTCCTTTTTATACCCGTTCCTGCAGAAAATGCAGTTAATGTCATCTTGCCTTCGACATTCACTGATGATCATAGAATAAATAAACAGGAAGCCTGCTACAGCTTCCTGTCTTACATAAGAGCAAGCTTCCCTTCTTCGATCAGTCTCAGACTTCCTTGATTCCATTGCACTTTTCTTTCTTAAGCTTCCGCAGTTCTTCCTTCAACTGTCGGATCTCTGCGTTCTTCTGCTCCAGCTGCTTATCCTTGAATTCTATGATCTTTCCCTGTTCTTCGCGGATCTCTTCCGCCCAGTCTCTCATTGCTGTGCACATATTGTAATTTCCTCCTTTATCCATATATCTCTTCCTCTTTCTCCAGATCGACGGCGCATTCAGCAGCACCGATGCCGTTTCATAGGTCTCCTCATCCAGGACCTCAAAGCATTCATCTTTTTCTATCAGTTCCTGCAGCGCCGTCTTATCCGTCCGGCAGCGCAGCAGATCCATCAGTTCACGCAGTTCCGTACGGTATTTCCCCGTAGAGTTCCGCATTGATCAGGTCCGCAAAGCGCCTTTTGTCCGACAGATAATTCAGGACAGCATTGTTCATTTTCCCCATCAGGATCCTCCTTCCGTTGTGATGGTGCAGAGGATCAGATATACTGCCGTCCGGCCCTTCTCCTCTGCTCTTGTACATAAAATGGATTCAAGCATAGGAGATTCAGAAATAAAGATAATAGATATTTGAAACTGTAACCTGTCTACGCTCTGATGAAAATATAGCACAGGATGAACGCCCGGTCAATCAGGATTTCGCAACGGGGAATAGTCACAATAACTTTTTATCCTAATGTTGAAGAAGCTTAAGGTCCTTAGCTAACGTGCTGCACTGGCCGTGTCAATGCATGCGCATTGCGGTGAAATCGCTGCTGCGCGTCACGGAAGTGCCGACGTGACGGCATCTTCCCTGATCGAAGCCCTCAGCGTGTGAACTCAGCAGAAGAATATCTGCAAAGCGTGATAAAGATCCAGCTGCCATGCTTTCATATCATGCACCCCGCCCGGGATCACAAAGAACTCATAATTCTCGCCCGGCTTCAGCTGCGGGCACTGTTCCAGGACCTTGCCCATGATATCGGTATGCTCCGCGTAGGCGATATCGGCATCCCCGTTACAGCAGAACATATACTTTAACGGAAGGCCTTTCTTTTCGCCTTCGGCCAGGGTTTCGCAGATCCTTTTCACTTCCAGCTCATGATCCCCGAAAGGTCCGCCGCAGCCGGAAAAAGGCCCATACCAGGCAAAGAGATCGAAGTTGTTGTAAAAGGCCGCGCGATATGTGGTCATGGAACCGAGGGACAATCCCGCAAATGCCCGGTGTTCCCTCGTCTTCACCAGATTCTCCTCCGAAACATCCCCGGAAGCATAAGTCGCATAGTGCTTTTCGACCGCAGGGATCAGGTCCTTTCTCAGTTCCGTATGGAAATGCTCCGTGATGTATTCCGCCTTTTTATCCACCTCCTCATCCCCGCGGTAATAGGTCGGCGCAACGATGATGCAGGGTTCGCAGACCCCTCCGGCCATCACATTGTCGAGGATCGTCACGGTATCCGGGAAGATCTTGAACCACCAATCCTCCGTCACCCCGCCTCCGTGGAGAAGGTAGAGCACATTATACTTCTTTCCGGCATCATAGCCGTAAGGCAGATAGACCCAGGCACCTTTGTGGAGCGCTTTATTCTCCTCTTCATAGGTAAACGTATCATACTCGAAACGTTCTACCGTCCCTCCTTTTTCACATTTTTCAAGCATCTTTTCCGGCATTACCGTTTCACGCTGCATAGGAACCTCCTTGGGATGTAATATATTTCTTTTATCGTATTATATCACTCATTGATGGATTTGGCGCCTTTCTATTGATGAATCCGGCATTTTTGATGGAGTATATCTTTCTTCCAAAACGAATAAACCTATGGATAATTCCCCAAAATCCGTTCTGAATATATACTTTTGGGGAATTATCGGCACATACTTGGCAATGTTTACTCTTTATATGGGGAGTCTCACAAAAGACCGTGGAAGCATGGGAACACGGAACAAATCACCCTACCGGACCTGCATGCCGCCTGCTGTCATTTATAGAAAGTGGCGAGTTTTTTAAGATAGGATAAAACTATGTGTCAGAATATAGCAAATTCGAATAGATCGACCAATAGCCGGTAGTTCCGTACATTTTATGGCGGACTACCGCCTGATATGGAGGTCTTTCATATAAATAATCATCGTTATCGGAAAGCAGATATCAGTATACCCGTTACAATCTGTCATTCGATCACCGGGTGGGATAAATCCTTAAATCCGCCCTTTGTATTGATAACAACGGATTTCCCCATAGAAATATACTCATCGATATTTATCTCATCGGAAAAAAATCCATCCATAGTCGAAACAAATAATGTAAGTATATCGTCTGCGAGTTCCAATTCGATCGTCTGGCCATTCATGATCCTTGTTCCGATACGATCAAGTTCCTGTATATCAATTCTCGGAAGCGGAAATCCGGCCTCCGACATTTCACATGCATCACCTTTAAGCTCTAATCTGGACATCAGATCATTCTTGCTTTCCTGACATATGATCCAATACGGCATCACTGCACCGGCAAATTTCTTTTTTCTTGTCACCTTTATCATTTTCATGCATGCTTTATCTTCCGGGATGATCAGCTTTCTTCCTATCTCTGTTCTCCGGCAAAAAACTCTTTTACGGCTTCCGCCATCTCCTTCAGATGCCTTGTGTAACAGTGGTCGTCACCATGGATCGTGACCAGCTTTGCATTCTCATAAAGTTCCGCCGCTTTCACTCCATAGGCATAGGGCACCGCTTCATCCTCATCACCGTGGATGATCAGCACCGGGCCGTGGTATCTCGCGATCTCGTCCTCCACATGGATGGTCTGGGCCACACGGATGTAATCCCCGGAAAGTGTCCAATCCGCCGTGCCAACCTCATCCGGGATATGCAGCGGATCAAATTCCGTCCCGAGAACAGATCCCTGCCTGCAGATCTCCGGGATCATCCAGGCCGGTGACAGGGGTATGACCGCTTTAAAGGCATCCGGGCACATGCCGGCGATCAGCATGGTAAGGAGCCCGCCCTGCGAGTGCCCGCACAGATAAAGATCCGTAACAAAATCCAGTTCCTTTGCGTAATGTACGGCAGCCAGCGCATTTGTCACCCACTTGTAGAGTGTATGGTCTTTGAACTGTCCGTCGCTTTTTCCGTGGCCGTACATTTCCACACGGAGTACAGACACGCCCGCCTCATTCATCGCTTTCTGTGCCGCGATGATATGATCCTCCTCCATGTGTCCGGTAAAGCCGTGGATCAGGATGCAGAGAGGTCCCTTTTCGTTTTCATTTACCCTGTCCAGTTTTGCATGAAGCCGTATTCCGTCACTGTCGATATAAAATTCTTTCATGGCACTCTCCTCCTTTATCAGCCATTGATCCATTCCGGGTCCTGCATCCTCATTCGGTCGTACTCTGAATCCGAATTTCTCATAAAAAGCTTCTTTTCCTATCGCCGAGTTTAAAGTCAGTTTCACTTTATACCCGGGCTTCATTCCGGCTTTCAGTTTCCCGATACTTGCCTCAACCAGCTTGCGACCGATGCCCTGTCCCTGATACTCCGGATCCACGATAACATCTGACAAAAAAGCAATATATCCGCCATCCCAAAGCAATCTGACGACTCCGATCGCTTTTTCATCATCCCGCACGCCCAGGATCATATAGGCTTTGTCTATACAGGCCTGTGCCTGCTCAAGCGGAAATTCAACCCATCCGACCATTTTACGCAGAGCCATATATTCTTCCGGTGTTATGTATTCTACATATCTTATCATAGCCTGTTACCTCCGTTATCGCAGCTTTCAGTATATCATAATCCGGCATGGCTGCCCAGTATCGTCAGATATCGGGATCGTGTTGTCTGTAAGGGATCTGTTTGATTTCAGACGGACTTGACTACAGCTGCAATCATTATTTCCGGAAATCACAGACCCTTACGGACAATGGTCACGTATCGGAAGAAACCCTTTCTCATCTGGCGCAGAACGGAATATGTCTGGTTTAAAGAAGCATTTTGCGGCATATGATCGTATCCATGCAGTGAAAATGGGGAACGCCGCCGCTGAAATCTTCAAAGATCACTTCATCGATACGTTCTACCTTCCAGTCCGGGAAGAATGTGAATAACTCGCCGGCCTTCCACATCTTTTCTTCCAGATCCCAATCCGGCGGAAGTTCCAAAAAAGGCTTCTCTACAAAAGCATTAAAATATACCACACCATTCTTTTTTGTTATCCTGTTGATCTTATCAAAGAATTCTTTCTTATTCTGTTCGAACAGATATTGAACTGTTCCCGTGGAATAAACGATATCAAATTGTTCCTGTATCTCAAAGGTATTGATGTCGTCAACATATGCATTGATGCTTAGCTTCTTTGTCTCGGCAAGTTTTATTGTCTTTCGGATGCCATTTTCCGTAAGGTCGAAAGCCGAAACATCATATCCCTTCTGCGCCATATAAACTGCATCTTTTCCTTCCCCACAGCCGATATCAAGTACTTTTTTCCCTGCTTCGGGCGGGCACAATCTGATCAGCTCTTCCAAAAAATCACCGGGTTCCAATCCCCAATAATAATCATCCGTCGAATACCATTTTTCATAATTCGTTCTTATACTCATATCTTCTCCTTCTGATCCCGATCAGAAATCCCTTATCAACAGACGGGTTCCGTTTTCAATGAATGCCGCCCTGGAACCATAGGAGGATAACAGACAGACATTACATTCTTCTCCTTTTTCATATGGTCATGACTTGCAGATCATTCCCCGCCCCGGCGTTTCCAGGGAATGCACCGGTTTACCCGCTTCTTGTACCGGGCATATTCATCACCGTACAGATCCAGCAGCCACTTCTCTTCCGTATTGATCAGGGCTACCGTCATGATCAGCCAGTCGAGGACCGGCAGGATCAGCATCCACAGGTTATGCCACATCAACACTCCACCGGATAACGCGATCCACCAGCCGCTGTACATCGGATTTCTTACCCATGAATATATGCCTTTGGTCTGCAGTTTGTTCTCCGTGATGGAATCGTCCATATCGGAACGCAGGGCTCCGATATACCAGACAACAATTCCCGCAACGATCAACAGTCCCCCGATGATACGGAAGATAATAGTCCATGGAGCAGGCAGAATTCCTATTTTGAAAACATATCCGAATAATATGATCCCGATGACATTAAGCAGCGCCATGCCATAGACAATATAGGGTCCGACACCGAAAAGCGGGAGTTTCTGTCCTTCCTTCATATAGTTCTTCAGCATATTATTTCCTCACCCGTCTTTTTCTACTTTCCTCTTTCTTAATTCATCCAACTCTACCCATATCCGGGCCTGCTCTTTATAAGCTTTATTCAGCTCGATCTTATAGTTTATATCACCGAAGAAGCCGGCGATCTTTGACGGCAGAATGCCTGATCTTGTATAACCGTATCTTCCGAACAATCTTACAAAACAATATACGGTTATTATGATCAGTATTAATGTAAGGGAATGAAGCCTCGGAACATCGATGAATAACCATCGGATATAAGAGTTATTAAATATACCCAGATCGACATTATGTATTCCACGTGCATTTGCCTCTACTATAGTTTTGTGACAATAGTCACCGGCTAATCTGGAAAAGATCAGAAAAAACAAGCTGGTAACAAAAGGCAGGATCAGTTTCAGATTATGGATCGGCGACTTTTTCTTAGTAATCCTGGCAATTCCGGAATTAATGCTGTCAAGTTCCCTTTCGCAGATCCGTATACTCCTGTTATCATCGCTCGGATACATATCTATGATCATCCCTCGTCAGAGACCTTATTTTTCCCCTGTTTTACTCTCAGATCCAGTGTAGCATATTCCCGATCCGCTGACCACGTTGTTTTTCAAGGATCTGTCCCTTCCTCTTTATCCCGCCATATTGCACATTGTTTCATAAAAGCCCGGTATTAATGACGTTGCAAGGATCCATGATACGGTCATCATATCAATAAGTACATGTCCCACCATGATCGGAAGGGGATCCCGTTTCTTCTGATAATACCAGCAGAGTATGACCGTCAGCGGAAGGAAGGACAGAAAACGGTAGAAAATGTATCTTCCATCAAGCAGTGTCGGAATAAAACAATGTTGTAATGCATAGAAGAATGCAGGTATGACGATCCCCGCACCTTTATTCTTCATCACATTGACCCCGCATCCGAGATATAAGCCATCCTCTGCAAACGCAGTAGATACAGGAAGCAGGAAGAAGTTAATCACAGCCAATATTTTTGCGACTGGCGTTATCATCATCGGAGAAGCATAGGGCAGAACTCCATAACATATGAAACCGGCCAGATACATCCCTCCGGTACCCACAAGCAGGATAACGATCGAAATGATCACGATCTGTTTGAGCTTCGAAGCCCCCTTCCTGTAATTGATCAAATCCCAATATGTGATACCGTTCTTTTTTGAAATCCCTATAAGCAGGATTATAGTAAATACATTTACTATAGTTGCCACGATAGTCCACCAATTGCTGATCTCACTTAATCCTTTGCCGGAGATCCCGGAGCCAAGCAAAAAGACAAGCAGGAATACCACGGAACGTATCGGAAGTAAAAAAGCAAGTTTCCCGCGACTCATTCTCTATCCCTCATGGATGCCGTTCATAAGCATCGTAACTGTATCCGAAATAAAACGGTCTCTCTGCTTTTTACTTTTCAGATCATATCCGGTCAGTAAGCCGGAATTCTCACCTGCAAGAAAAGCCGCCTGCATGATCGAAGCAAGCGAAAACGCGATATACTTTTTCTGTTTCTTTGGGATATCTCCCCGTAAAGCCATTTGGAAGCCCTTCTGCGTCAGCGCGGAATTCCCGCCGTCTTTATAGTTCTTCAGGTCTGACAGTATCGAGATCTTCACAATGGAAGGATTAGAATACAGATAATCAAAGGTTTGCCGAGCATATAAAATAAGCCGTTCCCGATCGGACAGCCCGTCATCCGCCTGATAATCTATCTTGTCCGGCCCCAGACCATTGAGCATCTCACTTATGATCTGTCTGCAGCATTCCGCGATCAGATTCTCTTTACTTCCGAAATGATAATTGATCAGGCCAAGTGCCACACCGCATTTGTCTGTGATCTTTCTAGCAGTTATATTATTGATATCGCCGTCGGATCCCTCTATGAGCTCCATCGTTGCTTTTATGATCGTACTCCTAATATCATCATTTTTCATAGATGCCCCTCCGATTTGAACGCTGTTCAATTTGTATAATATTGAACTTCGTTCAATTTGTCAAGCATCAAAAAAAGGTTGCCGCACTATGATAGTGCGACAGCCCCGTGAAAAACCATAAGAACCGTCCCTGTGGCTTACTCCGGCAGTCTTTCGAAAAGAGTCTGGCCGTCGTATTCGTCAAGCTCGCTGTTGTCGCTGACCCAGCAGAGCATACCGTCCTCGTCAAACCAGAAGCGGCCTGTGCCGTCGGTATATCTTACGTCATCCGTATAGGTTGTTTCGTCCGTGAAAGTACGTACATAAAACTTCGCATCGCTGTATTCCAGTTCTCCGCTGGACTCACCGTAAACGGCTTTCCCAATCTCCCAGTATGCGGTTTCGTAAGCACTGCCGCCCCAGACGACGCTGACCGTATAATTGATGCCGTCTTCCGTATCCATCGTGATCAGGCAGCGGCCGGTCCTGGGTTCCGTATAGGTTCCGATAAATTCATTCCTTCCCTGTCCCTGTTGCGGTGAACCGTGGCCGCCGCGGGTCAGGCGTTCCATCCCGCCGTTGCCGATCCAGAGGTTATCCGGATCTTCCTCATTATAATAGCAGCTGATCCAGGGCTCGGTTCCTTCCTCAAAGAAACCAAACATCGGGATCCGTGAGCCGTCGGCAAACTCTTCATATCCGCTCCGGACCTTTCCGCTCCTCGTTTCACCCTCATTTGAGGTATAGCTGAAGCTGCCGTCTTCCCCGATCTCCATCACACCTACCGAAGTAAACTCCGTCTGGTCATCCTGGTCCGCCAGCTGATAATACCAGCCGCCTGCGATAACGGAAAAATCGACCTCTTCTTCATCTGCCTCTTCCTCCGGGACATCCTCCGGCTCCTCCTCCGGTGCTTCCGTCGGCGCTGCCTCCGTGGGCGCAGCCGCTGCTGTCGGCGTTGCCGCTGCGGCCGCTTCCTTTCCGCTGTCCGATCCGCATGCGGCCAGCACAGACACGCTCAGCACTCCCGCAAGGATCAGTGCCATTCCTCTCTTTTTCATTTTTTCTTTCCTCCCGTTTTTGCAATATATATGTTCTGCCGCCGCCCTGTCGGCAGCGGAAAAGCATATCGTTATCCGATCCCGGTCACGCATACCGGGAACTTAAACATAACTCAGGACAGGGGATATTCCCTGCCCTGCTCCCTTTCCTATCTTGAATTGGGGTCCTCCCCCCGGGCGGTCTTGATCGCCACCTTGTCCGCATACATCCTCTCATCCGCCTCCTTGAGCATGGCCTCCAGGTCGTGTCCCGGCCCGCCGTATACCAGTCCGCAGGCGATGATGCATTCGATCCCGTCGTCTGCCCTGTTCAGCTCGGCGAGATTCTCCTGCCATTTCTTTTTGATCTCCTCCGCTTCCTGCTCTTCCAGATCCCAGG